>Ga0315275_10007544_pt1 | contig 10513 bp, 12 predicted proteins | sample YL17G03_0_MG_FD_205557 | JGI IMG/M metagenome (GOLD analysis project Ga0315275, IMG submission 205557) | Sediment microbial communities from Yellowstone Lake, YNP, Wyoming, USA - YL17G03_0 | ecosystem: Environmental > Aquatic > Freshwater > Lake > Sediment | place: USA: Wyoming | collected...
TCAGACAACCGAATACAATTTTCTCCCTAGGTATGTTCGAACGCGGATTGATCTTTTGCGAAAAAACCGGATCTCCAAAGAAATTCATTCGATTCTCCTTTTGAGCAATGATGGACGACATTTTAGTGACCTGCTCCACTTAGTGTACCATCTGTGACTCGAATCATCATAAAAAAATCCCCCAATATTTCTAAGGCGTCTTAAGCCCTTGACAGTTCAACCGAATAGAATATATTCATTTTCTTATAGTGGAACGGAGCGCGTCCAAAGCGCCGCCATGGAGGAAAGATGACGATCGAATATTTTCACGCTTCAAAGTACGGAAATGGCGCCAAGGTCGCCGAGGAATTCAAGAAGCTGATGGCCGCCGGGAAGATTGAGGTCAACGTCCATCACGTCCGGGAGGCGAGACCCAAGGAGATGCCGCCGGCCGACCTGTATCTGTTCAGTTCGCCGGGGCGCATGGGCAAGCCCATCGGACGCGTGCGCCGTTTTCTGAAGAAGGTCAAGCTGCCGCCGGGAACGAAATACGCCGTCCTGACCACAGAGGGCGCCCCCCAACCGGACAAAAAGACCGGACGGATGCCCACCGAAGAGGAACAAGCCAAGTGGCAGCGTGTCCGCCCGATCATGAACGAGATCCTGCAGGGGAAAGGCCTGGTCAACGTCGCCGAGGGGAAAGTTCTGGTAATCGGCATGAAGGGGCCGCTGGAAGAGGGCTGGCAGAAGAAAGTAGAGGCCTTTGCCTCCCAGATCCCCATCCCGTAACCGGCACGGGAATCATGGCCGAAAAGAAATCCCCCCCAGTGTCAGTGATGTTTTCATTGTTGGATTCCTTTCGGCTCCGTTTCCGACCGCAAGAGGATCACGGCCAGGACCACGACCCATATCAAGAAAACACCGATATTAATGCGTTCCCAGATCCCCACCAACGGCGTTGGTAGGTTTGCCCCGACCCGGGGACCGTCAATACCCGTCAGAGCGCCAAACACGAGGAGCGCCAGGATTGTCATGATCGAATAAAGGCGGAACCGTTTTCCGAATGCCGCCGCCCCGAATCCGAGGGCGATCAGATAGGAAAGAACCGTCACGCCCCCGAGAACGAGGTGCATGGTATCGGCCAGCGTTCCGCCGCCCGCGGCCAGGACCTCACGTTGGTGCATCGAGGCAAACGGCCAGGCGAAGCTGATCAATCCGTTGGCGGTCAGCAGACCTCCCACAACGCGCAGGGCCCGATTTCGACCGGCCGACACCCAGACACCGCATCCGAAAGCGATCAGAAGCACGGTGTACGCGATCCCCAGCGGAATCCACAGCGCTCTCGTGGGAACACCGATCGCCGACAGCTCACTAATGGTTTGAGAGGCGGAGTTGTACCCCTCCAACCGCATCGGCACAAAGACATTCATCGCGACGTAGAGCAGTGAAGACAGGATCCCGCTGACGAGCAAAACCCTTCGTATCATCTTCCTCCTCCTTGATAACTTCATCTACGATTGCCGCGAGTCTGCTGAGGTCATGAGTGACAGCTCCAACCAACTCTACCTCATTCTCGCCCTGCGCTTGGCTACCGAGTCAAAGAGACGACCGGCTTCGCCGCCCTTATAGGGCTCTCCAAACGTTGGCCGTTGTCGGCAAATTGTCCCTTGCCGTCGCCGAAATAGACCTTATATCGGCTGCTCTGCCCGGACTCGTTGACGACAAAAGCGTCGAGGGCGCCGTCGCCGTTAAAATCGGAGAGGGCCACGGCACGCCCGATAAAATTATTGAGTTTCTGCCCGTTGCCGACAAACGTCACCTGGGCTTCAGCGGCAACTGCGTACATCAAGGCGAGCAGAGCGATCATCAGACAACCGAATACAATTTTCTCCCTAGGTATGTTCGAACGCGGATTGATCTTTTGCGAAAAAACCGGATCTCCAAAGAAATTCATTCGATTCTCCTTTTGAGCAATGATGGACGACATTTTAACACAAAGATTTTTTCCTTCGGAATTCGTCCCGCCCGAGAGCCGAGTCCGGCCTCGCCTTTAGTTGAGAGGAAGACATTTCCCCCTCCTCTACGCCGGTACGGGCACGCTCGACGGCAGGCCCGGTCAACAAGCCGCATCGCCGGCGGCCGTCGATAGATACGGCCTTTTTGCCATTAGGGCATGCCATACGCCTACGTTTTCGGGCGTTTAGAGCAGAAGTGGGGAATGGGTAGCGGTTCGAAAGATTGCGCCCCGGAGGTCGGGCTAGGTGCCACTTTCCGAAGGCCTTCTTTGCGGCAGTTCCATCCTTTTTGACACCGATCCGCGACCAGCATTATCATTCCTTACCGCAAGAGACACTTTTGAACGAAGGATTTCTTGGTCTCCAAGCGACTTACCTATGACGGCTCGTGCCGGCTGGACGGCCCATGCCGTAAGTCAACGAATGCGTGCCGAGTACAAAGACGATATGAAGTTGGCCGCACGCGTATCGCGGGGCGACGCCGTCGCGTTTAACGAGTTCTATGCCCGCCATGCCGATCTGGTTTTCGGGTTCATCTTTCATCAGTTGAACGGGGCGCGAACGGACGCGGAGGAAATATGGCAGGAGACGTTTCTGGCCGCGATTCAAAGGCTTCCCTCCTACCGGGGGCAAAGCCGGCTGTTTGGCTGGCTCTGCGGCATCGCCCGGCACAAGATCGGGGACTTCCGGCGACATCGGAATGGAACAGGTGATACCGCGATGACGGCGTCGCCGGCAGATCCGCGGGAACTCTTGGACAGCAGCCCGTTGCCCGATGAATTACTCGACCGATCTGCGTTGCGCGTCCAGATCATCGAGGCCCTGGGGGAGCTTCCCGATGACTATCGCTCCGCCTTGGTCGCCCGTTACGCCGATGGATATTCCGTCGAGGAAGTGGCCCGTCTTCTTGGCCGCAGCTACAAGGCCGCAGAATCACTCCTGTCGCGAGCAAAAGCGGCCCTGCGCTCGGCGCTCGCTGGCCGGACAGAGGAATTCGAATGAATGAGCAAGAATCACGGTCTGACCGGTACCTGGAACGATTGATCCAGACGAGTTGCGGGCCGGAAACGCGGTTGGCGCCGTTTGCCCGAGAGCAATTCCGCCAGCGACTTTTCGCCGCTTCGCGCAAAAAGCGCCGGCGTGAGGAATTCCCGGCGGGGCTTCTGGCGCTGTTCAGCGGTCTGGTTCTCCTTCTTGCCGCGGCGAGCCTCCTCCCGTTATGGGACACAAGCTTGCGGCTGCTCCAGGATTCCGGGTCGAACCCGCTTGAACTCCTGGTCTTTGCGAACCTGGCCTGTCTGCCGATCGCCAGCATCGTCATCATCTTACGGAGGAAATCATGTCCGAGCGCTTGAAACGTCGATTGCCTGCCGTGGCCGCGATCTTGTTTTTAGCCGCGCTCACGGGTTTCATCATCGTCAACCGAATGCGCCGTCAGATGACGGTTGAGCCCGGCGAGACACGCCGGGCCGTGGACGCCGCCGTGGCCGAGCTGCAAACGCTGCGGCCGAGCTCGCTTGACGATCCGCCGTACCGGCTGGCCTTGGAGAAGCTCCGGCGCGCTCCATACGTCGCGGGAATTTGGCTCATCCGTCAGGACGGACAAATCACTTTTTCAAGCGCACGGTTCGCCGACCGCGGGCGGGTGGAAGAATGGGCGACCGAAGAGACTCGCCGCGTTTTGTCCGAAATGCCGGAAGACTTCCTGACGCCGCAACAGAACATGGCGCTGCTCGCGGCTTCCGCCATCCAACGCGAGGGCGAGCACAACGACGTCCTTCGGCAGATGGTCCGCCCCTTGCGCGGCAGGGATGATGCCGAATTGGGATTTATCGGCGTGTCCTACGATGCCAGCCCGATGCTGGGGAGCTTTCCGGGCATCGGGTATGCCATCGCTCTGTTTCTGATACCTATCGGTTTGATCGTGTATTGGCTGATGCTGCCGTGGTGGGTGTTCCTGGACGCAAAAGCCCGCGGTGAGCGAGCCTGGGTCTGGGCCATGTTCGTCCTCCTGGGCAATCTGGTCGCGTTGTTCGCTTACCTCCTGGCCCGGCAGCCAGAGCCCGGAGGCCGCGAGTGCATCGCCCCGAATTCTTCTAAGGAAGGAAAATGAGAAAGCCGCTCTCTATTGCCATCGCGTTGGCTGTCCTCGTTCCCGGAGTCCGGCCGACCGAGCCGGCCTCCACGGTCGTATCGCAAGCGGCCAGGAACGGGACGATCCTCGAAATCGCGGATGGCTTCCCTTACACGACCTATGAGCAGTGGCTCCAGCAAGGGCGAAGCCAAATGGCATTCGACGAAGCCCGTATCCGATCCGAATTCCCTCCGGAGAAGTTCGGGGAATATAAAGACAAATTGCAAATCCCAGCGCGCACGTACGAAGAATGGCTCGGCCTGCTCAAGCGCCGGGCCGCAGCGATGCTGGAAAAGTGGCCGGCGATCGAGGCTCAAGCGCGTCGCTCATATCCGCCGGAGATGTTTCAGAATTTCAGGGAGACGGTCGACTGCTCCAGGATAATCTACGCCAGCGACGGCCTCAAAATCGTCGGCTTCATCTTGAGGCCTCGAGCCCTGGCCCCCGGTCAGCATCCCGTCGTCATCTTCAATCATGGCGGCAACAGGCAGGTCGGCAGCTTGGATGACACGAGCCTTTTACGCCTGAGCTGGCTCGTTCGCGCCGGATACGTGGTCGTCGCGAGCCAGTACCGTGGCTGCGGCGGTAGCGAGGGCAACGACGAGGTCGGCGGCGCCGACATCGCCGACGTCTTCAACTTAATACCGCTCGTCGAGTCTCTTCCGTATGCGGACCCGGCCGGGATAGGAATGCTGGGGTGGAGCCGCGGCGGGATGATGACATTTCTTGCACTTTCCAAATCGTGCCGGATCTCCGCGGCGGTGATCGGCTCGGCGCCGACCGACCTCCTTGCCGAGATCAAAAAACGCCCTGAGATGGAATCGCTGCTCCAAAGAAGCGTGCCCGGTTACGCCGCGAACAAGGACGCCGCTTTAAAGGCCAGATCCGCCCAGGTTTGGCCGGAGAAACTCTGTAAGACGACGCCCATCCTTCTTTTCCAGGGCAGCGATGATCAACGCTGCGTTCCAGAGAGCGCTCTGGAAATGGCCCTGCTGCTCCAACGATCCCGCCATCCGTTCCGGCTGATCTTCTTCGAATCGGGCAGTCACGGCCTGTCCGAGCATGGGGAAGAAGTGAACCGCCAGACGATTCTCTGGTTTGATAACTATCTAAAGCGCAAAGCGGAAAAACAGACTGGTAGCGCTACGGGGATTCGAACCCCGGTTTGATGGCCGAAAACCGCCCGTCCTAGCACCCAGGAGACGCAATAGCTATTTCCCGTCTTTTCGGCCGGCGTCGGTCCCCGGCTCTTTATCATCTTATCTTCTCAGCGCTCAATTCGATTCGTTGAAAGTCTTGACCATCCCCACACGCGTGGGGAGAACATTTAGTCCCCCACGAAAATAACCGCTGGAGCAGCCCGGGACAAGAGCAGAACCCAGCCGCCGAATATCAGCGCCGCCCTGGTCAGGATGAAAAATGTTCCTCTGGATTTTCTGAAAGCCTAAGAGCCAACGGGAGTAAGCGACGGGATACGATTAGTCCCGGAAGCGGCTCTTGGGATTGACCTTGCGGAAAGTTTTCAAAGCGCCGTGGATTTCTTTCGCCCACTGCTTTTTATCCGAGCCGGGCTTTTCCCGCTGCTTGGTCTCGAGGTGCGCAAGCTCCTTCCGCAGCTTCAGGTAGCTTTCATAGCGGCCAGCCGGCAGGAGGCCGGAGGCCACGGCCTCCCGCACTGCGCATCCGGTTTCCTTGACATGGACGCAGTCGGCGTACCGGCAGCCCGCAGCCAGGGCGGCGATGTCGGAAAAGACGTCATCGACAGCCCCATCGGCCTCCCAGAGCTGGAATTCCCGCACGCCGGGGGTGTCGACGAGAAGCGCCCCGCCGGGCAGGAGGAGCAGCTCGCGCCGGGCGGTCGTATGCCGTCCCTTGGAGTCGTCTTCCCGGACCGGGGCCGTGGCGAGGATATCCGTTCCGGCCAGCTTGTTGATTATAGTGGATTTTCCCACGCCCGAAGAGCCGAGTAAAACGTGTGTTTTCCCGGGCCGCAGACGCCGGAGGAGCCCATCCATTCCGCTCGCGGTCAAGGCGGAGACGGCCAGGACCTCGGTCCCCGGGGCGATATCCCTGACCTGCTGAATTAAAGCGGACGGGTTAGCCCGGAGGTCGGCCTTGTTGAGAAGAACGACCGCCTCGGCTCCGCTCCTCTTGGCCATGACCAGCTGCCGCTCGAGGCGGCGGAGATTGAAATCGAAATCCAAACCCTGAACGAGAAAAATCACGTCGATGTTGGCGGCCAGGACCTGTTCTTCGGTTTTTTTCCCGGCGACGTTTCGCGATAGGCGGGTCCGCCGGGGAAGGACGGCGTGAATGATCGCGGTCTCCCAGGAAGGCTCGTCCATGATCGCGGTCCAATCCCCGACCTTGGGATAGTCCGCCGGCGACTCGGCGTCGAACATGAAACGGCCGGAGACTTGGGAGGGCCGCTCGCCTCCCTCCGTGAGAAGCAGATATTGTTCTTTGTGTTCGACGGCGATGCGGCCGAACAGATAGCCAGCCGCGCGCAACTCGACGGCGCTTTTTTCGAAACCGGCATCCCATCCGAACGGGAGAAGTCCGGTTTCGGGAGGAAAGGTCGTGGACTTAGTCATGCTCCGTTATCAATGAGACATCATAGTTTATCATGATAAGGCCGGCGCGGCTCTATTCTGATTTTCAAGACACGCCCGACGCCCGTACAGATCGCTCCGGCCGTGTGCCAGCCGTGTGCCAACGGCGTGCCAAAAACGACTGAAAAACGCTGAAATTACGGTATAGGAACGGAAAGACTAGAACGGGTCAGAAGAAATAGTAGCTTACACAAATTCAATAAATAAAGCATGCCGGAGGAGGGAATCGAACCCACACCCCTGTTTCCAGGGACTGGATTTTGAGTCCAGCGCGTCTGCCAGTTCCGCCACTCCGGCGCGCGTTAAGTTATAGACGATATTGGAGCTTTTTTCAACGAAAATCCGGTCATGTCCAGGAATTCCTCTTGTTCCGGAATATGTGACTGTCCAGCAGCGACGTAATCAGAGCGCAACCTGAGAGATTTGACCTTTTTCCCTAATTCTGATAAAAATTTGACACTGAACGCCTCCATGAACGAAGACACCCGGCGACTGTTCGCCCTCATCGACAAATTCCCCCATATCCGCGTCGCGGTCTGGGGGGATATCATCCTCGATGAATATCTCTTCGGGACCACGCGGCGGATCTCGCGGGAAGCGCCCGTCCTGATCCTCACCTATCACAAAAAAGAATTCACCCTGGGCGGAGCGGGCAATTCGCTCCTCAACCTGAGATCGCTCGGCGTCGAACCGATGCCCATCGGCGTCGTCGGCGCCGACGAATCGGGCCGAGCGGTCAAGAGCATTCTGAAGAAGCGGGGGATCGACGCGGGCGGTCTGATCGTGGAAAAGGGCTACCCGACTCCGCTCAAGACGCGCATTTTAGCCGGCGAGGAGAACACGAAGAAGCAGCAGATCCTGCGCATCGACCGCGAAGGCCGCGTCCCGGACACCGCGGGGCTGAAACAAAGGATCCGGGAAGCGCTCCGCAAGGCCCAAAAAGAATGCGACGCCCTGCTCATCTCCGATTACCACTACGATACGGTCAAAGAGGACCTCTTCAAGGCCGCCATCCCGGGTTTCAAAATAGCGGGCTTGCCGGTGGCCCTCGACTCGCGGTTCAGGCTTCTTCGCTTCGCCGGCGTCACCATCGCCACGCCCAACGAGCCCGAGGTCGAGGAGGCGTTAAAAATCCGCCTCGACGACGGCCCGGATCGGTTGATCGAGGCCGGGCGAACGCTTCTCGCGAAGCTCCAATCTCCCGCGCTCCTCATCACCCGCGGCTCCAAGGGGATGGCCCTTTTTCAGAAGGGCAAGCCGCCGGTCCATCTTCCCATCTTCGGGACGACGGACATCGTCGACGTCACGGGCGCCGGCGACACCGTCATCAGCGTCTTCACGGCCGCCCTGGCCTGCGGGGCGACATTCCTCCAGGCCGCGCAGCTGGCCAACTTCGCCGGCGGCATCGTGGTCATGAAAAAAGGCACGGCCACCGTCTCGCCCCTGGAACTCAAACAAGCGATCATCGCCGAACATTGAAGAAGCTCAAAACTCTTTCCCAACTCCGGGAGATCGTCGGCCGGAAACGGAACAACGGCCGGACCATCGTCCTGGCCAACGGCGGGTTCGACCTCCTCCACGCCGGACATATCCGTTATTTGGAGGCCGCCAAGAAACTCGGAGACGTGCTCATCGTCGCCCTCAACAGCGACGCCTCGATCCGGAAATTGAAAGGCGCGGGCCGGCCCGTCCTGCCCGAACGGGAGCGGGCCGAGATCCTGGCGGCGTTCGCCTGCGTGGACTTCCTCACGATCTTCGATGAACCGAACGTCGAGAGGATCCTCACGGCTCTCAAGCCTGACATCCATGCCAAAGGTTCGGATTATTCGAAAAAGACCGTTCCGGAGAGAGAGACCGTTCTGGCTTACGGAGGGCGGATCGCCATCGCCGGGGGCCCGAAGATCCGCTCCACTTCGGAGGTCATTCCCCGCATTTTGGCCAAATTCAATCAACCCAGCAGACTCCCCGGGCTGAAGCCCGGGGTATCCTCAGGGTTAATACTGAGCGGCGCTTTACACCCCGATTTAAAAATCGGGGTTTTGCGCCGTCGAATGTACAAACGGGAGAGCCGATCTCGCGGCTAGATCATGACCAACATCCTGATCATCCGGACGAGCTCGCTGGGCGACATCATCCACACCCTTCCGGCGTTCGCCGCTTTGCGCAAGAATTTTCCGGCCGCCCGCGTCACTTGGGTCGTCGAGCGGAAAGGCAAGGACATCCTGGATCTCGTTTCCGGAATCGACGAGATCGTAGTCGTCGGATCGCCCGGCTGGCGAAAGAAGCTCAGAAAATCCGACCAGGCCGCCTTCGATTTCCAGGGCCTCCTCAAATCCGGCCTAATAGCCCGGCTCTCCGGTTCCAAAAAAAGGTTCGGGTTCCATCGCCGCAATTTGAAAGAGCCTTTGGCCGCCCTGTTCTATACCGACCGGCTCGAAGAAATATCCGAAACCGACCATGTCATCGGCAAAAATTTAGGGCTCCTCCGCTTGGCCGGGATCAGCGAGGACAAATACGAATTTCCGCTCAATAACCCGGAGAGCCTTCGGAATTCGGTGATTGAGAAGATCCGGGTCCCGGATGCTCGCCCCGATCGAAAACTAGTCCTGTTCAACGTCGGAGCGGCCTGGCCGACGAAACGCTGGTTTCCCGAAAGCTGGATCGCCGTCCTGAACGACTTAAAAAACGAGTCCCTCTCTCCCCTCCTTCTGTGGGGAACCCCGGAGGAAGAAAGCCTGGCCCGGCTCGTGGGCCAGGCCACAGGCGTCCCTCTGGCCCCGTTCCTCTCGGTCCAGGAAAGCCTGGCCTTAATCGAGGAGTCGTCGCTTGTCGTGAGCGGCGACACCTTCGCCCTGCAGGCCGCCTGCGCCCTGGATGTTCCGGTCGTCGGGATCTTCGGCCCGACGACGCCGAAAAGGAACGGCCCCTTCCATTCCGGGGACAAATTCGTTTATCATGAAATCGCCTGCAGCGCGTGTTATAAACGCTCCTGCGATTCCATGGACTGCCTGAAGCTGGTGAGGCCGGAAGACGTCATCGCTCTGGTCAGGCAGACCCTCGAGGAAAATGCCTGAGTCCAAGACCGCCAAAACGATCTACCGGTGGAGGGTTCGGTCCGGGTTGTTCGTCCTCGTCGCGATCCTCGTCCTGGCCCGGCCGACCTGGCGGTCGATCCTCATCGGCTTCGCCGTCTGCGCCCTCGGCCTGCTTATCCGGGCCTGGGCCGCGGGCCACATCCGGAAAGAGAAAACGCTGGCCGTGTCCGGGCCGTATCGATTCACCCGGAATCCCCTTTATCTCGGGAACTTTCTCCTCGGCCTGAGCATCGCCGTCGCCACCCATTCCTGGTGGTGCGTCGGGCTTTTCGCCGCTTATTTCCTCATCTTCTACCCGCCGGCCATCCTGGAAGAGCGGGAGCGCATGAAACGGCTCTTCCCCAAAGAATACGAGGAATATGGGAAGAAAGTGCCGCTGTTCTTCCCCCGGTGGAAGAGGGTCATGGGCTCGGGCGGCCCGAAATTCAACGCGGCGCTCTATCTGAAAAACAAGGAATACCGGGCCCTCACCGGCTCCCTCATCGCCTACGGCATCCTGATCGCCAAATTGCTCCTACTGCCATAAAGGACGTTTGACATGCCGACCGAGGAACGCATGGCTAAGGTCAGGCGGGTCCTGTCCCTCCGCCAGCCCGACCTAAGGGTCGTCCTCGAAGAGGTCACCAACGCCCACAACGCCAGCGCCGCGCTCCGGACCTGCGACGCGGCCGGGATCAT
>Ga0315275_10007545_pt1 | contig 10512 bp, 8 predicted proteins | sample YL17G03_0_MG_FD_205557 | JGI IMG/M metagenome (GOLD analysis project Ga0315275, IMG submission 205557) | Sediment microbial communities from Yellowstone Lake, YNP, Wyoming, USA - YL17G03_0 | ecosystem: Environmental > Aquatic > Freshwater > Lake > Sediment | place: USA: Wyoming | collected...
CAAGCCAGGTTCAATTCAACACGAGCAAACTGGACACGACGGTGGAAAGCCGGATCTCGGCGGGAATGCCGCAACTGTACCGCAACCCGTTCGTGCTGGCGACCTTGGACCCCTCCGTGCTGAAGAATGATGCCAGCGTGGAATACAACCCTTTCAACAGTTGGGGAGCCAACAATTTGCAGGTGGGAGGCGGCGCGACCTACACGAACGAACTCCAGGTGGATGGCAGTTCCGTGGGCATCAGCAAGAAGACCGGCTATGTCCCAACACCAGACATGATCCAGGAAGTCAATATCTCGCAGAACACGGTGGACGCCGAGTTCGGGCGCGGCGCCGGCTCCACGATCTCCATCGTTACCAAGGGGGGGACCAACGACGTCCATGGGAGCGCTTACTATTACGGGCGCTATCCGTGGGCGGCCGCCGTCTCAAACCGAATATTCCGTACCGTCAACCTGGACCGCCAGCAGATGTACGGGGGCACGGTCGGCCACCGCATTCTGAAGAACAAGTTGTTCAACTTTGTGTCTTTTGAGGGATGGAAGTGGGCACAGGCCAATGTTTATACGGCGACGCTTCCGACCGATCTCGAACGCCAGGGGAATTTCTCCCAGTCCATTAACGGGGCTGGCGCGATGAACATCATCTACGACCCGTGGTCCACGCTGACCTCCGCGGATGGCAAGACCATCACGCGCACGCCATTCCCCGGCAACATCATTCCCCCAGCAAGGCAGGATCCCATTGCGGTGAAGTACATGGGTGCGCTTTGGAAACCCAGCGGGCCGGGCAGGGGCTACAACCATCTCCAGAACTACGCCCTTTCCCTGCCGATCAGCTACCCCTACAAGAATTTCGCCGAGCGTGTGGATTATCGGGTTAGCGACAAGCTCACGGTGACCGCCCGTGCGCAGATCTTCCGCACTCCGGTCTCAGTCGGGAATCCTACGGGTTCGCCGGTCTTCGTCTCGGACCGGGGAAGCCAGCGTGACGGCAGTACCTATTCCGGCAACGCCACCTACACGCTTGGGGCGCGGACCGTCATCAGCGTGAGCGCCGATTACCACAGCTTCGTCGACGCCTCGGCGCCTGCCCCCCAACCCGCCGAGTATACCTTTGCCTCACTCTATCCAAATTCCAGCTTTTACAAGGCGCTGTACGCGGAACCTTCCATCCCCAAGTTGGCGGCACGTATGTCCATCAGCGGGGACGGCGGCCGGTGGGTCGACATGGGACCGGGCGGCGGATACTGGGACCAAAAGCCCAGCGGCAACGGCTTCACCGCCAAGGTCGCTCAGCAGCGCGGCTCTCACTACCTGAAAGCGGGGTTCGAGACCATCGGTACGCATGCCCCTAGCCTGCTCCAGAATTCCAATCCGGGCTTCGGGTTCAACGGAGACATCACCAACTCCACCTATGTGAACCCCAACATGGCGGTGGCCGGGAACCCGTATGCTTCGTTCCTGCTCGGGGCCGTGGTGCCTATCGGCGCCAACCCCAGCGCCTGGAACAGCAACGAGACCTCCATGCCCAGCCTGGTCATGCCGAACGTATCTAACCGTTCCTTCGCAGTCTTCGTCAACGACGACTGGAAACTTACCAAAGACCTCACCCTGAACCTGGGTCTGCGCTATGAGTTCGAGGTGCCTTACAGCGAAGCGGAGAACCGGATTACCGCCCCGATGGACCTCACCAAGCCCATCCCGGAACTCCAGGGGATCCAAATGCCGGCTACGGTCAAACAGTTTTACCCTGGCCCCTGGACTCTGAACGGCGCGTTCCAGTTCACCAGCGAGAGCCATCCGGGAGCGTGGAACTCCGATAAGGGTACTTGGTCGCCACGCGCGGGCATGGCCTACCGGCTGACCGACAAGATGTCTTTGCGCGCGGGATATGGGAGGTACTTAACCCCGTGGAACCTGGGTGCGCAAGATCAGTTCGGCGTCCCCTACACCGGCTTCGGCAACTACACCGACGCCCCCCCGACGGTTCAGGGCGTGCCCCAAATGCAGTTGTCGAATCCGTTCACCTCCGCCTTCCCGGTGGTCCCCGCCTACGGCAAGTCCTACGGCGCGTATACCGGGCTAGGAGATACCATCACCTTCTTCAATCCGACCCGCTTCCACCCAGCCAGTCACCGGGTCAACATCTCGCTTCAAAGGCAGTTGCCGGACGGTATCGTTCTGGATGTCAGCTACTTCCAGAACTGGTCAACACACGTGAACAACATGACCTGGAACATCAACCAGGTCGATCCCAGGATCGCCATACAATATGGAGCCGCGACCAACGCGCAGGTCGCCAATCCTTTCTACAAGCTCGCTACCCCCAACAAGACTCCCGGTGCGCTGTGGAACCAGGCAACGGTTGGAGTCACCACGCTGGCTCGCCCGTATCCACAGTACGGGAACCTGACCGTGTTCGACTCCTTTGATGGCGGCAACTCGAGTTACAAATCCTTGCAGATCAAGGGGACGAAGTCTTTCAGCAAAGGCTACCTGCTGCTGGTTGGCTACAACTATAATGTTCAGTCCAGCGAGGGGTTTTACGACGGCGTCGACAACTATTTGAAGCAATTCACGTGGCTGGCCTCCAGCACACCCCGGCACCGGCTGGTGGCCTCCGGCACCTGGATGCTCCCTGTTGGCAAGGGCCGGAAGTTTTCGGCCGGGGCTCCCCGGTTGCTGGACGCCCTTATAGGTGGATGGAACCTGGCCGGAGTGATGACCTGGCATACCGGTTCACTGCTGGGCTTCGGCGGCATGCTGGTGGACGGGGATCCGCATGTCTCCAATCCGGGACCCGGCGGCTGGTTTAATACCACCGTATTCAAGCAGTTGCCCGCGTACACCAGGCGGACGAATCCTCCGGATTACTCCGACATTCGGGGGCCGCAGTATTTTCACATCGATGGCGTGCTCAACAAGGACTTCTCGATCACTGAGCGGGTTAAGCTCCAGTTGAAATTGGACGCCTTCAACGCTCTGAACAACATGAACTGGAACAACCCAAGCACGAGCGTCACCAGCAGCACGTTCGGGAAATCCACCGATATCTATTCGCAGGATTACGGACGGCGCTTGCAACTCGGGGCTAGAATCACTTTCTAGTCCGAAGCACTCCGGTCTGACCGTGCCTCCATGCCCGACCGGCGGAGGCACGGTCTAGCTAGTCGCCTTCACAATCAACCTTCAGGGTGCCGGCCCGGTTTCCTGCTGCTGCACGGGAACGGCCCCGACAATCCCGAGCGAATCCGGAAGATGATCCAGACCACCCGAAGTGCCGTGCGCTACCGGCCAATGCCCATCCTGATCAACGACGACGACCACTTCCGGTTCAACGAGGCGGACAACCACATGATGGCGGCGCTCGGCCTCTACGTCTCCTGGGGCTACTTCGATCCGGGCAAGAGCGACTACGCCGATGGATACCAGTGCCCGCCGGTCAACTGGGGAACCAACACGGAACGTAAGAAGCAGTTCTTCGCATTGCTCAAAGAGGTGACCGGCGCATGACGGAGACCTATCGGATCGCCCTCTTCCCCGGCGACGGCATTGGCCCGGATGTGACAGTGGAAGCCGTTCGCGTGCTGCGCGCCGTGGAGGCAAGGCTTGACGGTCTGCGTCTGGAGACCGAGGAGTTCTCGATCGGCGCAGGTGAATTCCTGAAGAGCGGCGATCCTTTGTCTGCTCACGTCTTCGAGCGTTTGCCGGAGTTCCACGCCATCCTGCTAGGCGCGATGGGCCTGCCGGGAGTCCGTTGGCCGGACGGCGTCGAGATGACGGCACAGATCGACTTGCGGGAGCGGCTGGATCTTTACAACGGGCTGCGTCCCATTTATCTGTTTCACGGCGAGGATTCTCCGCTGCGCGGGCGCCAGGCGGGCGACATCGACTTTGTGCTGATCCGCGAAAGCACCGAAGGACTCTTCTCTACCCGCAAGGCGCCGCGCGATCTGGCGGCGGACCGCGCCACCGACACCATGCTGATCACCCGCGCCTGCTCGGAGCGCGTCATTCGCGCCGCGTTTCAACTGGCGCTGGGCCGGCGCAAGCGCGTCACGCTGGTCGACAAGGCAAATGTCCTGCCGTCGATGGCGTTTTTCCGGCAGGTGTTCGACGAGATCGCGCGCGAGTATCCCGGCGTGGAAACGGATCGGGTCTACGTCGACGCTGCGGCGCTCTACTTGGTGCAGCGGCCCGAGATGTTCGACGTGATGGTCACGGAGAATATGTTTGGCGATATCCTCTCAGACCTCGCCGCCGCGCTGGTGGGCGGGATGGGCATGGCTCCGTCCGCCGACATCGGCGACCGCTATGCCGTATTTCAACCCTCGCACGGCTCCGCGCCCGATATCGCCGGCAAGGGAATCGCAAACCCCGTGGCGACCATCCTCTCCGCTGCCATGATGCTGGACTGGTTCAATACGGACACGTCCCGGCGCGGGGCGGAGATGATTCGATCCGCCGTGCGCAAGGTGTTCTCTGACCGCCAGGCCAGAACCCGCGACATGGGCGGCAAAGTCTCAACCACTGAAATGGGCTCGGCGATTCTTGCGGCTCTGCCTGATGGCGAATATGCTGGAAACACACCATGAAACAGGGATTTCGCCTCTTCGACACCCACACCCACATTGGTACGGCACGGCACAGCGGCCGATCGTACAGCGCGGATGATCTGCTGCGTGACATGGACCGAGCCGGCGTCGACCGGTCGCTGGTGATTCCGTTCCCGGTGGTCGAGAGCTATCGGGAGGCGCATGAACTGATCGGCAGGGCGGTGCTGGCGCACCCCGATCGACTCGCCGGTTCGGCATGCCTGTATCCCTTCATTCCCGAGTCCGAGTTTCGCGATGAAGTGCGCCGCTGCCGTGAAGTCTACGGATTCCGGGCCTTGAAATTGCAGACGCAGTATCACGGTCTGAACCCGTTTTCGACAGCATCTAACTTTCTATTCGAAGCGGCGCTCGAGAACAAAATGGCCGTTGTCTGTCACACGGGATCGGGGCTGCCGTTCTCGTTGCCGTCCCTGCTGATGATGCCGGCTCGCCGCTATCCCGAACTGACGATCATCGCCGCGCACTGCGGCTGCGGGATGTTCGTGCATGACGCGATGCTGGCGGCGGCGTTCTGCCCCAACATCGTGCTGGAACTCTCCAGCCTGATGCCGAACAGCGTGCTGGAGGTCCTCGCGGAGGTGCCCGCCGACAGGCTGATGATCGGCTCCGACCTGCCGGAGAACCTCGATGTGGAGATAGGCAAGATTCTCTCGCTGCCGGTCTCGGAAGACGAGAAGAGGTGGATCCTCGGCGGCACGGCCTGCCGCGTCTTCGATGGAGCGTGCGATTGAGTTCCTCCGCCGCACCCGCGGGAAGCCGCCGCTACGCGGTTGTCTTTGCGCTGTTCCTGTTGTCGATGATCACCTACATCGACCGTGTCTGCATCTCGTCGGCCAAGGATCCAATCGCAGCCGAACTCTCTCTGTCCGACAGCGCCATGGGCCTGGTCTTCAGTGCTTTCGCGCTGGGGTACGCGCTGGCGCAGATCCCTTCGGGTTGGTTTGCGGACAAGGCCGGCCCGCGCATCGCACTCACCGCGGTGGTGGGCGCATGGAGCGTGCTGACGGCATTGACCGGGGCAGCCTGGAACCTGCTGTCGCTGGTCGCGATCCGGTTCCTGTTCGGCATTGGCGAGGCGGGCGCATTTCCCGGCAGCGCGCGAGCCATCGTGAACTGGTTGCCGCCTGGCGAGCGGGGGCGCGCTAACGGAGTGTTGTTTTCCGGTTCGAGATTAGGGGCGGCACTGGCGTTCCCGCTGCTCGCCTGGATGCTGGGACGCTGGTCCTGGCGGCCATCGTTCTTCCTTCTCGGAGGCCTCGGCGTCGTCTGGGCCGTGGTTTGGCTTCTCTGGTTTCGAGATCATCCTTCGGGTCCGGGATCGCCCCATCCAACCGGCGTATCGCCCCCGGCCCCGCTGCGCGGTCTCTTCGGCCAACCGGGCATGGCTCTGGTCATGGCGCAGTACTTCGCCAGTAATTTCACGTTCTTCCTGTGTCTCTCGTGGATGCTGCCGTACTTGAAGAAGCAGCATCACTTGAGCGACGCGCGCGGGGCAGCCTATGCGATGGCGCCGCTGTTGTTGGGCGCCAGTGCGCAATGGCTGTCCGGCTGGATGGTCGACGCAATCTACCGCTCCCGCTGGCGCGCCTGGTCGCGGCGTTTTCCGGCGTTGCTCGGGTTCGCCTCGTCCGTGATGGCGCTGGTGGCTCTGACCCGCGTCGGTAGCGCGGAGGCAGCCATTGTCTGTTTCTCACTCGCTGCCTTCGGCGCGGACATGACTATCAGCCCAAGTTGGGTCTTCTGCACTGACATCGCCGGCGCCAGGGCGGGCAGCATGTCGGGAGCCATGAACATGCTGGGCAATTTCGGATCCTTCGTCAGCGCCAACGCGTTCCCGTTCCTTCATGGCCTGACGGGCAGCGCCTCCGCCTACTTCCTCGCCGCGGCCCTGATGAACGCCGGCGCCATCGTCTGCTGGTTCCGCATGAAGTCCCTCGAACCCGAGGTAACCCAACCATGACTCGAACTCTGCCCCTGAAGGGTGTCGCCCTGGGGGCCGGCTATTTCTCGCGATTTCAGTACGAAGCCTGGACGCGTATTCCCGAGGTGCGGATCACAGCGATCTACAACCGCACCGAATCGAAAGCCCGCGAAATGATGGCCGCCTACGGCGTGCCGCGCTACTACTCGGATTGGCGCGAGATGATCGATCAGGAGCAGCCGGATTTCGCCGACATCATTACGCCTCCGGAAACGCACGAGGAGATGTGCGACTTCCTCGCAGGCCGCGGTGTTCACCTCATCTGCCAGAAGCCCCTGGCGCCCACGCTCGAAGCCAGCCGCCGGATCGTCGAGAAGGCCAAAGCCGCCGGTGTCCGCTTCATGGTCCACGAGAACTGGCGCTGGCAGCCCTGGTACCGCCAGATCAAGTCGATTCAGCAGGCGGGCGGCATCGGCGAGTTTACGCATCTCTACTTCCGCATGCGCATGGGCGACGGCTGGGGCGAACGCGCCTATCTGGACCGGCAACCTTTCTTCCGCGACTACCCGCGCTTGCTGGTATACGAGACCGGCGTGCATTTCGTGGACACCTTTCGTTACCTGTTCGGCGAAGTGGCGGAGGTCTACGCGAATCTGCGCCGGTTGAATCCCGTGATTCAGGGTGAAGAGACCGGGCAGGTGTTCTTCCGCTTCGAGAACGGCGCCACCGCCATCTGGGACGCCAACCGCTACAACGAAATCGAATCGCCCTCGCCCCGATTCACCTTCGGCGAGCTGCGGATTGACGCCATGGAGGGGCACCTCACCATGGACACGGAATCGACCATCCGCATCAAACGCCTCGGTGAGCCCGGCCATGACGTCGACTACCCCCGTACCGCTCTGAACTTCGCCGGCGACTGCGTCCATGCCACGCAACGCCACTTCGTAGACTGCTACCTCTCCGGAGGGGAATTCGAGTCGAACGGGGACGATTACCTCAGGACTCTGCGCGTGGTGGAGGCAATCTACGAGTCCGCGCAGTCCAGAAAGGCAGTGAAACTATGAAAACCCTATCAGTTGTTGCGGCCGTTGTTCTTTTCTGCGGAATGGCGCACGGAGCGACCGACATCGAGTTGTACCACTGGCACGACTTCGCCTTCCAGGCCTCGGCGGCCGGCAATCCTTTCGACATTGAACTGGCCGGCGAGTTCACCGGACCTGAGGGAATCCGCATCCGCGTTCCGGGTTTCTACGACGGCGACGGCCGCTGGATCATTCGCTTCTCGCCCACCCGTGAAGGCGTGTGGACGCTGCGCACCGCCTCGCCGCTGGCCGCGTTGGACGGCAGGATCGAAGCGGGCATCCGATGCGTGCCGAACCGCCGTGAGGCGATTCACGGCGGTTTGCTGGTCGACCCGGCGCATCCCTATCACTTCGTGTATGAAGACGGCACTCGCTACTTTCTGCTGGGCTACGAAGCCGACTGGCTGTGGGGCGCGGGCATCGACGATCCGGACCGCAAAGTGATGCGGCGCCTGATCGACCAGATGGCGGCGCGCGGGTTCAACCACGTCATGGTCAACGTGTACGCCTACGACACGAATTGGAGCAAGGGGCGGGAGCACGCCTGGGACTGGGGTCCGGCGCCGGTGTATCCCTGGGAAGGCGCCAACGACAAACCCGACCACTCGCGATTGAACCCGAAGTACTTTCAGCTCTATGACCGCATGATGTCGGAGTTGCGCGACAAAGGCGTCGTGGCCCACTTGATGCTGAAGGTCTACAACAAGCAGGTCAACTGGCCGGCGAAGTACAGCCGCGACGAAGACCGTTACTTCCGTTACGTGACTGCACGCTATCAGGCGTATTCAAACGTGGTCTGGGATTTCTCCAAGGAGGCGCACAACGAGCGCGATCCGGGCTTGCAGCGCCGTCTAATGGAAACGGTGCGGGCATCCGACGCCTATCGACGGCTGCTCACCGCGCACGATGACGACGAGTTCTACTGGACCCCCGAGTTCAACAAGTTGCTCGATTTCCGCACCGATCAGCAGCATACGTTGTGGCCGGATATGATCGCCTTTGACCGCGCCCTCCGCCGCTATCCGGTGGTGAATTCGGAATTCGGCTACGAGCGCGGCGTCGATACCTTTCCCAGCTACAACGTTGTCCATGACTGGCAGGAGCAACTGCGGCGCGCCTGGCTGATCTACCTCGCCGGCGGTTACGGCGTCTACTACTACCACAACACCGCCTGGGACGTGGTCAAGCCGGATCCGGAGCCGCCCGGGGCCGAGCGCTTCCAGTTGCTGAAGGACACGCTCGCGGCGCTGCCCTATTGGCGCATGGAGCCCCACAATGAAGTGGCCGTTGGCGGCCCATGCCTGGCGCAGTTGGGACAGGTCTATGCCTGCTACGTGGAAGGCAACCAGCTCACGCTCAACCTGGCCGCCCTGGATGCGCCCGAAAAAACCCAAGCTGAGTGGATCGACACATGGACCGGCAAGCGCGAGCCGGTGAAATTGAATCGCGCCCAGGTGCACCGGCAGTTGAAGAAGCCGGAATCGTTCGGCAAAGCTCCCGCCGTGCTGGTGGTGCGATGAGCGAGCGAGCTGCGTTGGTGGCAGTCGCCCGGTCGCTCTACTTGCGCGGGTACACGTTCGGCTCCGCCGGCAACCTCAGCGTGCGGGTGGATGACCGCGTCATTGTCAGTCCGACGAACTCCTCATTCGGAGATCTGGCGGAGGACGATCTGGCGGAGGTGAACTGGGACGGCGAGGCCCTGCCCGGCCCCAAGCCCAGCAAGGAAGCCCATTTCCACCTGGCGGCCTACAGGGCTCGCGCCGATGCGCGCGCGGTGGGCTGATCATGTTCAGGCCGATGGGGATGTATGGCGTGCCGTCGGTGAGCTCGAGGTAGCGGGCGTCGCGCGGGCTGACTCGCACGAACGCCGATGCCGGCTCAGCCGCCCACGCCGCCGGCAGCGCCAGGGCGGCCAGCACCATCATGACGAAAGCGCCGCGGTTCTGTTTCATGGCGCGGCTAGTATAGTCCCTCCCGTGTAAAAACGTGGGGAGGCCGCTGGGCCACCTCAGCCGTAAGCGTCAGCGAGCTGTGAAGAAACCATGTCGCGCCTCGGATACCTCCGGTTAGTCAAAGCGGTGACCAACTTATGCCAACGTCAGTAGTACCAAAGGCTCATATACGAACTCGCGGTCCCTTGTCCCTTTAACTGCTGAGAGCCGGTTGTGTATCTGCGTTGAGGACGGGTATGCGGCTATGCTGGGCCGCCGCTTCGACCGAGGAGCGGTTCCGGCCCGGGGCAAGGGGTCGCGCAGTCGGGGAGCTTGCCTGGGGCGAGGGAACAAGGGGACAGGAATTCCCATGACCGGATCGGAAAGAAGAAGCCATCGGCGCTTGCGCCTCGCCATCGCCCTGACAGTTCGGCCCAAGCCGCTCGATGCGCTCCCAATCCAAACCCGAACCGTGGACATCAGCGGGTCGGGGATCTTCTTCGAGTCCCCGGTCAAGTGGGACATCGGCTCGGAACTGGAATGCCAATTGACGTTGCCGGCCCTGGAGCCTGGCGGCGAAGCGGGTCTGCTCTGGTGCACCGTGCAGGTGGTGCGCGTTGTGGACGCCGAGACGGCGGGCAGATTCGGAACCGGGGTGGCGATCACAAACTACAGTCTCAGACCGGTTGCTCCCCCTGCTGCCGCCGGGAGCGCCTGACGCAACGCGGCCTGAGCCGGCCGGCCCCCGTCTTGCACTCGCGGCTCTGTTGCTGCGTCCATAACTGCCTGAGAACCAGACGGATGCGATAAACGGGATTCCCTCTATTATTTTTGGTATTTCTTTTAAGGCCCTGTTGTGATATAAGAGAAGTACTTTGCTGTCAGAGGATTAAAGCGCCAGTGACGGGCCCGAATTGGAAGTTGAATTGCTCTGATCCATCGCCGTGGGGGAATCTC
>Ga0315275_10007546_pt1 | contig 10511 bp, 10 predicted proteins | sample YL17G03_0_MG_FD_205557 | JGI IMG/M metagenome (GOLD analysis project Ga0315275, IMG submission 205557) | Sediment microbial communities from Yellowstone Lake, YNP, Wyoming, USA - YL17G03_0 | ecosystem: Environmental > Aquatic > Freshwater > Lake > Sediment | place: USA: Wyoming | collected...
CATCAGACTCTGAACAAGCGCCTCATCTAGCAGAACGATGCTAAAGCCAGTCGAAGAAGGATGTCAAGGAGAAAACGGCGGATCGCTACGCGGGCCATGGAAGGCGAAGGATTCTCTATTGCGCGTGACCGAGGCCAGCCGGAAGTTCGTTCGGGCGTCGATGACTCGCCTCGTCCGCAGGTCCATGACCCCGTATCCGTGATCAAAGACGACGCGCCCGTCCTTTACGATGAGGACCGCCGCCAACATGCTCTGGTCGAGGAACACCTTGTGCAGGGTCATCCAGACGATCTCGAGGTCGCACCTGAATCGCTGGATGCGTCTTGACACTCAGTGCCGCCGCGATTTAATATTTACGAGAAGAGAATCCTCCCATGATCGGCCGCTCCCTCGCGCATTACTCCATCGTCGAAAAATTGGGCGAAGGAGGCATGGGGGCGGTCTATAAGGCGCGTGACGAGCGCCTGGAGCGGTTCGTCGGCCTGAACCTTCCCCGCTGAAGCGGAAGTATTCAGCCGCATTTCCCTGAATAGAAGGTAGTGACGGCGGCCTACATGCTCCGGTCGAGAAAACCCCTGCGCAGGGTCATCCAGATGATCTTAAGGTCGAGACCCAAGGACCAATTCTGGATGTAGTAGAAGTCATACTCGATCCGCTTGTCGATCGGTGTTTCCTGCCTCAGGCCGTGGACCTGGGCCCAGCCCGTGATCCCGCACTTGACCTTGTGCCGGAGCATGTAGTTGGGGATCCGGTCGGCGAATGCTCTGACGAATTCGGGCCGTTCCGGACGGGGGCCGATCAGGCTCATCTCGCCCTTGAACACATTGATGAACTGGGGGAGCTCATCAAGGCTCAGTTTCCGGAGGAAGCGCCCGACCCTGGTCATCCGCGGGTCGCCGCGGCGGCTCATCACCGGCCCGGACTCCTCTTCGGCGTCGCAAACCATCGTCCGGAACTTGACCATGCTGAAGCAGCGGCCGTCCAGGCCCATGCGTTCTTGGCGATAGAAGACCGGGCCCCGAGAGGTCAGTTTGACCAGGATGGCGACCACGAGGAACACGGGCGAAAGGATGATCAGGCCCAGGGAGGAAACGAAAATGTCCACCGCCCGTTTGACCAGGCTCTTGCCGCCTTTCAGGGCGACGTCATCGATCGAGATAACGGGGAATCCGTCGAGGTCCTGGATGTTGGCCTTCAGGGTGAGGAGCTGGAACAGGTCGGGGATCAAGCGGATGTTGACGACGTAGCGGTTGGCGACCTTGATCGTCTCCAGGATCTTGCCGTAGTTATTCAGGTCCAGGGCGACGAAAACCTCGCTGATCTCTCCCCTCTCCAGGATCGGGCCGAGGTCCTCGAGACGGCCGAGCACCTCGACGGCACCGTCGATTTCGACCTTCTCACCGACGGGCCGGTCGTCGTCCAGGAAGCCCTTGAGCCGGAAACCCAGGTCCTTGTAGACAAGGACCTTCTGGGCCACCGCCCTCCCCATTTCTCCCGCTCCGACGACGAGGACATTCTGCAAGTTCAGTCCTTTGGCATACCGTCTCTTCATGAAAAAGAAGATCTGGTTGCGGAAGAAAGTGATCATGAAGATAGCGACGATGAAATAGACGGCCAGGAAGCCGTGGGAGATCTTGAAGGTCACGCGGAAGAGCGATCGAGGGCCCTGGCTGTAGCTGTAGAGATAGCTCATGATCCCGAACACATCGATGGCAATGGTCAGGATGGCGTTCAGGCAAACGGCCAGAAAGTCATCGATCCTGGCCCGCTGGAGGCGGGTCCTGTAAAAGCCTTGGATGTAGAAGATCAGGAGGTGGGTGGCCAGGAAAAGAGGGAAGACGACGACGTACTGCCGGAAAGGAGGAATCCCCTTGCCCGGGTCGATGGGGATGATATAGGCGTAAAAACGAAAAAGGTAGGAATAGAAAAAAGAGATCAGGATGCCGACCACATCGCTCAAAACGAAGAGCCCGACGAGGCCTAAGCGTTTCTTCTGGATCACCGCTTCCCCTTGAATTCAGTCCATTTCTGTTCGAGATAGGCCGCCAGTTTCTCTCGAAAAGCCCGCCGGGAGAACTTCTCGGCGTTGGAGCGGATTGCGGTCCCATTAAATTTCAGGCTTCGGAATTTGTCAAGGGCGGCGCGCAGGCTCGAGGCCGTGAACTCGGGGAAAAAGAGACCGGTTTGGCCTGGAACGATGCTTTCCAGAGCCCCACCGCGGCCAAAGGCGATGACCGGCGTTCCGCAGGCCTGAGCTTCCAGGGCCGTAATCCCGAAATCCTCTTCGCCTGGAAGAAGGAGCGCCCGGGCCTTCCGGTAAAGGGCACGTAGGTCCTCAGCCGGGACCTGCCCGAGAAAGACGATATTCGGGCGGGCCATTTTCTTGAGCTTCCTGAGGTCGGGGCCGATACCGACGATCTTGAGCTTTTCTTTCGAACTGTTGAAGGCTTCGATGGCCAGGTCGATCCTCTTGTAGGGAACGAGCGCCGAGACAACTAAGTAATCGCCGCTCTTTGGCTCGTCGGCGGCGGGCCGGAAGAACTCCGTATCCGCCGGCGGATGGATGACGTCGGCTTCCCGGCGGTAGTACTTCAGTATCCGCCGGGCCACGTTCTCGGAATTGGCGACAAAATGGTCGACCCGGGCCGCGGACGATTCGTCCCAGACCCGCAGCCGGTGCATGATAGGGGGGATGAAGCGGCGCGAAAAAAAGGACAGCTGCTGCGGGGAGAAGTAAGCAAAATACTGGTTCCAGGCATAGCGGATGGGAGAATGGATATAGCTGACGTGGAGGGCATCGGGGGGTGGGATGGCGCCCTTGGCGACACAGTGCGAGCTCGAGACGACCAGGTCGAAGCCTCCCAGGTCAAAGAGTTCGACGGCCAGGGGAAAGAGCGGCAGGTAGTGGCGGTACTTCTTCTTCAGGAAGGGAAGCCCCTGGAGAAAGCTCGTTCGGATAGCGCGGCTTTCGATGACCTCCGATTGGCTTCCCCTAAAATGGAAAAGCGTAAAGATCGGAGCCCGGGGGAAAATCTCGGCCAGGACCTCGAGCACTTTCTCGCCCCCTCGCTGGCCGGTCAGCCAGTCATGGACCAGGGCGACCTTGATGTTGTCCATTGGCGTTGATTATAAATCACCCAAAATGGGGACACAATACCTATTTCCTAAGATCAGTATCTTAACTGCCAAGATCGAAGTGGTGGTTGAAAGAACGGGTCCTGTCACGGCGCGTCCCCGTCCGTCCTCGCCCAAGACCCGCCCACCCGCCACCATCGGCTCCGGGCGGGGGGGACTGGCGCCATGCCACCCGTTCTTTTCATGAGCAACCAAAATATAGATGCAACTCTCAATCCACCAATCGGGCGTTCCGTGCCATCACTTCCAAGTAAATGTTCTGGGTTTGTTCGATCATGCGGCGAAGGGGAAAGCGGGGCGGAACGAGCGTCCGGGCCGTCTCGCCCAGACGGCGGGCCCTCTCTTTGTCTTTGAGCAACCTGATGGCGGCATCGGCCAAAGCGGACGGGTTTTTGGGCGGGACGAGAAGGCCGGTTCTTCCATCCTCTAATATCTCGGTGACTCCATCCACCGCCGTGGCGACGATCGGCTTTCCCCAGGCGGCCGCTTCGACCAAAACAAAGGGAAGGCCCTCCCACAAGGACGGCAATACGAACATATCAAAAAGCGCCATAAACGAGGCGGCATCCTTCCTCTCTCCGAGAAAAAGAAGGTGGCCGTCCAAACCCAAGCGCTGCGCTTCGCGCCTCAGGCTGCCGCCCTGAGGACCGTCGCCGACGACCGCGATCCTGACCTCAGGAAAGGCGTTCAGGATCTTGGGGGCGGCCCGGAGGAGGTTGACCACGCCTTTCTGACGATGCAGGCGGGCCACCGTTCCGATGACCGGCCAGTCGGGCAGCCAGCCTAGTTCAATTCTTCGGCGCGCGATGTCATTTGCCTCGAGTTCCGGCCGAAAGTCGGTGCCGTTCAGGATGACGGTCATCTTCCCTTCCGGCGCCAGCCGATGCGTCCGGGCTTGCCGCAGGTCGGACTGACAGACAAGGACCAGCCGGTCGGTCGTACGGGAATACCTCCTCTCCAGGAGCACATACAGCCGGCGCAAGAACGGATTCCGATAATGGAGATAGTGGATGCCGTGGAGGGTGTGAACGACAGCCGGCGTCCGGGCGCGGCGGGCCGCGGAACGGCCGTAAAGCCCGGCGATCCCGCCGTGAGTATGCAAAATATCGATCTTATTCTCCTTCAGGACTCCGGCAATTTCCCTCAGCGGGCGCAGGCTGAGCTGCTTGCCCAGCGAAACCGAGACATAGGTGATTCCCTTCTGCCTGGCTTCCTCGGCCAGCGGTCCGTCGCCTCCGGAGGAGATAACCACCTCAAACCGGCTCCGGTCCAGGTTCTCGGCGAGGAGGAGAAGGGCCGTCTGGCCACCGCCGAGCGAGGGCTTGTCGATCATCTCCATAATTCTGAGTTTTTCCATCTGTTCACTCAGGCGTCTTCGCCGGTCAGAATCCTCCGGAGTCCTTCCCGAAAAAGCTTTTTCTCCCCATCCCTCTTCGTCGACGCGCCGAGGGCCAATATAGTCACCTTTAGGTAGAGCCTCAGGAGCCCCAGCGACAGGCGGGAGTTGTGTGTTTTGTAGAAACGGAGCTGACTGCGCCGGTATTCCAGGCGGCTCTGCCAGCGGCGGGCGGAGGTGGCCGCACCCCCGACGTGGGAAATCCGGACCGCAGGAATGAAAACCAGCTTGAAGCCTTGATCGGTGATCCGCCGGCAGAGGTCGATGTCCTCGAAATAGAGAAAAAACTCCTCATCGAACAGGCCGGCCCCCTCGACAGCGGCGCGTCTGGCCAGCAGGCAAGCCCCGCTCAGCCAGCCGACCGCCCGAGGCTTCTGGGAATGCCGGAGCGCAATCCTGTAGTAAGGGTTGAGGATGAGCTTCTGACGAATCTCGGAAAAAAAGCCCACCCTCTTCCCGAACGAGACCTGGAAGCGCCCATTCTCATGCACGAGGGCCGGCCCGACCGCCCCCAGCTCCGGCCGGGCTTTGATCTCGGCCAGGAGCTCGGCCGGCGCGGTCGCAGGCACGACGGTATCGGTGTTCAGGAAAAGGACATACTCACCACGGCTCTGCCTGAATCCGATGTTGTTGGCCCGGGGATAGCCGATATTCTGATCATTCTCGATGAGCCTGACCCAAGGAAACGACGACCTCACCAGATCCGGGCCCCCATCACCGGACTGATTGTCCACCAGGATAACCTCGGCGCTCAGTCCGGACACGGCCTTCTCGAGCGAAGATAAGCAGGCCGGAAGATGGGCGCGGTCATTATAGTTGACGAGGACAACCGAAAGCTCCGGCGGGTTTGTTCCCGGACCGGTCATCGCCTTCATAGGGTTCTCATCTCTCCAATGAGCCGGGCCAGCCCGCGGGCGGCCTCTACCCAGGAGAACTGCGCTCTCCTTCGTCCGAACTCGGCCAGGATACCGGCCCGCTTCTTGTCCTCGGTGAGGGCAGTCCGCAGGGCAGCGGCGACCTCCTTTTCATCGGGCTCCTTGACCATTACAGCCAGGCCGGCGAAGACTTCAGCCAAGGAGCTCCGGTCCAGGAGCACGGGCGGCGTGCCGCAGGCCAGAGCTTCCAGCGGCGGGAACCCGAACCCCTCGTATTCTGAGAGATAGGCGAAAGCGTCCAGGCTCGAATAAAAAACCGGAAGCTCCTCCTCAGGGAGCGCCCTCTCCCACCGTATCCACTCCCGCCCCTTCAGCAGGGACGTCTCTCCTCCGCCCAGCACTCCGAAATCCTCTCCAACGATATAGAGGACCGCTTCCGGAAACTCCGGGCGCAACGCTTCCACTGCCCGGATGAGCTCTGGGACATGGCGCCTTTTGAAGATAGAGCCCAGGAAGCCGATGACTTTTTTCCCGGCCAGTCCTTTCCTTTCCCGCCACCGCCTCACTTCGTCCTCTGGAGCACGCCGGAACGTCTCCTCGACACCGTAGCCAATGAGTTTGATTTTGTTGCGGTCGATGCCGAAAAGCCTCACGATTTCATTCTCGACAAAGACAGAGGAGACCACCACGAGACCGGCCCTCTCGAGACTTCTCCGGACAAGGTACCGGCGCGTGAAGGCGTATCTCCTGGGGTACCATTCGGGGTGGGAAATGACCGAAATGTCATGCTCGAGAAGGATTGACTTCCATGGACAAGACAGGGGGAGCATATAGTTGGAGGCGATCAGGAGGTCCGGGTCCGCTCTCTTCAGGGCCTTTCGCAAAGGCCCGTTCTGCCAGCGCAGGTAGCCGCCGCGGCCGGGCAGGATCTGTTCCTCGGCCCGGGACCGGGAATACCTTCCGATGTCCTCTTTGGTGTAGATGAGAAAGTCGTCTTCCGGCAGGAGTTCCGGGAGCCTGAGCAACAGGTTATGGATGACCCGGCCGACACCCTTGGAGTCCTTGCCCAGCTCGTACCCGTCCAGCGCAATCTTCATTGTCCCTGCATCACCGACTCGTAGAAAGTCAGCGTCTCAGCGGCTGCTTTTTTCCAACTGAAATCCCGGGCCCTCTCTTTTCCCCTGGCGATAAGCCTCTCCCTCAGGTCTTCATCCTCGATGACCGAGATGACCTTCTCGGCCATGCTCTCCGGGTTTTCCGGGTGGAAATAGACGGCTGCGTCCCGGCAGACTTCGGGGATGGCCGAAACCTGAGAAGCGACCACCGGGAGCCCGCTGGCCATCGCCTCGACAAGGGGCATGCCGAATCCCTCACAAAGGGAAGGCAGGACGAAGGCCGTGGCCAGCCGGTAGATATTCCGGATATCCCTTTCCTGGAGGTAGCCGGTCGTCATGACCCAGCGGCCGATCCCGAGCTTTTCGGCCTTCGCCCGGACGGCTTCGGAATCCTCTCCCTCGGGCCCGACGAGGACAAGGGGGATCTGGGGGCCGTGGAGGTGGACGATTTTCAGGGCCTCGACAAAGCGGACCAAGTTCTTCCGAGGCTCCTGTGCTCCCACGAAGAGAAGGAAGGAAGGTGGGAGGCTAAAGCGTTCGCCCGTCGCCTTGAGTTCGGCGTCCGGCACGTCTTCCAGGAACCGGTTGGCCAAGCCGGGGGGGATAATCTTCACTTTTTTCTCATCGAGCGCGAAACGAGAGACAAGCTCGACGGAAGTGAATGTGGATGAGGTGATGATTCCATCCGCGTCCCGGAAGGAAGCGGCGGCCCGGCGGAAAAATACTTTCCCCGCTTCCTCGCCGGACTGGTCCGGGAAGTCCAGGAAGAAGAGGTCGTGGACTGTGATGATCTTTTTCCCCCTGGTAGGCAGGATAAGCGGGGTGGCTGAATGGGTCAGGTCGAGATCCGTCTTAAAAAAAAAGTCCAGAGTGGGACGGCGCCGTTTCTGCCAGAGCGAGTTGAGAACCCGGACCGGCAGGCGGCAATCGCGGAACTTCAACCGCTCGAACGGGGGAACCTTTTCCTTCGGAAAACGGTCCTTCCAGGACGAGGAGAAGAGGAAATACTCGTTTGTCCGGTCGATTTCCGCGAGCTGAAAGAGGAGGTTCCGGAGATACGTCCCCACGCCCGTCTCTTCGCGCAGGAAAGGGCGAAGGTCAAACCCGAGCCGCATTGGGAGGTAATGTATGTCCAACCGGACCAAAAGTCAAATCGGCGATTTCCCTTGCCAATTTATTTTGACGGTGCTATCATCCCGGCCAAGAGGATTCCGATGACCAAATTCGATAAGATCGCCAAACGCATCGACAGCTTCCGCGACGAAATGATCAACTTGCAGATCCAGCTTTGCGCCATCCCGGCAATCTCGCCCTCCATCGGCGGAGAGGGCGAGGCCAAGAAAGCGGAACTCCTGCACGCTTTTCTCGAGCCGTTGAAGTTCGACAACATCGACCTGATCAAGGCCCCCGACCTGGACGCGCCCTGCGGCTACCGTCCCAATATCCTGGCCGTCCTCAAGGGGAAGAACATTTCACGAACCGCCTGGGTCATGACCCACATGGATATCGTCCCTCCCGGGGACCTCGCCGAATGGCGGGGCGACCCGTACAAGGCCTGGGTCGAGGGCGGCAAGATCTTCGGCCGCGGGGTTGAGGACAACCAGCAGGACCTGGTCGCCTCGCTCTTCGCCGTCAAGGCTTTTCAGGCGGAAAACCTCAAGCCGAGCTCGAACATCGGGATCGCCCTGGTCGCCGATGAGGAGACGGGGAGCACCAAAGGAATCGACTACGTTCTCCAGCACACCCAGGCATTCAGAAAAAAAGACCTGATCATGGTCCCGGACGCAGGCAATAAGCATGGGACTCTGATCGAGGTAGCCGAGAAAGGGATCCTCTGGCTCAAGTTTAAGACCGTCGGCAAACAGGCCCATGCCTCCACTCCCAACAAAGGGATCAACAGCTTCAAGGCGGCCTGCTTCCTGGTAGCAGAGCTGGAGAATCTCTACAAGGTTTTCAAGGCCCAGGATTCGCTCTTCGAGCCGCCCATCTCAACCTTCGAGCCGACGAAGAAGGAGCCCAACGTCCCCAACATCAACACCATCCCGGGAGAAGATGTCTTCTACCTGGACAGCCGCGTTCTTCCTCAATTCACCATCGAAAAAGTCGAGGCCGAGATCAACAGGATGATCAAGAAGATCGAGGACAAGTTCAAGGTCAAGATCACCTATGAGGAACAGCAGCGGGCGCCGGCCGCTCCCCCGACCCCAACCCACGCGGCGGTCGTCTCCGCCCTGCGGGCGGCCATCAAGGAAGTCTACGCGGCAGAAGCCCAGGCCCGCGGCATCGGCGGGGGAACGGTGGCGGCGGTGTTCCGGAGGGCTGGATACGAAGCCGCCTGCTGGTCCAAGGTCGATGAGACCGCCCACCAGCCCAATGAGTACTCCCACATCGACAACATGGTGGGAGACGCCAAGGTCTTCGCCCACGTCTTCCTCCAGGGATAAAACGCGGCCTGCGCTCTAGGGCTGAGAATACCGTCTCTGAACTTTCTGCGCCACCCGGATCGTATTGAGGTGGATGCCCACCGTGTCCTCCAGCTCCGCGGCATACCCACCGGCCAGGACTATGGCCACGGGGAGGCGAAGCCGGCGCGCCTCGCCCATGACGATGAGGTCCCTCTGTCGCAGTCCGTCCTTGGTCAAACGGAGACTTCCCAGCTGGTCTTTCTCAAAAGGGTCGGCTCCGGCCAGATAGAACACGAGGTGGGGCTTGTATTCCTGGTAAAGGCGGGGGAAGTGCGCACGGAGGGCCGTGAGATACTCTTCATCCCCGTCCCCCGCCCAGAGGCCGACATCTACGTTGGACAGTGGTTTGTTCGATGGGTAGAGATCCATTTGGTGGATGGAGAAGGTGAAGGCGTAGTCTTTTCCGGAGAGGATATGGGCGGTGCCGTTCCCCTGGTGGAGGTCGCAATCGACCACCATGACCCTCTGCACGGCGCCTTCCTTCTTGAGCGCTTCGACGGCCACGGCGACGTCGTTGAGGACGCAGAACCCCTCGCCGTGGTCGTGAAAGGCATGATGAAAGCCGCCCCCCAGGTGGACCGCCAGCCCGAGCTCCAGGGCTAAACGGGCCGTGAGGATGGTCCCTCCCGTCATCAGCCAGGCGAAACGCAAGAGCTCCAGGGAAAAAGGGAGCTCGATCATGGCGATCTCGGCACTCGAGAGCGAGGCCGTCTTGAGTTTCTTGACGTAGCGGGGCGAGTGGACAAGCAAGATGTCCTCGTCGGAGGCCGGCTCCGGCATAACAAAGTCCTCTTTCCTTGCTCCCGAAAGCAGGAGCCGCTCGTACAGGGCCCGGTATTTCTTGATGGGAAAGACATGCTGGCCGACGTCAAGCATCCAGTAGTCGTCACTGTAAACAAAAGGGATAGGGAACCGCCATCTCTCCAGGAATTTCAGGATGCGTATCATGCAGAAAACGGAGTATATATCAGGAACTGGACAAACACAATTTCTGACTTGAAATCAGCCCGGGATTGATTATGATATAGGCCTTAAGCAGTCATCCTATGATCTCATTATAAGGAGTCGCCCTCATGAAATTATTGACCCGGATGGCGCGGAGTTTCGTCGCCGGCGAGACCGTCGAAGAAGCCATTAAAAACGTCCGGAAGCTCAACGAAAAGAGCATCATGGCCACCCTGGATGTCCTGGGAGAAAGCGTCAAAGATAAGGAGACGGCGGAGAAAGCCGTCAACGCCTACCTCGCCCTCTTGGACGCCATTCCCAAGGCGGGGATCAACTCCCATGTTTCTCTAAAGCTCACCCAAATGGGGCTCGACATCGACACCGATTATTGCTGCCAGAACATCGACCGGATCGTCGGCAAGGCCAAGACCCTCGGCAACTTCGTCCGGATTGATATTGAGGGGACGCCCCATACCCAGCGGACGCTGGACATTTTCTGCCGCCTGCGGCAGAAATACGACAATGTCGGGATCGCTGTCCAGGCCTACCTCTACCGCACCGAGAAGGACGTCCGCGACCT
>Ga0315275_10007547_pt1 | contig 10511 bp, 8 predicted proteins | sample YL17G03_0_MG_FD_205557 | JGI IMG/M metagenome (GOLD analysis project Ga0315275, IMG submission 205557) | Sediment microbial communities from Yellowstone Lake, YNP, Wyoming, USA - YL17G03_0 | ecosystem: Environmental > Aquatic > Freshwater > Lake > Sediment | place: USA: Wyoming | collected...
TCCGGAGTTTTGATCTTTTCGAAATTTTGTTGACCGTTTATTAACCGGAAAAGAAGGAGCCCGCCGTAGGTTGAGGCGGTATTATCAACTCCACTTGCAACCCCATGATAAGGGAATTCGCCTTGCCAGGCTACCCGGTTAATATCTTCAATCGAATAACCTAAATTGAATTCGGCATTCAATGCACGCGCAAGTGAAACGCAACTGGCAGCACTGGCGCCTACCCCACTTCCAGCCAATAATGTTCCCCCGAAGGCGATTTTTATTGGATTCTTTTTAACGTCAATGTTCATGACTTCAAGAATTCTATCTATTGAACGTACCTGCTGTTCCTTTTTCTTCTCCTTATACCCTGGAACCTCGATCCGGTTATCTTCCAGGACCCATCCATCGCCAGAGTTCCTTTCCACGGTTGCTACCGTTTCGTAGGAAATTGCAGAGACGATGGCCGGTACTTCTTCCAATACAAATTGATCACCTATCAAGATTGTTTTTCCAAAACCTGTTCCTTTAGCCATTCGATCCTCTTTGAATAATATTTTCCATTTCCTCGATTAGTTTTTCTTCCTTACCAATGGCCACCGTGGTGGCTGCCGTCAGACTGTGGCATGCATCAGAAAATCCTCCCAGTTTTGTCGTTGCCTCGGGAAGCAAGATATTGAGTCCCATTGCTCTTGCTGCCCGGATCTCTCCTTCCATAAATAGAGGAACCCTCATTGAAACCTTCACCTCATTGAACTTAATCGCCTCGAACCCCGGGATCTCATCGGGGATCACCTGAAATCCTGCGAGATATTTTTTGGGATCAATCAGGTTCGTGTCCTTAATAGCATCACAGAATGCCCCGATCATTTTTACCCCCATGGGGAAAAAGCGCTTTTCGACATGAAACCACTGGATGTGAGGCGCTTGTTTCAATTCGCCTGATTGAAGCCTTGCGATCTCTTCGTTAAATATCTTCGTCCTGATCGCTTTTAATCCTTCCACCATTCGGTCCGATACTGGTGAAAACCCTTCAAGGCAAACCTTAACCCCCATGTCTGGCCCGTTTTGGTAATAACCCACTCCCCCCAGGAGATCAAGATAGTCACCCACTTCAATACAGTTTATAGGACCTTTTGAACTTATCAAAAAGTACTGCTCCCCGTTAACATGTTCCCTGATCTCGATCTTACCCTGTTGAACAGCTTCCATGGCAGCTGCGCGGTTCTGACTCACCAGCTGGCCATCCTCAAAAAAACCGTCCCCCACCGCTCCTATGGCTGCGATATGAGCCATATCGCGATTGGCTGGGTCCAGAGTCAGCGCAAACAGATAACAGGTTGTCGAACCCGAAATATCTCGATCTCCTTTCAATCCATGCAGATCAGGGTCAAGATTGTGAACTCTCGGATCGGTCGAGGCTTCAGCCACATGGTGATCCAGGATCAGCGTCAAATTTCTCCCCTTGTTCAAGTCGGAAAGCAGCGGTGCGATCTTGCCAGCAAAATCAGCAAAGATAATAAGGTTTCCCTCCTGTTCGTAAACCTTTCTTAGTACTGCAGGATAAGGCTTTTCTAAACAGAAGCGCTGGACTTTATAGCCTTGCCTTTCAAATGCGCGGGTAAGGATGGCGCCCGAACTAAGCCCATCGGAATCATTGTGGTGAAAGAGCTGAACACTTTTTTCAGGCCATTGTTTCACTTCCTGAATAGCATGTTCCATCGCGTCAATTAAGGTATTCAGCATTGTTCTCCTTTACTAGATTTATAACCAGAGAATGATAACACAATGAATATAAAAATCAAGAAATCTCAAATGACATTACTCTTGGTCGTAAACTAAAAATGATATATGGAAAAGGAATGCATTGGCAGAGTAGAGTTGTTGCCGATTCCACAGCCCTGACCAACTTGGCAAGTGGTAAAATCTTTACTTGTAGATCAATCCCTGTCGTAGCCTAAGACCTCTGTGTTCTATACTCGGCGGGCGAGAACAAAAGTAACTTTGAAACAGGTTTTTAGGATGGATGGATTCGAGAAATTAAGCACGGTTCGCGGCTTCTTGCTGGATATGGATGGCACTTTTTACCTGGGTGATCGGTTGCTCGAGGGCGCATTGCGCTTCATTGACCTGCTGCGCGAACAGAAGAAAGAGTTTCTGTTCCTCACAAACAATTCTTCCAAAGATCGTCGTCAGTATGCGGAGAAGATCAGTCGCCTTGGGCTTCCCCTGGCTGATGAATCGGTGCTGACGTCTGGAGAAGCTACCGCTCTCTATTTGAGAGAAAAACATCCTGGAGCTGACCTTTTTTTGGTCGGCACTCCATCTCTCGAAGATGAATTCCGCCAACACGGCTTTCGACTCGTACAGCAGGAACCACAATTTTTGGTGCTCGGTTTCGATACTACCTTAACCTATCAAAAGCTGTGGGCGTTATGCGATTTTGTGCGGGCGGGTGTTCCTTACATCGCTACGCATCCGGATTTTAACTGCCCCACTGAAACGGGCTTTATGCCGGATGTTGGTGCAATGATTGCCTTCGTCAAGGCCGCCACGGGCAGGCAACCCGACCTGGTGGTGGGCAAACCTAATCGCCTCATTGTGGATGCAGCCTCCGTCAAAATGAACCTGCAAGTCAGCCAATTGGCTATGATCGGCGATAGGTTGTATACGGATATTGCGCTTGGTCAGGCGAGTGGAATCGCCACCATTCTGGTCCTTAGCGGCGAAACGAAGATCGAAGATTTGAAAGGCTCCCCTTTTCAACCAGATTACACATTCCAGAATCTGGCTGGCGTGGCAGATTGGCTGGAAAGGAACTGCTGACGATTGCTTATCAGGTGCACGCCATCATGATCGGCGCTGGTTCGACTGACGCAGCTCTTGTGCCCAATTTGAGTCTGGGAGGAATGTGGTTACGATACTCATAAGCCATTGGTTGAGCGTTTGAGCCGCTCCATCTCAAACAAAATGACCTGCATTATCGCAGGTCATTTTTATCATTCGAAGTTAGAACCTATTTTGTGCAGGTAGGTTCTACATTTTAAACCTATCCTGTTGGCAGTATTTTACGGTGCGCTGGTCGCCGTGGCTGGAGGCTCCACCCCCACATCCAGTGTCAGCACCCAACCGGCGATACCTCCGCCGTCACTTGTCTGGTGCTCCACCAGCACGCACTCGCGGTTGAATTCGTCGAAGCGCCGTTCGACTGGCAGGAAGCGCACCCTTTCACCAGACGGGATCTTTCCAACGGCAGTAAATTTTTCGTAACATCCGTTCCGGGCATACACAACCCTCTGGGTAAAGGCAACGATTTGAGTAGGTGTAAGGGTGGGGGTCAAAGTGGGCTGCAAGGTGGGGATCAGCGTGGCTGTCTGGGTAGGCGAGGGGGTTAGTGTGGCCGTAGCGGTAGCAGTCGCTGTCAGGGTAGGTGTCTGGGCCAGCATGTAAGCCTGGTATTTGCTCTTACCCCATGCGCCCAAGGCAGCCAGGATGAGAATCCCTACTACAACGAGACCAACTTTAATCCCAAACACTTTCCAGCGGTAGCCACGCAGGTTTCGCTTCAGTTCTTTCACGCCCGGATCGATTGGAAAACGTTTTACCACTTCTGCGCTCACACGGGCGGCTTCAGCCGGCCAGGCGGGATTATTTTCGTAAGCCTGGTTAGCAGCCTGCAAATCGTTATCGAATTTCTGATAAGAGCGCTGCTGGCGCTCGATCTCACTCTGCAGGCGGTCCAGGCTTTCGTCTACACCCTCCAGATTACGGATTTGTGCCAGGCTCTGGCGAGCCTGCTTGTTGAGATACATCCCTTCCTCGAGTGTGGTAGCGTGTTCGGCTTGGTTCTTCAGCGCCCGCGTCTGCTCTTTTAAAGGTTCTACAACGCGCGGCGTAATGGCTTTAAAGCGGTCGTTCAGGCGTTCGAAAGCCGGGTTTTCTCCGTATTCGCCTACCAGCGCGTCCAGGCTGGCCTTCGCCTGCGAGACGGCTTGAGGCTCAAGCTCAGCCTGGTTTAAACTGTCGTTGATCGAACGCAAGAGGTCTTTAACTTTTCGGAGTTCCTGGGCTCGCTCGGAGTATTTCGGCATGCCGGTAGCGCTAACCGCAGCTTGCATCCTTTCAATGGCATCCTCAATATTGCCCTGCCGGAACAGATTAATCCCTTCTTCAAAGGCTTTTTCGGCGTCGATATTTTCCTGGAGCTTTTGGGCGAAGTCCTGGCCTTCCTGCCAGCGCTGAATACCCAGCTCATGCAAGGCGTTTTGGGCGCTCTCCAATAGTGCCAGTGCGTCCGCGAAGCGTCCAACCCTGGCAGCGGATTGTGCTTTACCGTAGGCGGAAGCCGCATCAGCCGGTAAGGCCACGATCGGGATGTAACCAGTGCGCAAGTAATTTTCGGCCTCGGTGCGGTGTTGGCGAGGCCGTTCCCAGTTTGGCTCTAACTGTAAGATGCGGTCGAAGATCTGCACAGCTTCGGCATAGCGACCACTGTAGAATAGCTTCTCGGCCATTTCCATCTGCGATTCAGCGGCTGGATTGTGTTCTCGCACAGGCTCTGGGCGGGCAGTCGCTGGCTCGGATTGTGGTTCTGGTTGGGAGGCAGTTTCCTGGCCTTGACCGTTTGTCATTTCAGCTGGTGTAGTGCCCCCATTTTCCTGCTGTTGGATTCGACGCATTAATTCCTTGCGCCTCTCCTGTAGGGTGTTGCGTTGATCGAGCGTTAGGATCTGGTACTCGGGTGAGCTAACCAGCTCTTCGATATCGAGCAAGAGATGCCGCAAGTCAACCACGCTGGCGGAGGAATGGCCTTGGAGCTCTTGATATTGCTTTTCTATTTCGTCAAACGTATACATTTTAATTTGAGCGTTCGTGTCCCTGATTGCTTTGCGAATTCTTATCTATGCCAGGAAGCTGTTGGTAGATGCCCAACAAATCCTGCCGGATATCGCGGACCTGAGTATACCCCTGGTTTAGTATCTGTTCCAGAATGGTTTTAAGCTGGTTAGGTAATCGTTCGTCATCATAGGTCCAGTTGACCGGGTAATGCGTGGATGCTTTCTCGATGTCCTCCGGCCGATTGGGTCCCAGTTGTAAGCTGCCCTGGGCAGGTCTCCCGGTGAAGATATGGTGCATCGCACGAGCGCCAAACTGGACCAGGTCGAACTGTTTTTCTTCTTCTGACAGACCTTGTGGATGGCGTTTGGCGATGTTCCAATCGATCATAGTTACGCCGTGAGCGTCAACGTCCCAATAATAATGTAAGATTTTATGATCGCGGTACACAATATTGCGGTCGTGAGCAAATTGCAAGATGTCACATATCTGTAAGGTCAGTATAAAGCTATCTCGAAGCGTCAAGAACCAGCCATGGGTGTTGCCCGCGTCGCAATAGCGTACTAGATTGTACTCCGGATTACGTCTCACCAATGCCAGGTATGGCAGCCATCCAAGAGATAACTGCCGATCCATAGAAGCCAGGAAATTCTGAGCCTGTTCAACGCCATAATGGATGACTTGCCCGCATAGCTCCTTTGCCGAGGCATGGCTTTCGTCGCTTGGCAGTGCCTGCCCATCTTCGATCTTGATAAATCCACACTCCACAAGGGGTGTAATGCCAGGCACGTCGCCCAGCATGGCCAGGATTTGGATTTCTTCTATGAATAATGGGAGAGCATAATCCAATTGATCCGGTCGCATGATCTTGAAAGCGAACGACAGCGATTGTTTAGCCGGGGTGCGCAGATTCCCGGCAAAGACGCGGGCAGAGGAGCCGCGCGCTTCCGGCATCCAGGTGTCCAATGGTTCTGCCAAAACCATGCTCTGCTTGGGGCCAAACTTGCCCTCCACCACACCTTCGGTTATATTGCATTGGTAAATTCTGGCGTTATCTCTTTCCAGCGTGAGGGGACGGGTGTGCGGCAGTGATAGAATCTCACGCGATTTGTACTCATTCAACCAAGGCAGCTCTTGCATGATCTCTGGATACTCAATCATTAGATCGACCGATTGCATGCCCTTGCGCAAGCGTTTACAAGCCTCCAGGGTCTCATCCAACCATTTCGCAGGCCCGACCTGGTTGCGCAGGGTGCGTCCTGCCAGCTCAACTGAGGTCAAATAATCATAGAAAGGCTCATCCTTGCCAGCGCCTCTGTGGACGCGTGTCAGCCACTGCGGTGCCGCTATGATCGCTTTCTCGGCTGTGTATAAGCGGGCGCGGTCAGGGTCCCACATCAGGATCGAGCGCAGCCCGCGACGGGCCAGCTCGAAATCCTTGTGCTCCCAGGCGTTTAAAACCAGATCGACCTGGGATTTCGGCTGCATCAACAATTTTTCAAGCTTCTTTTGCGTGCCGGGTAAAAGGTCTTCGATCGGATCGATCACACTGTCTACCTCGGTATACCCGATGCCTGAGTTCGGCGGGCAGGGTTCGATTTCTTTCCACTTTTTAATGACTTCCTCGTGGAACGTTGCAATGAACTCTTCACTGGACTGCCAATGAAAATCCGTCAGTTTTGGGTCGTTGGTGCCTATCCCTTGAGTAGCCGCGCTCAAGCGTTGTTTCCCTTTCCTGGTGACCTCAGCCCTTAGGGTGTAATTCAGGCGAGCGAACTCGGTGTAAGGAGATAAGGCCTCAGGTTCAAGCCCCAGGCATACTTTACGCACCTCCTGGCTGATTTTTTCCCACCAGGCTGGACGTGGTCCTTCGCCCAGGTGTGCAAACAATTCCCATAGTGCGGCACTCCAATCCCCAGCCACACCAGCCACCAAGGAGTTAGAAAAGGCAGTTCGGGTCAGCTCATCTGTATCCGCCGTTTCTTGCAGAGCCACTTTCGCAATATCGTCTAACAGTTTCCATTTATCGGAAGATGTGGAAGGCAGCCTGGCGGCTTTCTTACATACTTTTCGAAACTCAACCAGTCGGTACTCCGAAACCATATGAAAGGCGGCTTTCGACATAAAGTTGAAGGCGCCAATATTATCTGACATTTCACCATAAGCTGCCAGCTGGTGCCGCAGCTCTTCACCTTTTATAATCTGCTCCAGCTCCGGCTTAGATAAGTTGTGCAGATCCACTTCCTGCCTGCGCAGCGCCTGCAGATGTTCAGAATCAGTCGCGAACAGGGCAGCCAGTTTTCCCTTCAGGGGCTGGATGGCATGTACATAGATATCATCGCTGGTTGTGTTCTCAGGCCACTCCAGGCGAGTATACAGATCCGGATTTGCCTCCGAAATAAAAGTACCCATTTCCTGTATAAACTGTCGGAAGTCGTCCAGGGTAGAGTATTGACGGTTTATGGTAATGCTATCGCTCTCCAGAAATTGGCTGTTGCCCCAATCGATGACTGTCAGGCGGACACCCAAAGGATCCCAATAGAGATGTTCCGGTTTGAAATCATTCCAGATCACACCAGACTGCGTATCCTGTTCGGTTCTGATTTTGGTGGTATGGATGGTTTCAAGAAGATTAAGGACCCCCAACATGATACGGACCAACAACGGCTCTGGAAATTCCGGAAACTGAGACCATTGTTGGATGAAGAATGTGGATTCCGGGTTTGTAGGTAGATTCTGAATGCTAGCTGGACCGAAGCGGATGACCTGGCTGAGCAGCTTCAAGTCCAGCCCGCAGGCCTGTTCGATGATGATAAAGGTCTGTTCACCCAACCCGTATTCCGGCTTATTCTGATCTATTAAGGCAGGGATTTTTAGGTGGAGAGTCTGGTTCGGGAAAGCAACTCTTGGAAGCTCGCGCAAGATGCTACCTTCTGTTTTTATCTGGCTTGCCTGGCGAAGAGTGTCGCTGACGAAAGCGCCTTTCCGTGGTCGCTTTAAAATTGCTGGTTGGTTATCCAATAAAGACTCAACCAGGTAGATTTCACCTGCATCCCCTTCCCCTAATTTCTTAACTAAATTCCAGCTTCGTCGCTGACCCTGGATGGTTGCGTTAGTTTCGGTTAGCATTTTCCTTCATCTCGACCGGTCACGAACATGCAACCGCATACCCGTGCTCGTGCTTAGCGGTGTTATGTGATGAAGTATACAAGAAATATGTTCAGGAATTATTAGCGATAAATTAGGGAAATGTTCAATATTAATGCTAGTGCGCTCTATTGGGATGCTGCCAGTGGGAATGAGTTGCGCGGGCTGAACAACCAGAAGATTTCCGAAATCATCAGCCTTGGTTGGTCGCCGGATGGGAGCACGTTGGCAGCCGTATACTTTAACTGAGATAATATCCTTTGGTTTCATCCAATGGGGTACGATTGCTGACAAATAATAACTATACCAATCGACGCTGCTATACGAACGGGTTTGGTTGGTCACCATAAGGCAGCAGGCTGGCTACCGCACACTGCGCTTTGCCTGGATCAGTGCTGTAAGCCGCTCTCCTGTAAGGTAAGCCTGTCGCAGGAATGCGTCTTCATCCGTGTAACCAGTTTCTTGGATGGATACCTCCAGGTTAACGCACCCTTCATATGAAGAAAGGGCGATCACAGAAGCAAGGACTTCCCAATCCACCGTACCGCTAAACGGGATTTTGTGCTGGTCGGTCAGACCATCATTGTCGTGTAAATGGACTGCGATCAGGCGGTCTTTTAATCGCTTTAGATGTTCAAAATCATGCCCACTCAGGTTAGCATGCCCTGAGTCAAAGCACAACCCGAGGAACCCCGCATCATATTCAACGAGCAAAGTCTCCAGCATCTCCCAATTATCCCCATGCATATTTTCCAGAGCGATGCGCACCGAGTGATGCCTGGCATAAGGCTCCAGCTGGTCCAGTGATTTTCGAATCTGCACAAGGCACGCGGCCCTTGACTCAGGCGGTCTGGATGTGGGGATGTGGATAATAAGGACGTCTCCACCCAGTCTGGCAGTCATCTGGATGCGGTTTTCTACGAGCTCGATGCCAGCCAGACGCTGGTATTCGTTTTGTGAGACCCAATATTTCTCCTTACCGTGGCTGGCATGCAGGTTCAATAAGCACAGTCCAAATTCCTTGAACCATTGCCTGATCTGCCCGATCTCATGATCCGAGTATATGAAATCAGTTGCCCAATGGTGGCACCAGTGGATATGCGTGAAACCTGCTTCAGCGATTCGCCTAAGGTAGGGCTGTGGATCGCCTTCACTTTGGAAATAATCCGAGGTAATCGCTAAAATGGGATGCTCCTTGTTTTTTCCGCTCATAGGCACCAAAGTGAAATATCCTTAAGATGATATTCCCAAGCATATCTATGACAAGATGTATATTTTGCGAGTGAATCCATTATAGACTAGTTGACTATCGGGTGGAAGATACGTTTCTCGGTTTTATCCATGTAAGTCGTGGATTTGAGCGTTTGAGCCATTCTATGTTCATTAGATAAACAGTCACCTTAAAGAGTCCCAATCGTCGAAATAGGTTAGCAGAATTTATTTATGTGTAACTTCTAATGACCGATATGCTGGTAATCATCCCTACACCCCTCCGGATAAGACTTGATTGGATGTGATAAAATTGTGCCACATTTCTAAAAGGAGAAGATAAATGATAGACCAACCTCAAGAAGAGAAGCCTGCGGTTGATAATGAAGAGAAGCCTGAGGTGAGTCATGAAGAGAAGCCTGAGGTGAGTCATGAAGAGAAGCCTGAGGTGAATCATGAAGAGAGGCCTGCCCTGACTATGATGATTGAGTCATGGTGGACTCCGGCAATAGCAGTGCTAGCCCTGGTGGTTGGGTTGTTGATAGGGTATGTTGGTCGTCCGTTGTTGAACAACAGCTCAGATTCTGTTGGAGATATTGCTGCAGTTACGTCTCCGGTAGAGACAGCAGCGGTAGATCAACCTGCCTTACCGACAGCCACAGTGGATCCTACCGCGGTTGCCGAAAGCCAGAAACAGCTGATGGATTATCTGGTCAGCAACACCACCCATTTTAAAGGTGACCCCAATGCCTTGGTCACGATTATCGAATTCAGCGATTATCAATGACCATATTGCGGGCAATTTGCCGCTGACGCGGGTCGTCAGATCGAAACAACATATATAGATAATGGTAAGGTACGTTTTGGTTATTTAAACTTCGCCATTCTAGGTGATGAATCACAATGGGCTGCAGAAGCTGCGGAGTGTGCAGGTGACCAGGATGCTTTTTGGGAATATCATGATTACCTGTTTTCCCATCAGAATGGTGAGAACCAGGGGGCCTTCAGTAAGGATAACTTAAAAGCCTTCGCGGCAGACATGAAATTGGACACGGCAGCTTTTAATTCCTGTCTTGACTCAGGAAAATATACCCAGTTAGTCACAGACCAATATAATCTTGGCAGGGGGCTGGGCGTACCATCCACACCTACTTTTGCGGTTAATGGGCAACCGGTAGTTGGTGCACAGTCTTTTGAATACTTCAAGCAACTCATCGATGCACTCCTAGCCCAATAATATTAGTGCAATTAATTAAGCAGCGAGAAGACTGCTGTCGTCTGCTCGCTGCTTTTTGTTGGTATACTTTAGATGGTTTGTGATTCCTGATACCCGGACA
>Ga0315275_10007548_pt1 | contig 10511 bp, 12 predicted proteins | sample YL17G03_0_MG_FD_205557 | JGI IMG/M metagenome (GOLD analysis project Ga0315275, IMG submission 205557) | Sediment microbial communities from Yellowstone Lake, YNP, Wyoming, USA - YL17G03_0 | ecosystem: Environmental > Aquatic > Freshwater > Lake > Sediment | place: USA: Wyoming | collected...
GTGCCGCGGCCACCCGGCAGGCGGGGCAGAACGATGGCCAGGTTCACCTTCGAGAGCGGAGCCAGGTAGTGCGGCGAGAGGCAATAGACCCCGCTCGCGGAGATGTTCTGGCTTTCGGTCACGATCTGCGTGAGGTCGCCGTCCGCGCGCGCGCCCTTGAGCCTCATGCTGAGGCGGGCGTCCACGCGCGCCGACGCGCGCCGCTCCTTCCTCCGGGTGTTGCGCTTCTGCGGCATCAAACCCTCCCACCGCGGCTGCGGCCCCGCTTGCGCGCACCGCGCCGTCGCGGCTCTTCCAGCGCGAGGTCGCACTCGCGCGCCGGTACGTCCACCCGGGCGATGGTGACCTGGACAGCGTCGCCGAGAGAGAAGCGGCGGCGCGTCCGGCGTCCCACCATGCGGACCCCGGTCCGATCGAGCGTGAACTGGTCATCAACGTAAAGCGACACTCGCACGAAACCTTCCACGGGAACGTCGTCCAACTCGACGAAGAACCCCTGAGGCGCCAGTCCGCTCACTATACCCGAACCCCGGTCTCCGAGTCTCCCCTCGAGGAAACGCAGGCCCTTGACGCGGGTGGCCTCACGCTCGGCGTCGGCGGCGATCTGTTCCGTGGCGCTGCAGCCGACGGCGAGCGCTTCGAGCGCGACCGGATCCCAGGCCTGGCTGGGCCGTGACTGGATCCACTCGCGGACGCGACGGTGGTTGTGAAGGTCGGGGTAACGCCGGATGGGTGAAGTGAAGTGGCAGTACTCGCGGGCCGCCAGCCCGAAGTGACCGAGGTCGCGCTCGAGGTAGCGGGCGCGGGCCATCGAACGGAGCACCAGCCGGTGCAGAAGCCGCCGCCGCGGCGGATTGAGCGGGGCGCGCAGCAGGGCCTGCAGGGGCTTGGCCGGGTCGGTGAACGCGCCCACGTGCCGCCCGGGCCCGGGGAGGGCGACACGGGGCAGTCCCAGCGCCCCGAGCATCGAGTCCAGCGCCTCAAGTTTCGGCGGCGAAGGCGGCTCGTGCACCCGGTAGAGCAACCCGGCCTTGCGCCTGGCACCTTCCTGTCCCACGCAGCGGTTGGCGAGGAGCATGAACTCCTCGATCAACTCGTGGCTTTCCAGGTGGGGACGGCGTTCGATCCTCCAAGGCACGCCGCGCTCGTCCACCCACGCCTTGATCTCGGGAACCTCCAGCTCGAGGGCGCCCGTCGCGACGCGCCGCCGCCGCAACGCCCGGGCGAGCTTGAGGAGCGTCTTCAGTGCCTGCCGGAGGGCCGGATCCTCCGTGCCCGGGTGTTCGAGCATCGCCTGGACCCCGCCATAGATCAGGCGATGTCGGCTGCGAACGACGCTCTCGGCGAAGCGGCACCCTAGCAAGCGACCCTCACGATCGAGTTCGACCAGGACCGACAGAGCGAGCCGGTCGCGGCCCGGGAGGAGCGAGCAGAGGTCACTCGAGAGGCGCTCGGGGAGCATCGGGATGGCGCCGCCCGGCAGGTAGCAGCTCGTGCCGCGAGTCTGGGCCTCACGATCGACGGCCGAACCGGGAGCCACGTAGTGCGAGACGTCGGCGATGTGGATGCCGACCTCGAAGTGGCCGTCCTCCAGCAGGCGCACGGAGAGCGCGTCGTCGTGGTCGCGGGCGTCCTCGGGATCGATGGTGAAGACCAACTCGCCACGCAGGTCGAGCCGCCCGCCGCGCTCACGGACACCGGGCTCGCGATGCCCGAGCGCCTCACGCTCAACGAGCGCCGGGAACCGGGTGCGCAGCCGGAACTGCGAGGCCACGCCTGCATCATCCCATTCGGGACGGTCGTCCGACCCCAGGATCTCGACCAGGAAGGCCGGCCCCTCGTCGGGCACTTCCGCGATGCACCAGTCGCCGTCGAGCGGCTCGTGGTCTCCGCGCCACACCAATTCCCTGCGGCCCCCCCGCCAGCGCCTTGCCGGGTCGAATACCCAGCGGCCGCGCGTGACGAACGCGCGGCCGATCAGGCGTCTGGCCGGCGACTCCGCAGGGCTAGCGAATCCGTTTCTTGTGCCGGTTCTTGCGAAGCCGCTTCTTGCGCTTGTGGGTTGCGATCTTCTTACGCTTGCGCTTCTTGCCTGACCCCATTCCTCATCCTCCATGCCCTTGTCCGATGGCATTCCGCGATCGGCGTCATTCAGCTCAGTACGGGCTCGGCTACTTCGACGGCCTCTCCCAGCACCACGGCCTTGAGCTCCTTGCTCGGCTTGAACACCGGCACGAGCTTCGCTGGTACCAGGACCTCGAAGCCGCTGCGCGGGTTCCGTGCCCGCCGCGCGCGGCGCTCGCGCACCTTGAACGTGCCGAAGCCGCGGATCTCGAGATGCCTGCCCTCGCTCAGTGCCCGGGACATCGCGTCCAGCAATTGGTCCACGATGGCCGCAGTTTGGTTGCGTGAGATCCCGGTCTGCGCCGCGATCTCCTCCACCAGGTCCGCCTTGGTCATGGCTGGTCCTCCTTGTGCCTGCCCGCCCCATCGACCCGGGTCGATAGGTTCCCTGCCCGCCGGGCTCAAGTTCTCCTGACGGCTACTGCCTGCAACCCCCGCAATCCGCGGAACCGCACATACCCGGCGGGGGCCGACGGATCCCCCGGGTCACGGCGAACGCGGACAGCATCTTCTCAGACTGCGACGCCCCGCACTTCGGACACTCCGGGGCGGCCTCGTCCCTGCGCTTCAGCAGGCCCTCGAAGCGATGCGCGCAGGCCCTGCAGCGGTATTCGTAGATCGGCACAGTCACCTCTCGGCGCCGGACCCGGGCAATCTACACCAAGATGGCGATTTGCGCAGCCCATTCCTTGCCAATGGCCTCGGAACCCCACACGGAACCTACCCGGCCACGTCCCCGACCTCGACCCGATCAACGACACCCACGATCACCGTCCGGACAGGTCCACGCGCGCACTGCAACACCTGGGCGGCCATGTTGCCCTCATCGGCGACCAGCACCAGGTCACCCGGACCCGAGTCCGCAACGTCCACGGCGATGGCCGGCTTGCCCGTGGTCACGTCTGTGGGCGTGACCGGTTGGACCAGGAGCAGCTTCCGGCCCCTGAGGTGGTCGTGCTTGACGGTGGCCACCACCTCGCCGACGACCCGGGCCAGGAACATCAGGCGTCTCCCGGGGTGGACCAGGCGCGGACCCGGACCTCGTCCACGATGCCCACGATGGCGGCGTCGGCCGGGTTGTCGGGGTCTGCGAGCGCGTTCGCGGCTTCACGGCCGCGAACGTAGAAGACGCGCTGGCCCTGCGCCGCGGACACCAGGTCAACCGCCACCAGCCAGCGACCCTGATCATTCCCCTCGAGGTCGGTGGGCTGCAGCAGCAGCGTGCGCTGGCCGATCCACGCGGGGACGCGCGTGGAGCAGACCACGGTCCCGACGACGCGCGCGAAGAACACTAGAAGAGTCTCGCCTTCAGCTGCGGATGCAGCCGGGGGATCACGACCGAGCGGGCCAGCAGGCCCTTCTGGAGGGCCTCGGCCCTCCCGGCCTCAACTGCGGCCTGAACGTCGCCCACCGCGCCGCTCAGCCACAGCACACCCTTGCCTCCGATTCCGTTCGAGAGCCTGAGGTCGCGCAGCACGACCTCGGCCGCCTTGGCGGCACGGTCGGCCGCCACGATGGCCGAGGCGGCAGTCAGGGTCTCGACGACGCCCAAAGCGTCATGGTCCTGGGGCGGGCAGGTGCCCCGCAGGGCGGGAATCACCAGTTCGTGGAGTTGCGGGATGAAGAGCGAGTCGAGCAGGGTCTCGCCCGCCACCTCGATGCCGCGCTGGAAGGAGGCCCGGACGGTCGCGACCTCCCCGCCGATCAGGATCCAGAACTTGCCCGGCGAGAGCAATCCGAGTTCGAGGATCTCCACTTCTGCGGTCTTCAGCATGGCGTCGGCCGCGACCGTCCCCTGGGCGATGCTGCTGGTCTCGACAGCGGCGATGGCGACCTGCATCAGACGATCCGGAAGTGGTCCACCAGGGTGCAGCGGCGCACCCGGGTGAAACTGCGCGCGGTGGTCATGCCCTCTCCAGTGGGGCTCGCGATCGTGAAGCTCGTGGGCCCCTCGCCGCCGAAGCCGAGTCCAGCGTAGTTGGGGCCGTTCTTCACGAAGATCGAGCAATCACACAGACGTGCCATCCTCGAGAGCTTCTCGATGTTGCGCGAGTGCATGGAAGCGGTGTGGCGATAGCCCTGCTCCACGAGCAGGGCGAAGTCGATGGCCTCGTCCACGGTCCGTGCACGGGCCAGTGGCAGGACGGGCATCATCATCTCGGTCCAGAGGAAGGGATGTTCCGCATCCACCTCGCACAGGACAAGGCGCGTGCGAGGGTCGCACGGGATCCCCGCGTCCCGCAGGATGAGCCCCGCGTCCTTGCCGACGTAGCGCCGGTTGATCTCGGCGTGCTGGCGGGGGCCGTGCTCCTTCTCGAGCAGCAGGCGACGCAGCTTCTCGATCTGATGCGGTGGCAGCACGACCGCCCCGGCGCGCGCACACGCCTCCTTGAGCCCGTCCGCGATCAGCGCGACCGCCACGACCGCCTTCTCGTCGGTGCAGATGATGTTGTTGTCGAAGGATGCCCCGGCCACCAGGTCACGCGCAGCCCGCTCGAGGTCGGCCGTCTCGTCCACCACGGCGGGCGGGTTGCCGGGTCCGGCGGAGATGGCCTTCTTGCCGGCCGCAAGCGCCTCCTTCACGACCCCCGGGCCACCGGTCACGACGTTCAGGCGGATGCCCTGGTAGTTGAGCAGGGCCTTCGCCACCTCTACGCTGGGCTGTTCCACCGTGTGCAGCAGCGGCAGCGGGGCCCCGGCGCGCAGGGCCGCCCGGTTGATCAGGTCGATCGTGAGGATCGAGACCTTGCGGGCGGACGGATGCGGGCAGAACACCACGGTGTTGCCACCCGCGATCATCGAAAGGCCGTTGTTGATGATGGTCTCGCTGGGATTGGTGACCGGCGTGATCACGGCGATCACCCCGTATGGCGCCCGCTCCATCAGCGTCAGGCCGTGGTCGCCGGTCCAGGTCACGGGCTCCAGGTCCTCGGTCCCGGGCGTGCGCTCGGTGACCAGGCGGTTCTTCTGGACCTTGTCCTCGACCCGACCCAGCCCGGTCTCCTCGACCGCCAGGCTGGCGAACCTCTCATACTGCGTGGAGAGTGCCTCGCGCACGGCGGCGATGATGCGGCGGCGGGTCTCGAGCGGGGTCTGGTCGTACGCCTTGAAGGCCGACCGCGCGCCTTCCACCGCGCGGTCCAGGTCCGGATGCACGCCCGGCAGCGCTGCCCGCCCCGGTGCCGTCCCGCTGCCCCGCTGCCCGGACTCGAGGCGTTCCAACACCTCGGCCACGATGGAGGCGATCCGCTGCTCGTCGACCGTCATGGGAAGCGGCTTAGCCCGTCACGCCGGAACTCTTGAGGTACACGTCCTTGCCGGCCACCTCGACGGCATCCACGATCCCGACGATGACCGCGTCTACCGGCTTGTCACGCGAGACCTCGGTCAGACGCGCGGACGAACCTGCGACCACCAGGACGATCTCGCCCTCGCCCGCCCCTACCGCGTCGGCAGCCACCACGTGGCTGCCGGCGGGCCTGAACTGGCCGTCCACCTCGCGGACCAACAGGAGCTTCAGACCCAGCAGACCGTGGTCCTTGCGGGTCGAGACCACGGTGCCTTGGACACGCGCCAGGATCATCGCTACTTCTTGCCGCTGCTCTCGGGCCGCCGGATGGGCAGCACGTCTTCGAGCATCGCGTGCGGCCGCGGAATGACGTGGACCGACACCACCTCCCCCACCTTCGCCGCGGCCGCGGAGCCGGCCTCGGTGGCCGCCCGCACCGCTGCCACGTCGCCCCGCACGATCGTGGTCACGTACCCGCCGCCGATCTTCTCGTAGTGCACCAGCTCCACCCGCGCCGCCTTCACCATCGCGTCGGACGCCTCCACCATCGCGACGAAGCCGCGTGTCTCGATCAGGCCCAGAGCCTCTTCCTGCATGTGACTCTCCTTAGGGAATTGTGTCGCTCCCGGGGGCCGCAGCACCCGGCGGGTGTCCCGCCACCGGTTCTTCCAGCTGTCCCTCGGGCGACGGGATCACGTGGCGCGCGATGACCTCGCCCTTATCCGACGCCGCGACGGCCCCAGCGGCCACCGCCGCCTCGACCTCCGCGAGCGCTCCGCGCACCATGACCGTGACAAACGCATCGCGCGTGATCTCCAAGCGCGTCAGGCAGACCCGAGCCGCCTTGCACATGGCGTCAGCGGCCTCGACGGCAGGGACCATCCCGCGCGTCTCGACCAAGCCAAGCGCTTCACGTGGCACGGACCTCGACGCTCCTCCGTTGCCTGCCTGGCGGGCTGCGAGGACAATCCGCGCACCGCATCCACCCGCTCCGAGGGCGGGACGCTATCAGGGATGGGGGGGCCGGTCAACGTGCGGAAGGTCCGGCCGAGGACCGCAACTACCGGCGCTGAGCGGGAATGGCCGATGGGCGGGCTGCGCGGGTTCGCTGCGGAGGCCGTGCCACGGGTCTGGACGCTACTGGGCGGAATTCAAGGGCCCTGGTCGAGCAGGCCAGGGCCCTTCAGATTAGTTCCCCGTATCGACCGTGTGCCGGACCTCAGGACTCCTTCGCTCGCGATAGGGGGATCAGTCATGGGGGCGGCGAAGCACGAGTCGCACAGGGAACACACAATATTTGATGCCACTTGTCGGCGTTCGCTTCGCGGGACCTCGCGCCCTCTGGCGCTTTCCCGGCTCCGTCGAGTCGGCAGCCTCGATGGACAGGTGTCCGCAAGGGCGGTGCCGGACCGGGCCGGCCACTCCCGCCGGCCGGCAGCGCCCGGCCCATGACGCTTCGCGGCAAGCGATTACGGCACGTCGGGCCGCGGATGGCGCGGTGAGGCTCGACAGACCTGGCCGCAGCTTCAGGGTGCGCCGCGGGGCTTCCCCCCCAGGCCACGGCCTCCGGATGGGGCGGAACCCACAGGTCGCTGCGGGAGGCCGGGTCGTGGAGCGCTTCGCGGATCCGGCCGGAGGCGGTGGAGCGCTACTCGCGCGCGGGCGCGGAGGCCGCCGTCCCGGCGTGCCCGCCGCGGTCCGGCAACTGGTCGGCAAAATGGCAGGCAGACACGTGCCCTGGCTCCACCTCGCGCAGCGCGGGCTCCTCGCGGGAGCAGTGCTCGTGGGCGATGGGGCAGCGTGGATGGAAGCGGCAGCCCGCGGGCGGATGGGCTGGGTTGGGCACGTCGCCGCCGAGCACGACGCGGCCGCGGCGGTATGCCGGGTCGGGCACGGGGATGGCCGACAGCAACGAGAGCGTGTACGGGTGCCGTGGCTCGCGATACAGCACCTCTGCCTCCGCCAGCTCGACGATCCGACCCAGGTACATGACCGCCACGCGGTCGCTGATGTGCTCGACCACGGAGAGGTCGTGGGCCACGAACAGATACGTGAGGTCCATCCTGCGCTGGAGGTCCTGCAGCAGATTCATGATCTGGGCCTGGATCGAGACGTCGAGCGCCGAAACCGGCTCGTCGGCCACGATCAGCCGCGGCTCGACGGCCAGCGCGCGCGCGATCCCGATGCGCTGGCGCTGGCCGCCCGAGAACTCGTGCGGGTACCGCCGGGCATGATCGGGCGAGAGCCCCACCAGCTCGAGCAGCCCCGCCACCCGGGAGCGGGCCTTTGCCCCGCGCGCCAGACCGTGGATCGCCAGCGCCTCACCCAGCATGCTCCCGACCGTGAGACGCGGGTTGAGGCTGGAGTAGGGATCCTGGAAGACGATCTGCATCTGGCGGCGCAACGGCCGCAGCTCGCTGCGCGAGAGCCGCGTGATGTCCCGGCCAGCGAAGCGCACCGTGCCCGAATCGGGCTCGATCAGCCGGAGGATGCAGCGCCCGGTCGTGGTCTTGCCGCACCCGCTCTCCCCCACCAGGCCCAGCACCTCGCCCTGGCGCACGTCGAAGGAAACGCCATCCACCGCGCGCACCTGCCCGCCCCCCCGGCCGAAGAGCCCGCGGCGGATGGGGAAGTGCCTGACCAGGTCGTGGACCTCGAGCAGCACCTCAGCCACGGGCACGCTCCCCCCCCACAACGGGGTCCAGGACCCCGTCTGCGATCTCAGCGGCGCGCCAGCAGCGCGACTGGTGACCGCCGTCCAGCGTTTCCAGCGGCGGATCCACGGTGCGGCAGCGTTCGAGGGCGGCCGGGCAGCGCGGGTGGAACCGGCAGGCGACCGGGAAGCAGGCGGCGTCGGGCACCTGACCGGGGATGGCGCGCAGCCGGTGGCCGCGTGAGCCAAGCCGCGGCAGGGACGCCAGCAGGCCCGCCGTGTATGGGTGCCGCGTGCGCCGGAACAGCGCCTCGACGTCGCACGACTCCACCACCTGCCCCGCATAGAGGACCGCCACCCGGTCCGCCGTCTCGGCCACCACCCCGAGGTCGTGGGTGATGAGCAGTACGGCCATGCCGAGCTCTTCCTGCAGCCGGCACAGCAGATCGAGGATCTGCGCCTGGATGGTCACGTCGAGCGCCGTGGTCGGCTCGTCTGCGATGAGCAGCGCCGGGCGGCAGGCCAGCGCCATCGCGATCATCACCCGCTGTCGCATGCCCCCGGAGAGCTGGTGAGGATACTCGGCCACGCGCTGCTCCGGGGCGGGGATACCCACCTGCCGCAACAACTCGACCGCGCGTGAGCGCGCCTCGCGACCCCCCATTCGCTCGTGCAGCACGAGCGCCTCGACGATCTGGTCACCGCAGGTGAAGACGGGGTTCAGTGATGTCATCGGCTCCTGGAACACCATCGAGATCTCCCGACCGCGCACCCGACGCATCGCTGCCGGTGGTAGCGCGAGCAGATCGCGGCCATGGAGGATCACCCGGCCGCCCGCGACCCTCCCCGCGGGTTCCGGCAGCAGCCGCAGGATCGAGAGCGCCGTCACGCTCTTGCCGCTGCCCGACTCCCCCACCAGCGCCAGCGTCTCACCCGCGTGGACCTCGAAGGAGACGCCGTCCACCGCGCGCACCACGCCGTCGTCGGTCGTGAACTGTGTCTGCAGCTCCTCGACCTGGAGGATCGCTCCACTCATCCCGCCCTTCCTCTGCCGGGCCGGCGCGGGTCGAGCGCATCGCGCATTCCGTCGCCGAGGCAATTGAAGGACATCACCGTCAGGAAGATCGCCACGCCGGGAGCGTACAGCAGCCACGGGAAGTCCGTGAGGACCGTGAGACTGCGCGCCTGCTGCAGCATGTTCCCCCACGAAGCGCCGGGCTCCTGCACGCCGACGCCGAGGAAGGACAGGAAGACCTCGCCCAGGATGTAGCCTGGCACCGAGACAGTCGCGGCCACGATGACGAAGGACATGGTGTTGGGCAGCACGTGACGCACGATGATGCGCATCCGGCTCATGCCCAGGGCCTCGGCGGCCGTGACGTAGTCGGCGCGGCGGATCGAGAGCACCATCCCCCGGATGACGCGCGCCAGCCCGGCCCAGCCGATGAGCGCCAAAATGGCCACGATCGCGATGTAGACCTGCCAACTGGGCAGGCCGGCCGGGAAGGCCGAGCGCAGGGCGATGATCAGGTAGAGTCCGGGGATGCTGAGCAGCACCTCGCTCGAGCGCATGATGAGCCGGTCCACCCAGCCACCAAGATAGCCCGACACGCCGCCCAGCAGCAGCCCCAGGGCAAACGAGATCAGGATCCCCACCAGTCCCACGGTGAGCGACACCTGCGCGCCGAAAAGCAGCCGCGAGAGCACGTCTCGTCCAGCGGGGTCCGTGCCGAGCAGATTCACGCGCCCCGGGGGATCCGCGCCGAAGAGGTGCCACTCGGAGGGCACGAGTCCCAGCCACCGGTAGCGGGCGCCGCGGACGAGGAACCGCAGCGGGGCCTGGCGCGAGCGGTCCTCCCGGTACTCGAAGAACGCCGGGCCGGACACGGTCGCGTACACGAAGGGCCGCAGATGCAGCCGGCCGGCGGTGTCCCGCCAGTGCAGCGCCTGGGGCGGGTGGTAGAAGCGGCCGCGGTCCAGCTCGTCCTGCGGGTAGGGCGCGACGAAGGGCGCCAGCAGCGCGAGCGCGTAGAACATGACGAGCAGCGCGCCGCCGCCGAGCGCCAGCGGACTGCGCCGGAACTGGCGCCAGAACAACCGCCACGGCGGCCGCGGCGGCGCCTGGAGTCGGGCCTCAGTCATGGCGGATCCGGGGGTCGGCCGCCGCGAGCAGCAGGTCCGCGGCGAGGTTGCCGAGCACCAGCACGACCGCGGCCATCAGGACCGAGCCCACGACCAGGTACTGGTCGTGCGACAGGATGGCCTCGTAGGTGACGCGTCCCAGGCCCGGCCAGGAGAAGATGATCTCGGCCACGAGCGAGCCCGACAGGAGCGCTCCGAGGCTGAAGCCGAAGAGCGTGATGAGCGGATTGAGGGCGTTCCTCAGCGCGTGCTTCATCACCACCGTGCGCTCGTCGAGGCCCTTCGCCCGGGCGGTCGTGATGT
>Ga0315275_10007552_pt1 | contig 10509 bp, 8 predicted proteins | sample YL17G03_0_MG_FD_205557 | JGI IMG/M metagenome (GOLD analysis project Ga0315275, IMG submission 205557) | Sediment microbial communities from Yellowstone Lake, YNP, Wyoming, USA - YL17G03_0 | ecosystem: Environmental > Aquatic > Freshwater > Lake > Sediment | place: USA: Wyoming | collected...
GAGGGGCTTTTGAAAGGCATAGTTGGACAGGTTTTTCGGGTTTGACTTATCTAACTTGGTTTTATTGGCGATGCTAAGCTCTAACGGTCAACTTTGGTTTGAAGAAAAAGGAATTGCCGTTTTCCGAAAAGGCCTGTTTTTCTTCTTTTCCTAGGACACCTTGTCGGCACTCTCCGATTCAAAACTAGTCTGGTAGTAGTAGTGCAGCCAAAATCAGAGTGTACTACTACTTCTCGCGTATGCTGTTAGATAAGTTGTCTGGCTGAATGTTGCCCCGTCACTGTGTTTTCTTCGCTGAGTCTTCACCATGGTAGCATGCAAGAGAAAATACTTTTTTTTATTCGTTCTACTCAATAGCGCGCATTTCTAAATCCAATAGAAAATCATGGAGTCTTGTAACAAAAGTTGTAACAAAATCGTAACAAACACCTTTTTCGCCAAAACTGCTCCAAAACTCTTCTAACGCTCACCAAAAAAACGCGATAAGAAAACTTCAGTTACGAAAAAATCAATCTCCATGAATCAAGCCTAATTTCCTAACTGAACAATGAATAATCTGCTAAATTCGCGTTTACTCTGAATTCAAGTCTTACACTCTACACGAGTTTGGCATTTATTGGCACGCAGCAGTTCGAGTGGGATTCACTCATTAAGGACAGGTCTTGCTCGCTCGGTGAGTTGTTTCAAACGAAGGTTTCTGTTCCCAGAATCCACAGAAGAGCTAGGCAGGAACTGGAGACTCCGATTAGCGAAGAGGCTATGCTACTCGCAAAATACTTGAGAGGCGAGAGACGAACGTGGGTTCCAAGAATTACAGGCTTAGACCATTAGTAATGAGTGGGGATATCTCCCGCAAAATGACGAAGCTAGTTATCTGGTTCGTCTTCTCCAAGAATGACTTGTCAAAACTGGCTTAAAGAGAGTGATAGAAGTTAGTTCTATCGTTTCTTGTCCACAGACTCACAACCCAAATCCCTCATCTCGCTTTCAATTGATGCAATCAAGTCCTTGATTGATGGGTCTGTGGGTTTCTTCTTCAAATCCCAATTTTGGTCACCCTTGCATATCTCTATTGCTCGTTTGTAACTTGAGCAGGCCGCTCCATTCTTGCCAAGCAACTTGCATATCTGTCCAAAAAGCACATAATGGTCATAGTGACCTTGGTCGAATCTTGTCAGAAACTCGCATAGAATGTAAGCATTTGAGATGTCATCCCTGAAGAGATAGTTATTGATTAGGTAAACCATACTTACTCTAATGCGGTCACGAATAATCATCTGCAAATTTTCTGGCAACAAGACAACAGGTATTTTTTTAACGTAACCTTCACCTATGAACGGAGGAGTTCCTTTCATTAGGTTTAGTCGAAAATTAAGTGACTCTAAATCCTGTTTGATTTGCTTGACGAATTCAGGATTCTGGTCTTGCCTCAAAATCCTTGTTCTGTCAACTGTCAAGTATATAGTCTCGGCTTCACCCGATTTCAGTTTCTCCGTTAAAATGTCACGTTTTTCCTCTACAGACATCCAATAGCAGTCCTTGCTAACATCATCAAACACGATGATATATACAGGAGAAAACTGATTCAACCAGAACTGAATCGTGTCTTTGTCGAAACTCCGACCCCATTTTTCGTCGAAATGTTCTGTTCCCTTTGCCTGAACCAGAAATAACTTGGATGAAAACGAACCTTCTTCATTCAGTCCACAAAAGAAATCAATTCCCACATCATGCTCAGGTTCAGGTTTCATGGGGTTCGAGAAGTATTTCAATCGTTGTATTATTGCCGATTCACCAATTCCCCCAAGCCTTCTATTCCAAGAGATAGTTCTGCCAGTTCCCATGATTGAGCACCGTGTTTCCTTAGCTTTCAGTTCAGCTATAACTTTTCCGCAAACTCAGAATTAGTATCACTTCTCGCTCTGCTTTTTTGAAATATCCCCTTTAGGTCTCTAAGGGGTATATTACTTCTAGTTGAGTGCGAAGTATCCCCCTGAAATCGTGCCCGAGAAATAGTCCTTGCCGATATACGTCAAAGGGATTCATCGTCTAATTGGGGGGGATAAAACTTTACCCCAACCAACCTTTTCAACGACCACGAACCACGACTAACGACCACGAACGACGACCACGACGACGGACGACAACGACTACTGGATAGGATAAGGATAGGATAGTATCGAAATCGGGGGTTCTGGTAACTTGGCGTGGGCTTGAACATATTCAAAGATAATACATTATTCAAAACTTATGTTTGCCAATCCCTTCTGTTGATAGACCGGCAGCAATTCCTGCCATCTTCCCTTTGGATTGGGTGAAAATGAATCGCCAACAAAACGCCAATTAACAAGGTTCTCTGGTTGAAAACAGCGGATATCCTCACCTCTCAACCTACACAGCCCATAACAACCAAAGTTTCTACCGTTTGTGGACCAACCATAATAATCTGGTTCGACTTCTCGGACGGTAGTCTCATCTTTGGACTTGTTGTAATAAGTTATCTCAAGCGTTTTGTGCTCAACAGCAGCCTTTATCCACGCGTCTACTATCGTTAACATGTTGCCTCTACCGATTGGCTGTTTTATTATATAGTTTTTTCCTCATCCTGTTCTTCACGTTAATTTAAATAATTAATTACAACTATGCGCTAAGGAGCAAGAAGGGTGAAGATGCAATGAAATTGAAAACCATGCAACTCAAAAATTACCGTTGCTTTGCTAACAGTGACGTCATCCCTGTTCACGACATGACAATATTAATTGGTGGTAACGACTGTGGAAAAAGCTCAATTTTAAGAGCGCTCGGTTTATTCTTTAAAATTGAAAAATGCGCAATCTTCATAGATGATTTTCGAAAGGTCGATAACGTCTACGCGAAAACAATGGAAATTGAGCTGATCTTCGAATTGGAAGAAGGAGATGTTCCGACAGATTACAAAGAGTATGTAATAAACAATGAAATAACCGCAAAAAGAGTTTACCAGAATACCGAAACTGGGATAGTTGAGCAATTCTGGGTCAAACAACACGAATTCGAAGAACATCGCTTGTATGAGATTAAAAATCTTAAGGCTGGACCCTTGGAGGAGCTTTGTTTAAAATTTAACAAGACATATACTAACAAAGATGAGGCTGTCAAAGTACTCAGTACTCTTATGGAGGAAGAGTATGATTCAATTCCGAAAAAACCTAATTACTTGGAGACAAATTGGCAGAAACTACGATTAATACTACCTTCATTCGAATTATACGATAGTTCAAATTACAGCAACGCTCAAAGCATGGTTCAAAAAACCTTGACCGATGTTTATAGGTCCTATTTTTATGTTACAGAGGGCGGTCAAGAAAAGCCTTCAACTTTTCTATCCGGAAAAGAAGATGAAATTGTAAAAAATCTTAATGAAAAAATCGAAAAAGATTTGCTAGAGAAAATTCGGGAAATAAACAATAAAGTGAGAAGTGTTAAAGGAAAGTTTCAAATTGATTTTGCTAGTGGTTTTAGTCTCGAAACGTTGCTCGTTGATTTTGGGCAAGGACAAGGTGAGAATCCGCTATCTAACATAGGCGAAGGAACGAAGAAAAGGCTTTTTCTGGCAATTAATGAATGGGATCGAGAAATTAGACTAAAAGCAGGTCCCAAAAAAAGGGTTATACGCGGTTATGACGAACCCGACGCGAGTTTACATTATGGAGCCCAAAAAGAAATGTTCTATAGCCTCAAAAAAAGGTCAACTGATACCGAAGATAAACTACAAGTCTTAATTTGTACACATTCTATCGCCATGGTCGACCGAGCACCTGCGGCTATAATAAACTATCTTGAGGAAAAGGATGGAGCATCTGCAGTAAATTTCCTAAAAAGCGACCAAGACATCGAAGTGAAACAATTCTTAGATTCAATGTGTGAGATCTCGGGAATCAAAAACAGCAGTCTGTTTTTTGAAAGATGTTTTCTAATAATTGAAGGAGACACTGAGGAAAGTTTCTATCCCCGAGCATATCAGAGAATTAGCAATCGGACTCTTTCTGAAGATGGGGTTGTTCTAATAAATCTTAAAAGTAATTGCTCATGGCAAGCTTTTCTTAAATTGCTTAATAAAAACAAAGCCGACGCAACGATTCTAATGCTGGATAATGATGCCCAAACGAACAAATCAACAAAAGTAACAAGGGAAAAATTAATCCAAATTGGCTTTAATGAAACATTCATTGGAACTAATGTTATTTTCGTTGGCACAAAGGAATTCGAAGATGTATTTTCTGATGAGCTCATTTGTCGTTGTTTGAACAAATTCTGGCAAAAAATCGATGGTGAGCAATGGACGGTTGGAGAAATTCTTGTTTTAAGAGCTAAACCTAAATTTTCAGAAGCATTGGTTGGTTGCGTTAACCAGTACAGGGAATCGCATAGAGTTGCTTACGAAAGCTTTGGAAAACCAGATTTAGGTTTGAAATTGGCAGAGGAAATAACGCCTGAAGAATTCAGTAGAATAACGGAATTTCAAACACTAAAAACAAAAATAACTGAGATAATTAAGTAATTATTTTCGATATTCCATCTTCCTTTACAGGTACGATTTCTGTTTTGTAAAATATTTTGTCCCTCTTAAGCGTAGCGTAGCAGACAACATAAAATTCAATCTTTTGAGGAATTGTCGAACCTTCTACTCTCTTATTGCCCTCGAAAAGACCAAAATAGAGCCTGTTCAGTCCAACGGCAAAATTTGGAGCACAAATTAATTCCGTATTGCCACCATCAACAAAAGCAATTCTCTTATTGTCTACAAGTTTAGGTATCGGAGAGAAAAAATCGGTACTCAAATCCAATGAATTATACCGTTTATCATTAAAAGAAGGCTTACCAAAAGGAACATCGATAATATTCTTTTCAAGTGTCTGCACAACCCTATGCATTGGCAATGTTTTATGCGCAGCCAAACCTTCCCTTACCCTCAACGGTAATTATCCTCAAAAGGTTTTAAGCATTTGCCAGATGGAAAATACAACCTATAACAATAGCAACTCCATCAATTACTAAAGCCGATATCGAGTTTATGCTGCCTTTTGGATTAGTCATTCGTTTCCTTGATTTCTCAGGTTTTAAGATTTAAAACTGATGGCTTTTTTATTGCGTTTTCAATAAGGTTTGGTTGGGAACGATCTTGAGTATTGATCTGCCTCTTTTTCTTCAGCCCTTACAGGAAGCTCTAATCCTTTTGAGCAAACGAGGTGATGATACAGTTCATGCAATACTGTTCGTTTCGTCAATCCTTTTTTTGTGAAGTAAGCCCTATTCTGGAAATAAGAAGCGATACATCGATTACCAACTTTCCTGCCGTTGAGCTTTATTTTCATTCGTCTTACCCCAGAATAGTTTGCTGATTCGGCTCTCATATTATGTGGTCTTTCTCTCGTTTTGTCAGCTGAACATGCCTATTCACTTTTTTGAACAAATAGGCGTTTTCCGTGTGAACTGGAAAAACCTTCTTTGCATCAATCTCGTCAACAAGACTGATTATCTGTTCTTTGTTCAGGTGGCCAGACGCATGTAACTGGTGGAACTGCATTCCAAAATGGTCAAGCCAATTATGCAAAACCTCGTCCTCGATGTCCTCTTCGCTGAAGGGCTCGCTCATGCTATGTATGAAGGGACTGCCCGGTTCAGGCCTTATGTCAATCAACTCGGCAAACTGGTAAAAATCCAAGTCCATCACCAGATTTCGCTGATTTTCGTGGACAAACTCGCAATTCACCATTTTATCCATGAACGGCCTCTCCCAAAGATAGTAATCACGATCGTCGTAGGTTCCAGACTTCTTACGCTTATAGTACACGCAAACATGTTCATCTTTCAAAGGGTCTGGAAGATCAAGATGCTCATCTTGGACAAGCTTGCTCAGCAAGTAAGCGGTTTTCGGCGAAACCACAAGTTTTCTACTGTTCTTGACGGCCACGTTGTAGAAGCTTCTGAACCTGTCCATGTCACGACTGTAATGAGTCACAAAAACCATCTTGTCAGTAGAAGAAACAATCTTGTCACTCATCTCTCCAACCTGTGACTCAGAATAGTTCTTGCGCTTCTCCTTCAGCGCCATCCTTGTTCCTTCGCAGATCAGCGCGTCAGGCTCAGCATCCTTGGCTTTCATGATGAACTCTTCAGTCAAATCTTTTCTGGGACCGTGCAGCCTCAAATCTCCAGTATAGACAATCGTGGATTCACCAGTGCGTATGATAAAGCCGTAAGCAGCCGGAATAGAATGATCAACATGCACCGGCTCCACAACAATATCATCCACCTTGATTTTCTTCCCCGTACGAAACGTCTGATAAGCATGAGCTTTGTAATCGCAGAAACTGCTAGTCTCCTCCATAGACTCCATGAAAAGCTTCGTGCCCACCCCAAGATACACCGGAATCTGCGGATCCACAAAACAGATATGCGCAACATGATCGAAATGCCCATGAGAAAGAAAAACCGCCGCAATCTCGGGTTCGCGATAGGGCAAATCAGTGCGGGCCAACTGGTTTTCAGCGTAAAGCCCCGAAATCTTGGGCAACAACCCAAACTCAAAATGATCCCCCAAACCGTTAATAGCTCGTGGAGAAAGCCAACCCGCAAAATACTCCACGCCGAAATTGAAGGACTGCCCAAAATCCAACAGAATCCTAGTGCCCTTCTCCTCTACCAGAATCTTGTTACCGCCAATCTCATCCACTCCACCGTAGAACCGCAACTTTGCCATTCCGAAAGCCCTCTTCAACCACATCTAAGCGTATCATCTTAAAAAGAATATTAATTGCACACACTTCCGCCTTTCTAGACTCCTTCGAACTCCATTCCCTTTTCGAAGCGCTTAGGAAAAGGTTTTAGCTAATTCGTACACTGTGTAACATATAACAAGAGGAACCAAGATGGAAAAGAAATGCCCAGTCTGCAAGAAAGTCTATACGACTTTTGACGACAAGAAAAAATACTGCAGTGACGCCTGCACCAAACAAGCGAATAAGAAAAAATAACCATGCAGCGTTAGAATTCTTCCACGCAGCATTCCCTGAAATCTACGTTGCAGCTTAAGCTATACACACATTTCTCTGTGCACGCTACTCAATTTGTTACATTCGATGGGTTTCTCAACATCTTCCAAGATTGCCTTTCTGCCAAGAGACTACACATCTGGGTTTGAAGAGAAGCCTATCAGGTGCTTTCGAATCTTGTGAAGTCAGTTTGCCAACTATGTTTTTCCTTTGATCCAGCCCTTGATCCCAAGTTCAGTTTTCTTTTCTTTCGATTCGATTTTCGCAGTTTCGGAGTGAAGAGTGATTCCCCAGCAGGTAAAGGCGTGGAAGTAAGGTTCCTGCGTGAGATGAGTGAATGCCATCTCACCAGCCGCCAAGAATCCTAATACCTGGGTTGACGAAAGCCCATCTTTAAATACCTCAGCCTCAGTTCCCGATGCGCATCCTGCCATCAACTCAACAATTCGTCTATTGACGCAGGAAACAAGGAATGTGACGTCGTTTCTGCCAAAGCCTTGATCTGATCGCAACATGTCAAATATGCGATGAGCTTCTTTTTGCACCCCTCTATAGCCGTCTGGGGTGGCGAGATGACCAACCATCTCAGGAATAAAGCTTCGGATCGGAAACATGAGTTCAATATCTTCTCCAACCACTCGCATAGCAGGACAAACACTATAGTTGCCAAAGGGGAAAGCAAAGGCGTACTTGGACATAGCAGGATTGAATATCAGTAACCTTTGCGAGTGTGCAAGAGCTTCGGAAATCACTTCAGAAACAGCCTTTCTCTCAGGTAAAGGCAAGCCTTTCTCTTTGGACAATTGAGCTTCCATTTCATAAATCATGTTGGCAGTCATGGCGCACGGATCCTCGTTATCAATGCGTCTGACGTATTTGAAAGGAGGCTCCTTCTTGGTGTCAAAGTAGAATGTATGTGGCTTTCCATATATCATTCCTTCAGTGCCCAGAGCGACACCTGTAGAGACTTCAGATAAGTTAGGAATCAACCCGCACACAGATTCGCCATCAAGAACCTTAAACTGTGGATGCTCTTTCAGTCTCCCATAGAATTGACGACAAAGCTTAGAAGTTACTCCGTCACCGCTGCTTCCACCTATCACGTTCATGACCCGTGCCTCACGCGTGCTGCCCATGAAATGGGAGATCCCCTCTGCCAAGAAATGTTCGTAGCCAGATGTGTCAACCTTCGATCCCTGAGTCAACACAAGCAGAGTCTTTCTCATGATAAGATGTTCTTTGCTCGGAGTCTGTTGGCTGAGGTCAACCCATGCGTCACGAGCCATCTCTTTCCCTTGTTCTCCTGCTTCCTCTGCTGTTCGAAGACCCCAAGTTCTGCCCACACCTATCGGCAGATTTGTAACCAAAGCCAACAGAGATAGACCATTGTAGCCTACTCCCGAAATCTCCTTCAGCACTAAGTCTTCGTTTTCGAATTCCCCGCAAGTTGTATGGCCGATAAGTCTGAGCTGGCTTACAGTGTCCTTCTTGAACCTATTCTGTATAGCCCTCAGAACTGATTCACATATCAATGTGTCCTTCTTAGCAGGTTCGCCTCTGTAACTTGAATACAAGATCAACAGTTTTACATCCTCAAGACTGTGGCCGCTGCCTAAGAGGTCTTTTTCAAGTTTGTCAAGAATCATTCCAGTAAGTCTCTGGGCCTCTTCTGGACTGTTTCTCATCCTCAGCTCCAACTCTCTTTGCTGGTCCAGTTCCAACTCATTCATTGTGTGAGCATGACCTGCAAAACCCATGAAGAAATCGTTAACCATGATATACCCCAGATTCAAATACCGTTGTAATACTATAAATGTTTGCGACCAACGCAAGTTCGCGGCGAGTGAATAATGCTGAGTCCTTTGTCTTTTGGAGGAACTAGAAAAACTGGATTGTTACACAATTGTTACAGCATTTCGCTACAAGACAATGGTCTAATTCACTGCTCCTCACTTAGCGCGCTATTGACTAGAATGAATAAAAAAAAGCATCTTTTCTTGCAGGCTACCATGTTGAAGACCCAGTGAAGAAAACACGGTGACGGGGCAACGTTTAGCCAGACAACTTGTCTAACAGCATACGCGAGAAGTAGTAGTACACTCTGATTTTGGCTGCACTACTACTACCAGACTAGTTTTGAACCAGAGAGTGCCGACAAGGTGTCCTAGGAAAAGAAGAAAAAAAGGCCTTTTCGGAAAACGACAATTCCTTCTTCTTCAAACCAAAGTTGACCGTTAGAGCCTCAGCATTGCCAATAAAACCAAGTTAGATAAGTCAAACCCGAAAAACCTGTCCAACTATGCCTTTCAAAAGCCCCTCCCCCTACGTTTTTTCCGTAGACTCTCGGAGGCAGTTGGTTTTGTGATTTTTGTTATGATTGTGATAATCAACCCTTTGATGGTGTTTATGAAAAGCTTGGAAGTGTGTTGGCAAGCTGTTTATAAATTGCTTGTCAATGGGGTCAAAATGGCCTGTCACAGTAGGCCGACCTAGGATGTTCAATTTTATTGAACGTATGGAAAATATTGAACATGTTCAAAAAAAGTGAACAGATATAAGCACTAGTGAACAAATAACATAACATGGTCAGGAATATATTTGCGGGGAAGTCCCCTCGAGTAGTTCGAGTTTTGCTTTCGAACCCGTCAAAAACATGGAGAATCAGACAGTTGGCGACGGAAGCCAACGTCAGCCTGGGTTTGGCCTCAATAGTAACGAACCGACTAATTGACATGGGTTTCTTGACTAGAGACAGGTCAATGAGATTGAAACTGCGTAAAGAAGAGGAGCTCCTCAGACGATGGGGGGGAGTCTACGATTCAAGCACATGGATGCACAGAGCGTACTATGCACAAGGCACGTTGTACGATATCGGACGAAATTTAGCAGAAACTGCAAAAAAGCACTCCATAAAGTACGCATTTACTGGCCCATTCGCCACGGACCTTACCACCCAGTACATCAGACCTGCAGAGATACACATGTACATTACCAACGAAAATGGAATGAAAAGAATAGTTGATGATCAGAATCTCGAAATCGCCGAGATTGGGGGAAACATAATCTTCCTAATAGCTGACGACGAATCGGTCTTTTACGGAGCAAGAGAAATAACGGACAACAGAGTCGGCGCAGTTGCCGTAGTCTCAGAAATCCAGCTCATCTTAGATCTATATAATTATACTGACAGGACAAGAGAAGCAGCCGACCGACTTTTAGCCAAAGAGTTTGAAAGAAAATCAAAAGAAGAAAACACAATTGAGATAGTAAAAAAATTCTTCGAACAAAAAGGACTAATCGCCAAAGAAGTCACAACTACAGGATTTAGATCACAACCTGATCTGATCTTCTTTGACCCAAAGACTCAAGAACAAATTGTCGTCGAATGCAAAAACTCGACTGCAAAACTAGACGCTGTGGATCAGTTAAAGAAAGCTGTTTTGTTCTTGGGAGAAAAAACAAAAGGTGTTTTAGT
>Ga0315275_10007553_pt1 | contig 10507 bp, 6 predicted proteins | sample YL17G03_0_MG_FD_205557 | JGI IMG/M metagenome (GOLD analysis project Ga0315275, IMG submission 205557) | Sediment microbial communities from Yellowstone Lake, YNP, Wyoming, USA - YL17G03_0 | ecosystem: Environmental > Aquatic > Freshwater > Lake > Sediment | place: USA: Wyoming | collected...
TCCGAAGCAGTCACGGTCACAGTAAGCAATACCAATCGGCCGCCGGTGCTTGCGGCAATCGGGAGCAAGTCTGTAAGCGATAACTCCCTTCTGACCTTTACGATATCGGCCACGGACCCCGACAGCGAGACGGTAACGTACTCGGCCACAGGCCTGCCAACCGGCGCCACTCTCACGGGCCAGAGTTTCAGTTGGAGGCCCAGCTATACCAGGCAGGCACGCACAACATAACCTTTATCGCTTCCGACGGGGTACTGCAAGATTCTGAGGCAGTCACGGTCACAGTAAGCAATACTAATCAGCCACCGGTGCTTGCGGCAATCGGGAGCAAGTCTGTAAGCGAGGGCAGCCTTCTGAGTTTCTCAGTCAGCGCCACAGATCCTGATATTGACGACACGATAACGTACTCAACGGGCGCCCTTCCGAGCGGAGCAGCCTTCGCAGGCCAGACGTTCACCTGGACTCCGGGATATACTCAGGCCGGGAGCTTCCAGGTGACGTTCACCGCAAGCGACGGCCACACCCAGGATTCCGAGACTGTCACGATTACCATCAATAACACCGACAGAGCGCCGGTGCTTGACGCCATACCCGACAAATCCGTCAATGAAAGCGCCCTGTTGACATTCGAGGTTAGCGCAACGGACCCGGACGGCGACCCGCTTAGCTACTCGGCAATCGGATTGCCCAGCGGAGCGACATTTGCCGGCCAGACCTTCAGTTGGACTCCCTCGGTCAGCCAGGCCGACAGTAGTCATCAGGTAACCTTCGTTGCCGGTGACGGGCAACTGGACGACTCACAGATAATGACTATAACCGTCACTGACACCTTAGCGCCGTCGGTCACTAATCTCTCCCCTGCCGCCGGCTCCATTCAGGCACCCTTGAACAGCCTCATAGTTCTACACGTCACCGACGCCGGCACAGGCGTAAACGCCGGCACCGTGACTATCACGCTCGACGGCAGCACCATATACTCCGGCGATACGTCCAATTACGTCAGCGCAACCGGCAATTGCCGCAGGACCGGCACCGCAGCGGATTACACATACGCCTACCAGCCAAGCCAGAACTTTGACTTCGACCAGACCGTGACTGTCGCAGTAAATGCCACAGACCTCGCCGGAAACGTGATGAGCCAGCAGGCTTATTCCTTCAGGACCGAGATGCGGTCGTTCGGCCAGAACAAGCTGCTCGGCTCGGACATCGAGGGTCTCGACAAAGGCGCCCCCGCAACCGTGCGGGACAGCAGCGGCAATATATGGGCAGTCTGGCACGCAGGGCCGGCAGGCTCAAGGGATATTTACCTCGCCAAACTCACCGCAGGTTCTACCTCTTTCGGCGCCGGCGTACGGATTACGACCGATGCCGCCGACCAGTGCAATCCCGCCGTGGCGTTGGGAACCGATGACAAGCTATATGTAGTATGGCAGGATAACAGGCTTGGTGACTGGGATGTCTATGGATCGACCTCGACGGGTGGAACGACCTGGTCCGCCCAGCAAAGGATCTCCGACTCGAACGACAATCAAATCAATCCCGCCATAGCGGTTGACCGTCAGTCGCCAAATCGCGCGCACGTCGCCTGGCAGGATGATCGTGCGGGCAACCAGGACATATACATCGCCACATCGAGTAACTCCTTTGCCACGAATACGATCACGAAAATCACCTCCGATACCTCCAACCAGATTACGCCGGCCATTGCGGTGGATTCATCTAATACGGTGTATGTCCTCTGGACGGATGCGAGAAATTCATCGAAGGATATTTACGGGGCGGCAGGCAGCGGCTGGACAAATGTCCCCGTAGTGACAAAAGCAGCCGACCAGTCAAGCCCTGCAATTGCCGCCGAATCGGCCGGCTCGGTTCTGCATATCCTGTGGGTCGATCAAACATCCGGCAACAGCGACATTTATTATGCCTCTTCAAACGGCTTGCCGAGCAGCCCGTTGACCGGGACAAACCTCATCGACGACACCTCCGGCGCGGAGCAGACATCGCCTGCCATCGCCGTCACCGGCAGCACAGGCGGCAGCCTGAAGGTCTTTGCGTGCTGGGCGGATGAGCGAAACATCTCGGGCGGCGCCGGCGATACAGATATTTACACGGTGCAGGCAAACGCCGGCTCCGGAACGAACACGCTTATAAGCGACAGAAGCACAAATTCAAACCAAACCGAGCCTGCCACAGGCACAGACCTGTATAGTTATCCCTACATCGTGTGGACCGACGGCAGGAATACCAACAGTGAGATATACTACGCCGCAAGCACCTACTTGCAGCCCGCCGCATTGACATCGAAACAAATTACCGCGTCCGCGGGCGGGACTGTCGGGACCAATCCGAATGCCATAACCGGCCCGGATGATGTCTCCGTTGTGGCGCCTGCAGGCGCCTGTCCGTACGATGTGACCATCAGCATCACTAAGATTGAGAACCCGCAGGAATTCGCCGCAGGGCAGTTGAGCAGCTATGACTTCGGCCCAAGCGGAATAGAATTCAGCCAGCCTGTCACCGTTACCATTCCATACACTGTGGCAAGCTCGGGCACCTCGGCTTCGGCCTACTGGTATGATTCTCTTACGGGCGCCCTGAGCCAGCAGGGAATAACCGACATCGAGATTATTGAGCTGTCCGCCAGTCTGCACGCCCTTCGTTTCAAGACAACGCACTTCACTCCGTTTTGCGTTGTGCTCGGAACAACCGCCGCCACAGCAGTCGCTGCCAGCGGAGGAGGAGGCGGAGGAGGCGGAGGAGGAGGCTGCTCGATGTCTCCCCACCAGGGGGCCGCGTGGCCTGACGGCCAGAGCAATGTTGTCGAATTCCTCGTTCCATATCTTGGGCTGGCCGTGGTAATGTTGGTGCTGAAGCTGCGAGACGCCCGCAACCGCAGGCTCCAAGGACCCTCGCAGGGGCGCGCAGCATTCTAAAAGGTCAATGTTAAAGATGAGCGATTCTCCCGGTCACTGTGATATTGCCGATGCCGCAAGGTGGGCCCAGCCATCTCCCGCAAGGGATGGCCAAGCCCACCTTGCGGGAGATGGCCAGGCTCACCTGCCGACAAGTGATAACCTTTCTGAATTGGACGGCGGCAAATCAAAGCGAGTCCGCCACGGCGGATACCTGCTCGCTGAGACCATTTTGGTTACAATCGCGGTAATTCTGACGATCAGGTTCCTGTCGCGAGGCTCCATCTCAGGCACCCTCTGGGGGCGGGCCTTCTGGTTTGCAGCCCCGGCCGTTCTCGTCGCCGCAGCACTGGTCCCCACTATCATCCGAAGGGACCGCTTCGCGCAGATTGGCCTTAGCGCCCGGCAAGTCAAGCTCGCACTGTTGACAGTCTGCGGCGCGTGCGCGGTGGTATTCCCAGCCACTTATGCAGGCCTGTGGCTGCTGAGACACTACGGATTGGAGCCGCCTTTGCGCGTTGTCGTGCCGGAGAATCGGCAGTGGCTAAGCTGGGTCGTCTATCAGTTTCTGTACGTCGCCGTGGCCGAAGAGGTCTTTTTCAGGGGTTATCTGCAGAGCAATATCCTTCGGCTGACAGACAGTATGAAATGGCGATCACGGGTGGGCTTGGCCATCCCTTGCGGGAGATGGCCGGCGTTATCTGGACTGCAGAACTGGGTAAGCATTGTGCTCTCGGCTGCCTGCTTTGCGGGCGCCCACATCATCGTCCATGGCCAGGCGGCATCGGCTCTTACATTCCTGCCGGGCCTGATTCTCGGCTGGTTGTTCATTCGCACCAGAACACTTCTGGCGCCGATTCTCTTCCACGGCCTGGCAAATACCTGCTACTGCATTATGATAATGACTCTCGGCGCCGGCGGCATCGCGTAGAGCCGTCCCGCTGCCTCGCCTTCTGCCCCCCACGGGGCTTGGGCCAAGTGCCACTCGCGCGGGGGACAGGGGGCTGCGCTTCGCTGCAAGATGCTGGATGCTCGATTCTTGATACTCGATGCCGGGGAAAAGTTCTTGCCTTGCCTTTGTCGAAATGGTAAAATTGAGTAAAGTCGTGGGGCACTTTTGAAATTGGGATGAGTTATGAGACGGGCAATTATAACAATCGCGGCGGTTCTTCTTGCCGCGGGCACGACTTGGCAGGTCGCAGAGGGAAAGACTATATACGTGGATGCGGACGCCACAGGCGCAAATAACGGTTCATCCTGGGGCGACGCTTACATGTTCCTGCAAAATGCCCTGGCTGATGCCAATTCTTCAGAAAAACCTTTGGAGGTCCGCGTTGCGCAGGGTGTCTATCAGCCGGACAGGAGTACTGCGGAACCCAACGGCACGAGCGACAGTAGTGCAACGTTTAGACTCATAAACGGCGCTACAATTCAAGGCGGGTCTCTTATCGGCTGGGGTGCTGGGGCACCTCCAGACGGCAACGAGTTTATCGCCATAGCTGGAGGTGGCACGCACTGTCTCGCCTTAAAAAAGGATGGCTCTATTGTCGCCTGGGGAGACAACGGGTTTGGTCAAACTACCCGCCCAGGAGGTAACGATTTTATCGCTATATCCACAGGCTACTATTACAGTCTTGCCTTAAAAAAGGATGGTTCGATTATCGCCTGGGGCACCAACTTGAATGGTCCTTCCACTCCTCCAGATGGCAATGAGTTTATCGCCATAGCCGCAGGTGGCAGGCACGATCTTGCCTTAAAGAGGGACGGGTCGATTGTCGGCTGGGGCTACAATAGGGAGGGTCAGGCCGACCCACCGGATGGTAACCACTTTATTGCCATAGCCGCCGGCTATGACCACAGTCTTGCCTTAAAGAGTGATGGCTCAATTGTTGGTTGGGGCTGGAACAGAAGCGGTCAGGCCAGCCCACCTGAGGGTAACGATTTCATCGCTATAGCCGCACACGGTGAGCACAGTCTTGCCCTAAAGCGTGATGGCTCCATTGTCGCCTGGGGCACCAACTTGCATGGTCAGTCCAGCCCGCCAGCAGGCAACGACTTTATCGCCATCGCTGCTGGCTGGGACCATAGTCTTGCTCTGAAGATGGACGGCTCGGTTATCGCCTGGGGCAACAACTATTTTGGCCAGACCAGCCCACCAGCCAGTAACGACTTTATTGCCGTAGCCGCATGCAGCTATAGTAGTCTGGGCTTAAAAACAGATGGTTCGATCATCTGCTGGGGCAATACCGATTATGTTCGGGCCAGCCCGCCAGCAGGTAATGATTTTATCGTCATAACTTCAGGTGGTGCACACAGTCTTGCCTTGAGAAAGGATGGCTCAATTCTCGGCTGGGGTAACAACTGGGATTGCTTCGAAAACTGGGTTTATCAAGCCACTCCGCCCCCTGGTAACGATTTTATCGCTATTGCTGCAGGCGGTTGGCATAGTCTTGCCTTGAAGAGGGATGGCACGATTCTTGGCTGGGGCAGCAACTTGGAGGAAGGTTGGGACGGAGACTGGTGTGGTCAGGCCACACCGCCCGCTGGTAACAACTTTGTTGCCATTGCCGCAGGAGGGCTGCATAGTCTTGCCTTAAGGGCAGACGGCTCGATAGTCGGTTGGGGTAGGGATTGGGATGGTCAGGCGACGCCTCCTGCTGGCAATAACTTTATCGCTAACGCCGCTGGATATGAGCATAGTCTTGCCTTGCGGTCGGATGGCAGTATTGTTGGCTGGGGCGACAACGGTTATGGTCAGGCGACAACACCGCCTGCGGGAAATAACTTTATCGCTATCGCCGCAGGAGGTTATCATAGTCTTGCATTAAGGTCGGATGGCAGTATCGTTGGTTGGGGCGCTAATGGTTCTGGTCAGGCAACGCCGCCTGCAGGCAATAATTTTGTGGCTATCGCTGCAGGAGGCAGTCATAGTCTTGCATTAAAGAGCGATGGTTCGATTGTTGCCTGGGGCGACAATGCGTCTGGTCAGGCAACACCGCCACAGGGCAATGACTTTGTGGCCATTGCAGCAGGAGGGGGATATAGTCTGGCTATCAGGTGTGAGTTCCCTGCGCCAATAGAACTGGCGATGAAATTCACGCCACAGGCAATAAATTGCAGAAGCAGCGGCAAATGGATTAAAGCGCACTTTGTTCTACCCGGAGACTGTACTGTTGAAGATGTCGATTTTAGCAGTCCTGCCAAGCTCCAGCCACTGAGTATCGAATCAGACCGGCTTGATGTCTTTATTAACGAAGACGGTTTAGTTGAGATTGAGGCAATTTTCAGACGCGATGATTTCTGTGGCGGTGTAACATCGTGTGGGCCGATTGAGATAACCGTTACCGGCTCGCTTACCAACGGCCAATACTTCTATGGCACCGACACAATTAAAATAACCAAAAACAGCTTCGAGTGCCTTGCGCTTCTATCGTCACATTGGCTTAGAATAGACTGTTCTGCACTTGATTGGTGTGGCGGCCTTGACACGGCCCACGATTCTCTAATCAATTTCAAAGACTTCGCCCTTATGGGCTTGCAGTGGCTGGAGGAAAGATAGCGTATAGTGAGGGATGACACCTGCGGTGTCACTTTATGAGTTTGGCGATTTCGCGGAAGTGGGGGTGGTCGGCGGTTTTTAGGAGGTCAAAGAGGGTCATTTCTGTGGAGGAGATATTCGCGCCTTTGGCGGCCAATCTTTGGAGGGCGATTTGCTTGTTGGCAAGGGTCCTTGAGGAGACGGCGTCGGCAATCACATCGACGCTGTAGCCTTTTCCGAGCAAATCGGCCGCAGTCTGATAAATGCAGACGTGAGTTTCTATGCCGCAGAGGATGATGTGTCGGCGGGAGAGCTTGTTTAGGGCGTCGTTGAAATCCGGGGCGCCGCAGCAGCTAAAGCTGGCCTTATTGATCGGGTGAGAATCGGTCAGCAGCTCGGCTATCTCGGGAATGGTCGGGCCGAGTGATTCGGGGCACTGCTGGCACCAGAGGATTGGGATATCGAGGATTCCGGCGGCTTTGATAAGGATTTGGACGTTCTTGAAGAGGATATCTTTTTCGTGCATCAACTGGGCGAGCTTGCCCTGAACGTCAACGACCACCAGGGCAGAGTCTTCTATGTCCGACATTCCGTTGCTCCTTTTTTCATTTTTGGCCGGTCGGGCCGATATGATGGGCCGTGGGTTAGTCGGTGCGTGTGAGCACAATGACGAGGCTCACATTCGCCTTATCTGCGGCCGGTCCTCTTGTCATCTCCGCGGGCAGCGGACCGGTCAAACGAGGTTTCGGCACGGCCAGCAAGTCGGGGCCTTTGTCGTCGGCGAACAACGCCTTACCTCGCATTTGCTCGGCAACATCGTTGAGCAGGCCAAAATCCTTTGCGAGGCGGATGGATTTCTCAAGGGTGTTCTGGGAGGCGATCTGGGTGACTTGTTCGGGGGTGACGGCATCGACCGCCACCGGGTCGCCGAAGACGTCTGTCTCAACAAACAGGGCGGCTGAATCGAGCTTCTCCCAGTTTTTGTCCAGTTGGGCGAGGAGCTGATTGAGGCCTTTTCGGCCGCAACTAAGCACATAAGTAGTCCTGTTATCGTCGCGTTGGCGCGAGAGGCAATCCACAAGGCCGTTTTCCTCGATCGCCCTGTTGATAGACGCATCCATTTCAATATAGGCGGCTGCCTTTAGCTCAAGCCTGCCATTGAAGGGCGCTGCTGCAAGCACAGTGCGGGGCGGCTCCGGCACGCTCCGTCCCGAATCCGCCACAATCGGCCTTTCCGGGGCGGTTTCGGGGACTACAATCGTGTAGATGACCGCGCCCAGGGCAGCGACCAGGGCAATCATAGCAGCAGCGGAGAGGACCTTGCGAATGAACAGCTCTCTGGCGCCCGCCCTTTCGCCAACCCGTTCGACTGCGCTCAGGGTGACCCGTTCCTGCTCTCCGAGGAGTGTTCTTCTGGCCAGCGATGCCTTTATATCATCGAACATTCCAGCCGGGGCCTCGGCCTGCGGCAGAGAGCTTATGAGCATTTTGCACCTCTCCAGCCGGGCGAGCCGCTGCGCGAGCTTTGAGTCGTTGGCGAGCAGCCGCTTGACCTCGGTTTGCTGCCTGGTCGTAAGCTCGCCGTCAATGTAGCCATTCAGCAGCTTGTCGATATCCTCGGGACGGGTTCTCATTGCAAAAAGGCCTCCATAATGTCTCTCAGATTGCTTCTGGCTCGGCTCAGCCTGCTTCTGACTGTGCCAAGCTCAATATCGAGCACCCTTGCAATCTGGGCATAATTCATACCTTCGATATCCCTCAATACGACAACCGTCCTTTGAGCGTCATCCAGCTCCGTCAGGGCTTTCAGCGCTATTTCACATAATTCTTTGTTCTGGGCGACCGCCGCCGGGTCGGGCGAGCTGTCGTCGCTCAGGAAATCCTTCAACAACTGTTTTTTGTCCTCTTGGCCCTGGCCAGCCCGGGCTTCGAGCGACGTGACGGGCAGCCGGACGTTTCTTCTGCAATAATTCAGCGTCAGGTTGACAGCTATCCTGAAGGCCCAGGTGTAGAAGCTGCTTCTGCCCTGAAATCTATTGATGTTTTCTATTACTTTGACAAAGGTTTCCTGTGTAAGTTCCGCAGCATCGTCGGGGTTTGCACATATTTTGAGAATGACGTTGTAGATGCGGTTCTGATACTTGATTATCAGTCGTTCCATCGCATCGTAATCGCCGCGGCGACACTTTTCGACCAAAACACTATCGTCGATACTGATATTTGCAGCGTCCAAGAGAGATTCTCTTATGATTTAGACAATATCGGCCCGAAAAATCCCCGTAAAAGCCGGGAAATCAGGTCAAATTGTGGGATATAGTGGCAGATTAGGCCGATTACGTCAATCTAAATCAGCTTGGGCAGGCGGATAAGGGGGTATGTTCCGGAAATCTCACAACCGGCAAATTGACAAATCCGCCCAAATATGGTATTGTAGCGATGTATCTAAGGGGCGGCTTGGGCGTCTGTAGGCCGTCGGCGCCCCCGCAAGGGGCCGCGGGGGCAAGAACAGGATGATGTCAGAGGACGGGCAGCACGCAGCCGGGACGAGGCGCGAGCCGAATGTCCGCAGAAAGTTGCCGTAGCCGCCTTTTTTTGCGTAACGAAGCTGGTATTCGTGCGTCTTATTTAGTAGTAGCCAGATTGAACCGTCTCCAGGATGGCAAGGGCCACTTGGGCCAATGAACCATAATGAAAGGAGTGAAGGATGAAGAGCGCCATTCTACCGAGTCTTATCGTCGTCGCAGTCTTGTGCGGATCATCTCCGGCGGTAGTCCGGCATGTCCCGGGCGAATACGCCACGATTCAAACGGCAATAACTGCCTGTAACGACGGAGACGTTGTCGTGGTCGAGCCGGGCACGTACCTTGAGCGGATCGACTTTTCCGGCAAAGACATCACGGTAACCAGCACCGACCCAAACAACCCTGCGGTTGTGGCCGGCACGATTATTAACGCACGCGGGGTTGGCAGTGCCGTCAAGTTTACGAACGGGGAAACTCGCGATGCGGTGCTGAGCGGCTTTACCATCACCGGCGGATACGGGACAAATTACCTGCAAGATGGGCTGTTTTGGGGAGGCGGAGTATTCTGTGCGGAATCTTCGCCTACGATCACCAGGAATGTGATTGCGAATAACAACGGGCCGGCGAGCGGCGGATCCAATGCCATTTCGTACGGGGGAGGGATTGCCTGTTTAATGTCCGACGCGGTGATACGAAACAACATCATAGCGGACAATACCGGCGCCGCCGGCGCAGGCGTGATAATCTATGTCGGCAATGCGAAAATCACAGACAACCTGATCTACGGGAACTCCGGCGTTATCGGGGGCGGAGCGGTCCTGTTAGGCGGCGAATTGATTAACAACACTATCGTCGGAAACGACGTCAGTCTGCCGAGCGACCTGGGCGGGGGAATTGGCGGCAACGTCTATGCGGCCTCCGATGATGTGTCCCTTATGTACCAGGCGCGCGTGGTGAACAACATAATCTGCGGCGCCAAGTCCGGCGGCGGCTTGCTGTATTTGAGCCTGGCGGAAGATGCGATAGCCTTCAACGATGTGTGGGGCAATACGCCGGCCAACTACGTGACGGAGGATCCGGTGACGTACGAAGTGATTTACGACGGCCCCGCAGACAGGACAGGCGCCTACGGCAATATCTCCAGGAATCCGCTGTTCGTGAATTCCGCGCAGAACGATTATCACCTCCTGCCGGACTCGCCGTGCATCACGGCGGGCGACCCGGCCTTCGTCGCCGCACCCGGACAGACGGACATCGACGGCGATCCGAGGGTCTATGCGGTCCGCGTCGATATCGGCGCAGACGAGTACATAGGTTACGTCAGGCCGGTCGCCGACGCAGGGGCCGACGTTCACATTGCCGCACCCGGCCTGGTCACGCTCGACGGCAGCGGCTCTTTCTTCTACGACCCCTGCGGAGTGAAGCTGTATAGCTGGGAGCAGGTAAGCGGCGAGCCGGTAGTGCTTAGCGACCCTGAAGCCGCCAGACCCACCTTTATCGCGGAATCATACGGCGAGTATCGCTTCGAATTGGTA
>Ga0315275_10007555_pt1 | contig 10507 bp, 5 predicted proteins | sample YL17G03_0_MG_FD_205557 | JGI IMG/M metagenome (GOLD analysis project Ga0315275, IMG submission 205557) | Sediment microbial communities from Yellowstone Lake, YNP, Wyoming, USA - YL17G03_0 | ecosystem: Environmental > Aquatic > Freshwater > Lake > Sediment | place: USA: Wyoming | collected...
GCTGAATGAAGCGGCCCAGCTCGGGCCAGTAGAAGCGCGCGCCCAACTGCTGCAGGCCCGACACGCCGTTGATGTAGCCCCACGCGCCGCCGAAGCGATACGGGTTCGGGGTCGTGCCGGTGCTGGAGCGCTGCTTGCCGAATAACTCCAGGCTGTAGGTGTCAGTGACCGCGCCGGTGGCATCCACGAGGCCTCGCGCCGAGCCGGTAAGGTCGTACATCGGGAACCGGCTCTCACCCGTCACCCGCCACATGTGCAGCAGCGGGGCGTAGTACGATCCGGCCGCGGTGGTGTACCGCGCCTGCACGGTTCCGCCATCGTTGGTTTCCTCCAGCACGCGGTCGCCGTCATAGACATACTTCGTCACCACCCCGCCCACCGTCAACTGCATCCGCTGGCCCAAGGCATTGTAGGCGAAGCTCTTTGTGCCCCCGGGTGAGCCGACGCTGGTCAAGCGGCCCGCATCGTCGTACGCCATCGTCCAGGCGCCGAACTCGCTGCCGGTGACGCTGTCCTGCTCAGAGCGCCTTCCTCAACACCCCACTGTCTCCGGTCACGGGCTCCCCTAGTGTGCTCCTAGTCTCCTCCTTCTCTTCCGTGCCGCCGAGTCAGGAGATGGCACGCAATCGCGCCTCCCAAGAGCATCGGATGAACCGAGCCCAGTGCCAGACTGTAGCGCTCGACGTCAAGTGCAGGGGGCAGCTCCCCTGCGATCAGCATCAACGTCCCGACTATGCCGCCGCCAGCAACCGCGCAGGAAGCCAGCCGTCGCGCCCAGGGCGACAGTCGGCGGGTTGCTGCCGCCCACCCGGCGGCCAACCATGCAAGCGCTGACCAGACAAGCACCAAAGGGCCGAAGAAGAGAGGCGTCAGGGGCATTGATAGAGCGGCTCCAGCAAGCCACCCGGCTCCGGCTGCCATGACGCACGCAGTCACTCTGGGCCAGGAACTAATGCCGGCGAGGCGCGCGCTCAACAGGCCCTGCGCCACGAACGAAACCGCGATGGTCAGCGCAAACGGCCCCCACCATGCCGGCGATCCTAACTGCGTAACCAGGAGGCACGCTTGGCACGCGAGATAGGCTCCACCGGCAGCTCTCACAACTGCGGGGCCTGCCCGTCGCTGGCGATCAACTACCTCGTGGGCCTCAACGTTCGTGGCCACTTGGTCTAGCGCCTTTGCTGTGTCCGTTCCCAGAATCGCCGGAGCAGATCGCGGCTCCTTCTCTGGGCTTCCGCCCACTCCTTCTTCCGCTTCTTCGGGTCCTCAGAGAAACCCGGCCAGAAGTGCATCAGGGGGAATCTCGGGTGAACTTCGTGATCAGCGAGGTTGTGCAATGCCCATCCCAACATCCTCAACGCGGACTCGCGATTGCCCTGATTCCACCAGTAGACCGCGTAATCCAGCCATTCCTCAGACTTGTCATCGCCGAAGTGAGGCCACCTGCCCGCGCGGATAGCCGCGTCCGCGGGCTCGTCAGGCTCCTCTGCCATCTCATGGATGATGTTTCTCTCGCCCTGGGTCATGCACGGTATCGCCGACGTCGCGTAGTCCGCCAGTTCGCCGTGCTTTCCCTTGGCCCAGAGACCTTCTGGATCGATCCCGACCACCGGATTGTTCCCGACGTACCCATACCAGTTCATCCCATCGCCGATGGGGTCCTGTTGGATGAAGCGGCCAAGCTCGGGCCAGTAGAAGCGATGGCCCAACTGCTGCAATCCAGAGACCCCGTTGATGTACCCCCACGCACCGCCAAACCGATAGGGGTTCGGCGTGCTGCCAGTGCTGGAACGCTGCTTGCCGAACAGCTCCAGGCTGTAGGTGTCGGTGACAGCCCCGGCCGCGTCAACAAGTCCGCGCACCGACCCCGTTAGGTCGTACATCGGGAAGCGGCTCAGGCTTCCGCTGGTGCGGTACACGTGAAGCAGCGGCGCGTAGTAGCTGCTGTTGGTCGTGGTGTACCGGGCGAGGACGTTGCCGGCGCTGTCCGTCTCCTCGAGGACTCGATCACCGTCGTAGACATAGCGCGTCACTGTCCCGCCGATAGTCAGCTTCATCCGCTGCCCCAAGGCGTTGTAGACGAAGCTGTCGGTACTGCTGCCGCCCACAATGGGATAGGTCACGCTGGTGAGCCGGCTCTCGTCGTCATGGCTCATCGTCCAGTTCCCGCCGAACTCGCTGCCGGTGACGCTGGTCATGTTGCCCGCGCCATCGTAGTAGAAGTTGGCGGTGATCGGCCCCGGCGGCTGTCCGCCGCCGACCCAGCGGGTAATGGTGAGCTTGTCGTTGGCGTCATAGAAGTGCCCGAGCGACCTCGTCCCGCCATCGTTGCGGGAGGTGCGGTTGCCCACCTGATCATAGCTGTAGACATGGGTGTACTGCACTGCTCCGCCGGAATCTCGCAACGTCTCCTCTGTCAGCCGGTAGACGTTGTTATAGCGAAAGGTCGTTGGCTGGTCGCCCGCACCCCAGTTCTCGGTCTTCTTGAGCGGGTTGCCCGTGTGGTCCCAGAGCGCCCCGTCGTTGTCGCTGTAGTAGTACCTCGCCTCATAGAGCGTCGCGCCGCCTGTGGTCTGGTTCAGCACCGCCGTGATCCAATCGCGGGCGTTGTACTGGTAATCAATGTAACTGCCAAGACGGGTGATGCGGGTCAGCCGACTTCCGTTGTCGTAGCTGAAGCTCACCGTCACCCCGTTGGGATTCAGGACGCTGGCGAGCTGGTTGCGCACCGTGTAGGTGTAGTCGAAGTACAGGCTGCCGGGCGTGGTCAGCCGCGATACCGCCCCGACACCGTTGTACTGGTAGGTGACAGTCTTGGCCGCGGCATTGGTTACGGTCTTCAGCCACCCGCCCAGGTAATAGGTAATGGTGGTGGTGCCCGGCGGTGGCGTGGCGGAGCCGTCCGTGAGACCCGTAACGAGGCCGTCTTTGTCGCGGACGATCCCCACGTCGGTGTCGGTCGGGTAGACTATCGCCGGCTGGGTGCCCACGGTTGCGAGCCGGTCGTCGGCATCGTAGTGGTAGTAGGTTGTGAGATTGCGCCCATCGCGATGAGAGGCGACCCTTCCGTCGTCCTTGAGAGCCCACGTCTCATAGGTCGAGTCTGGGTAGTCAACGCGGGTGATCCGGTCAAGATCGTCGTAGGTGTATGCCCTGGCGTATCCGCGGGCATTCGTGACCGTCTTCAGGTTCCCCGGCTCATCGTAGCCGTACTGGGTGACGTAGTTCAGGCCATAGTAGTCCTCGTGCACCTTCCAGAGCCGGTTGGTGTACTGCTCGTAGTCGAACTTGGTGACGCGTCCATTCTCGTCGGTGACGCTATCCAGGCCGCAGCAGAGCCAGTCGAGGTCAACGAACTTCTGCCCCGCGCCGACACTGGGGAAGGTGGCCCGCGTCAGCCGGTGGATGCCGTCGTACTGGTAGGAGGTGGCGTTCCCGTTGCCGTCGGTGACAGAGGTGATGTCGCCGACCGAGTTGGCGGAGTAGTCCAGGTCCTTCGCGGGGGGAACGCTCCCGCCGGGGAGGTCAACGTAGTCGAGGTAGCCGTCGGTGTAGTAGTAGAGCGTCGTCGTGTTGTTCCCCGCGTCGGTGACCGTCTTCGGCAGATACCACCAGTTGTAGGCCCAGTAGGTGAAGGAGGTGGTGCGGTCAACCGGGGTGCCGTCCAGCTGCTGGTCCTTGAGGGTGACCGAGCTGAGCCGATCGGTCCCCGACACATACGCCAGGTCGGTGACCCGGTTCTCGGGTGTGGTGACCTTGGTTAGGCGGCCGAGGTGAAGCCCGTCCGGAAGCGGCTGTCCGTTGGCCTGGTTGTCGTACTGGAATCGGTAGGAGGGGCTGTTGGAGCCCTGGCCGGCGTCGTAGTTCTGAGGGTCTATGTACTTGGTTGCCTTATTGGGGTTGTCAGCGTCGGTGTAGTAGTGGCGGTGGATGTGGTCCTTGCCACCGGGGGTCTCGGGCTGGTAGCTGTCCCGGTGCTGGGTGACCCGGTACTCAGAGTCGTAGGTGTACGACTGGGTGGCGCCGATCCCGCCGACGTCTCCTACGTAGGATAGGAGCGTACCGTAGTACCCTCCATCGCTGTCGTCGGCATCGAAGTCGTAGACGTATCGGCTGGTGCGGTCGACCCCATCTTTGGTCTGGGTGACCTCGACGTGCAGGTTGCCGTTGGCCTGCGTCGTGTAGCTGTACTCAACAGTGGATGAGGGGACGTTGCTGAAGCCAGTGGCGGTGACGACCGTTCTGTTGTTGAAGGTGCCATAGGTGTACCAGATCTGCTTCCCACTGGGGTCGGTGATGGAGGTGACGCGGGTGCCGCTGTAACCGAAGGTGTATGTCTCGCCCTCCGCATCTGTGATCTTCCAGAGCCGCTTGGGGGTGTTGTTGTCGTACTGGAAGGTCGCGTAGAGCCCCCCGGGGACGGTGACCCTCGTCAGCAGGTTGTCTGTGTACTGAAAGGTGGTCTGTCTGTTGGCAGGATCGGTGACAGTGGTGAGACGACCGTTGGCATCATAGGCGAGGGACCAGATCAGACCATCGGCGTCCTCGACGTCGTTCGCCCGACCGTCCGAGTTGTAGAACGTCTCGATCAACTCGGCTGCTGGTGGCGGAGGCAGACTTAACGGCACCAGGGTGTTCCCGCAGCACGCATCACCGCTGTACGACACCATGCGGAAGCCATCCAGGTACTGCTCCAGCACGTCGAACACGCCGGGAGGTGATGTGAAGCCGCCCTGGCCGTCGGACGCGAAGTAGCTCCTCTTGCCATTGCCGTAAACGACATAGGCGCCGTAGGGGGAGTCGTCCACGACGTAGGTGCGGTAGCTGTGCGTCCAGCGGTCGCCGAGGGGGCCGCTCTCCGTGCTTCCCGCGCTGTGCGAGACGTAGAATGGCAGCCAGTTGCCGACCGCCCCGTAGGAGACCGGGATATCCCAGATCGTAAGGTCGCCGGTGAAGGTGTTGATGATATCCACGGGGCTCCCGCAGGGGTTTTCCCCGCCAGTGTCACCCGCGCCGCCGCTGCCATCCCCAGAGCAGTCCGGAGGGCCGGCTGAGTCTCGCGGATGACCGCCGCCTCCGCCGATGGCCAGCGACGGCAGCGCCGATGCGGTCAGGAGAATGAGCGCCAATAACACAACCGCGCCTATCGAAGCGGAACTTTGGAGCGTCCTTTGTGCTGTCTTCATCGTCATCCCCTCCTTACGGCTCCACCGGTGGGAGCAGTTCGTGACCCACGAGCCGCGTCGTCAGATGACTCCCCGGGAACTCGACCACCATCTGGTTGATGATCTGGCTCTGGGTTGACCGATCGCCGCCCGAACCCGCGGCGAGCGCGGCCTGGTATAGGTACTGACAGCGGAGCGTCGAGATCCGGACGGTATCGGCCGCGGTCAGGAAGGAGGTGGTGGCCGCTCGCGGATCGCCGCGGGCCGCTTGGCAGTGGCCCACGCCCGCCCACGAGAGGGCTTTGGCGTCGGGGTCTGGGGCCCCCGCCAGCGCTTTGCCGAAGTGTTCCTCAGCATCGGCGATGTCGCCCCGCTTGAACGCGTCCTGCCCCAGGAACGTCTCGGTGGCATGTATCCAGGGGTGGCCGCTGCGGCCGGTGGGCGAATCAACGAAGGCCTGCGCGTCCTGGACCGCCACGTCCCAGTAGCCGAGGCGAGCGGCGGCGAGGCTGCGCCAGGCGCGGGCCAGTGGCACGGCGGGATGGTCGGGGCACTGGACGATGAAGTCCGATAGCACGTCGAAGGCGTCGGTCCACTCCTTCGCCTGGTTGAGCGCGTCGCCGAGGCAGACGACTGCCCGCACCCGCAGCCGCGGGCTGGTGACATCCACAAGCGCGGACTCGAAGGCGGCAATCGCCTCCATCGGGTGTTTGTACGACCAGCCGAGGCATTCGGCGATGCCCACCTCGGCCTCCTGCGCAACCAGGGTGCCGGGATAGGCCTTGATTGCCGCTTGGTAGTAGGGGATGGCGGCGTCGAAGTCAACGATGTAGTCGCGGTGCAGATCGCCGACCTGCTGGGCGGCCCAGGCCCCGAGCTCAGTGCCACCCCACTGCTCGGCCGTTTTCAGCAGCAAGTCCTTCGCGCTGGCGTAGTCCTTGGCGTTCAGCATCTGACAGAACTGCTGCATGACAGTGACGAAGGCCTGCGTCTCTGCGTCGGCGCGTCTGGCCACCGCCTCCGAGAAGGCGGCCTCTGCGCCAGCCGTGTCGCCGGTCTGCGCGCGGACGCGGCCCAGCTTGATGAGCGCGCGGGTCGAGTCCTTGCTGCCAGGCGCGGCGTCCGCTGCCTGGCGCAGGTACTGGGCCTTCCGCGCGTTGTCCCAGCTCCACCCATACGCGTGCGCGATCTCGATGAGATCGGCAGCCGAACCGATGGGTGGAGTCGGGTCCCAGAGCAGCGCGATGCGGAACTCGCGATTGGACGGTGACTCGTCCTGCGCCGCCGGTGTCTGCTCTGTGGTCGAAGCAGCCGGTGGACTGGCGCCCGGCTCTGGCAGCAGCGCGACTTCGTGGTCAGCGATGGCTACCGGGGCTTGGGCGAACGCGGAGACGCACACCACAGAGAGCACGACTGCGAAGCACAGCACGACCAGACACCAGACGCGCGACATGGCTTCCTCCCCTACAACCAAGCGCGCCGCTCCCCCAGCATGATTCTCCACTCGATAGGCGGCTGCGCGCATACTGTAGCGTCTGGGCCGCCGCTGTCAAGGTGAAACATCCGTTCGCAGCGTGTGTCTCGCGCAGGATGGGCCGCGTGGTCAGCTCAGCTGGTCAGGCTCCGCTCCCGTAGCAGCTTTCGGAGATGAGGATGCTGACTCTCGACTTGTAGTGGTGGGTGGCGCCGGCCGTTTGTCCCCCCGCCCAGAGCACAAAGCCGGCCCCTGGGCTCAGGCTCGGGCTAGCTAGACCCTACCTCAGCTCAGACGCCGGCTGCATGCTGTCGGCTCTTCCCCCCACCACTACGGGCCAGGGGCCTGGTTTCGCAGAGATTCTACCACATGCAAACATAACGTTGCTAGTGGGTCGGGCTCGCTCTCAGGTGAGTCCCGAAACGAGTTAGCACTATGGAGTCCCGCTGATAGGCGACATCCCCAGAAGCAACTGGCGCTGCACGTTACTGGCAAGTCCGCAGGAGCAACCGTAGAGCCATGCTGTGGACGTGCCGAGATCGGTTGGCAAGCCGAGGGCCCGGCTCAGTGCACAGTGCTCAGGGGAGATCAGGATGCCGTCGGAGTGACACCGAGAGAACCCCGCGTCACGGACACAGCCAGTGTGTTAGCCCCCCAGGGGGAGTTGACGCGCCGGCGCGCGTCGCCGAATCGACATCATGGAAGCTGGTTTCAGATGGCAGTGAACCGTAGATCCGAAGCGATACGGAACGAAGAACGGCTGCTGGAGGACTCCGGCGCGGTCAAGGCGGTCTATCTTCCAAGTGAGCGTGCGCGTCAGCAAGCGTGGCACACCCTCGGCGACGATGCCGATGCAGCTGCCCGTCTCTTTGGCGGCCGGGGACGCGCGCCGAATGAAGATGCCGGCAGATGAGCGGCACGGGCCCAAAGCCGGTTAGCCACGCCTCGCGCTTGCCTCCTGCTGCCCGAGTCCATCCTAGATCGACGTGACTGTCTTCTGCTGATGGTCAGGCTGCCTTGATCACCGCCGTCTACTGGCAGCGCTGCGACCCATCTTCGAAGCGAGTTGCTGCATTGAGCCGATCCCGGTATACCCTCGCCCACCGAGCGGGGCCTGCCTTGCGGCAGAGTTCACTGCAGTAGCGCTTACGCCTGTCCTCCGCCAAGAACAAACCCCCACAGGTAGGGCAACTGATCTCCACTATGGGCCATGCTCTGAAGGCAGCCGACAGGGCAAGGTAATCTAGCAACGTGCCGGTTGCTCTGAGCGTAGCCCGCTTCCTGTGATCGGCTTTTCCCTGTGTCAGATGGTCAGTCATCCGGTCCCAGCTTTGAATGAGCCGTAGAGAGGCCAGCCGGTTTGCCAGGAAGAGGCGACTGCCGGGTAGTTCGGGGTGATCGCTTAGCGCGGCCAGCATGAGAGCTGCCCAGACGTAGAACGCGACTGGGGCAGGAATGTGGACGTCTCGTCCAAGCTGCTGGAACCTCTCGTAGACCCCTATCGACCATCTGCGCCAGTTCTGCGGCCACAGGAGACGTTCGTTCGTCACGCCGGGCGCCGATGACGGGCTGCCGGCCGTCACCACGCATCCTGATTCAGCACACCATCTCCCGAAATCGCCCACCAACTCGCCGTATCTGCTCACGAAGCCAATAACCTCGCTGGCCACCGATGGGTGTCTGGCCGCGACCACGCAGGCTCGGATCAGTTCGCACGCAAGCCGCGGCGACTCTCTCGAACGCTGTGTGACGCCGATGTGCCCCCTGACATTGCGTTTGCCTGGACGCTCCTTTGACACGCTTCTTGCGAATGGTTTGGCTGAGATACTGACTACAGGGCGGTCCAGCGGGGGTGGCAAGGGACTGTGCACCACGTTAGGGCCGTACTGCGCCGCTGCCCACTCCACTCGGTTGCCTAGCTGTGCGGCGCGGACGATACGACGAAGCGACTCCAAGCCTCTGAGCGCGCGTGCCTCAACGCGGTAGAGCGTTCGCCGGGAGTACTCGCGATCAGATACGGCGAGCACCACTGGGCCTGCCGGGGGGCGGGGTAACGACGCACGCCACGGGCCGAAGATCGGGCTCTCCAGCGACCAGTCTCTGAACTCACGTCTATCGTAGTGTCTAGCGTCAAGGATCTCCGCTGCTCCCTGCGCTGCCCAGTACCCAGGCTTTATGTCTCGCATGTCTCCTCCGTCAGGATACCGTCAGTATATGTCGCTATAGCTTAGGACGGAAAGCGGCATCATGCAACTGCATCGAACGACTCCGAGTCGGGTGCAGGAGGTCAAAGATGATGGAAACAGAGACATACTCGGTCCGCCAGGTCGCGCGTTTGCTCGGCATCGGTCAGCAGAGCATCTACCAGGCCGTCCGCGAGGGCCGCCTGCCGGCCATACGGATAGGCCGCAAGCCGAAGCTGCGCATTCCCAAGATCGCGATTGAGGAGCTGCTGCGTGATCCATCTCGCTGGAGCCGCGGCCCGGCCGAGGAGAGCGCAGTCGAGTGACCGAGATCGGTCAAGGCACCCTCGAGCGCGCCTCAGGCGGCTGGCTGGCCCCCTCCCCTCACACCGCCGTGGAGCGGCATTCACGCGGCAGGGACGAATGCCACCACGTCGCCAGACGCCCAGGACCGCGTGCCAGATCCCACGATGACACTCCCGACGGACCCCTCATCTGGCAGCGGCGGACTCAGCGCACGCGCGCCAGTTCGGCTTCGCTCCCTGCGGACCGGGTGCGAGGGCGCAGTTCCGGCGATGCAGATCGGAAGCGTCCCCATCTCCGCCGGCGCCTCCGGGTTCAGGACAGGACTCGCAGGATCCTGACGAGGGAGGCGTCCCGGTGAGCGCCAGGCGCAGGATCGGCGCTGACGATGCCTCGGCCTGTGCTCACGCCATCATTGGCTCACGGTCGGCCCGCCTCGCGCGCAATAGTAACTGCGCGATCTTGGGAGAACGTCCCTCGGCTCTCCCCGACCCGTGGACCATTCACAGCCTCATGCTGTTCGTGCCTGGCCCCGCTTCCGACGAGATGTGGGTGGCTCTCCGCTCGTTCACGCCGGCCCCGTTGATCTTTGGCAAGAACTCGACTGACCGCCAGACGGGAGAGTCCATCACCCTGAGCCGTCTCATTCGTCTAGACTTCGCCGATCCTGCGAACGCTGCCCTTTTGCCGCTGGAAGCGGTGGCCGCCTCGCTGCGACTCTTTCCTTGGGGATACTGCCCCGGCCTCCGCATCAACCGCGTTGATCTTGTGGCCGATCATCTCGTGGCTGCCAATCCGAAGGAAGTCTGCGACCGCATCGCCGGTCTCAGGCTGCCTTACTCCAGACCCTACCGAGGCCCGCGGGACGCCGATGAGCCGTGGCTAAGCATCTACCACAACGGCGGAAAGGCGAGGGCTCCGCGGATCGTGGTCATCCATTACCCACGGCTCGCATCCCTCCTGCGCCGCCACGCGGAGGCCGGCACGGCCGCCAGACGTTACGCCGAGCACCGAGTCAGACAGGAAGTACGCTTCCGCGGACAGGGCCTGCGGCGCGCCGCGGGCGGTGGCCCAATGACCCCAGACGTCGTGTTCGGATCGTTCGCGGCATTGGTGCAGTTCGCGGAGCGACGGCTGAGGCCAGTGTTCGAGGCCGGCATCCTGTCGACCCCACCGCGCGACCTGGCCGGCGAAGCCGCGCTGGCGTCCGCGGTGGGGTACGGACCGCGTCCAGCCAACAGCATGCGTCCTTCGATGCGTCTTCCGGCGGGAGGCCACTGATATGACCCTTCCGCACAAGTGTCCACTCCCGACCATCTCCGCCTGCATCCGTCGCTTCTGCCTGGACTGCCTCGGGGCCAACAGCGCACGCGGTGCCTTCG
>Ga0315275_10007557_pt1 | contig 10505 bp, 11 predicted proteins | sample YL17G03_0_MG_FD_205557 | JGI IMG/M metagenome (GOLD analysis project Ga0315275, IMG submission 205557) | Sediment microbial communities from Yellowstone Lake, YNP, Wyoming, USA - YL17G03_0 | ecosystem: Environmental > Aquatic > Freshwater > Lake > Sediment | place: USA: Wyoming | collected...
AGGCGTCCGAGCATTTCAGCGTCGGTTGCCCGGGATCACTCAAGCACGGCTCCCTTCGCTGATGAACTTCCTCCGTACCGATCCGAATGTCCGGGCGGGGCGTCGGCGCGTCAAAGAGCGGGGCGAGTCGGGGGTGTTCCAGGCCGGGCTAGAGGACCTGGCGCTTGATCCACGCGGCGATCTCCTCGACCGACCGCGTCGTGACGTCTATCGTCCGCAGGCCCGGTATGCGGCGGTACACCTCCTCGCAGTACTCCAGCTCCTGCAGGATCGCAGCTTCGCCGGAGTAGCCCGCCAGCGTCTCCACCCCCATCCGCTGCGCGCGCTCGCTGCGGACCTGCACCAGCCGCTCGAGGGCGATGCGGAACCCCACCTTCTTGACGGGGCTCGCCAGGACGCTCTCCGGCAGCGGGATCTGATGGATGATCGGGACGTTCGCCACCTTCAGCTTCTGGCACGACAGGAAGATGCTGGTGGGCGTCTTGCCCGTCCGCGACACGCCCAGGACGACCACGTCGGCCTGGTCGAGCGTCTCGAGCCCGAGACCGTCGTCGTGGCGGAGGGTGAAGTGGATCGCCTCGGTGACCTGTCGCAACTCCGCCTGCTCCCCACTCTGGATGCCGGGGATCTGGCTCGGGGGTTGCCTGAGGGCACTGGCGAAGATGGACATGAGCGGGCCGATCAGGTCCACCACGGTCAGGCCGCGGGCGCGTCCGCCCGTGAGGATGGCGTTGCGCAGGTCCGGCGAGACGACAGAGAAGATGATGATGCACTGCCGCTCGGGGGCCTGAGCCAGCAGCGCCTGCACCTCCGCGACGGTGCGCACGAACGGGAACCGGCGGACCCGCGCTTGCGCACCCGAGAACTGCATCAGCACCGACGTCGCGACCGCCTCGGCCGTGGACCCCGTCGTGTCGGAGACGACGAAGATGTTGAGCGGCTCGTCCATGCTCCCCTCAAGATAGGCGTCCTTCCGCTCCGCCGACCAGCCGGCGGGCGGCGTGTACTGTCCGCGCGTGATCTGCCTGGACCGCGCGCGCGGTCGTTGACGGCCTTGCGGGCGGAGGTTACTCTGGTCCGGCCATGGCAGAAACCCTGACCGCCAGCGAGCTCGCGGCCCTCGTGGCTCGCGTCTTCCTGCCCGCCCCCGAGGACGGACACCTCGGCATCATGATCGATCTCCCGGACGGCCGCGTGGCGGACGATGCCGCGTGGGAGGCCCGTCGGAAGATCGCGGCGGAGTGGGTGAACCTCCTCGAAGAGCGGGCGGCGAAGAACGGCTACCACACCCACCTGCTGCTCTATCCCAACGTCCACACCAACAACGGCGACCTGCCCGATCGCTGCTGGATCCACGAGCGCGGCCCCGTGCCGCGGACCGCCGACGGACTGGACCCGGCGAGCGCCCGGCCCATGGCCGGGATCTTCGACACCCACCCGATGATCATGGCGGTCACACGGTTCAGTTCCACCGCTCCGCTCAAGATGGCCGCCCGGAAGCACCCCTTTCGGGCCGCCACCATGCCCGGCTTCACGGCCGAGATGATCCCCGCGCTGCGCCTCGATTACACCGAGGTCAATCGCCGGGTGGACATCCTCAAGGACCTACTGGACAGGGCCACGGGGGCGGACTTCGTCTTCCGCCACCCGGACGGCGAGGACCGCCTCCACCTCGACCTCCGCCACCGCACGGGCCACGCCTCCGGCGGGCTTCTGCCGAAGCGCGGCGTGGCCGGGAACCTCCCCTCCGGCGAGGCCTACATCGTCCCCTACGAGGGCGAGCGCGAGGGCGACCCGAGCCGCTCGGAGGGGGTCCTGCCGGTGCAGTTCGGGTCGGAGGTGGTGCGCTACCACATCGTGGCCAACAAGGCGGTCGGCGTCCTCACCTGCGGCCCCGAGTCCGACCGCGAGGCCGCGCTCCTCTCGAAGGAGCCCGCCTACGGCAATCTCGCCGAGCTCGGCCTCGGGGTCCTCGCCGCGTTCGGCGTCAGGCCGATCGGCGCCGTCCTCCTCGACGAGAAGCTGGGCCTGCACATCGCCTTCGGCCGCAGCGAGCATTTCGGCGGCCAGGTGGGCCCCGACGCCTTCTCCTCGCCCGATGCGGTCGTCCACATCGACCGTGTCTACGTGCCCGAGACGCAGCCCGACGTCCTGCCCGTGAGCGTCGACCTGCATCTCCCGGACGGCACGAGCCTCGCCCTCATGCGCGACGGGGGGTTCGGCCCCGTCTTCTGAGCCGGTGTGCGAATGCCCCGACGCCTTGTGACCCGCACCCCGCGCCGTTTCACCGCGGCGCTAGTCGCCGCCGTTGCCGTGCTCGCGTCGCTCGAAGCGTGTGCGGCCCGGCCCCGTCCGGTCCCGTCCGCCCGCGCGCCGGAGGCGCCCCCCGGAGGGGCCCTCTTCTCGACCATCCCCTGCGCCGAGACGTCGCTCGGGAGGGAGTGGTCGAGGCTCCGTGGCGAGGCTGAGGCGCTCTTCCCCGGCCTCGTCCTCACGCACGTCGAGGACCTGCACGTCACGGTCGTGTACATCGGCGAGGGCTGGCGGGTGGGCGACCTCGGCCCGATCCGGGCTCACGCCCTGGTGGGACCGCGCGAGCTGGTGTCGTTCCGTCCCGAGGTCGTGCGGTTCGGCCGCAACAACCAGGTCGTCGTCGTGGAGCTGCACGGAGCGCCGGAGGCCTGGCTGGCCTCCGTCGTCGCTGCGAAGGACACGCTGAACCGGCTCGGCCTGAAGCGGCCGGAGTCGTACGACGCGGCGTTCCGCCCGCACGTGACGCTCGCCTCCGCGCGGCGGTCGCCCCCCGACAGCGCGGATTCCTCGGCGCTGGAGGGGCTTCGCACCTGGCTCGCGCAGCAGGTCGCCACCGACGAGAGCCGGTTCACGGTGACCGTCGGTCCCGACACCCCGGTTCGACTGTGGCTCGCCGGGACGGCGAGGCCGCCGGGCGCTCCCATCTACATCGATCTGGCGGAGTTCCTCGCTCGCCCCTGAGTGAAGGCGAGAAGCGTCTGACATAGACGCACGCACCGACCCGAATGTCCGGGATCCGGATGTCCGGGCGGGGCGCCGCCGTCGCCGCGACGCAGCGCCCGTGGCGGAGCCCAAACGGGGTCAAACGGCGAGAGGATTCTAGACGCGCGTGAAGCCGAGTCCGGCGAAGTCGCGCGTGTTGACAGTGGCCAGTTCGGTGACGCCGTGATGCTGGAGCGTCCGGGCCAGACGCGCGTCGATGATGCGGCGGAGGGCGAACGATTCGCCGATCGCCAGCCTCCACACCTGGTCCATGACGGGCCCATGCTCAACCAGCCGCCAGCAGGGGTGCCGCCGGTACGCCTGACACACCGCCGCCGCCGCTTTCGCGCCCAGCGGACGCGCCACGACGGCCGGGTTGCGGAGCAGGATGTAGAGTTCCACCAGAACCAGGCGGTCAATCCAATCGTCCCTCTCGCCCGAGTGGGGCCACTGGAGCATCGCCCAGGCAGGTGCTCGTCGAAGTCGGCAGCGGCGTTGTGGTGGGCTTCGCGTCGAGCCTGAGCCATACATTGACAAATGATCATAAGCGGCTTACGATTGCGTCATGAACGAAGTCGCGAAGTACCTGGCCAGAATCGGCGCGCGAGGTGGCCGCAAGAGCCGCCGCACGCTCGACCCCGGCACCGCACGGAGCATGGTGAGGGTGCGTGAGGCGCGCCGCGCCTTCCAGCGGTTTCGCAGTATCTGCTTCTGGTCCTGCCGTCCCGACCTCACCATCCGCACCGACGACGTGCCCTGGGTGGCCGAACAGTTGATGAAGCACGGCAACCGCGACGCGTGGCGCACCGGGGCGAAGCTGTGCCCCTGACCCCGTACCAGCGGACGCTGCTGGCGACGCTGGCCACGGCACCGACTGACGACCGCTACCTCGCGGGCGGCGCGGCGATGCACTTCGCCCCCACGTCGACGCGGTACAGCGACGATCTCGATTTCTTTCACGACTCCGAGGCGAGGGTCGCGTCCGCGTTCGCCGCGGACCGCCTCACGCTGCAGCATGCCGGGCACGCCGTGGACGTCGAGTTGAGCATGCCCGGCATCGTGCGCGCGGTGGTGCACCGGGGCGAGGAGGCAACACGCGTGGACTGGGCGCACGACTCGGCGTGGCGGTTCATGCCACTCGTGCGCGAGGAACTGGGCGGCCTCCTCCTCCACCCGATCGACCTCGCCATCAACAAGGTGCTCGCACTGGCCGGCCGCGACGAGCCACGCGACTTCGTGGACATTCTCTTCGTGCACCATCGCGTGCTGCCGCTCGGCGTGCTCTGCTGGGCGGCGGCCGGAAAGGACCCCGGCTTCACGCCGCGCTCGCTGCTCGAGCTGCTCAAACGGCGCGGTCGCTACCGGCCCGAGGACTTCTCGCGGCTCCATCTGACCGAGCCGTTCGACCTGGTGCGCGGCAAGGAGACGTGGCTCGGAGCGCTCGCCGACGCGGAGGCGTTCGTGCGCGGACGGCCGCCGGAGGAGAGCGGCTGCCTATACTACTCGACGCGGAAGCGGCAGTTCGTCGCGCCGCGACCCGACGCGAGCCTTCCCGACCAGGAGATCGTTCCGCACTTCGGCGCTCCCGGCGGGGTTCTGCCGAGAATGGCGGACTCCCGCATCGAGGGGAGCGGAGCTGCGTAGGAATCCCCTTCGTAACGCCCCGGGCATTCGGGCGGTGCTCTGGCGTGTCAATGACGCCGCGGGTCGGTGAACGAGGATGCGGGTGATGACCGCCGCGCGTCCCGCAGGGACCAGTCCACCGGACCAGCGATCGCGACGGGCTCCTCGACCGAGATGCCGTCAGCCGTCAGCCGTCGGCCGTCAGAGGCCAGATGCGCGAGGCGGGCTCGGGTCCCCCGGGTGCGGCTGGCGTACCAGCCGCGATAGCGCGTCATCCCCTGACCCGGGCGAAAGACTCGAGCTGGTCCACGGTTTGGGTGTCGACCGTGGGCCCGACCGCCGGCCCCTCCGCCTGCAGCGGACTCAGCCCCCGAGGATCTCGCCGCCCCAGAGGCGCGCGAGGAACTCGCGCCAGGGCAACACCTCCACGCCGTGGTGGACGCGCGGGCTGCGCTCGTTGCAGACCAGGATGGCCCGGCGCGGGCGGTGATCATCGACAAAGGCGCGCAGCCCGCGAAACTCCGTGGGGTCTACGCGGCTCGCCCCCTTGGCCTCGACAGCCACCTCGCCACGGCCGAGCACGAAGTCCACTTCAAGACCGCTCTTCGTCCGCCAGTAGTGCACGTCGTAACCCAGATTTCGGTACGATCGGTGGGCGAGAATCTCCATCAGGATGTAGTGCTCGAACGCCCGGCCGAACTGCTCGCCACGCTCCTCAGTGATGTGACGCTTGGTGACCGTGCCCGCCACGCCGACGTCGAACAGATAGAAGCGGGCCGCCTTCGTGATGACCTGCCGCTCCTGGCGCGTCTTGTAGGGCTCGATGAACGTGCCCAGGAGCGTATCGACGAGGATCTGGTAGTACTCCTTGACGGTCTTCGCATCGACGCCGCAGTCACGGGCGATGTTGGCGAAGTTGGTCAACTCGCCGTGCGAGTACGCCATCGCGTCGAAGAAGCGCGAGAACGCCGGCACGTTTCGCGACAACCCCTCGGCGAACACCTCTTCCTTCAGGTAGTCGCGAACATACGCATCGAGCGAGCGACGATACTCAGGGGCCAGATAGTGAGACGGTACCAGGCCCCTGTTGAGCGCTCTGAGAAGATCCAGGTGAGGAATCTCGGCCGATACCAGGGGGTGCATCTCGAAACGCCACGCCCGTCCGCCGAGCAGGTTGGTCCGCCCTCGTGTGAGCTTGCGCGCGCTCGAACCGCAGAGAATGAAGCGGAGGCGCTTGTGTTCGATCAGCCAGTGGACCTCGTCGAGCAGCTGCGGCACTTTCTGGACTTCGTCGATGATGATCGGCTCCTGGAGTTGGCGGGCCGGTGCCGCCAGGATCTGCTCGCGCAGAAGGGCCGGCCGTTTCGCCAGGTCGAGCATGACGTCGGTTTGGAGTAGGTCGAAGACCAGGCTGTTGGGAAACGCAGCCTGGAGCCAGGTGCTCTTCCCCGTCTTTCGGGCGCCCCAGAGAAAGGCCGACTGCCTCGGTGGCAGCGAGATGCTGAGAATCCGCGACAGTTCCTGTTGTTCCATTCCGGACTCTACTCCCGATTAGTCGCACTGCAATGGAGTCTACTCCCGAATTGTTGGGACGTCAATCTCGGGATGCCTAACGCAGGGGCGGCGCGCCGACCCGCTGCCCGTGGCCAGAGACAGCCGGCGCCGCCACGCTCCCGCCCCGGTGAGCGACCCGGCAGGATGGAGGCGGGCGGGAATCGTCACGGCACCCGACTTACGCGTCCGGTTCCCGTCGCACGATCCCCTTGATCCGGTCGAAGTCGCGGTCCCAGCTGCACACCGCCTCCAGCCCCTCCGCCATCACGACGGCCGCATGCAGGGCGTCCCGCGCCATGATGCGACGATCGGTGTCGAGGATCCGGCGCGCCCGGTCGAGCACCTCGGCCGTCACGGGCACGACGCTGCGGAACAGCTGCCGGGTGAGATCGTACACCCGGCGGCCGTCCTCCCATCGCCCGATCGCGCGATAGCGGTGCAGGATCTCCTGCAGCACCTCGGCGTCGATCGTCGCCTCCACCTCGCCGCGCGCCACGCGCCCCAAGAGGGCGACGCTCGGACGCTTGTGCGGGTGGTCCGCGCCGGCCGCGTACATGATCACGTTCGCGTCGACGAGGATCACGGCAGCAGCGCGCCCGCCGCCGGCACCGATTCGCGCTTCATCGTCTGTGGCCTCCCGACCGGCAGGCGCAGGCCGGCCAGGGCTTCTACCGCTTCGAGACCCGCCGCGCTCCCCGCGATGCCATACTGCCGCTCGCACGCCTCGCGCACCAGTTCGCCCAGGCTCGAGCCCCGCCGCGCCGCGAGCCGGGACAGCCGGCGGTGCAGCTCGGGGGAGAACAGGATGGTCGTCTTCTTGGTCAGCTCCATATCCACCTCCATATATGGATGATGACCTGAGCGCCGTAGCAGGTCAAGTGCGAATGCGGACCGGATAGCGGCGAGCCCGAGTGTGCGGCATCATTCCTGCTCCACGTCGGGAGCAGTGATGGGCATCGTCGGGACGAACGTACCGCGTGTGGACGGCCCCGCGAAGGTTCGCGGCACCGCGCGCTACGTGGACGACCTCGTCTTCCCCGGGATGCTCCACGGTCGCACGATCCGCACCACCATCCCGTGCGGCCGCATCACGGATTTGCGCTTCGAGTCCGATCCCGCCGGCTTCACCGTCGTTGACTGGCGCGACATCCCGGGCGAGAACTGCATCACCCACATCACCGACGACCAGCCGTGCCTCGTGCGGAGCGAGGTGCGGCACGTCGCGGAGCCGGTGCTCCTCCTCGCGCACGAGGACCGCGAGGCGCTGCTCGGCGCCCGCGTGCACATCGCCTACGAGCGCGGCCAGCCGCTGCTCGATCCCGTGCGCTCGACGCGCTCCCACAAGGAGATCCTGATCGAGCAGGGCGACCTCGCGCGCGGCTTCCGCGCGGCGGACCTCGTGGTGGAGGGCGAGTACCGCACCGGCCACCAGGAGCACGCGTACATCGAACCCAACGGCGTCATCGCGGTGCCCGAGCCGAACGGCGGCGTCACGGTGTACGGCTCGCTGCAGTGCCCCTACTTCGTGCACCACGCGCTCACCCGCCTCCTCGGCCTCCCGGACGGACTGGTCCGCGTGGTGCAGACCGAAGTGGGAGGCGCCTTCGGCGGCAAGGAGGACTACCCCTCGGTGATCGCCGGCCACGCGGCCCTGCTGGCGCTCAAGGCGAAGCGGCCGGTGAAGCTGGTGTACGACCGCGCCGAGGATATGTGGGCGACCACCAAGCGCCACCCGTCCATCGTACGGCACCGGACGGGCGTGACGAAGCGGGGGAAGCTCGTCGCGATGGAGATCGAGGTCATCCTCGACGGCGGCGCGTACGTCACGCTCAGCCCGGTGGTCCTCTCGCGCTCGTGCCTCCACGCCGCGGGGGCGTACCGCTGCCCGCACGTGCGTGTCGAAGGGCGCGCGGTGTTCACCAATACGCCGCCGAACGGCGCGTTCCGGGGTTTCGGCGCGCCGCAGGCGCAGTTCGCGATCGAGGCCCATATGGACCGCGTCGCGGAAGCGCTGGGGATGGACCCGGCCCGGCTGCGCCTCCTCAACGCGTTGCGCCCCGGCGACACCACGGCCACCGGCCAGACGATCGGCGCCGACTGCTCCGCGCTGGCGGTGCTGCGCGAGGCGGTGCGGCGCTCCGGCTGGCGGCGGAAGCGCGCGGCGTGGCGCGGCACGAACAAGGGCATCGGGCTGGCGCTGTTCCGCCACGGCGCGGGGTTCACGGGATCGGGCGAGGAACGGCTCGCCTCGCGATGCTCCCTCGCCACCTCGGAGCGCGGCGTGCGCATCCTCGTGGCCAGCACGGAGATGGGGCAGGGCGCGCACACCACCCTCGCCCAGATCATCGCCGATGCGCTAGGCATCCCGTTCGACCAGGTGGAGGTCGCCGTGCCGGACACGGCGGAAGTGCCCGACAGCGGTCCGACGGTCGCCTCGCGCACCTGCATGGTGGTGGGCCGCATCCTGCAGCGCTGCGCACACGAGATGCGCGAGGGGCTGGGCGGACTCGCTCCCGCCGAGCACTTCCGCCTGCACGGGCCGCTGGTGGTGACGAAGCAGTACGAGCCCCCGCCCGGCGTCGCGTGGGACGAGGAGCACTACCGCGGCGACGCCTACCCCACCTTCGCGTGGGGCTGCGACGTGGCGGAGGTGGAGTACGACCCCGACACCTACGAGGTGAAGCCGACGAAGCTGACGCTCGTGCAGGAGTTCGGCCGGCCGATCAACCCGGTGCTGGCCCTCGGCCAGATCGAGGGCGGCACCGCGCAAGCCCTGGGCTGGGCGCTGACCGAGCACGTCGTGATGCGGGACGGCGGGATGGCCAACGCGCAGCTCACCGACTACACGATCCCCACGACTCTCGACACCCCGCGCTTCGCGACGGTGATGCTGGAGAACCCTTACGCGCACGGGCCGTTCGGCGCCAAGGGCGTGGGCGAGTTGCCGTTCAACGGGCCAGCGCCCGCGATAGTGAACGCGCTGCGCCACCTCGGCCTCGACGTGCGCGAGATCCCGGCGCTGCCGGAGCGCGTGATGGAGGCGGCGCGTGGCCGCGCGTAGGCCGGCGGATCCGGGCCCGGCGGCCCCGGGCCCCGTGGCGTTCACCCTCAACGGCGGGGCTGTGGAGGTGGCCGCGCATCCGATGGCGCGGCTGCTCGACGTGCTGCGCGAGGACCTGCGCCTCACCGGCACGAAGGAGGGTTGCGGCGAGGGGGAGTGCGGCGCGTGTACGGTGTTGCTCGACGGCGATCCGGTGTGCTCCTGCCTCGTGCCGCTCGCGCAGGTGCGCGGCCGCGAGGTCGTGACCATCGAGGGGCTCGGCGGCGACCACCCGCTCCAGCGCGCGTTCGTGGAGGAGGGCGGCGCGCAGTGCGGCGCGTGCACGCCGGGGATGATCATGGCCGCCGTCGCTCTGCCGAAGCACGCCACTCTGGCCCAGGTCCGCACGGGGCTCGCCGGCAACCTGTGCCGCTGCACCGGCTACGAGGCCATCTACCGGGCGATTGAGAAAGCAAACAAGCCGTCAGCCGTCAGCCGTCAGCCGTCAGCAGGCGGCCGTCAGCGGAGAGCCGTCAGCCGTCAGCCGTCAGCCGTCCGCCGTCAGCCACCAGGCGGTAGCGTGGAGCCGAAGGAGTGAGGACCGCGCTTTCGGGGCTCACGCTGCGCGAGCCGCGCACGGTGGGCGCGGCGCTCAGGCTGCTGCGGACCGAGGGCCCGCTCACGCCGCTCGCCGGGTGCACGGACGTGTACGTCCAGCTCCAGTTCGGCACGCTGAAGGCCGCGCGGTTCCTCGACCTGTCGCGTCTCGCGGCGCTGCGCCGCATCCGGGTGCGGGACGAGATGCTGGTGATCGGCGCGCTCGCGACCTACACCGACCTCGTCCGCTCGCGTCTGGTGCGGCGGCGGCTCCCGATGCTCGTCGCGGCGGCGCGCGAGGTGGGAGGGCCGCAGATCCGGCATCGCGGGACCATCGGCGGCAACATCGCCACCGGCTCTCCCGCCGGGGACGCGCTGCCCGTGCTCGCCGCCGCCGAGGCGGTGATGGTGCTCGCCAGCAGCGACGGCGAACGCCGCGTGCCGTTCACGCAGTTCTACACGGGCTACCGGGCGAGCGTGCTGCGGCCCGACGAGCTGATCCTGGCGGTCGAGGTGCCGCCCCTCGAGGGCGCGCAGTGGTTCCGCAAGGTGGGCACGCGCGCGGCACAGGCGATCTCGAAAGTCGTGATGGCCGCGGTGCGCGCGCCGCGGCCGCGCGTCGCGCTGGGCAGCGTGGCGCCGATGGTCGTGCGCGTGCCTCGCACGGAGGCGGCGC
>Ga0315275_10007559_pt1 | contig 10505 bp, 9 predicted proteins | sample YL17G03_0_MG_FD_205557 | JGI IMG/M metagenome (GOLD analysis project Ga0315275, IMG submission 205557) | Sediment microbial communities from Yellowstone Lake, YNP, Wyoming, USA - YL17G03_0 | ecosystem: Environmental > Aquatic > Freshwater > Lake > Sediment | place: USA: Wyoming | collected...
ACCCGACATCGGCGAAGGCCGCATCCATCCCCCGGAGCACGCTCACCACCTTGGCCTTGTAGATGCTGCCGACCATGCGCAGCTCGCGCTCGACGTGCAGCTCTGCGAGCTGGCCATCCTCGAGAATGGCTACTCGCGACTCCAGGTCATCGGCGTTGACGACGATCTCTCTTCTCATGCCGTTGTTTCCCGCCCGCGCAGTCGCTGGTGGGCGCTGCGCGCTCTCTCAGACCGTTCTGCCAGGACTCGCCATCACCTTCGCTCTTTCCCGCCTCGGGTCTGGGCCCAACGGCGGCCTGGCCGCGCCGCACCGCGGGGCGCGGCCTCGGCGCTGGCGTAGATCCCTGTCCGATGGTAGGTCACCAGGCTCTCGCCCTCCTCGATTCCCAGCAGGACGATGATCTCCTGCGGCCGCGCGCCGCCGTGGCTGCCCGTGCGCAGCCTCATGCGCAGCTCAATCCGGTCGTTGCTCCCGTCGGCGAGCTGGAGGCTGACAATGAGGGGTCGCAGGTCCACCGATCGCTCCGGGCGCTCGCCACCGCGCTGGACGACGAGCTGCGGCGAGCCCAGGAGGGCCGCGATCCGCGACTGCATCACATCCGGCGCCGGCCCACCCTGGATGGCCACGCGGTACTCGGCCACGTCAATCTCGCCGAAGGTTTCCTTCTTCCGGTAGGCCGGCACGACCCACGCCTCGGTCACCGCGAGGCCCGTCGGCAATTGCGCGTTGAGCCGCTCCTTCAGCGCGTCCGGAGGCAGCGCGGCCTCCAGATGGATGGCGAACATCTCTGCGTCGCCCGTGACCCCGACCGCGAGAGGCGGGCCGAGGCTGAGCTTGAGATGGGGGTTGTGGCCCTGGGTGAGCGCCAGCGGGAGGTCGGCGCGACGCATCGCGCGCTCCAGGGTGCGCTTGACATCGAGGTGGGATATCCACTTCACCTGTTCCTGCTTGCGATAGCGACAGACGAACTGAGCCATCTACCCCGCCGCCTGTCCGAGCGCCCCTCGCGCCTGGCGGACGAGGGCCTCTCTCCCGGGGCCGCAGGCGATGTGGTCCCAGGCGAGCGGCTCGTCGAAGGCGAGTGCGCGGTTGGCGTAGTCTCGCATGTCGAGGCCGACCTGGTCGAAGGCCTGCCGCCAGCGGTCGAAACTGAAGTGCTCGCCCCAGGAGTCGAAGGTCGCCCCCAGCCGCCAGGCCGCCTCAATCGCCCGCCCCACACGCCGGTCGCCTCGCGAGATGGCCGCCTCCAGGGCACTGACCGCGGGATCGGTCCACGAGAGCTTGACCGCGCGATCGCGCAAGCCCTGCTGGAGGAGGCCCTGCTTGTGCGCCAGCACCTCGATCTCGTCCTGGGCCACCCACTGGAAAGGCGTGTGGGGCTTGGGCACGAAGCCGGCGATGCTGACCGCGATCTGGAGCCGGCCGCGTCTGGCGCCAAGTGCGCCCCGGCCGAAGGCGACCAGGCGGTTGACCAGGTCTGCGATGCCCTCCACGTCTTCCCCGGTCTCGGTGGGGAGGCCGATCATGAAGTAGAGCTTGAGCCGGTGCCAGCCGGAGGAGAAAGCGGCATCCGCAGCCGTGAAGATGTCATCTTCGCTGATCTGCTTGTTGATCGCCTGGCGGAGACGGTCGGTGCCGGCCTCAGGGGCGAACGTAAGGCCGGACTTGCGCACCTGCTGAATCTTGCCGGCGAGCGCGACGGAGAACGCGTCCGCGCGCAGAGACGGCAGAGCCACCCCCACCCCACGATCGCCGAAGCGCGCCACGAGCTGACTCACCAGCTCCTCGATTGCGCTGTGGTCCACGCTGGTGAGAGCCAGCAGGGAGATCTCGTCATACCCGGTGGCCGCCACCGCCTCCTCGGCCTGGCGGAGAAGGGTCTGGACGCTGCGCTCCCGCCGCGGGCTGTAGGCGGCGTGGGCCTGGCAGAAGCTGCACCCCCGCGCACAGCCGCGCATGATCTCAAGCGTGACGCGGGAATGCACCGTCTCTACGAGTGGTACGAGCTGTCTGGTCGGGAAGGGCGCCTGATCGAGGTCGGCTACGAATCTGCGAGCGATCTGAGCCGGCGCGCCGTTCGCGGGGGCCACTGTGCCCCGGGGTCCTGGGCCTTGGGGAGTATAGCGGTAGCTCGCGGGAACGTAGATGCCCGGCACCTCGCCGATGCTGGCAAGCGCGGCGGCCCGATCCGGCAGCGCGGCGGCCTCGGCGATCTCGAGGATCGCGTCTTCACCCTCCCCGACGAGGATCGCGTCGAAGAACTCAGCGACCGGCTCCGGGTTGACGGCCCCGGGACCACCGCCGATGACCAGGGGATCGTCGTCGTCTCGCTCGGCGGCGCGGACGGGGATGCCCGCCAAGTCGAGCAGGTTGAGGATGTTGGTGTAGGTCAGCTCATAGGGCAGTGTGATGCCCACCACATCGAACTCGCGTAAGGGAGTGCGAGACTCGAGACTGAGGAGGGGGAGGCCGCGGGAGCGGAGTTGCTGCGCCATGTCGGGCCAGGGCGCAAAGGCGCGCTCTGCCAGATAGTCGGGGTGGCTGTTGAGGATGTGATAGAGAATCTGGAGTCCGAGGTGGGACATCCCAACCTCGTAGGCATCGGGGTACACGAGTGCGAACCGGGCGCGAACAGATGCGTGGTCCTTATGGACCGCGTTCCACTCGCCGTCGGTGTAGCGCGCGGGCTTGGTCACCCGCGGCAGCATCAGATCCAGACTCAAATCTGCCTCTCCACCCAGACGGAAGGGAAGCACCCACAGTCATCCCTCCCGGAGACCCCACCAGGAACCGACCCGCCGGCTGGCGGGCATCCTTCAGACTTCGGCATGCAACGTCCAGCCCCCGGTCAAACCTGCCTGTCCGCGTCAGGCCGCAAGGGCCTCCATGATGCGATCGGGGATGTCGAAGTTGGCATAGACCTGCTGCACGTCCTCCAGCTCCTCGAGGGCATCCATCAGGCGTAGCACCTGCTGGGCCTGTTTCTCCTCGAGCGTCACCCGGGTCTGGGGCAGCATGGTAACTTCTGCGCTCTCGTAGGCAATCCCGTTCGCGGTCAGCGCCTTCTTCACCGCTTCCAGGTCGGCGGGCGTGGTGCGAATCTCGAAGGAAGTCTCGTCAGCCTGCATGTCCTCAGCGCCGGCCTCGAGCGCGACCTCCAGCACTTTGTCCTCAGGGGCGTTCTCCCTCGGCACTATGGCCACGCCCTGCTGCTGGAAGAGCCAGGCGACGGAGTTCGACTCCCCCAGGTTGCCGCCGTTGCGGGCGAAGATGCTGCGAAGCTCGCCCACGGTGCGGTTCCGGTTGTCGGTCAGCACCTGCGCCATCACCGCCACGCCGCCCGGCCCGTAGCCCTCGTAGGTGGCGGACTCGTAGCTCGCCCCGCCGAGCTCGCCGGTGCCCTTCTGGATGGCCCGCTTCACATTGTCCTGGGGCATACCCGCGGCGCGCGCCTTGTCGAGGGCCATGCGGAGCCGGTTGTTGCTGCCCGCATCGCCTCCGCCTTCCTTGGCGGCGGCCATGATCTCACGGGAGATCTTGGCGAAGACCTTGCTCTTACGCTGATCCTGGGCCTGCTTGCGCAGCTTGATATTGTGCCACTTGGAATGTCCAGACATGCCGAGAACCTCCGAGTCCGACGCCTGGATTCTACCGAATCCGAGGGTTGTTGGCAACGCCGGAGCAAAAAGGGGCGGCCTGCGGCGCGCTCAGACGGCGACAACGGGGCGGTAGCGCCGAAGCCGGAGGGCGTTCGCCACCACCGAGACGGAGGAGAAGGCCATGGCGCCGGCCGCGATGGCCGGGTTGAGGAGGACATGCAGGAAGGGGTAGAGCACACCAGCGGCGATGGGGATGCCGATGGTGTTGTAGAAGAAGGCCCAGAAAAGGTTCTGGCGGACGTTCCGGAGCGTGGCGCGGCCCAGGTGAATGGCCTCCGGCGCCAGGCGGAGGTCGTCGCGCACCAGGGTGATGTCGGCGGCCTCCATGGCGATATCGGTGCCCCGGCCGATGGCAATCCCCAGTTCCGCCTGGGCCAGCGCGGGCGCATCGTTGATGCCATCACCGACCATGGCGACACGCTTGCCCTGGCTCTGGAGGGCCTTCACCGCCTCGGCCTTCTTGTCTGGCAGCACCTCGGCGCGGACATCGTGGATGCCCACCGCGCTGGCAACCGCGCGGCCGGTCAGCAGGTTGTCGCCGGTGATCATCGTCACCTCGAGGCCCATCTGCCGCAGGTGCTTGACCGCGGTAGCGGCCTCGGCCTTGGCAAGGTCGGCCAGTGCGATCACGCCTACCGCCTGGTGCTCTACCGCTACGAACACTACCGTCTTCCCCTGGGCCTCGAGTTCGGCAGCGCGCTCGGCGATGCCGGCGGTGGCGATGGCCGAGCTTTCCATCAGGCGGGCGGTGCCGACATAGACCGCGCGCCCGCCCAGAGCGCCCCGCACGCCCTGGCCCGGAATGGCGGTGAACTCCTGTGGCCTCTCCAGAACCATGCCCTTCAAGCGCGCGGCGCGCACCACGGCCTCGGCCAGTGGGTGCTCGGAATCCTGCTCGACGGAAGCGGCGAGCCGCAACACGTCCTCATCCCTCCAGTCGTGACCCGCGGCGACCTCTGTGACCTGTGGCCTGCCCTCGGTGAGAGTGCCGGTCTTGTCGAAGACGATGGTCTCGACATTGCCCGCGGTCTCGAGGGAAGCGGCACTGCGGACGAGAATGCCGAGCTGGGCTGCACGGCCCGTGGCAACCAGCAGCGAAGTGGGCGTCGCCAGGCCCATCGCGCACGGGCAGGCGATGATGAGCACGGCGACCGCGGCGGTCATGGCGTGCGTGAAACTCGGACCGACTGCAAGCCAGGTGACCAGGGTAACCGCGGCCGCCCCGATGACGATGGGCACGAAGATGCTCGCCACCCGATCGGCCAGCCGCTGGATGGGGGCCTTCGACCCTTGCGCCTCCCGGACCAGACGGATGATACGGGCGAGCACGGTGTCGCTGCCCACGCCCGTGGCACGTAGCTGGAAGGCGCCGGCGCGGTTGACCGAGCCACCGATCACGAAGTCGCCGGGCGCTTTCTCCACGGGGATGCTCTCACCGGTCACCATGCTCTCGTCCACCGCGGAGAGGCCTTCCACGATCAGCCCGTCCACGGGAATGCGCTCGCCCGGGCGCACTAGCACGGTGTCGTCCACTGCGACCTGGGAGAGCGGGACCTCGACCTCCTGCCCTTCGCGGATCACGCGCGCGGTCTTCGCTTGCAGGCCGGCGAGGCGGCGGATGGCGTCGGAGGCGCGCCTCTTCGCGCGCGCCTCCAGGGTGCGGCCAAGCAGGATGAGGGAGATAATCATGGTGGAGGTATCGTAGTAGAGGTCCGGTCGCTGACCGGCCACCACGAACGACTCGGGCGACAGAGTGACTGCGAGGCTATAGCCATAAGCGGCCGAGGTGCCGACCGCGATCAGGGTGCTCATGTCGGTCGTGCGGTTGCGCAGGGCGATCCAGGCGCCGCGGTAGAACTGCCACCCCGCCCAGAACTGCACGGGAGTGGCCAACGCTAGCAGGACCCAGTCGGAGGGGCGCAGGGGGAGCAGGCTGAAGTTGTGGATCAGCATGATCAGGGCGGTGGCGAGGACAGAGAAGACGAGCCGCACGGTCAAGTGACGCAACTCCGCGCCCTCGGCCGCGCGCTCGGTCTCATCTCCTGCGGGGGTGGCGGCGCCGTAGCCCGCGGCCTCAACTCTCCGGATCAGGTCCGCCACCGCGAGGAGGTCGTCATCGTAGACGACGGTTGCCTCCTCGGTGGCGAAGTTGACCCCGGCGTTAGCCACACCCCGCGTGTCGCGCAGGCTCCGTTCGACTGTGGCCGCGCAGGCTGCGCAGTGCATGCCGGTGATTCTCAGGTCGGTTCTCCTGGCCGCCATGACAGGGTCATTGTACCCCGGCGAAGCCGTGAAGAGTGTCCCGATGTGGAGACGCTGGGGTCGGGGCAGGGGCTGGAGGGCGCCTGGCGGAACAGTGGGAACAGGGATGGGGAGCACCGAGATGGGAGTCGGCAAGTCCCAAGCTGAGCTGCCGGGGGGGATCAGTGAGCTGCTGGTGCAGGTCGCTGGCAACGCCCGCGCAGCCCTCATGGAGCACGCGATCGCACGGGGCCACGGAGTCGAGGTCGCCGAGTTCACTGTCTCCGACCTGCTGGACGACAGTGCTCGGCGCAGGCAGATGATCGCCTGGTACCGCGAACGGCTGCCCGGAGTCCGAGGCCTGGTCAGCCTCCATGGGGCCTTCCGGGAGCTGATGCCAGGAGCGACGGATGCGAGGATGCGCGCCGCCACACGTGACCGCGTGGTTCAGTGCCTGGATATCGCGGAGGAGCTGGGGGCGAGGTGTGTCGTCTTCCACAGCGGCCATGATGTCGTCCTGTTGAGCCCACAGCACCTCTCGGCGTGGATCGAGCGACAGGCCGCCTTCTGGCGGGAGGTGATGGCGGGCCGCTCGGCCCGACTGCTCCTGGAGAACGCGTGGGAGCCAAGCCCGGAGGTCGCGATAGCTGTGGTGGAGGCCCTCGGTGTAGAGGCGATAGGAATCTGCTTCGATACGGGCCACGCGCATCTCTGGACCGGCCCAGGGGGCGAAGCGCTGGACTGGTACGCAAGGCTGATAGGAGCAGTCAGAGCGCGGTCTGCCGCGGAGTGGCTGGAGCGGCTGGGGAACCGGGTGGCATACCTGCATCTGTCTGACAACAACCAGACCGGGGACCAACATCTACCGCCCGGCCGGGGTACGCTCGACTGGCGGCAGTTGCTGACCGCGATGGAGCGCCAACGGCTGAACGTGCCGGCAGTGATGGAGGTGGGAGGAGTGGAGGGCGCGCGGGAGACGGAGGAGTTCCTGCGCGGCCTCGCGGGGACCGGCGAGCGCTAGCAGGGAAACGCGAGATGACTCAGGAGAAGGCCGACTACTCGGAGATCGCGGAGGTCTACGACCGGGCGCGGCCGGGCGATTCACCGCACCTGGAGTGGTGGTTCGAGCGGCTGGCCGAGGTGGGCCGGCTGGGCCCTGGGAAGCGGCTGCTTGACCTCGGGTGCGGCACCGGCCGCTGGACCATTCCGCTGGCGGAGCGCACGGGGTGCGACGCGGTTGGGGTGGATAGCTCGCAGGAGATGCTGGAAAGGGCTCGGCAGAAGGATCGCGGGGGGCGCGTGGCCTGGCTGCTCGGGGATGTGGAGCGGCTCGAACTGGAGTCGGAGAGCTTCGACTGCGCCTTGATGTCGTTGATGATGCATCACTTGGAGGATTATCTCAGCACCTTCCGGGGCGTGCTCCGGGTGCTGCGGCCAGGCGGCATCTTCCTCGTCCGGCAAGGCACACTCGACCAGATCGCCGATGACCCGTGGCATCGCTTCTTCCCCGAGGCGCTGACGATTGACCGGAAGCGCACCCCCCTGCGGGCCGAGATCGAGTGGTGGCTTCGGGAGGCTGGGTTCGAGCTGATCGAGGTGGAGGAGGTCAGACAGCTCACCTACCGCGACCGCGCTGACCTGGGGAGGATGCTGGCGGAGGTCCGGCTGCGGGTGCCTTCGGTGCTGCGGCTGATCAGCGACGAGGCCTTCGAGCGGGGCCGCGGGCGACTGGAGCGCTATGTCGAAGAACACCCAGATGACCGATGGCTGAGGGAGACGCTGTTCACGCTGTTCTCGGCGCGGAAGCCGGCGGAGGAGGCCTGCCAGGGAGTGCGGTGACGAGGGGGGGGCAGGAGCAAGCTCCTGCCGAACGGACAACGGACTCGCGGCGGGCAAGCCCTACAGAGAGCAGTGGAAGGGGAGGTCGTAGTGCTCGTTCCTGTACTTGCGCTGCTCCTCTGAGAGCTTCTCGGTGGTGTCCCAGACGGGCGGCAGGCCGCCATCGTCCTTCATGTCTGAGCCGATGCTGTAGACGGTGAATCCCGCGCCTTCGCGGCGGTACCTGAAGGGCTTGCCGCCGAAGGGGTCTTTGGGGAGCTTGGAGCCGGCTCGCTCGAGGGCGGCGAGCGAGTCGGGGTAAGCACCGTGCCCGGACTTGTAGATAGAGAGGGCGAGCGCGATCTGCGCGTCGCCGAGGTTAGCCGCGGTCTTCTCGCGGCTCCAGACGGCCCGCGCGAACACAGGCATGATCATCGCGGTCAGAATGCCGCCACGCAGCGGAAGCGCTTTGGTCTGTTTCTCCAGCGCCCCGATCCTCTCTTGTGACTGGGGCCACGGAAGCGCGGAAGCATCGATCTGGGCCTTCATGGCGCGCAGGAAGGTGAGCTCGTCCAGGTTGGCAACTGGGCGGCCGACAGTACCGTAAACACGCCACGCGAGAGCGGCCGAGAGCCTGTTCCCGGCCCTGTCTGAAGTGAGAAGTGCCGCGATGTCTCTACCTGAGCCGCGGCGAGTCATCTCGAAGATGGGCAGGCCGAACAGCGCGATTTCCCCCTTCATGGACCGGACGTAGGGTACCACCTCGTCTGTGGCGGCGATCTGGGTCATGAGGGCGCGCGCAGCTCTGGGAGAGGGATCGCCCATGGAAAGCGACCCGCGCAGGGATCTCGTAGCCATGCTCTCGATTGCGTAGCCCACGAGCTGGCCTATGAGGATAGGCACGAGCTTTGAGTGCTCGGCCATACGCAGCATGGTGCCGACGTCGGCGAGGGCGTCGTCGATGCGGCCATCTGCAGCAGAAACGGCAGCACGTGTCTGCAGCATGCGCGCCCCCTCACGCACGTTCGCGAACTCCGGGAAGACCATGTTCGGGCCCGCGGTCCAGTCTTTGGGGAAGGAGCAGGCGGGGGTGTCGGCGGCTTCGCGGATGAGCGCGAAGAACCTGGCGTTATCGGCCACCACGCGACGGGAGACGGTTAGGTCGCTTGCCGCCCCAGCACGTTCCTTCCAGACGCGGGCGACCTCTTCCAGCATGATTCCTTCGTCTTCGTTGGACAGCCGCCGCGCGTCGAACGCCTTCTGGTAGATGTCCGCGGCGTTCTTCTCACCTGGCGGGACCTCGGGGATGAGCTCATCCCTGGTCAGCAGATAGCCGCTGGCCTTGAGCCTGGCGATCTCGTTGCCGAGCATGAGGCCGGTGACGAGGGTGGCGGCGAAGTGGATCACGGTCAGCGCGATGGCGATGTAGAGCAGCGCGCGGCGGCGCCGGTAGATGCCGCGGCCGAACCAGCGGAGGGCGCGCCAAGGGGCGACGGCGAGGGCCGTGAGGACCTTCACGATGGCCTCCCAGAGGGTGCCGGGGAAGTCCTTAAGGGTCGGGAGAAGCTCACTCATCCTAACCTCCGTCAGCTTCGTTGAGCATGCGATCGCGCAGCTCGAGGTAGGTTTCGGGCTGAAGGCTGGGGTGCCGCATCGCCAGCCGCAAGGGCAGGCCCGAGGCGGCGAGGTCGCGCATCAGTCCAATCTCTTCTCTCGAGGCAGGCCCCGCCTGTGCGACGGCCGCCTGCGGCGATGGGCTGTACAGGGCCTCGCTGGTCTGGGACCTGAGCACCAGCCAATCCGCCAGCACGAGCACGACAAGCGCAGGGAGCGCAAAGGCAGGGCGAAAGGCGCTGATGCGGCGTGGCGTCGGTGCGCTCGAGTGCGACAGGATGCGCTCGCGGAGCCTGGCCCGCGGCTCACGGCGGGGCAGACCGCGGATCGCGGTCTCTAGACCTTCGTCAGTCATATCGCGATACCGGCGGTGTTCACTCATGACTCACCACTTTCCAGCAATCGCCTCAGCCGTGCGAGGGCCAGACGATAGCGACTGGCGGCGGTATTGGCGGGGAGGTCAAGCAGCGCGGCGATCTCGCGGAAGGTGAGGTCCTCTCCGAGCTTGAGCGCGATCACCCCGCGCTGCTCGGCGGGGAGCTCCGCGAGCGCGCGGTCGAGGTCTATCGCCAGGTCACGATCGGCAGGGTCGCAGGCCTCGAGGTCAACCCAGGAGAGGACCGCGGAGGCCTCCTGATCGCGTCTGCGGCGGCGCATCGCCTGGAACGCCTGCCGGCGGGCGGCCTGGAAGAGATAGGCGCGCAGGTCACGGATCTGCCCTCTCCCCCGCCGGCGCAGGAGGCCGAACATGACCTCGTGCAGCGCGTCCTCGGCCTCCTCCCGGTTTGCGAGGAGGGTGAGAAGATACCGGTAGAGGGCACCCGCGTGGGCGTCGTAGGCCGCCCCGAGGTCGAGACGACCGCCGTTCCCGCCGGCCTCCTCCCGAGGCCTCGCTGGTTCAGCAGTGAGCACCCGGCTGGTCCCCATGACAGATACCTGCTCTGTATGGTTAGATGCAGATGGGGGGTGGTTTTGTCAGTGGTGGGAAGGCTTCCTGCGAGGCTGGGGCCGGCCATGAAGGCACCGGGACCGGCGGGCCAGCCGCCGGTCCCGTTTCACGTCTCGGGGCAGCGCAAGGACAGGAGGCGGGCTCCTGTCCTACGGATTATGGGTGTCTAGGCGGCGCCCGGGATCTTGGGGAGGTCCTTGAGCGCGGCCGCGATCTTGGCCTG
>Ga0315275_10007561_pt1 | contig 10505 bp, 7 predicted proteins | sample YL17G03_0_MG_FD_205557 | JGI IMG/M metagenome (GOLD analysis project Ga0315275, IMG submission 205557) | Sediment microbial communities from Yellowstone Lake, YNP, Wyoming, USA - YL17G03_0 | ecosystem: Environmental > Aquatic > Freshwater > Lake > Sediment | place: USA: Wyoming | collected...
CGCTCGGACTCCAAGCTCTTTTGCTTTTGACACAGCCATGGCCAGGCCACGCGCTTTGAACGAGCCAGTCGGAAGCTGTCCTTCATCTTTCATCAAGAGCCTCGGTAACCCCAGGATCTCGCCCAACTTGGGCAAAGGGGTGATAGGAGTTACCCGTTCTCCCAAAGAAACAATGTTCTCCTCACGCTCAATCGGGAGAAGCTCAGAGTATCTCCAGAGTGATGGCAACCTGTCTGCGAGAGTCGATGGAGGGAATGCTGTTCGTGCAGCTTTGAGGTCGTACCGAGCGACAAGCGCTTTTCCGCATGATCGGCAGAACGTCTGAATTTCGTGTGGAGAATGGCGATCTCCACAGACGCTGCATTCGAGGTGTGTGAGAAAGTTCATGTGCGTTCCGGAGTTTGTGTGTAACTGGTCATCGGTATTCGTTCGTATCCGAACGGAACCCAATGTAGAACGAGAATGTTGCAGAATCAAGACAAAAGACGGCTGTTTCCATTCACATCTCGCTGTCGGCAAAGTTGATATTCGACCACCATTTTTCTAATTTGTGACTATTGAAAAACATGTTCATTCACTGTCTCGGTGAGGCTTCCATGAATTCTCGCGCTCTCCTGATCATCGCGTTCAGTTTCGTACTCATCTCCGCATCCTTCTCTCTCCCACGATTCTCAAGCCGGATGAATTTGCCTTGCCAGAGCTGTCACATCAATCCTTCCGGCGGCGGAATGAGAAATACCTTTGGTGCCAACTTCGGACGAGATGATATTTCTGTCAAGGCTTGGCAGGAAGAGTACGCTCTGGAGGACTTCTCCACCAAACTCACCAATTTCATTTCCTATGGTGCGGATTTTCGGTTTCTCGGGTTCTACCAGTCTAAGACAAGTCCGGATGTTACATCGAGTTCGTTCTTCCCGATGCAGATGGATCTGTACTTCAATCTCGCCGTTTCGAAGAAGATCAATCTCTATGTCAATCCGGCGTTTGGACCGTATAGCCGACTTGAAATGTTCGCCATCGCGAAAGTGCTTCCTCTCAACGGGTACTTGAAACTCGGACGCTTCGTTCCGTCGCACGGTCTTCGGTACGATGATCACACTTCCTTTATACGTCAGTCGACCCCGTTCCGGAACTACGGCGGACAACAGACAGGTGTGGAATTCGGACTGAATCCCGAACCAATCACCGTGATGGGAGCTGTCACGAATGGCATGCGAGGTGATCTTGACGGGGGGCTGGCCAAAGCAGTGTTCGGCAAGATCGAGGGACACGGCGCCTTTGGTCCGATAAATCTGATGGCGGGGGTTTCATCCTACAACGATGCTTCAGGAGGCCAGAAGCTGAATCTCCTGGAAGGCTATGGAGCTGTCACAATCAATGAGCAGCTGACAGTCCTGGGTACCATTGAACAAATTCAGGGGAATGCTGCAACGATGAGTGTGAGCTCCGATCTCAACCAACGGAATTCTCTGAATTCCGACCTCAAGCAACTCGCCGTCATGATCGAGGCCGACTATGTTCTCGTCCAGGGCTTCGACCTGAAGTTCATGTACGACTTTTTCGACCCGAATACGGACGTCAAGAGCGGAACGGCTGAGAGATATTCAGGCGGGTTCGAGTTTATGCCGATTGGGGGTGTGGAAGTGCGACCGATGTACCGCTACACGAAGGATTCGATACTGAACCGCACTATCACGGATCTGCAGGTATTGTTTCACATCTATTTATAGTTTGTTCGAGGGCGGCGTGAGAGCGCGGACGCCGCCCTTCGATTTCCCGCCCGTCACGCATCTCCCCGACCGCTAGACCACCTTCTCAATTCTGATGGAATTCGTCGAACCGTGGGAGAGAAGCGGCAATCCCACAGTATAGATGAGGTAGTCCCCTGACTGAACGTACTTCAGCTTCCTCAGTTCTTCGTTGATACGCTGAAAGGCAGTGTCCGTATCAGCGACAAAATCAGGAACGATGATTCCCCGGATCCCCCAAACAAGATTCAACCGTCGCAAGATCTTGTCGCGCCCGGTGACAGCAAGGATGAGTGCCTTTGGACGGTACTTCGCCGTGTTGATGGCACTGAAGCCGGAATGAGTGATCACAACGATCGCTTTGGCACCGATTTCGTTCGCCATGACACACGCCGCTCTGCTAATAGCATCGGGAGTAGCGAACTCTTGAAGAACACGCGGCCGTGCGATATCAAAATGGTCCTGGTACCGGATTTCCGCCTTCTTGATGATCCGATCCATCGTTTGCACGGCGTCGATGGGAAATTTACCAACCGAGGTTTCCCCACTCAACATCACAGCATCAGCTCCATCAAGCACGGCATTTGCGACATCGTTTGCCTCCGCTCGCGTTGGACGAGGATTCTCGATCATCGATTCAAGCATCTGCGTGGCAACAATCACAGGAACCCCTTCCTCATTGCAGAGGCGCACCACCATTTTCTGGATGATGGGGACATCTTCCGTGGGGAGTTCTACTCCGAGGTCACCGCGCGCCACCATGATCACGTCCGATGCAGCTATGATGGAATTGATGTCTTCCACTGCTTCTCCCCGTTCAATCTTTGCAATGATGGGGATCCGTTTGCCTTTTGGAGCTTCTTTCACGAGGAATTCCCGGAGATTCCGTATGTCCTTTTCGGAACGAACAAAGGACAAGGCAACATAGTCGATGTCATTCGCAAGGCCGAACCTCAAATCGTCCGCATCCTTTTCGGTAAACGATGGCAAGCTCACCTTGACGCCCGGGAGGTTCATTCCTTTCTTCTCGGACAATATCCCGCCATTGAGGATCCTGCAGACAACATCGGCCTCCGTTGTGGACTCGACCTTGAATGTCATCTTGCCGTCGTCGACAAGAATGGTATCCCCTCTCTTGACATCTTGTGGAAGCTGTTGATAGGTTGTAGACACGAACTTGTTATTTCCGCGTGCATCGCGCGTCGTGAAGGTGAATTCCTCACCTGTTACCAGCTCGACACCCTTCTGCTCAAGCAGACCGGTCCGGATCTTTGGTCCGCCCAGATCCTGGAGGATCGTAATATATTCACCCGTGATCGTGCTCGCTTGCTTAAGATTGTCGATCACCTGCTGATGCTGATCCCGCGATCCGTGGGAGAAATTAAGCCGCGCGACATCCATCCCTGATTCGATCAGCCGGACGAGTGTATCAACGCTTTGCGTGACCGGGCCGATCGTACAAATGATCTTTGTCCTGCCGAACCCTGATGCCGATATCATTATTCACCTTCTGGATGTATGCCCGCTTGCGAAAGGAGATCTGGGAGGATTTCCCCGGCCTTTCCAGTGAGAGCCTCATGGGCCCGCGATGAGAGATCTGTAGGCTCGAGATTTAACTCCACGACGAAGGCTCCATGATCGAGAGCTGTATACGGAAGCGATGCAGCCGGAAACACGATTGCCGACGTCCCGATAGAGAAAAAGATGTCACACTGCCTCGCTGCTGCTTCCGCCTTGGAGAAGACCTCAAGAGGAAGCATTTCACCAAACCAGACGACGTCAGGACGAATCAGGCCTCCGCATTGTGTACATCGCGGAACTCCGGTCACTGCTTCTAGCGTCGGTTCCGGAACAAGGGCACGACACTGTATGCAATAACTGCGCTCGATATTCCCATGCAGCTCGAGCACATTCTTGCTCCCTGCTCTCCTGTGAAGGTTGTCCACATTTTGGGTGACAAGAGTGAAGCTTTTTACGGAGCGTTCGAGCGCAACGAGGCCATGATGAGCTGGATTGGGCTTCACCCCGTGGATGAGCTTTCGCCGATAGGCATACCATTCCCACACAAGCTCCGGATTGCGGATAAACGCATTGAAGTTCGCGAGCTCCTCAGGTCTGAATTTCTTCCAAAGCCCCTCTTCGCCCCTAAACGTCGGCACGCCGCTCTCTGCAGAAATTCCAGCGCCAGTAAGTACACAGACCGACTTCGCGTTTCGCAGCGTCGATATGAGGTTCTCAGAGAAAATCATTTGGTGGGATTCAGGATCAAGAGATCATATCCGGCTTTCTCGATCGAAGTCCGGTCCATTGTTTGTTTGCGGTACAATCCGTTCAACCACATATGAACCTGATCGTCATAATGCCGTTGAAACACCTGGCCGGATTGGCCCGGGGGAGTAACGGAGCGCGTATTGTTGGCATCCGCTAAATCAAAGATCTGTCTCGTCGATGGCCCGATGGTATTGAGGTACGGATTTGAGATTCCAAAATCCCCCTTGTCGACCGTCGAATGTGAACCTCCCGAAGGAAACGGTCCGACCGTAAAAATCGGCCGGAGAATGTCGCTTGCGCTGAACACATGGGGAAACTGGACCTGGTGGATCAAGCCCCATCGCCATTCCTTGATTTCTCCTCCGTATGTCGTTTTGAGATCACGAAGCGCTTCGACAAGACTCTGACGGATGATATCATTCATCGTCTCGATCTGAGGAGTCTTCACATTGTCGAACCACGGGGATGAACCCTTCTTCATCAGTTTGGTGGTCGCGGCCAGCGGAATGGTCGCCAGCGTGTCGTAGACACCCAACAGTGATGGGCCCATCTCATCTTCAAAAGTACTGTGAACCATGCGAACGAGAAATGCCTCGAACAGCGAAGTTGCGACATCACTGGCTTTCATTTCGTAGTTCCAGTTCCGGAAATACGTGAGAGCTGTCTGCACGTCAGCATTCGTCGGCGGCTGTCCCTCGAAAGCTCTCAGAATGATGGGCACGACTTCGCGGGCATGCGGAGAGACGACATCGAGTTGAAGGCGTTGCATGTCCTCGACCGACAACAAGGGTCGGCTCCGTAAGACCTCGGTAATTCTCTCAATCCGCCATTCAGGCTCCCACAGGTTTGAGAGATAGTACGGGTAGGATTCAGAGACGATCCTGTTATTCGCCGTCGCAACGAAGCCCTCCGGAGGATTCAACACCTGCGGCATCTGCTCGAACGGGACGAATCCCTTCCAATCATATTCATCCGTCCAACCAGGAAATGTCAGCGTCGCGGTCTTCGTCTTGCGAATTGGGATGCGTCCGCCCGTGCGATATCCGATGTTACCGTCGACATCTGCATAGACGAAATTCTGCGCTGGCACAGCGAAGAAACGCAATCCATTGAGAAATTCTGACCAGTTGTGCGCCCGATTGATCAGGGAGAATGCCTGAGCTTCATTCGAGATTTCATGACCGACCCAGCGCATGGACATCAATTGGCCAGAAAACTGCGCCGCTGCCTCCATGCGGTTGATGATCGGACCGCGATGGGTGTGGTAGACCGACAGCAAGACCGGCGGACTGTTTTTCACCAGGATGGTGTCGATCCGTTGTTCGATGGGGCGCCATCCATTGTTGAATCGGTACCGTGTTGGATGCTGGACCGAATCGACTTCCTCAACATAGAAGTCTTCGTCATCCAACATTGCGTTTGTGACTCCCCATGCGATCGATTGGTTCCGCCCGATCACCACAAACGGGGCTCCCGCAATTGACGCTCCGGAGACATCTAGGCCCGGAGCTGCGACATGCAGTTCGTACCACCTTCCTGGCGCTGAAAACAAAAGATGAGGGTCATTCGCGAGAATCGGTTTTCCGGTGGCGGACTTTGATCCAGCGATTGCCCACGCATTGCTGCCTGACTCAAGTCCGGGGCCTCCGAGAAGTTTTCTAAACTCCCGGTCTGACTCAAAAAGCTGCGCCCCCATGTAGGCCGTCTTTTTCCCTCTGAGTTCCTCTGGAATGATGAAGGGAGCCCCATCGGGCCAGGTTGGGAAGATTTCTCCCGCTTTCACGGCGCCGATCTTCTCCACCAGCTCAGCAAGAACTAGATCAACCCAGCGCGAATAGTTGAGCTCCCATGCCATAAGTCGACTGATCAGAAGCGAGTGTTCAATCGTCCACGGTTCGGGTTCATAGTTCAGAAGATCGAATTCAATCGGGTATTTTCCTCTGTGGCTTGCGATGTAGTCGGTGACACCGTCAGCATATGCCTGTAAAGCACGCCTCGTCGATTCATCAATCGTCGGGGTGGTTTTCTCAGCCTGATGCCAGAGACCAAGTGTTCGGAACATCTTGTCGATTTTCAGCGCGGGCTCACCCAAGACCTCTGCCAGCCTTCCTTGTCCAGCGCGACGGAGGAGCTCCATTTGCCACAGCCTGTCCTGTGCATGGACATACCCCACGGCAAAATAAGCATCGTAGTCTGATCCAGCGATGATATGTGGCACCCCGTAGTCATCGCGGTATATCTTGATCTGGCCTCGAATCCCTGGCACGTCGAGAGTACCACTCGTGACAGGATATGATTTAGTAATGAGGTAATAGAAGAACGCAACTGCTGCAATAACAAGGACGGCAAGGGTGCCGGCAATGCCGAGGATAACCTTCAGTCGAGCTGGCATCGGAAAAAAAGAAATATTGAGGGGAGAAATCCTGTTCAGTGATTGCTCAAGATGAGGATCAATGTAAATAAAGTTGAGTGGTATATCAACACAATAGCCCTCGCCCCCTTATCAGTATGATCGCAAAAATGCAATGCGACCACTGAGAGGAAAAGCAGGTACAACGGGTCTCACGGAAGATGGATGATGGGGATCCCCAAAAACACTACGCCCCGGCATCGTTGGACACCGGGGCGCACGTCACGATAGCGCTATCGTTGAATTCAGAATAGATACGAGAGAGTAACATTCAATGAGTTGGTGTTCACGGACTCACTCGTCCTGGATGGCGCAGCTGTAAATTCTGGGAGGTAGTAGTTGTCGCGGAAAGTCTTCCATTTCCCAAAGGCTATCGAACCATTGATGAGAACATTCTCGTCGACCGCGAATCCGAAGCCTCCGGTGACGTACAGCTGATCATAGTCACTCGTGTGCTGATCCACGAGGTAGGGCGAGGGGTTGTACACCGCTCCGCCGCGAAGTTTGAGACCCAAGTTGAAGAGCGTAACCTCGGCACCGCCTCTGAGATTGGTCGTTGCTCGAAACACATCTCGTATGACACGGTTTTCGTCGATAAGATCCTGATTGTCCGTGTTCGTGAATTCCATTTGCGTCCAGTCTGTGTATTCTGCATCACCCGCAATCAAGAGCCAATCTGTCAACTGGAGTGAAACGCCACCGGAGAAGACGAACGGTGTGCGGACGTTGTATTTCGTCGAACCTGGGTTCCTCTGTTGATAGTAATCTCCATTGTCGAACCAACTGCTGCCGGCATCAGAAAAGTCCTCGGAGATATCATAGTACGTCGGAGTCCGAATGGTGAGACCGACTTTGTACCGTCCCTGTTTTCGATACATCAGGCCGATCACGGCATTGTATCCGCTGACATCACTATTGATCGAACTTTCATACCGGAAATGGTCAAGATCAAACGGGGGACCATAATGGTAGACGTTTCGTGCATCGGTCTCGGTGAAGAGCCGATCATAGGTGTATGATCCGGAGATGAGGTTGATACCAAACCCAAGAGTGAGACCTTTTGCCATTTCAATTGCACCGCCAAGCGACCAACTGTTGAGCCCTCCTCCTTCGCGAACACTTCCCTCCTGTTGCACGCTGTCAGTCACATTTGGGTAGATTCTTCCTCTCAGGGTATCCGCAAGAAAAATCTGGAATGGAATGTTGTTGTCAAGCAGACTTTTTCTGTCCGCAGCAGACATACTGTTGAGATTCACGTCCGACGGCGTTAGAGCTTTTACAATAGAGCTACCCGGGTTGAACCCTTTGAACGATGCAGTAGTCGAATAGTTGGCCACTCTCGCGAAACCGAATGCGAATACCAGGCTCCCTCGTTTGGTTGGAACCGGATAGACAAGACCGAGATTGCTGAGATGCGTGGCACGGTCCGTCGCGTTGAGCATATTCCCAAAAAACGTCGCATCGTTGTTGTAGCTTGCATTCGACAGTCCAACAGAGAATTCATAGCTGCGCAGTGATGCCAGTCCTGCCGGATTGGTGAAAAGGGCAGAATAGTCGTCGGCAAGGCCGATGGAAACATTTCCCATTCCGGCTGAACGCGCACCAATCCCGAGGTTGAGCGTCGAAAATCGAAGCGCATCTTCAGCAAACTGAGCCCTAAGGGATCCACTTGCCGAGAGTACTACTAAGGCGAGACCCAGGGCCGTGCGGGTGAACGATATTGACTGGATTGGCTTCATGATCATCCTCTTCATTGTCTTGCTTAGTCCTTCCCAGTTCGAGATGATCCACTGCTCCTGCTTCCTCCGCTGCTCCCACCGCTGCCACTACCAGAACTTGGAGCCGGGCTCGAGGAGGGTGAAGAGGGAGCCGGGCTGTACGACGGGGAACTTGTTCTCGATGACCCGGATGACGATCCAGATGAAGTGCTGCCCCCTCGCGAGGAACCGCTATCGTAGCGATAGCCGCCGGAAGCCGGTGAACTAGAATACCCTTGACCGCGATTCGTTCCGCTGCTTGACGGAGCTCGACTCCAGCCTGAAGCCGGTGAATCAGAATACCCTTGACTGCGACTCGTTCCGCTGCTTCGAGGAGTGCTGCCTGATGGTGCTCTGCTCCCGCCGGAAGGAGGAGTGCTCCTGACGCTCGGAGCTGACGATCGACTCATTGTCCCTGCACTTCGCCCTTGGTTCGAGGACCCTGGTACATAACCTCTTGTTGTCGCTCGGTTCTCTGCTGTCCCACTCCTGCGATTCGCCGGGGCTACAGTGCCTCCGCCTTGGCTACCAGAGCGCCGACTTGCTGGCGATACGCCAAGAGAAGAGCTTACCGACGCTCTCACCCCTCCCGTGAACCCGTAATTGCGAGTGGAGCCCGATCGTCGATATCCGGCATTCCTCGTTTGGTTGTACCTTCCTCCTGTCGCGCCATAGGTTACAAACGGATATCCATTGTAGCCATAGTACGGATTGAAGCCATACCCATAGTATCCGTAGCCATAGTAGTTGTAGGGATAACCATAGTAGCTATAGGGATAGCCATAGTTGCTATAAGGATAGCCATAGTAGCCCGGGATTCCAAAGCCATAGTAGAACGGATCGCCGTAGCTGAAGTTCCAACGCCAGGACGACGGATAATAGAAATCAAGTCCTGTCCGAAAATGGCCTCGCACGTCATCATCATAGTCGGAGAGCCCCCGGGCAGCGAGGGAGTCAGGTTCTTCGTAGGCTCGAGGCTCTTCATACCTCGATACGTCTGAGCCTTGGTCTTCGTCCCGCGTTGTGACAAGTTGTGTGTAGCAGCCTGAGGCGAAAATCGAAAGGGCAAACAACGGGACCCACGGACTCAAAAGCTTCATTGATGATTTCATGGCTTCGTCACTCCTTCTTCATTCTACCTGGTAGCGTGCAATATTGATGCCACCCCCACCTGAGAAAAGGCCCTGGTCTTAGTCAAAAACCGTGGTTTTTCATGAACTTTCTTTGAGAAGTATATACTTTAGTCAACACAGAAAAGCAGCCTGTCCACAGAAAGAAACATTAGAAATTTCCGACATATTCAATCTGAATTGTCCTGTTTCCGACGGAGATGTCCTGCTGGTTCTTGAAGATGTCTTTGAGATCTAGTCCCAAAACCAACCCTCTTCCCCAGTTCCATCGTAGACCCAGATTGAAGTAGCCACGCCCGCGGCTGCTTCCGAGGGCATTTGCACTGTTATCGTTCAGTCCGGCATCGTATTCAGCGAGTATCGAAATGTCTCTTCCAACCGATTTCTCAGCACCGACAAAGGCATTGAGATCTTTGTCCCCGTCTTCTCTTTCCGTTGAAACATTGAGGCCACCGTGCAGGCTGAAATTGCCGGCGAGAGCAAAGTTCTGACTAAACACAAGGTAGAATCCCGGTGACTTGATTGTGTATCGTTTAAGGTCTTCCACATAGGCTCCTCTTCCCTGCCAATCGAAACCGATGGCAAGAGCCGGAGCAATCGAGCTTTCTTCGAGGATCCGAAGCCTAACGTTGACGCCTGGATACGGATTCATCGTGGGCTTGTCAGTCCCCAGAATGTTCGTGCCTCCATACGAGATGCCGAAATTGAACCGATCAAGAAGCCCTACAGAAATCCCAAAGAGAATGCCTCCATGCTCAAAGAAATTTCCATTCAGAGCGTATGTCCCCCTATGCAACATCCCTGCAGTCGGTTTGTCAATGATCATCGTCGGTTCAACTGAGGCAGATCCGCCGGCGCTGGACTGCGCGAGGGACGAGCTGCTGAGCGCTAGCAAACAAAAGCAGGTGAAAATTCCTTCACCTTTTGTCATCGCAGGATCCTCTCAGCCTCATCTGTGTAGACATCACAACCTCTAACCCCTTCGCCAACCAGTCCCATCCTTTTTGTCCTCAAGAGTAATACCCAGTTTCTTCAGACCATCCCGAATTTTGTCTGACAATGGCCAAAGTTTCTGCATCCGGACGTCTGTTCGAACTTCTATGAGCAACCGCATGAGATCAGCTTCAAGTTTGACGTCGGAAGGCGTTGCTCCGGACTCTCCGGCGACAAGGCACAAAACAGAACCGCC
>Ga0315275_10007562_pt1 | contig 10505 bp, 14 predicted proteins | sample YL17G03_0_MG_FD_205557 | JGI IMG/M metagenome (GOLD analysis project Ga0315275, IMG submission 205557) | Sediment microbial communities from Yellowstone Lake, YNP, Wyoming, USA - YL17G03_0 | ecosystem: Environmental > Aquatic > Freshwater > Lake > Sediment | place: USA: Wyoming | collected...
ATGGTTTTGTCTTTCAGCACGCTTTTTATAATGGCGCTTTTGCCTACCCCTTCTAAGCCAAAAATAATAATATTCTTCCGCTTATCTATCAAAGCAGATATCATTACACATTCTTTTTCTCTGCCTATTATGTTTTCCATAATCTTTCTAAAAAAATAGCTCCTACTAAATTTCAGTAGAAGCTATCAGCCTTTAAAGGCATTACGCGAGCCTCATCGCCTTATTATACAATATTAGGTAACTGCATTAATTTTTATAATTGCTTCCTGCGCCGCTCTTACTAAATACGGATCCTTTGTCTCAGCGACTAAATTCTGAAGATAGGGAATTGCGCGCTTTTCTTTTCGCTGCACTAATATCATAATTACCCAATGCCTGACTTCACCGGCACGATGATTTAAAGCATTTAAGAGTTTATCCACATAGTCTTTATCGTTATGAGCCTTAATATTGTAACCGCATTCAGGGCAGACCTCAAAATCTTCGTTCCAAAAATCCTTCCAGCAATTCGGGCAATAATATCTCACCTAAGCGTACCTTTAAATACCGCCTTATTCCCTAATTCTTCTTCGATACGAAGCAGCTGGTTATATTTTGCCAGCCTTTCCGAACGCGCCGGAGCCCCTGTCTTTAACTGACCTGCATTAGTAGCTACCGTAATATCAGCCAAGAATGAATCTTCAGTCTCTCCGGAGCGATGTGAAAACATACAGGTGTAGCCGGCTTTCTTTGCCAAGCTGATAGTTTCCAGTGTTTCGGTTATGGTGCCAATCTGATTCAATTTAATCAAAACAGCATTAGCAATACCTTGCCTTATGCCTTCTGCTACGATTTTTGGATTGGTGACAAAAATATCATCCCCGACAAGCTGAATCTTTTCGCCCAGCTTCCTAGTCAGAATCTTCCAACCTTCCCAATCGCCTTCAGCTAACCCATCTTCGATTGAAATAATCGGGTATTTTGAAACAAGGCCAGCGTAATAATCAACCATTTCTTCGGAAGACAAACTTTTATTGTCTGCTTTAAGCAAATACTTTCGATCCTGATAGAATTCGCTAGCTGCCGGATCAAGAACAATTGCTATATCCTTTCCGGGCTTATAGCCAGCTTTCTCAATGGCAGCGATGATAACTTCGATTGCTTCTTCGTTACGCGAAAGATTTGGCGCGAAACCGCCCTCGTCACCTACCGAAGTGCTTAAACCTTTTGATTTTAAGATACCCTTTAAAGTATGGTATACCTCTGCAGCGTAGCGCAATGCCTCTTTAAATGAAGGCGCGCCAAAGGGAGCAATCATAAACTCCTGAATATCCACGTTGTTATCGGCATGTTTTCCACCGTTTAGAATATTCAAGAATGGTATAGGTATTCTCACTGCATCATTACCGCCAAGATAGCGATAAATAGGCGCATTCGCATCTATGGCCGCTGCTTTAGCTGCTGCCAATGACACACCAAGAATCGCATTTGCACCTAAATGGCCTTTGTTATCCGTACCATCTAATTGGATCATCAAACGGTCAATCTCTTCCTGCTTTGCAGCATCTTTGCCGATAAGCTCAGGTGCAATAATTTTGTTAACATTATCAACTGCTTTTAAAACCCCTTTCCCTAAAAATCTCTTCTTATCACCATCGCGTAGCTCTACTGCTTCGCGGCTTCCCGTGGAAGCGCCCGATGGAACCGCGGCTCTTCCTAAAGCGCCGGCCTCTAACACAACATCTACTTCTACCGTAGGGTTGCCCCTAGAATCTAAAATCTCTCTCGCAGTTATTTTCTTAATCTTTGCCATGCGTACCTCCTCCATGATTAATACATTTTAGTTTATCCTATTTGTTAAAAAATAATGAAAAGGCGGCAGCCACAAGCAAGATATCCACAAAATAACCAAACATCGTGCCGGACATTTTCTTGATAAACCGCCGCGCTGTCCATGAACCGATTACCATCGCAAATCCTAAGATCACTCCTACAATAACATCCTGCCTTGTTAACAAGGCATAACGGCCATACACAGCAGTTTTCGTAAGGTGCATCACCACAGCCGTAACAGCTTCGCTTGCCACATACGCTGTCGGAGCAAGATTAAGGCTTAAGAACGCGACCGCTCCTATGGGCCCTGCGCTGCCTAAAACAGCCGATAAGAACCCGACTAACGCTCCACAGAGAATAAACCATTTTTCTGCTATTCTATACTTTATCTTAAGGTGCCGCAGGGCCACGACCACCAGCAGAAAAATTCCGATTGCCTTCATAATTAAGCCCGACGGCAATTCTACAAAGACTCTGGCCCCTAAAACAGCGGCCGGGAGAGCTCCTATACAAAAATAAATTACCGGCTTCCAGCGAATCTCTTTATATCCAAAGCTCGCGCGGGAAAGGTTACCCATCATCCAGGCTATAGTCAGAATCGGAATTGCCTTCTTAGCCCCGATGAGAAAGGAAAAAACCGGTAATATAATAAGAGAGCCGCCAAAACCGGCGATACCGGAAATAGTTGCCGCCAGCCAACTAATAAATAATAGCATCAGCCAAATCGCTATTGTCATAATATCCATTCTCCGGGCAACTTAGCTTTCTACACCTTAAAATACCCCGTCTTTACCAATCAACTTTTCAATTGTCCTAATCCAAGAATCGTTTTCTTTTCCGAATTTCTCTTCAGAAAAACGATAGTCGTGTTTGCGCATAAATTCTTTCAATTCTGCGATTAAACCGGATAATTTTGGCGCTTCAATGCCAATAAGCTCTTTGGCTTGTTTTCTGTTCCTGCAAATTTTTAGCGCAAGAGCCAAATGCGACAGGCACAGCCCGAAAGAAGCCTTGTAATGGAAATTAAATTCCGGATCATCAAGGCTTTCCCAAAATACAGAGATAAAGCGCTCTTGCGCATCATTCTCTTGTTTACAGAATATACAAATTTGCCTTGCATTAGTTCCAGGGTCGATCCTCTTAAGCAGCTCTTTAACCGAGATAGATTCGCCTATCCCCTCTAGCTTTTTTAAAACCGCATTCATTAAATCATTATAAACAATCGCCTGACCGAAGCCATCGCCAAGCCTCTGCATCTGCCATGCATGGCGGTTGCAAAATCCAAAAGATGCTTTTATTTCCCACCTTAACCCCGGATCGTTGACGCTTTCGTATAAGAAATCGTCCATAAACTTATGCGTATTTTTCTTAACAAGAAAGCAAATTGGACAGCCTTCTTTTAATGCATCCAGCAGATTAAAGTATGTGGTGTGTTTTGTGCCCATAAAAAAGAAAGCCCCTAACCAAGGATTTGGTAGAGGCTTATACAAAAAATCCTCTACCATATTGCTAGTAGAGGTTATCAACCTTCAAGATTTTGAAGTGGTTACGGCGAACCTCATCGCCCTTTATTGTTTTTTAATATACCATTAAAATCTTAGCAAGTCAATAAATTTGAGAGGCGACTCCCGTGAGGACGGGCAGTAATATTCGACAAGGGGACGGCCTCTCTGTAAACAGGTAAACATATACCCAATCCTATCGGATGGATTGGTATGTCGTCCTCTACGACAAAAGGCTATTGATCGAGTACGGTCAATAGCCTCTAAAAATTTCACATTGAAATTTTTGTTAGGTCCTTGCTCGTATCAGCCGAGAGGAAACCTCTCTGTATTTACAAGAGTAATTATATATGCAATAGCTCGCTATAACAAGAATATTCTTGGCTTAGAGAGGTAATTCCTCACGAAATTGAGCACCTTAATCTTTTATACAGCGAAATCCTACGAGTGCTACAAAATTACGAAGTCCCCGAAGGGGATCGAAGAGAATCTTGTAGCGATTACGAAGCAGGATTGTCCGTTTTGTCCGGTCATTTCTGGCTGGAAATTACGTAACTGTTTGAGAGATAAACGAATACAAAATGTCCGCCTTTCAAGGGCGGACATTTATAGTCAATCTTAGAAAGTAACGACTTTATCGCTCTCTTTAATGATCTCATACATGTCTTTTATGGTATTGATTGGACACATTTCGGTTTCTTCCTGATTGCGCGATTTTATGCATGTACCGCAAGCAAGGATCTTGCCGCCTAACTTTAAGAGCTTATCCGCCTGTTCAACTGTATTGAATTTATCGGTGCTTATCTTTTGGTACTCGACACCCTTACCAGTCAAAAACACCTTCACTTCATCCTTCTGTCCAAGACAAAAGTTGGCATACCTAAACGCATTCCAGCAGGTTTCGGCATCATTGCTCGAAATAATAACTCCTATTCTCATTTTACCCTCTACGACCTTAAATAATCTTTATCGCGTTAACCGGGCATATTTTTTCGCAACCGCGAAGACGGTCGCATTTAGCCTCATCGGTAACCTTACATTTACTGCTTTTCCCATCAATATACAGAATCTTCTTGGGACAAAGTTCAACACAAGCGCCACATCCAATACATAGCTCTTCGCTGATTATCACAATTCTATTCATAAGAACTCTCTTTAATGGCATCCGTGCTGAGCACAGGCATTCTGTACGGTTATTTCCTCAAGCCCGCCTTTGGTGAACTGACTAACGATATCTGCAACTGTGCCTGGGATAGCCCGATAAGTCTTTATCCCGCCCTCATTAAGCTTTTGAACTGCACGAGCACCCATTCCACCAGTAACCACAGCGTCAATCTTCTTCCCCATTAACGCGTTCATCGGCTGACACATACCGTGCGCATGATGCTGATTTGCATTATCAATGATCTCAACGGAATCTTTCTCTGTGTCAACAATGGTAAAATATGGCGCGCTGCCAAAATGAGCGTAAACCGGCGCATTTTTACCTTCGTTTGTTTCTGTTGGAATACATATTCTCATTTCGCAACTCCTTTCTTCAGGTTTAAATTTCTGAAAATCTCTATTCGGCCTGCAATGCTCTGATGGGATCCAAAAACGCTGCCTTCCTTGCCGGATAAATACCGAAAAACATTCCGATAATAAAAGTAGCAAAGAATGATAACGCTACAGCCTCAACAGGAATAATCAGGGGTATCTTAGCAAAAATTGCCGTAATAATGGCCGCGGCAATCCCTAAAGCAATACCGATTAAACCACCTCCTATACTTAACAACAACGCTTCGGATAGAAACTGGGCAAGGATATCTTTTCTTTTAGCGCCAACAGCTCTTCTTATCCCAATCTCTTTAATTCTTTCTCTGATAGAAATAAGCATAACCGCCAAGACCCCAATACCCCCGACTAAAAGTGACAACCCTGCAATACTCCCTATAAGGAGAGTAAAAGTCTTACTACTTTCTTTCTGCGCCTCCAAAATTGCATCTTGATTTAAAATAGTAAAATCAGCTTCCTTGCCATCCTTTATATGATGCCTCTCCCGTAAGATAGAATCTATTTCCTTTGAGACCGTATCGATCAGTTTTACATTTTTAACTTTCACATAAATCGTATTAATATAGTCCAAGTTAAAAAGCCTGCGTAAAGCTGTTCTCACCGGAATAAATATCCGGTCATCCTGGTCTGCCCCGTAAAGATCCAGTCCTTTGGGAGAAAAAACACCGATGACTTCAAAAGGCACTTTATCTATCAGTATTGTCTCTCCAATCGGATCATTGTTTTCAAATATGTTTTTTACAACCGTTTCTCCGAGAACCGCAACCCTTCTTAAACCTTTGTCCTCATCCTCGTCAAAGAATCTCCCTTTTAAAAGCGAGTGGTTCTGAATTGCCGTGATATCAGGGGTCGTTCCGACAATACTGGTGTTTGTGCTTAAGTTGCCGTATTTAACCTTCATTTTCTTTAGCTGCGCCGGAGCTACGTATTGCGCGCCTGATGAGCCTTCCGCAATAAAATCCGCGTCCCTTAACTCAAGCGTGGTCACGATCTTTGTCTGCCTGGCTCTTCCGGCTATAATTCTGACTTGGCCGGCATTAACAAGCAAAAGATTGCTTCCCATTTTAGTAATCTGAGAAGTAACTTTTTCCTCCGTCCCTTTACCCAAAGCCACCATCACAATAACCGCCGAAACGCCAACAATAATCCCGGAAAGAGATAAAATTGTCCTTAGTTTCCGCTCAAGTAATATTTTCTTGGATATGAGTATGTTCTTGGCAATCTTCATTTTCGGCTTAAGGCGCTTGCCGGATCAAGCGATGCCGCTTTTCTTGCCGGATAAATACCAAAGAATAACCCGATAAGGCTTGAAAATATAAATGCGACCGCAAACGGCTGCCAGCTAATGCTGATAGGCTTGCCCAAAAAGCTGAATACGAACGCAACCGCAAAACCAATAATTACTCCGAAAAAACCTCCGGTAAAGGTAAGCGTGAGAGACTCGGTGAGAAATTGAAAAACAATATGTTTTTTCTTCGCACCTACCGCTCTTCTTAAACCAATCTCACTTTTACGCTCCGAAACTGCCATAAGCATGATATTCATGAGCACAATACCTCCAACTAAGGGAGAGATGATCCCTACAAGCCATAAAAATAAAGTAAGGGTCTGCGAAGTGCTTTTAATCATCTTGGTTATTTCCTCGGGACTCGTAATCTTAAAATCATCCTCTTCGGTAGCAGCCAGATGATGATTATCCCGCAAAACTTCTTTTATCTTTTCGGCAACATTTTTGACCTGTGAAGAACGATAAACAACCGTCCTTGCCATGCTGATATAAAGGGGCTGGTTCATCAGCCGCCTCGATGCCGTGGTAAATGGAATAAGAATGAGGTTATCAAAATCAGTTCCAACAGGAGACTGCCCCGCTTTTTTTAAAATCCCCACAATCTTAAAAGAAACATTCTCGATCATGATGTCTTCGCCGATTGGATTTGCATCGCCAAAGAGATCCTTAGCCGCGGTTTGTCCAATAACGCAAACCTTAGAAAGCTGCTCATTGTCTGAATCGGAAATAAACTCGCCTTTTGATGCACCCCTTCTCCATGCCTCCTGCCAGTTCTGTTCAACCCCAAAAACCCAGGAGGTGGTAAACTTATTGCCATATTTTATCGGCATATCCAGCGACACTTGAAAAGGCGAAACCAGCTTTACCCCATCGATACTCTCGATATCGGCTATATCTTTTTTTGTCAGGTTAGCTTCGGACACGGTTGAAGGCCCGCGCATCTGCCCGCCTCCGGAATGAATCATGATGGCATCCGGCCCAAAATTATTTATACGCTGTAAGATTGTTTTATTTGCGCCTTGTGTCAATGCCACGATCACAGTAAGAGTGGCAATGCCAACCACGATAGCTAACACGATAAGAAGCGTGCGCACCTTATGCTTTGCTACGGCACCCAAAGAGACGCTGGCAATCCTGAATATTTTCATTTCAGCACCTCTTCCTTATCCACCCTGCCGTCTTTCAAATATATAGCCCTTCCGGCCTGCCGGGCGATACCGCTATCATGCGTAACCACAATGATTGTCCTGCCCTGGCTGTGCAATGACTTAAATATTTCCATAATTTCCTTGGCTGATGCGCTGTCCAAATTACCCGTAGGTTCATCTGCTAAGATAACCGCAGGATCGTTGATAAGGGCACGGGCAATCGCAACTCTCTGTTGTTGGCCTCCGGAAAGCTCATTCGGCTTATAATGAATCCTTTCTTTTAAGCCTACCGCCTCTAAAAGCCCTGCAGCTTTTTTCGAGGCGTCGGCAGGATATATATCCGAATAAACAAGAGGCAGGAGCACATTATCAAGCGCGCTTGTTTTCTCCAAAAGATTGAATGTCTGAAAAACAAAACCTATCTTCTTATTCCTGATTTCGGAAAGCTGATCGTCGTTCAATGTCTCAATATCATGTCCCTCAAATAGATAGGAACCGCTTGTCGCTTTCATTAAACATCCGAGGACATTCAACAAAGTCGTCTTGCCTGTCCCCGAAGGCGCCATAATGGAAACAAACTCGCCCTTGTCTACTTTAAAAGAAACGCCCTTAAGAACCTCTGTTTTTATCGCGCCACTTGTAAAAGATTTGGCAATATCGTTAAACTCTATCATCAAAATCCCCCCTTCTTAATCCCGCTTAATTCCGATAGTGTCGCCTTCCTTGAGACCAGAAACTATCTCAATATCTTTTCCGCTTTGTATGCCGGTTTTGATCTCTTTTTTCTCGAAAGAGCCGTCATCATTTTTTACCAAAACAAATTTTCCGAGTCCTTCTTTTATAACCGCATCGCGCGGAATCACCAATACCCCTGTTCTTTCTTCCTGATAAATGGTCACGCTGGTAGTCATATCCGGCCGCAAAAGCTCACTGTTCGGATCATCGATTTCTATAACGACGTCAAAATTAACCACGTTTTCCTGAATGATTGCTTTGGGATAAATAGCTTTCACCTTGCCGGTAAATTCCTTATCCGGATAAGTATCAACTGTAAACAATGCCTTCTGTCCTACCTTAACCCGTCCAATATCCGTTTCATCCACAAACGCATCGACTTGAAGCCTGGAAAGATCAATTATGGTCACAAACGTCGGGGCGTTGAGACCAGCGGCAACAGTCTCTCCTTCCTGCGTAGTCACGGAAGCAATTACTCCGGAAATAGGCGCCTTAATAGTAGCGTAGGACAACTGAATTTTGGAAAATTCAAGAGCGGCCTTCGTAGCCTCTTTAAACGCCTTGGACTGTTTAATGGTATATAAATCCTGACCGTTAAAAATCGGCATAGTTACTTTTAATCCGGCAAAATTCTGGCCCTGCCGGGGAAAATATGTTGTGCCTTGCACTCCGTAATCAGTCTCAGCGCTTAACGCCGGCCAGAACGAGGCCTTTGACACGCCAACTCCGGCCTCTGACGCCTTAAGATTGGCTTCCGCCTGTGATACCTGCGCCTCCAAATCCCTTTTTTCTATTTCAGCGATAACTTGGTCTTTCTCAACTTTGTCTCCGATATTAGCATAGAGATGCTCGACCTTACCGGAGATACGTGCGCCTACCTTAACCTCCGCCCCGATGACTGGCTTAACCGAGCCGGTTGCAAGAATAGACGAACCGATATTTTTTTTCTTGACGAGCGCGGTTTCATAAGAAGAGCTCTCTTTCGCTTTCCCGCGAAATAAAAAACTCCCCGCAAAAGCCATTCCTGATAATGCCGTAAAGATAAATACGATAAATAAGATTTTCTTCATTTTTCACCTCTTTTATTTATTCTTAAAACATTGCTTATATTGCTTGAGAAATTTTTCTAACACCAGCTTACGCGTTGCGATGCTTTCCGCCCAAAGATGAAGCAAGCCCAAGCCTTTCTGGGTTAATTCATAAATTCTTTTTGCCGGGCCTGCCTCCTTAGTATTCCACTTTGACAAAACAAAGCCTTCTTTTTCCAGGTAACGGAGTGTCCGGTACACCATTGCTGGGTCAGGTTTGGCTTTAGGAAATCCAAACCTATTTAATTTCGCCATTAACTCGTAGCCGTAAGAAGCATGTTGAGAAAGGAAGAACAACAGGCATGGCTCAACGAACCGCGTCATCTTCCCGCTTGGGCATTCGCACTTCTTGATTTTATATTTTTTCGCCAACAGACTGCCTTCAAACATACCAACCCCCTTTTGAATACTTAACATCTATATGCAATATACATATAGTATGCATCATTTATGCTTTCTGTCAATAAAATTTTAGTTGGGGGTTAAATTCAGGTATGCCTTAAAAAGACGGACAGTAATGTTACGCAAGGGGACGACCTCTCCGCATACAGCTATAGGTATGTCAATTAAAGGCTTTAAAAGAGGCTTATCCGCTATCTCAAGTGTACGCTGGGCTTATATCTACGGTTATATCGGCTATCCTTTCCAGCTCTACATTTATCTTCATGTCGGTTGTGATAAAACGCGAATCTCTAGCCATCGGCTGATAACGAGCTATTAAATCTATACATCTTTCATCTACAGCCAACTCCAATTTATCAACATTGGAATCATCATCTATGACGCTTTTTGCCATCTCTTTGTCCCGATTCTTCAGTGCTTCGACAGATCCCATCCTTTATCTTTCTGATGCTTGCGCTTTCTTCTTGTTGCTTTCCTTTTCTTTCGCCTTTTAAAATTAAACTCAATAGGCCAGCGGAATCTTATGAATTTAAAAAGTTTTGTGATCATCATTTCGAATCTCTGTATCTGTTTATCAAATTTTATAGTTATAATATCTCCCAGGCCGCCGCCTAAGGCATAAATTAAAATAAACCAGAATTGATATATGTTATCTACGACTTTTATGATTACATAATACCAGAGGATAACCGAAATAAACGAAACAACAAAGCTAGAGAGCTGGTTGTTCCTCTGGATAGTCTTGGCATTAAACGACGAAAGAAAGTCTTCCAATATGCCGATTAAGAATATCTGGATATACTCTAAAAGCACATCGTTTAAGGTTTAAATAATTCGCTGATTAAGAATACCGCGGTTGCTATCAAGGCAATAATCATGCCTAAAATGATCTGCTCACCGATATAACGCTTAAAGCGGTCCATAAAAGACTCCTTTAAGATATAATAAGCTTAATTTAAACCTAATTCCTCTGTCC
>Ga0315275_10007563_pt1 | contig 10505 bp, 20 predicted proteins | sample YL17G03_0_MG_FD_205557 | JGI IMG/M metagenome (GOLD analysis project Ga0315275, IMG submission 205557) | Sediment microbial communities from Yellowstone Lake, YNP, Wyoming, USA - YL17G03_0 | ecosystem: Environmental > Aquatic > Freshwater > Lake > Sediment | place: USA: Wyoming | collected...
AAAAGTATTGGAATCAGATAACGCATCTGTGTTTGGAGATTATGGTAAGTACATTAACATTCCAATTAAGAATTGTTTATTTGTATTTGCCGGTGCATTCAACGGAGAAGAAGACATCGACCTTGATAGACTTCGAGAAATAGGATTAAAGACTGAGTTCCTTGGTCGTGTAGGATTAGTGTACAACACTAAACCTTTAACACTTGATGACCTATTTGTTATCGTTGATAAGTCAAAACTTCTTACAACATATCTTGCATTGTTTGAAGATGCTGATCGTGAAGAAGTAGTCTTTCATTTGAAAGCTCATTTGCAAAAGAACTTTGAAATGAATACATTAGGTGCTCGAATGATTACAACTTTGATTCATCAGTACTTCATTAAAGGGGGTCTGATTGAAGATAAGAACGTGAAAGACGTTACCTTCCAAAAGAAGATGACGTTGGGAAACAAATAAAAAATAGGGCTAAACACTGATCCCTTGTAAACTATCAAGCCTCTGAGAATAGTCTTGCTTGCAGCTGGATGGTGAGGACAGGTGAGAGTTACCTGTAAGTCCGCAGTAGTTTACAATAAGATGCTCGATGAAAGTCGGGATGTATGGTTCCCTTGGAAAAGGAATACGTGGAATAAAGAACCGTGAGTCGGTTACTATGCAATGTGTATCCAGCAAACGATTAGTTTTGGACATTAAATCCCTATTGAAGTCTATCGGTCCTATGGGTTAAAATAAAAGTTAGACAACCTGAAGAGGTTCAAATGTACTGTTCACAGCATAGACTAGATGAATGTTAAGTTTGTAAAACTAATTAATCGTGTGACCCTATCCCTGTATGACAGGTGAAAACCGTTGTCTTCGGACATAGTATAGGAGGGGTGCTAATTAAACTATAATCCTATTAGGTATCCCTGACACCGATGCCTCGGTGTTTTTATTAATCATTAATTTAAACCTTATGATTGAATCAAGAAAGAGTGCTATGGATGTAATAGCTTGGTGGGGATATATACATGAGAATGATACTCTCCATACCAAAAGGTATTATGGACCTCAAGACATACAAGAAGCAAAGGAAAGTCCTTTCTGTAAGTATGTACATGGACCATTTCCTGCACGCAACAGTGAGATTGCAATGGAAGAATTAAAGAAGCACGAACTTGTTCGGCAACTTAGACTTAGAACAGGAACAGGTATTGAAAATAGTTGGAAATTATTAATCAAGAATGATTTTAATATTGAGAAAGCTATTGAAGACCACAGTATTAACGGTAAAAAATTTTAATTATGTTAACTTGGTACGACAAAAACAAAATGACACACAAAAAAATTAACCCAATACCGTATATAATATTAATGGTATCGTTACTGATTCTCCTATCGTTGAGAAAGTCAGATGATAAAACTATCTTCTATGAAGAAGAACCTATACTTGTAGATGTTAAATCGGAAGGAAAGAAAGAGTTCTCATTCAAAGAATTCAAACGGTATGTTGTGGACATTGGTATTAAATTTCCTGAAATAGTTTTGGCACAAGCCATTCAAGAATCAGGTATGAGTTCTAAGATTTGGGAAGAAAACAACAACCCTTTCGGGATGAAAGTTGCTAAGTCCAGGAATACTACAAGCATTGGGACCAATAGAGGTCATGCTAAATTTAAGAATTGGAAGATGGCAGTTATTGATTATGCATATATGCAAGCTATCTTTGCAAGGAAAGTTAAGACAAGAGATCAGTATTTTATTTATCTAAAAGGATATGCAGAAGATGAGAACTATGACAAAAAACTTAAAGCTATTATCAGAAAATATAAAGGCTTCGGTCTTTCTGATGATTATTTGGATGACTTATAACGGTGAACAATGACAAATAAAAAAGAATACATTATCTTAAAGCCGAGGGCTATAGGAAGATTGCAGGAGTTCTTAGAATCCACAAAAAATTTATTAGAATCAGGCGAAACAATTACAATTGTAGGCGATTCGTTTACTATGCCAAAGCTTGAGCAGTATTGTAAATTCAAGTTGGATTGGAAAAATGCAACACAAAAAAACAAAATTATTAGGAACACTTTTATTGTAAAAAAGAAATGAAAAAGTTTTGGGACGGATTCTTTACGGGAACAGCTGTAGGAATATTAATAACATGCCTTTTATTATTTTTATGGATGGAGTACCTGTTATAAAATCCATAGACTTATACAACCAAGCTTTAATAGCTTGTCATAAAAGACTATACCAATCATCAGTTATGCAGGAAGACGGACGAAACATTCCGTCTTCTGTATATTTAGAAACTGTAGAACTTACTATTATCGAATACAAAATCAAAAAAAAGATTTTAAAACAAAACTTTAGGCAATCAATATCAAAAGGTTGTCTATTAAAAATTAAGTAACGATGACAATTGAAGACATAGAAAAATATGTAATCCGTCACAATCTTAACTACCCTTCAAGAAAAGATACCAACAAGTATAAAAGAATGTTTCTGTATGCATACTTGTATTATCATCATAAGTGGACTTTAATGGCGATAGCAAAGCTATTCAACAAACAAGGTCACGTTACTGTAAGAAACGCATTACAGCAAGCAGACAGGCTACAACATTACGATCAATTTATTGAGGCGACTGTAGAGATTATGGAATGTACTAGGTTTATTATACCAGAGTACAGAGGTTCGAACAAAAGAATTAACAAAAGAAAAAAAAGAAAAGAAGAAGTAATAACCGTTACAGTAGACCTAACAAAAAGAGCCTATCTAAAATACATGAAGACTCAGGATCCAGAAATAATATTGGATATATTATGGAAGAGGATAATTTCAAAAACGAAAAGAATATAAACCTAATTCAGAGTAGAATCAATAAAATTAAAAACTTAATAAATAGTAAAAATGAAAACAGTAAATCAACAAGCAAAAGAGTTAGTAAAAAGATTCAGTAAACACGCTAACGGATTCGTAGGTTCAAGTATGCTTACAAATACTGAATATCCTGATTCAAGATTTAACCACTCAAAACAGATAGCTAAAGAAGTGGTTGTGGAAATCCTTGAAGTACTGGAAGACCACAATGGACATTTTCAATATCAAACAGAAAAGTATTGGAAAGAAGTGTTAGCAGAAATTGACACCTTAGAATTAGAATCTTGTGAATTATGTAGTAAGGAAGATTTTCTAACTGAAATTCGAATGGATGATGAAGGTTGTTGGTTTTGCGAAGAATGTGTTTCTGAAGCACAATCTAAGTCTTAATTATTTTGCTTACCGTGTGTTAGCAGAACCTTGGGAGTGATTGTGATTTCTGCTAACGTAATGTAGGTTGGTGAAGTTTACGGATTAAAAAGAAAGATTATGACACAAGAACAAAAAGATATTACATTGCATAGCGCACCATTTGAAATGATGAACCGATGCATAAATTTTGAAGATGGAACAGTAGATAGAGAAATGATGCTTAAGGCTATGCATACATACGCTGATATGTATCATAGGAATGAACTAAGTAAATTGCACCACCCTACTGCTATAGGAAGTTATGCTATTGTGAGATGGCATGATAACAATAAAGAAGATGTTGTATGCAGTACAAAAGAAGTAGCAGAAGATTATGTTAAAAAGTACAATACTTTATGTGGTGAAGAGAAATGCTTTGTAGATACCTACGTATGGCTACCTCTACAAAAAGCATAATTAAACTAAAAATCAGAATAAGATGAAATTTACAGAATATTGGAAAGAAAATAAAGAACTGTTCAATCAGTTAGGAGTTACGGAAGCCGTAGCAAAAAAGATATGGAATGATGCTGCTGACGCTGTTCAAAAGAAAGTAATTGATTATTACATATCTAAATTATAAACCTATAAGTTGATATTATGGTAAAAGTAGAAGTTAAAAACAAAATGCCTTACATAGATGGTAGATTATGTTCCTATGAAACTGAGGAAATTAGAAGCATGGTACAAGAGTTTGCAGAGGTGAATAGCGAGTTCATACTACCGAGCACATACAACTTTGTAATAACTGAATTGAATGGATTTGCAAAGATTGTTAATGTACAAAAGTTAGTAGAAAAATAAACCTATAAGTTGATATTATGACACAAAATTTAAAACATCTTAGAATAGTTGATATTACTGAATATCATCTTATTAAAACAAAATTAGGTACCCTATCAAGTCACTTAGAATACAAAATTAAAAATCCAGCAAGTCCAAGACAGGTAATTACTAATGAAGAAGTATTTAAAGAATTACGAAACATAATAATCTTAGTTGAAAACCTATAAGTTGATACTATGAAACCATTTGAAAAATACGACTATTAACCTTTAAACCATAATAAGATGAAACTAATTAAAACAAATGATGGATACAACCTTGTATCTGAACAACCACAAGGTAAATTGCTTGAAGCTACTTGTTCAGAAAAAGAATTAAAAAGTTTAACTAAAAATCATATAACTCTAGGTAAACTATCCAAACAAAACTGTGATGAGATATTTGGAGTAGTAGATGTTGAGAAATTGGCTAGAGAATTACACCCTTGCCCAGAAGATGCAATCGCTCCAATAAGAGGTATCAACGGTGCTTTTAGAAATGGATTTGTAGCAGGTTTCAACAAAGCAATGGAGTTGAATAAAGACAAGGTGTTTACTATACCTGAAGTGATAAAACTTTGCACTGATTATTACAGAATTGGTTTAGTAGAAGTTAGTATGCCTCATGAAAAAAGAGCAGTTCTCCCAAAAGAAATAATTGAAGACCTAAAACTTCTAAGACCAACAGAGATTGAAGTTGAGATTGTGATGGAAAACACTAATTTAAAATATGATGGTGGTAGTTCTGTAGATTTTACAACAAGACCAAAACTTGACTCAGAAGAAAATTTAATACTTAAAAAGAAATAAAACTATAAGTTGATATGAAACACATCGTATGTTTTTCGGGAGGTAAAGATTCTGCAGCTATGTTACTTCGTATGATTGAATTAAGAATGCCTATTGATATTGTTATGTTTGCTGATACAAGTATGGAGTTCCCTCAGTTATATGAATACGTTACGAGAATGGAAAACTATGTTACATCTCTTGGAATTAAATTCCAAAGAGTTGCTCCTACAGGAAAAACATGGGATGATTGGTTCTTTGGTAAAGTGACAAGAGGTAAGATGGAAGGACAACAACGTGGTTGGCCACTAATGTTATTTCATTGTTGGTGGAGTAGAGAAGCCAAACATAAAACAATGGATCCGTATTGTATTGGAAACATAAGATACTTAGGTTTCGGAGTAAATGAAATTAAACGTGTTACTGCAGCACGGAAGCAAGAAGAAATATGGGCTGTTCCTTTAGCAGATTGGAATTGGACAGAAGCTCAAGCATTACAGTATCTTATTGATAAAGGATGGGCAGAACAATTTCATCTTGATTTCAATAGAACAGGTTGCTTCCTCTGTCCAAAACAAGGAGAGAAAGCCTTAGAGGTAGTACGCACAAAATATCCGGAACAATGGAAAATATTAATGTGGTATGCAGAAAGAGCACCGAATGAATTTAAGCCTGGAATTGGCTACCAAGATTTACTTAATATGGAGAAAGGAATACTCCCTTCTTCAAGACCAAAGAATCCTAATCAAGGATGCTTTAACTTCGATTGATATAAAGCAATCATCTGTTGCAGTCGTTAGTTTAATCGTTAAACTAATCGTTACTATCATCAGACCAACAATCAGTCAAAATAACTAAACCCAAAACAAAAAGATAAATGGACAATCCTCATTTAATATTCAATGCTCGTCGTGAGCAGATTAAATACACAATGGATCAGAAGAAAGCTTTAATGTTAATTGAGACATTTCTTAAAAGATTCATTCTTTTTACTATCTGGTAATGCAGGTACCGGAAAAACAACTATTGCAGAGAATATTGCACAATTCTCAAAAGCAAACCTTTTAGCACCTACTAATGCAGCCATTAAAAGGTTACGTGAAAAGATGTCATATTTTGATGATGAGAGGTTTTCTACTATTCACGGTGCTATATACGGTCTTCCTGATGAAGAAACAGGAGAATTCAAAAAAAGAGGAGGTTTATCGTCTGCAAAAGTATTTATTGTAGATGAATGCTCTATGATTGATAAAGTCATGCTTAATGACCTTGTGAGTGAAGCATTAAGAAAAGAAGCAAAACTTATATTTCTTGGGGATGACTTTCAGTTAGAACCGGTAGGAGCTGATCCCAAAATATTTGATTGGGAAGTATGTCAAGAAACTTATTCCCACCAATACTTCAAAAAAGAATGGAAATATAAAATGACTGAGGTTATGCGTAACCAAGGTTCTATTTTAAAGTCAGCAACTCATTTAAGAACAGCAGCTAAAACAGAATTAATAGCTTTTGATGATAATTCTTATACTATAACAGATAGATTTTCTGAGGACTTACCTTCCGATATTGACAATAGAAATGAATTCGTTGTTATTGTTTCAACAAACAAAACAAGAATGCAGTACAATCGTCATATTAGAAATAGAAAGTTTGAAGAAGATGCTGAAAATCCTATATGTGATGGTGAAATACTCATCTCTGTTTCAAATCAAAGGTTTGTTAATGGAGAAATTTACACCGTTAAGAAACCTAGAGTAATAAAAGAGTATGATCTGGAAATAAACACTGGCTCAAAAATGTACCCTAACATTAACAATTATAAGATGTACCTAGTACATCATGAGGTTGAGGGGTTAAAAGGAATGGAAGCACACAAAACTCTTGTTATACCTAACTTAGATAAACCATCACTGTATTCAGGTCAATTGATGTCAAACGATGAAATCTTTAGAGATGACAGTCTTACAAAATACGTAAGAGCCATTGGTAAAAGAATATGGAGGCCAAGCGTAAACATTGCTACCTACGGCTATTCTATTTCGGCACACAAAAGTCAAGGTCAAGAGTGGGATAATGTTTATATCGATTGTGATTGGCTTTCAGATGCGTGGAATAAATCAAGATGGTTGTACACAGCATTGACAAGAGCTAAGAAAAAAGTTGAGATAAAGAGATCCAATCAATTTTCAACTATAAAACCATAGTATGGGTGACCAAGTGTTATCAATAAAAATGAAAAAAAAAGATGGAAAGCTGACTATTGCCAACGCATTAATGGTTGAGCAGTTTCGTATATTTGTTTCCACATTAAAAGAAGAAGCCGAAGTATCCTGTTTGTTCGAATTGAATACAAAAGATAATACCAAGGCACAACTTGCAAAAATACACGTAATGATTAAAGAGATTGCCGATGAACAAGGACAATCTATGAATGAATCAAAGAAAAATATCAAACAACAATGCGGATTATCCTACAAAGAAGATGGTGTAATAAAGTATAAGTCGTTTGCTGACTGTTCTAAAAGTGATTTATCAACTGTAATCGAAAACATAATTCAGATAGGTGTCTTTCTGAATATTAATTTTCAACATCTGGAATAATTTTAGGAGCAGGGGCTTTAGTGGTAAGTCCCTGTTTCTTACCTTCATGTTCAATCTGAAGAAGCAAAATGTAAAAAGGGAACAAACGGAATTCCTTATTGGTGGTAATCTTTCGTTGAGAAAGGTTTGTAAGAATAACACCCATAGCTTCTTTAGTTTCATTTTCTATTAACATATCAATGAAAATCTTCTTGATATCACCGTAAAATTTACCACTAACTTTAATGTCGATCATAGTATCTTCTGAGATACAGTCAAACATTTGTTCATTTAATTTATTTTCCATGAGTACATCTAATAGAATCAAAGATACAATAAATGCTTTGATTACAAAATATCAAGCAAACCCTTTTACAAATGCAGTACTAGTACCAGCATTAAAACTTCCAGAATTTGAAACAGTCCTTGAAAAACTGATGAATGAATATTCGGAAGGAAAGAAATTTACACCAATGTTCTTGAACTTATTTAAATCGTTCGATTTATTTATAGCATCTCAAGAACCTACAATAAAAGCTATTGTTTTAAATGCCTATCCTCACGGTATGCATGAATTAAATGACGGAATGGCTTTCTCTTTTGGTAATGACACACCTGTAAAGGATATGACTGTTCAAAGTATAGAATTTGGAACAGCTCGTCTTAATTCTGAGAAGCCTGATAAGATGTCATATAATTTAGAACATCTTCCAAGACAGGGAGTGCTTATGTTAAATGCGGCAATGACTTGTCCTATAGGTGCGATTGCTGATCATTTTGATTTATGGGCTCCAATAACAACAGAAATAATTCGTTGTTTGTGTAGCCATAATCAACAACCTATTGCGTGGGTATTTATTGGTTCTGAAACTGAGAACTACGGAAAGGTTTTACCTAAAGAACAGTTACGTTTTTATGTACCAACAATACAAAGAGGTTGGGATTATGTAGATGTTTTCAACAATGTGAATAAAGCTTTAAAATTAAAAAGTATTTCTCCTATTCGTTGGTAAAAAGTTTGTATCTTAGTAACCCCAATTAAATTTATGCTAAAGCAATCAGAACTATTTAAAAAATTAATAAAGAGTGGTTTATCAGCACACCAGTACGGTATTCTTTACAGGCTTTCGTTAAATGAAACGTTAACTGCAGAAGTAAAAGAATTAATTGTACAAATGGTTCCTAATAAATATATTACTCAAGACTGTAAATTATCTGAAGACGGAGAAAAGATATTAAAAGCAATTGATGAGCTGTTTAAGCCTATTAAAAAGCTAAAATCAATGGACGTATTGGGAGATGATTCCGACAGTAATATTGAAGAGTACCTTGATATCTTTCCTTCCGGTAAATTACCAAGTGGTAAGTATGCAAGAGGAAATAAAAAGAATATAGTTGAGAATTTTATGTGGTTCTTTCAAGAATACCAATACAGTTGGGAAACAATACTTGATGCTACAGTAATGTATGTAGAGGAATTTAGAAAAAAAGGTTATCTGTATATGCGAACAGCACAATATTTTATCAAGAAATTAAAAGATGGAACTGTTGAATCTGAATTAGCAAACTATTGTGACTTAATCGACAAAGGCATTGAAGAAGAAAAACCAACAACATTTAAACAGAACGTTGTATGAAATGGAGAAAACACGGAGATGATTACCGAGATGCCTTGGTTTATATGCGTAAACGTCAACAAGGATTAGTCTCAAGTTTTAAAACTCCTTGGCCAAAATTTAATGATGCAGGTATCGATGGAGTAGAATACCATTCTATTACAATGATTGCAGCAAGACCAGGTGGAGGTAAAACTGTATGCAAGGATCAGTTAGTTCGTGAAGGATTAAAAATAAATCACGGACAAAATGTTGCAGTGTTAGAATTCCAGCTAGAAATGGTAGGAAGAAACTCAAAACTTCGTGAATTTTCAGCCATTACAAGAAAAAGCTACAAGTATTTATGTAGTGCTGAAAAAGAGGGAGTTGTTCTTGATGAAGAGATTATCCAAACCTGTGTTAAGTATGCCTTAGAAGCTTCCAAACAACCTATTGACATCATTGATACACCAACCTTTGTTGATGACTTCAAGAAAGAAATAATGGAGTGGATGGAGACTCGTACTTTTATAACAAATTTTGTTGTAAAAGATGCATCGGGAAATGAAACACAAAAATCTGTAAAGATGTATCACAATTCAATTGTGACATTGGACCACTCAGTTTTATTAAAGAAAGCAAAAGGACAATCTACATTGGATATGCTTAACCAATTAGGAGAAGTATGTACTGAATTAAAAAAGAGATATCCTATTGCGTTCTTTATATTATCACAATTAAACAGGGACATTACAAGTCCTAGCAGATGTGAAAATGGTAAGATTGGAAACTATCCTCACGATGGAGATATATTTGGAGGAGATGCCTTGTTTCAGCATGCAGATATGGTAATAATTTTAGACCGTCCTGCATTAAGACACATCTCGGTTTATGGTCCAGAAAAATATCTTATAGCAAGTGATAAAGTTTTAGTTGCTCACTTCATTAAAACAAGAACAGGAGATACAAGAATGAGTTTCTTTGAAGCAGCCTTTGAATACATGAGTATTAATGAGATGGCTACTCCAGGACAGGAAGCAATAAAAACAAGAAAGAAAGATGGGGATTCCGACTAGAAACATTGGTAACGTAGGTCTAAGTAAGGCTGAAAAGATTACCGAACTTCAGAAAAAACATTCATCTTTATTCACTCAAGAAGGAGAAAAGAATCCATTGTTTATACCAAAGATGTTCTTTGGTAATCCAAAGGTATTTTATTTATTTCCTAGTGAATTAAAGCATGGACGTGACATTTATACTGAATCTGTAGATAAAGAATACAATTCAGAAGATGAAACAAGAACGTTATATAAATGGACGTTCAACAAGAATTACGAAACACAGTATGCTACAAAACAATTTGGACATTCCACAGATTGTATGTACATAATTCCTTTTTCAGAACTAAATGTTGTTGAAGAAGAAGATGTATTTGAAGCA
>Ga0315275_10007565_pt1 | contig 10504 bp, 6 predicted proteins | sample YL17G03_0_MG_FD_205557 | JGI IMG/M metagenome (GOLD analysis project Ga0315275, IMG submission 205557) | Sediment microbial communities from Yellowstone Lake, YNP, Wyoming, USA - YL17G03_0 | ecosystem: Environmental > Aquatic > Freshwater > Lake > Sediment | place: USA: Wyoming | collected...
CCATCAATTCCTTTGCCTCCGTCCCGCTGAGGAGCGAGGCAAGATCAGATGCGCTTACCGTGTAGCTGCCGGTGTTTGGGACCATGACAACGAACCCTTTCGCAAACTCCGGTCCCATGTGCTCCAGTGGTCCACCGAACATGAAATGTCCCTCCCGATGCCCCATCGGTCGTCCCCCGCCCTCGTGGTCTCCAACGCAGCCCAGGCTGTCTATCCCCTCGCGACGCTCAGCTTCTTCGGGACGGAGATGCGGAACAATCCTCACCAACACGCTGTCCGGGCCTGAGCCGCCGGTCCAGGTAACCGTCAGGTCGGACGTGGCCGACACGGTGTCCCCGTTGGCGTGACCGGTGATCGAGAGAAGCGACGACGGCGCAGTGATCTCGAATGTGCCGGCCGAATAGGCATCCGATCCGCTCGCGGTGAATGTATATACGCCGTTGGCTACGAACGGAATGTTCACCGGCGGTGTGTCGAAGTGGTGGAATCCCTTGCCAAACGTCTCATACAGCACACCTCCGTCCGGGGCGACGCGCTTCGTCAGGTCCACGCTCCCGCCGGTGTAGGCGAGCGTTACCGTGCCCATGTCCAGGCCGTCAGGGCGCATCGATGTGGAGACAGTGTCGGGCAGTGCAATGGCGTATGCTTCACCGACCGTCGTGCCCTCCGTGATGTTTGGTCCCACAAACTTCTTCCACCCGATCGAGAACACTCCCTTGGTTGCCGAGCTTGTTACGCCGGCAACCGACAGCTGGGCGCGATCCTGGCTTACCGTCCCCAAGACGCTCTGGAGATCGTTGCTTGAACTCTGTGTCCGCGGGCCCGTAGAATCCGTGCACCCGAAGGGGAGGAGGAGCGCTACGAGGGCTATCCCTGCAGCGACGTTCACCGTACGCATATTGCTGTTCCTTTCATTGTCGAATGATCGCCGACTGCTACTTCATCAGGAGCATCTTCTTTGTGATGGTGGTTGATCCGATGGACAGTCGGTAGAGATACACACCGCTGGCGAGCGCCGATCCGTTGAAATTGACTGAGTGCGTGCCGGAACTCTGGGCACCACTGACCAGCACCGCAACTTCACGCCCCAGAACATCGAACACTCGTAAATCAACGCGTCCTGCGCTTGCGAGCTGATAACTGATAACCGTTGACGGGTTGAATGGGTTCGGATAGTTCTGGGCCAGCGAGAATGCTTCGGGTTGAGTCGTCCCCGCATCTGCCACACCGGTTGTCACTGAGAGCGTGAGGTTGACAACGGCACGGAGAGGAGCACCCGATGCAGAGTACGACACAGTCGCTGAGCCTGATTGAGGCGCGTCCGTTCCCGGCAAATCGGCGTTGACGGCATACGTACCCGGAGCAAGTCCGTCGATCACATAGTGCCCGGTAGGGTCGGCGATTCCGTATCCAGCAATCGCCGAATTCGCGGTGGCATATACCATCGTGCCAGCCGCTGTGAACGGAGGAGCGGCGTCCAGCGTGATCGTGCCCGATATGCCCGTAAAGCCGTGCAAGCCGTGGGAGATCTCGCGTACATAGATATTGATCCCGCTCACGGTGTTCCCGTTAATGAGCACACGTGTCGCTTTGTGCCATCCCGTTCCTGTCGTGTCGTCTGTGTAGAAGGCCGGCGCGTAGTTGCCCACGGGCAACGCGAAAACGATGTACGCGCCCGGAAGCAGGTTGTCCAGCGTGTAAGCGCCGAGCGAGTCTGTATCAACGGTGTATGAGCGGCACACGGGATAGGGATCCACGACCGTCCACCGATCGCGCATTGCTACCACGCGGGACCGAACGCCGATGCCCTTGAGCGTGTCAAGCACCGCTCCTTGTATCGTCCCGTAGGCGACGGGAGGCAGTTGTGCGAGGGTGAAGTCGATGCCCGTCGTGTCGCTCGTCAGGGACAATTTATCGGCTGTCAACATGTTCGACTGATGCAGATAGAATTCCTTGGCGTACCCGGGAGCGTGTGCAAAGGCAATATAGACCCCCGGAGGGAGCTTCAGACTGTAATGTCCCAGTGAATCAGTTATGGAATGGAACGCATGCGGGGAAAACCCTTCCATCCGGAAGTCCATGCCTGGTCCTTCATTGTCGGGCCCTTCATTGTCGAACATGTTCCTGAAGTCCTCCACTCCTTCATTGCTGTTCAGCGCGAACCCGGAGCGGACTAAGCCAACAAAGGCATTCTTGATCGGGTTGGATGCCGTATCCGTCACTGTCCCTGACACGGCGAAGTGTGGCAGCTGCATCTCGCCGGCGCGGAGAGTGAAGTTCGCCACGGTCACGCTGGGCGAATCCGGGATGGTGATTCTATTTGCTTCATCAGGAGTGGCCTTTCCATCATACCACTGGCTTGCATACAGGGGAGTCGGCGATATGGCGTGCACCTTGTACATCCCCGGTTCGATGTTGGCGATACGGTAGTTCCCGATGGAATCTGTCCTCGTCGCGAATGAGAAGCAACCCGGGTGCATAGGATCGATATTTGATGCCTGCACGACCTCAACCACGACATGGGGGATTCCCGTGCCGGTTGTGTCCTGTACCTTCCCCTGTACGACCCCATTCCCGTTCGTGACAGTAACGGCAAACCGCTGAACTCCAAGCTCTCCTTTATCTGATCGCGCGAGAATGGCGATTGGATACCAGCCTCGAGACAGAGGAGTCCATGTTACGACTCCCGTCACTGAATCAATGCTGAATCCCTGCGGGTTGCGCATGTCCGACATATACCGGATAACGGCGCTCGAATCCTTGGAGCGGGCGATGGCAGTGTAAACATAAGGAACGCCAATCCGCGCGAATCCCGGAGGCTGCGACACAAACATCAGCTGCATGGGGTCGGGCGGAAAATGGCCCATCTGGGCAATCATCGGTTGCGCCCCAAGAGCCAGAAGCAAGGCAAAGATCGCAAATGTGTAAAGGTTTTTCATGGCGATTCCCCTGATGTGATTGTTGCGAGGCATGCTCTTAGTCGATGCCTCCTCAGCAATTGGGATGCCAGTCAGTAATTCAAGCAATTGGCACGTTTTAGGGGGGGATGTCAACTCGTGGGTATGCAAATCCTGCGCGCCATGCGAACGCTATGCGCACTGCGGGCTTTCAGCGAAGGGACAACGAGAGGAGAACGCCAGGCCCTTGACCCCGGGGATCGGCCGGCCGAAGCGAGAGCGAAAGGGAAGGACCATGTGTCAAAACCTCTACCTCTGAAGCAATGTAGACGGCGGCGAAGGCGGCGAAAGCCCACATCTCCGCCTTCCGCGTGCGGTTGTACGTCTCGTACCTCGACTCGATGTCTTCCGGGGTTGTTGCAGCAAGATACTCACTGCGCGCAGCACTCCGTTTGAATTCCAGCGCAATGCCCGAACCCAGCGTCACAATCCCAGCGCCAAGGAAGACGGCCCCGACAGTGGTTCTCCCGTGGTACAACTGTTCCCAGCCCGGGAAGAGGATTGTCCGGTATGTGATCTCCGCAGAGGGGTTGACTTCAGGGCTACCTTGCGAGGGACCCCCTTGAGGCTGAGTGCGGAACGTCGCCTTGGCCTCGTTATAGACTTTGAGGATCTTGGGTGATGTGAGGATTGGATCGAGCTCGTATGACGGATGACGACGGAGGATTGCGGTGAAGTGCTCCTTGCCCAGATCGGGTCGCTCCTGCGCGACGAGCGCGAATGCCACCCACTGCTCGGCCAGGGTCCGGACGGAGTCGCTCAGCATGTCGTTTTCTAGCAGCCGCCTCGCTTCGAGCTCTGCGCGGGAAAACGCGCCTGAGGTGTACAACGAATCCACCCTCTGAATGGTTGAATCGACAGAGAACTGCCCCCGGGCAAACCCCGCGAGGAAGACCACCAGAAGGCCCAGACATATCACCGGAACGCGGGCGCTCATGGGTGGTAGGCCACCGTAAGATCGATAGTATCGCGAGGCGCAATTGACACTTCCCGTACGGAATCGCCGAACGACGGATGATGGAACCTCACGGAATGTTTCCCCGCTGTGACGACGAGCGGGCGATCGATGGGGGTCGTGTCTCGAAACAGATTATCGATGAAGATATCCGCCCAGGGCTTCGCGTTACAGCGAACGTAGGCCGCATTCCCAAGGAAGTCTGCTCCTATGGGCACCTCTCGTCCCGCTGGTATCTCGACAACACGCACAATCGGGTCGTACGGGGCCAGTGTGAAAACCACTGTATGCGTACCCGCCCGTAATCGAAGTGGTTGTTCCAAAGGGAGTTCCCCGACAGGCTCTTCGTCGAGATGAACCTGTGCCCCCTGAGTTCCCGTGAGTGCAAGGAAGCCGAAATCCTTTGCGGCTGCTGTTTGCACGGGTTCCGCTTTCTCTGCTGCCTCCTTGCGCCGCAGATTTGGATCGTAGAGTGAAGTCCGCAGTGTTCCTGGACCCGTCGAATCCTGGTCGGCGGGGTGGTCCAATGGTTCAGTATGAGCTGCCAAGGTCTCGGGTAGCGCTTGAGAATGCTGCGGGGAAGAAGGCACGGACGCGGAAAGCTGCAAGAGGAAGTACAGACCCGCCACTGCAATGACGGAGAAAGCAGCGATGCCCGCTCGCAACAGTCTCCGGCGTTGTGTGTGCGATCGCCCCGGCATGGGCGAACTCGACATGTTTGATGCGCTCTCCGTGAGTGCGTCGAGTGCCTCCCTCGGTGAGGCAAACCGCCGTTCACGATCCGGATCCATGAGTTTCTTCAGGAATGCAACGAACCCGGGGGATGACACTGTCGTGAGAGGATTGAGCCTCTCTGTTTTGAAGAGCGAGATCCGGTTGAGACATTCTGAATAGGTTGCCCCATCGAAAAGCCGCTCTCCGGTAAGCGTTTCAACTATTGTCGCGCCGAGGGAGAACAGATCGCTGCGTGCATCTGCCGGCTGGCCCAGGATGAGTTCAGGAGCGAGGTAGGCGGGGGTTCCCACGACCATCCCCTCGCTCGTCAGTGTGGGAGCGACGGCGATCTGGGCGAGACCGAAATCCGTGATCTTGACCGTACCGTCGGAGGAAACGAGAATATTCCCCGGTTTTATGTCGCGATGGATGATCCCCCGCGAGTGGGCGACGGAAAGACCCGAGAGGACATCCACGGCGACCTTCTCCGCAAACGCAAGGGTGCGCTGATGTCCCTCGGCAATCACATCCTTCAGTGATCGGCCGTCCACAAATTCCATGACGATTGCGGGGGAGCCTTCATAGTCTCGAAGCTCATAGACCTGGACAATATTGTCCGAGCGGAGGGCTGCACACGCACGGGCTTCCCTCACAAACCGTTGGCGCACCGCCTCGTCGTGCGCGAGATGACGGTGCAGCACCTTCAGCAACACATCGCGATGCAGGGTGTCGTCGTACGCGCGGTAGACGCTCGTCGTCCCGCTTTCGCTGATCTTCTCGTGAACCGTGATTGCCATCTACCTCTCGCCTCCTGTATTCCACTCCTTGAGGCGGTATTGCAGCCAGCGCAACGACACGCCGAGCCTTTCTGCCGTCCGCGTTCGATTTCCTCCCGTTTCCGCGAGGGTCGTTTCAATGACCTTGCGCTCAAAATCAGCCAGCGTTGTCGGCGTCGTACGCAGCACGGGTCCGGCCGAATCGTCCAGGACAAAATCCTTCCGCGTGAGTTCGGACGCGGTGCATAGCACCACCGCGCGTTCGAGGGCGTTCTGCAGTTCGCGGACGTTCCCCTTCCATTCGTTTGCCAGGAGCACGTGCATCGCCTCTGCCTGGATGCTGTTCACAGGCCGTCGGTATTGCTCAGCCGCGCGGCGCAGGAAATGGTGCGCGAGCAACGGGATGTCCTCCTTCCGCTCCCGCAAGGGGGGGAGGTGGATTCCGATGACATTGAGCCGAAAGTAGAGATCCTCCCGCAGGCGTCCCTGTGTAACCTCCTCCGCAACCGGGCGGTTCGTGGCAGCGATCACCCTGATGTCCGCGGTGCGGCTCCTCGTATCGCCGACGCAGCGGTACTCCTTTTCCTGGAGGAGACGGAGAATCTTCGGCTGCATCAGGGGAGGCAGATCAGTGACTTCGTCCAGGAAGAGTGTCCCGCCCTGCGCTGCGTCTACGAGCCCCTGCTTGTCCGAACCCGCGCCAGTAAATGCGCCCTTGACGTAGCCGAACAGTTCGCTCTCGAGCAGCTGCTCGGGAATCGCCGCGCAGTTGACCGCAATGAACGGGTGATCCCGGCGGCTTCCATGGTCGTGAATGGTCCGTGCGATCACTTCCTTGCCGGTTCCGCTCTCGCCGGTAATCAATACGGCAACGTCCACGTCAAGAACCCTCTCCATCCGCTCCAGCACCCGTTTCCATGGCGCACTCGCACCGACCAGATGACTGAAGCGATGCCCAAGGTCCACTGCCTCCTGCAGCCGCCTGTTCTCGGATTGCAGCTGACTGTAGCGCTCGGCGTTCTCAAGCGCCACGGCGGCCAGATGACCGAAGACGGTGAGGAATTTGAGCGACTCTTCCGTGAATGCCTTTCGGGCGATGCTGCTGTCAAGATAGACGGCTCCTTTCACGCGGTCGCTCGATCGAAGAGGGATACAGATGATCGATAGGATCTTCTGTGCAATAATGCTCCGCGATGCCTCGAACCGCTCATCCGCCTGCGCATCGTGCGTCAACACGGGTTCTCCGGTCTCCAGCACTGTCCGAACCACCGATGACGAGGCGGCAAAGGCGTGGCTTGCTGCAGGAGTCCCGAAATTCCTATTGGCGACGACGGAGAAGTCCTTTGTTCCTGGCGGATCGACGAGGAACACAAATCCCCGCTCGGCATTCAGATGCGCCATCGCCTCTTCGAGAATCTTCTCCAGAAGTCTGTCAGGCTCAAGGATCGAATTGATCGTGCGCGTGATCTCGTAGAGTGCTTCAAAGCTGTTGGTCTGTGACTGTTCTGCGCTCATCGCACCACAAAGAAGGATTCTTTTGACCGACATGTGTTTCCGAATTCATCGACGACTGTGACAGTCCAAACATAATCGCCCGCGTCGAGAGGCGGCACGCTCCCGTCGGCCGGATATTGGTATTGATTCAGCAGGGAATTGACGTCCGCAATCGCCCAGACGATTGTCTGGGTGCCCGCGTCAAGGCGGGAAATACCTAGCGTGTACGAAAAGGGGAATGTGACGCTCGGCGTAACCCATCGAAGGAGGGGCGTGCCGTTTGTTGTGTCACTGTTGAGTGAGGAGGGATAGACAGGCGTTGCTCCTGTCTCGATGACTCGCGTCACATAGAATGGCTCGCTCGTGTTTCGGGCGCCGGAGCGATCCGTCGAGACGATAGAGAGGGCTTTCCCAACAAGCCACTCAATCGTGTTCGTGGGGATATCGTACTTGAACACTCTGGTCTGAAACTGTTTCACCGAGGGGACATAATCCATGGGATAGACCAATGAGCTCACGACGAACGATACCGAATCAAGATCCGTGATCCCGTTCGGATCCGTCACCTGGGCTGCCACGTCGACATAGTACTGTGGACTCGGGTAGTACTGATCCACTTTTCTGGTAAGGATAGTGTGGGCAAGCACGACCGGCGCACCGTTCAAAAGAAAGCTGACCGATTGCGATCCCCCGGCAGTCAATGACACACGTTGCGTGTCCGGAGTAAAATTGTCCTTTGTACAGACGAGCGTGGCCTGTCCCAGTGAATGGAGCCGGCAGCTGAAATGTCCCGTCGAATCCGATGTGACCTCGATGCCTTCTTCCAGTATCCGGATCAGTGCGAGAGATATCGGAATCCCCTGATCTTTCAGGATCACGGATCCGCTCACCGTTGCCTCGCCGGCATAGCTCGGCGAGAGCGGATCCAGCGGATTGTCCCGTGGCGCGTCGGAGCAACCGATGACGAGACAGAGAAGGAAAGTCATCAGCCGGCGGTTCATGCAATCTCCCGACACGCGCGGGTGGCCGGACCCCCCTGTCTGACAGAAGAGCTACTTCGACGAGACACACCATGCGATGCAATTGTGCACGTGTGCATTGCTGTTCCCATCTCCTTCTGGCAACTCTCCAGCATTGCCACCGATGCTCAAGCCCCTGAAACCTCGCCGTAAGGCCCGTTCACTGTATCAGCCAACTATCTACCCTGTGCCGCAGGACCAGCACGGCGACCCTGGAGAAGCGATATTGAAACCCTGCAAGGTGGATGAATCCGCCTGGGGTGTGCTCCCACTTGACATGTCAATATACCACAGACCGTTGAGTATCGCAATTGTGTCAGAGAGTGTACAGACATTTTACATACGTAACAAAGGATTTGCCGCATCGTATCAGCTGCCGGCTATCCGCACTCTATTAGGCTTTGAATCGATACCACGATTCAACAAGATCCTCCGTCCGTGTGCTGCTTGCACGTCAAATCTATTTCTGCTACTTTGATCGTAACAGATCCGCGATGAGTTGCTCGTGGTCCGATCGAAGGGGCCACCAAGAGTGGGCATGTCCCGTGGCCTTCCGAGCCTGACGCCACATCTCAGTGCTGGCCGTGATGGGTATCCGCCACACCAATCCTGGCCTGGTCAGATGCGCTTGGAAAAATGATCAGCCAGGATTGCTGGCGAGCGGCTTCCCGCGAGTGATAAGCAGTCGCGCTCCTGATCTACTGCCTACCGCATAGCCTGGAACGGTATAGGGATCATTCCCTTAGACTGGAAAACCATGTCGAACAACATTCTTGCCGATCGGGCTTCGCAACTGACCGCAGATGCCTTCGAAGTTTTCAACGAGGCCTTCCGGGAGATTACATTACGCGCGGAACGGCTGTTCGAAGAGAAAGACTGGGTGGCAGGACGCCGCGATGCAAGCGAGCGAATGGACCTCTACGAACGGGCACTTGACCAGGTTGCAGGCCAGCTTGGTGAAGCGCTCGGCGCTAAGGCATGCGAACAGCCCGTCTGGGTGGCAGCCAGGGCACGATTTGCCTCGCTTGTTGAGGGGCGGTACGACATTGATCGCGCGGAGACGTTCTTTAATTCGGTGACGAGGAAGATGCTTAAGACGGTAGGCATCAACCGGGATGTCGAGTTTTTCTTCCTTCATCCGAAGACCGCGGCCTCTCAGCAGGAGTCGTCAATCTATCGGACATATATCAACGACGGTGATACGCCGCGCCTTGTCGGGAACATTCTTCTCGGCTTCCCGTTTCGCGTCGGATACGAACGGTGTGAACGGGACGCCGCCCTCGTGGCACAGGAGATTGACCTGTTCCTGTGGCCAATCGTCGGACGAGATCTCTCGTACAGCGTAGACGTCGTTCGCGCGCTGTTCTATAGGAACAAGGAAGCCTACATCGTCGGTCGGATTCGTGCGGCGAGTGCGATTGTCCCGCTGGTCATCCCGCTCATCAACGGCCCGACCGGCGTCTATGCTGACACCGTTCTCCTCCACGAATCAGAAATCAGCGTTCTCTTCAGCTTCGCGTACTCCTCCTTCTTCGTCAACGTCGATCGGTACGACGCGCTCATTACATTTCTTAAGTCCATCCTCCGTTCGGCGGACCTTGCAGAACTGTATACCGGACTCGGCTACAATCGACATGGGAAGACGGAATTCTACCGTGAACTCCACCGCTACGTGCACGTCTCGAAAGAGCAGTTCGTTGTCGCCCCCGGCAAGGAAGGTGCGGTGATGATCGTCTTCACGCTGCCGAACTACGGATCCGTGTTCAAGGTCATCAAGGACCGACCCTGTTTTCTTCGGTCGGCGCACGACACACCGAAAGTTGTCACCAATGAGCAGGTGCGGCTCCAGTACGACTTTGTCTCTCACCGCGATCGTGCGGGGCGGATGGTGGACACGCAGGAGTTCGAAAACCTTCGGTTCAAGACGAAGAGGTTTTCGGAGCCCTTGCTCCGGGAATTCAGCCAGGCTGCCACCAATGCCGTCTCGATCACCAATGACTACATCGTTCTCCGGCACCTCTACGTGCAGCGGCGCGTGCTTCCATTGCCGCTCTACTTCCAAAATGAGAAGAACCCGGAGGCAATTCGCCATGTGCTGCTCGACTTCGGATATTTTCTCAAAGATGTCGCGAGCAGCGGTGTGTTCCCCTGCGACCTTTTCAATATCTGGAATTATGGCGTCACTCCCTGGGGGCGGGTAGTCCTCTTCGACTACGATGACGTCCTGCCCATTGAGAGAATCACGTTCAGGGAAAAACCGTTACCGCGGGACGAAATTGAAGAGACCTGGCCAGAGGAGGATTGGATCGTCGCAACGGAGGAAGACTTCTTCATGGATGAACTAGACCGGTTCTCGGGCATACCGAAACCGCTGAAGGGGGTGTTCACTTCAGTGCATGGCGATCTCTATACCCTGATATTCTGGAAGAGACTTACCGAAGACTTGCGCAGGGGGGAGATCTTCGACGTGATTCCGTATGACAGGGGGAGGAGATTTCACAATCGGGAACGAACAGTTTAGAACATTGTGGCTTCCCAGGCTGCCCTGGTTTTCCCTTCCTGGTTTACCATCGCCGGGCACATCCCCCC
>Ga0315275_10007566_pt1 | contig 10504 bp, 7 predicted proteins | sample YL17G03_0_MG_FD_205557 | JGI IMG/M metagenome (GOLD analysis project Ga0315275, IMG submission 205557) | Sediment microbial communities from Yellowstone Lake, YNP, Wyoming, USA - YL17G03_0 | ecosystem: Environmental > Aquatic > Freshwater > Lake > Sediment | place: USA: Wyoming | collected...
CTTCCTGGAAGGCAGCCAATAAACTGACCGTCTTATCTCCATCCAACTGCACCAGGTAACGGTCTGCCAACAGCCAGACCGGTGAGAGCGAAATCACCTGCACGTTATCATTTTGGAAAACAAAATTCTGATCTCCAACGGACAGGCTGGCGACAAGTCGCACCCCTTCCGGCAAGCGCGAAAGCTCAATCTGAACCCGTCCATGGACTGGGAGAAAACCTAATAATTTTTCCGCAGGATTACGAGACGTCCCAAAGTAGAGTGGTGCTCCCGAATCGGCCACCAGGGCCAGGTAGTCACTGAGAGATGAAGCGGTCGCATAATAATAGCGGGATTGAACTGCCAGCATATTCGCCACGACCACAGACTGCTTATCCTGGTTGAAATAAGCGGATTGGTCCAGAACATTATTGACCGCCTTGGCTACTGAGCTGAGGTTAGACACCCCCTCCAAAACCTGTTCCACAGGTTTTCCTGCCTGTAAAAGCGCACGGGCTGAGGCATTCAAATGGGTTAAGTTCACCTGATAGGCAAACAGCTTCCAATAAGAATAACTCTCATAACCAGGTTGCCTCTGTAAGCTAAAAAACAGAGCATAAAGTGGCGGAAGGTACCGGCTGGAAGAAGTCTGTGCAGCTTGGATGACGCGCGAAAGCTGCATTTGCCATTTTACAGGTTTATGAGTTCGGAGATGTTCGCGCACGGCCATGACTGAAGCCACAATATGCTTACAAATCCGGCCTTCCTCTGCGTAAGGACAATCGCAGAAGAAGATTAAATTATTGCGGTCCAGCTCGATCCGCACATCATAAATTCCCCCCTGGCCTGTGACAATACAGGTAGCATAATCTTCTTCTACAAAGTCAATGCTAACCCGCCCTTGCTGGTAATACAACCGCCCGCGCTCATAGATCGTCGCACCCACATAACGCTGCAGGCGATTTAAATCAATCATCTCTTCTGTTAATCCGGTCATGAACCTCACCTATGAATAATGGATAATCGCCATGCAAAAACCTTTTTGCACGGCTTATCACCCCTTAGTTGGCAATCAACGGGGCGATATTCGGGATTTGCTGGAAAAATCTTTCCAGCAAATCCCGAATATCACTCTACTACTTAGATCAACCCCACCTCAGCATTAAAGGCTTCGATGAGGGCATCAATTTCAGGGATTAAGCGCTGAACTCGAGTCCAGTAATCTGTATCATACCACTGAGCCTGGATTTCTTCATAGGTCTTCCCTTGTTGTTCAACCCAGGTAAAGTATTTTAGATTATGGACTCGCCGCCGCTCTGGATAGGTCAGCTCGATCATGTCTTCGGTGGAAACCCCCTGCAAGAAGCGGGCATAATGGGCGGCGGCATCCAGCTCAGAGTACTCGCCAAATTCCTTGTGCATCTCACCCAAACGGCTGCCATACAGCTCCATTGAATCGGTTAACACCGTCAGGACAATATCGTTCTCACCCATTTCATAATACTTAGCCATCTTGACGGCAGATAAGACATTTGAAATCCCCGAGAAACCTAGTAAATCTAACTGGCCAACCAGGGCCTCAGGAACACCTTTTTTCACCAGGTACGCACGCCCAGCCGGCTCGTTGAACAAACGCGCCAGGCTCACCACCGCTTCGTCGTTGATGGCTACCACTACATCGGTATTCTTAACATTGTGGATCCACGGCACGTGCTTATCGCCAATTCCTTCGATGCGGTGGGCGCCAAATCCATTCTCCAACAGGGTTGGGCACTGCAGCGCTTCACTGGCGCCGATCTTGGATCCCGGAAAGAGCTGTTTCAGGTAGTCGCCAAAAGCGATTGTGCCAGCCGATCCTGTGGCTGAGACCATCCCCCGGTAAACATCCTTTGACCCCATCACCTGCTGCAATAGATCCTCCATCGCGTGACCGGTAACTGCATAATGCCACAGGTAATTTCCGAATTCCTCGAACTGGTTGAAGATCATCAAATCCTGGCCCGATTGGCGCAGCTCCCAACACTTATCAAAGATTTCCTTCACATTCGATTCGCTGCCCGGTGTGGCGATCACTTCGCCGGCGATTTTCGAGAGCCACTCGAACCTTTCCCGGCTCATTCCTTCCGGCAGGATGGCAATCGACTGGCAGCCCAACAAAGCTGAATCATAAGCGCCGCCGCGACAAAAATTTCCGGTCGAAGGCCAGACTGCTTTCTGAAGGGTAGGGTCAAACTCACCCGTCACCAAGCGGGGTACCAGACATCCAAAGGCCGCTCCAACCTTATGCGCGCCCGTGGGGAACCACTTTCCCACCAGGACGATGATCCTTGCTTCTGTCCCGGTCAGGCTTTTCGGGAATTCCAGGTAATTCAATCCCCCAAAGCCACCTCCCTGCGCCTTGGGTTGGTTCTTCCAGGTGATGCGGAATAGGTTACGCGGGTTTAAATCCCACAAGCCAATGCTCCGAAGCTCTTCTTTTACTTTATTCGGGATCAATTTCGGATTCATCATCTGGGAAAAGGTAGGGATGATGATGTTCCTTTCATACACCCTCCGGATAGCACGCTTACGGCGTTCTGGATGAATTGTAAGACCGATCATGCAGTAAAACCCTTTCTCTTTAGAATTTATTTGCTAACTATCTCATTGTCCGGTTCTTCCCGAACAATATACAGCGGGCGGCCTTTGGCTTCATCATACAATCTGCCAACATATTCTCCCAGGATCCCCAGGGAGATCAATTGAACGCCGCCCAGGAAAAGAACAGCAATCAGCGTGCTTGCCTGGCCAAAAAAAGCCTCCGAGCCAGTCAGGCGCATGATCGCCACCACCGGTATAACCAGGATGCTCAAACCAGCCGAAATGAAACCCAGGTAGGTTGCCATCTGCAAAGGCACGTATGAAAAACCGGTAATAGCATTCCAGGCCAGCTTGAACATTTTACGGAAGGGATACTTTGTCTGCCCCGACAAACGAGCGGCGCGTTTATATTGGACGCCCACCTGCTTGAAACCCACCCAGGCCGACATGCCCCTCAAAAACCGGTGACGCTCCCGCATCTGCTGCATCACCTTGACAACTTTATGATCCAATAAACGGAAGTCGCCCGTATCCAGGGGAATTTTTACATCGGTAATGGCTGCAATCATCCGGTAGAACAAGGAGGCCGTGAAAAGCTTAAACCAGCTCTCACCCTCCCGCTCGGCGCGCACCGCGTAGACAACTTCATATCCTTCCCGCCACTTGGCAATCAAGTCCAGGATCACTTCAGGTGGATCCTGCAGGTCAGCATCAATGATCGTCACTGCCTGCCCGCGGGCATAATCTAAACCTGCCGTAACTGCGATTTGGTGGCCGAAATTGCGCGCAAAGATCACAGGCCTTACTCGCCCATCCTGCTGCGCCAGCTCGCATATTTTTTCCATTGAACCGTCCGACGAGCCATCGTCAACCATAACCAATTCCCAAGCTTCACCTGTCGCGTCCAACGTTTCCTTCACACGACGATATAGCTCTGGAATATTCGTCAGCTCATTATAGATCGGAGCAATAATTGAAAAAGTCGGAGTCATCATAGCTTATCGCACAATCCTTTTGACTGCTTCTAATGTGGGCTCGATTACTGGCGCGGCGCTAACCGCCCGCATGGCCGCCTTGACATCCTTTAGACCACTGCCTGTATTGATCACCAGAACAGGGTCATCTGGGTATACAAAATCCTGCTGCACGGCCTTTACTAAACCAGCATACGAGGTAGCGCCGGCCGGTTCGGCAAAAATGCCTGCCTTTCCCAGCTCTGCAATTGCTTTTAAAATCTGCTCGTCACTGACTTTCACATAAGTTCCCGCAGTTTCGCGCGTCGCCCGCACCGCCCTGATCCCATCCCGAGGCAGGTTGACCGAGATGCTGTCTGCCAGGGTTTGGGCAGCAACAGGCACAATCTTCTCATCTCCTGCAAAAAAAGCATTGGCAATCGCTGACGAACCTTCTGCCTGCACTCCCATGATGCGTGGCATCTGACCCAACCAGCCCAGCTTCTGTAAATCCTTAAAGCCCTTGTGTAAACCGGAGATGATATTGCCATCTCCTACCGAAACAAATAGGGTCAGCGGTTTTCCGGCCAGATCTGGCGTAGCCATACGACTCCACCATTCCCAGATTTCAAATGCCGCGGTTTTCTTTCCTTCCAGTGTAAACGGATTGTACCCTGTATTCCGGCAGTACCACCCAAATTCCTGCGCCGCAAGGATCGTCAAGTCGAATGCCTCATCATACGTGCCATCCACAAGCAAAACCTGCGCACCGTAGACCAGGAGCTGCGCTACCTTGGCTGGCGGGGCTGTACGGGGTGCAAAGATGATCGCCTTTTGACCCACGGCAGCCGCCATGCCTGCCAACGCAGCACCCGCATTACCGGTCGAAGCTGTGACCACTACCTCCGCTCCTAACTCTCGCGCCCGTGCCACCACAACTGAGCTGGCCCTATCCTTGAAAGAGGCGGTGGGGTTGCGGCTCTCATCCTTCACCCACAAGGAGCGCAGCCCTAATGAAGCCGCCAGTCTCTGAGGCGAAAAAACCGGCGTCCAACCCGCCGCACGCAAGGGTGTGCCCTGCCCGCCAGGATCAACTACAGGCAGCAATGGCAGGTATCGCCATAATGACGGCTCGCGGCTTTCCAAGATATCATCGATGGAGACTTCCCGCTGGATCGCCTGGTAGTCCAGGACTATATCCAGGTTACCCATATCGACAGGACAGGTGTAAGTCACCTGGCCAGGATCATATACTGCCCCGCACAACGAACATTGATAAGCGGTAAAAGTGTGCCCTTTGCCCAATCAGTCTACCCTTTACTTTATTATGTATAAGAACGCAAACCGTTCTACTTTATTACAAGCCTCTCTCGCCGCGAATATAAGGCAAACCCAGCGCAGCCGGCGAGCCCAATCGTTTACGGATGGCTTCGCGCGAGCCAATCACCAACACGATAATCGTGAAGGCATAGGGGAGCATTTGCAAAAAGAATCCCCAGTACGGATTATAATAAAAAGGATTTCTTAAACCAAGCAACATGGTCGGACCTTGAATATCCAGGATCAACCGGCGTAGAGCACCAAAAGCATATGCGCCAAATGCCGCCCGAAACGGATCCCATTGGGCGAAGATCACCAGACCCACCGCAATCCAGCCCATCCCGGCTGTGGTCAGCTCGCTGAACCAACCTGGCGATACAGCCAGGCTAATGGTAGCCCCAGCCAATCCAGCCAGCAACCCGCCAACGAACACATAGAAATAACGCAGCCCGTATACATTGATCCCCAAAGCATCTGCTGCAGCCGGATATTCCCCAACTGCCCGGAGGTGCATACCCGGTCGGGTCCGGTTGATATATAGCCAGGCCAGCGGGATCAAAATATACCCCACATAGACCATGACATTCTGATCTTTGAAAAAGACAGGGCCGATCACAGGAATCTGCGACAAGAGAGGTATCGAAAAGTGGGGCAGCAAAGAAATTGTACCTGCCTTGCTCAATCCTTCCCCAAACACCAGGCTAATCCCTGTGCCCAAAAAAGTCAAAGCCAACCCGCTGACCACTTGGTCGGCGCGCAGGTGGATGGTGATCACCGCATGGATCTGGCTGATCAATCCCGATACCAACATGGCAGCCAGCAGGCCCAGCCACGGATTCTCCGTCACAACGGCAGTTCGATAAGCACTCATTGCCCCGATTAACATCATCCCCTCTACCCCCAGGTTCAGAATACCGGAGCGCTCAGCAAAGATCTCCCCCAGCGTGGCAAATAGGAGCACTGTCCCAGAGGCTACACCCGCTTGTAAAATGATGATCAAGTCCATAGGTTAAGCCTCTATTCCCCGGCGCACGATGCGCACTCGATTGCGCAGCAAGAAATCACTGCCGATCAGGCAAACCAGGATAATCCCTTGGATCATCTTTGGGATTCCAGAAGGCTGTATTTCTCGCCCTGCTAGGATCAGAGCACCGAACAAGATCGAAACCAACACCACCGCAAACGGGTTAAGTTTTGCCAACCAGGCAATAATAATCCCAGTGAACCCATAACCAGGAGAGATTCTCTCTTGCAGGCGGTGCACAACACCCCCAATTTCTAAAACCCCCGCCAGTCCGGCCAATGCACCCGATACCATAAAGACCAGGATGGTATTTCGAGCAATATTGATCCCGGCATATTTAGCCGCATTGGGATTATCTCCGATCAAGCGGATTTCATACCCCCACCGGCTGCGATTCAAGATGAACCACACCAGGACCGCTGCCAGTAAGCTGATGATAAATCCTAAATGAGTGGTTAACCCAGCCAGGAAAGGAAATTTATCTGCATAATCCGTCAGGCGTGGCAACCAGGCGTTTTGAGGAAAAACAGGGCTCATCTGGAAGCCGCGTTCGCTCCAAACTGCAAAGATAAAATAGTTATTCCAGGCCACAGCAATATAGTTCATCATCAGCGTCGTAATGATCTCATTAACGTTATAGCGCGCTTTTAAAAATCCTGGAATAAATCCCCATAAAGCCCCAGCCGCTATTCCCACCAGGATCATGATCGGAATGAATAACCACCGCGAGGCTTCTGTGGGAAGCATCGGGACTAACACCACGGCGCTGGCCCCGAACGCGCCCAGGTAAAGCTGTCCTTCAGTCCCAATATTCCACAAACGCATCCGAAAAGCCAATGAACAAGCCAAGCCAACCAGGATCAAGGGCGTGGCTTTGACAATCGTATCCGAAAAAACCCCTAAGCTTCCCAGGGATGCCCGGGCGATGTGAGCATACGACAGAAAAGGATTGCCACCCACTAAAGCAATAATAATGCCACCAATGAATAAAGCAATCAAGATCGCACCGACTGATACGGCCGCAGGATACCAGCGCGGCGGTTCTTCGAGGCGCGGCTCGATAAATATGAAATAAGGAAATATCTTATCCAGCCAGGAGGGACGTTTTCTTACCGATTCACCCATTCTCTACCACTCCTTTGCGGATTTGCTCCAGGGGGGTGCCCGTCATCATCAAGCCCAGCGTCTCGACCTCAGCCTTCTCATCCATCATATTTTGGATCTCACCCATGATCTGGCCTTCATAGATCACATAGATCCGGTCGCTCAAGGCCAATAATTCTTCCAGCTCCTCTGAGATCAATAAGACCGCTGCCCCAGCCTCGCGTTGGGCCAGGAGCAGCCGCTGCACGCCTTCAATGGCACCTACATCCAGGCCGCGTGTAGGCTGGACTGCCACCATCACAGCCGGATGCCCCGAAATCTCACGTGCCAGGATCACGCGTTGCAAGTTACCCCCCGAAAGCAGCCGGGCTGGAGTTTCGACAGACGGCGCAACAATATCATAGCCCTGTTTCAGCTCATTTGCAAAACGGGTAGCCTCAATAAAATCCAGCATCCAGCCGCGGGCGATCGGCGGCTGGCGGTATTTCTTCATGATCACATTATCTGTGATAGATAGATTGGGTGAGGTACCCACATGGGTGCGATCTTCAGGAATATGCGCCATGCCAAGCCGAATAGCTGTCGATGCATTGCAATTGCTGATTACCTCATCCTTCACACGTACCGTTCCGCGAGTGCTTGAACGCAGGCAGGTAATCACCTGGGCTAACTCCCGCTGCCCGTTCCCAGCCACCCCCGCCAGTCCCACAATTTCTCCCACCCGGACATTGAGTGAGACCCCCCGTAAAGCTGGCAATCCCTTATCATTTTCAGCGTGCACATCTTCAACCGAAAGGATGACCTCCCCAGGTGGCTGAGGTTTTCTCTCCAATTGGAAGAGTACTTCCCGCCCTACCATCAATTTGGCCAGTTCTTGCCGTGAGACCCCTTTGGCAGGAGTGCCACTTGCCGTCATCTTACCCCGGCGTAAAACGCTGACCCGGTCTGCAATGGTCATAACCTCCTGTAATTTATGGCTGATAAAAATTACCGACTTTCCTTCCGCCACCATGGCGCGCAGCGTTTTGAACAATTCCTCGATTTCTTGCGGTGCCAGGACTGCGGTTGGCTCATCCATGATCAGCACCTGTGCGCCCCGGTAGAGCATCTTTAAGATCTCGACCCGCTGCTGCTCGCCCACCGATAGCTGCCAAATCTTCACCTTCGGATCAACTTTTAATCCAAACCGATCCCCTAATTCAACAATGACCTGGTCATATTCAGGCAGCCGGAGCCAAAATCGTGGCTCATCCAGGCCCAATAAGATATTTTCCGTAACCGTTTGGGATGGAACCAGCATAAAATGCTGGTGAATCATGCCAATCCCAGCCCGGATTGCATCGCGGGGAGAGGCAAAGCTCACCGGTTTCCCCTTAACCAGGATTGTCCCGGCATCAGGGCGGTATAAGCCAGCCAGGACATTCATCAGCGTGCTTTTTCCGGCGCCGTTTTCCCCCAAAAGAGCATGAATCTCACCTGGGCGCAGTTCGAAATCGATATTCTCATTCGCCACTACGCCGGGAAAACGTTTCACGATCCCGCGCATTTCTACTACCAGGGAACTTTCTATCGCTGATGACTGGCGTTCCATGGGTGTTTTATCTGCCACAAAAGATCTCATTGGGCCATAGAGTTTGGCCTTTTGGGGTTGAAAAAATCCTCAAACCCCACCTATCTCAAGAAAAGCTATGCAGCTTTCCCAACAGGCGAAAAGGCCAAACTCTTAGGCCACTATCCAAAACAAAATTAGTTGCCGGTCTGCGGCAATTCTGCGGTGATGCCGTTTGCCCACCAGAACATACAGTACTTGCACTCCAAACCAGGAGCGCCGGGCGGGAATTGATCCAGATCACTCTGCTGCATCTGCTCGCCTTCCGGAACGATGGTAGTACCCTTATTATCCAGGACCGGGCCGCTGAAAACATCGAAGCGGGTAAATTCGCCCTTCAGCGCCTTGGCCATGAGGGCCTTCACCTCGCTGATCACTTCAGGAGGTAGATCTTGCTGACCCTTGGTAAGCTGTTGGCCTTCCATAAAGCCAAACAACCCTAAGCCACCGGTGTCTGCATCGAAGTAATCCCAACCCGGTACGTAGGTCTTGTCGATAAGACCCTGAGCCACCTTGGCATACACCGGGCCCCAGTTCCAGTAAGGAGCGGTCAGGCAGCGATCTACCTTGCAGGAACCAGACCAGTCATACGTGATGCCCCATTTACCCTTCTCCTGGGCAACATCCGCCACTGCCGGGGTATCTGCGCCGGTGAACACAACCTGGGCGCCCGCATCGAACAAGGAAGCCGAGGCATCCTTTTCGATCACCGGATCGTGCCAGGTATTGATCCAACGCACATCCATCGTGCACTCTGGGCAGGTCTTCTTCATTCCCAAGGCAATTGCATTTCCCAAACGCAGCTCTTCAGGGATGGGGAAGGTCGCCATATAACCAAGCTTGGGGTTGCCATCCATCTTAGCCCGGGCACCCGCCACCATTCCACCCAGATACTTCATGACTTCCATGGCTCCAAATAGGTTGCCGAAGTTCTTTAAGTTCGACTTATATCCACTGATGTGAATGAAGGTTGTGTTGGGGAACTCATTCGCTACCGTTTCCATGGGGTCCATGAAACCGAAGGATGTACCGAAGATCAAATTGAAGCCCTTCCGAGCAAGAGCGCGGAAAACCTGCTCCGAATCGGTGCCTTCCGGAACGTTCTCGATGTAAGCTGTATGAACGTTTGACACATTCTTTGCGACGTATTCCAGACCTTCATAGTGTGCCTGAGACCAGCCGCCATCGTCATGCGGGCCAATTAAGACCATCGCAACATTGAATTTCCCTTTTTCCACTCCGGGAATCTGAAAATTGCCAACCTTTTCAGGCCCGCAAGCAGAAAAGAGCATGGCTGCGATCATCAGCACGCAAAATATTTGCCAAATAGCTTTAGTGCGCATTAATTACTCCTCCATAGGTTAAATAGTCGGATTCTTGGGTAATCGGTGTAAAAAGTTTGGATATACCTCCCAGGCAGCCTCCTTCCGGTTAAACGAAACACGAACAGAAAAACTTTAGCTCTATAAGGATACACCGGTAAATCCAAGTTGTCTATAGCACTTCGTCGCTAAGAGGATATGACAGTTGTCAGTATTCTAACCTATTTTATTCGTTTACGATCCAGGTACCTGTCTCACCTTTCAGAGCGCGGCCGATATTTTCCGGGTTGGTGATCAGGGCAGCTTTTCCTCCATTTTCAAGGAACCAGATAATAGCCTGGATCTTGGGAGCCATAGAGCCTTTGGCAAAATGCGTACCCTCGGCCAGATACTGTTTTGCTTCAGCCAGTGTCATCCGGTCGATCCATTTCTCGTCTGGCTTGCCGAAGTTCAGAGCGACTTTTTCGACCGCCGTTGAGATTAAAAACAGGTCTGCATTTATCGCCTGGGCCAGCAGGCTGCTGGCGTAATCTTTATCGATGACCGCCGCTACTCCTGTGTAATTACCATCGCCCGGATCAATGACAGGGATGCCGCCACCACCCACTGTAAT
>Ga0315275_10007567_pt1 | contig 10504 bp, 8 predicted proteins | sample YL17G03_0_MG_FD_205557 | JGI IMG/M metagenome (GOLD analysis project Ga0315275, IMG submission 205557) | Sediment microbial communities from Yellowstone Lake, YNP, Wyoming, USA - YL17G03_0 | ecosystem: Environmental > Aquatic > Freshwater > Lake > Sediment | place: USA: Wyoming | collected...
GTTTGTCAAGGATCCCAAGGTGGGAGAAGTGATGAATATTCCTAAAATGAATCCCTTGACATGGACGGCCGTTGGCATTGCCATCCTCCTGATCGCTCTATCGATCTATGCAATTGAGGATCTGCCCGCCTTCGGTGACGAGAACTCCGCTGTAAATAAACAGATAAAGCTATTCAGCGTCGATGCCGATGGCTTAGTAGAGAGCTTGGATGCAGGCGTCCTTCCCTTAGAAATCAAAACAAAGATAGAAAAATTGGGATTTATTGAAGGCCCGACATGCCCAGGCTGCCAGAACGAGAACTATCCTTCCCTGACTGAAGGGAACTATGAGATCCAGAAGATCGAAAAGGGGACCTGGGAGGGAGGACGGCTCTATACAGAAGGGGGATGGGATGTCCTCATAAAAGAGGAAGAGATATTTTACGACGAATTTCAGCAGTATTATTTTATTGATGAAATAGATGGAGAGTTGAACGTCTACAGGTACAACTGGCCAGTCAGGGTCGTTGAGAGAACCGAAGAAGAGACTGCTATGATAAATGCAGTGACCTCCGGCCTTGCGGATTACAGAGGCTATGATACGATGGGAGAAGAAACTGTCATTCTCACTGGTGCCATTGGGGTTATACTACTGGTTAGGAGGAGGGGAAGGCTGTGACTCCAGAGAAGAAAGAATACAAAAGAGACGTCATAATTGAGGTGACTACGGATCTGATGTTCCCCCTGATCCTATTGTTCGGACTTTATATTATGATAGGAACTGGAGGAACGGGAGGAGGATTCCAGGGCGGAACTATATTGGCAGCGGCATATATTCTCTATATTACAGTATATGGCACTGATAAGGCCAGAGAGAAAATGCCAGAATCTGTAAATGCCCTATTCAAGAGCCTCGGATTGTTTCTATATAACGGTGCTGGCTGGATATGTGTCCTCTTCAGCCTCGCTGCCGCGCAGTGGCTGAACATGCCTGCATTTTGGCCAATAACGGATTTTGTGGGCGTTCCCGGATCGCGGTCGTTCCTGGTAAGCTACATGGTCTCTGTAGGCATAGGATTGACGGTGATGGCCTCTTTCGTCTCGCAGTATTTTGACCTGGCCTGGAAAGAGGATGGAGAGATGGGAGGGCGGTGAAGAATGGTCGACTGGATAGTTCAGCACATACTTGAGAAATATAACTACTGGCTCGCCATGCTGATCATCATCATTAGTCTTTCCGCAGTAGTTGTAAAAGAGAATCTGCTAAAGAAGCTCATAGGTCTGAGCATATTTCAAACTGCCTTTTTCCTATGGGTCGTGTCTCTCGGCGATGTTGGAAGAAATATTTTTACCACATGGGGATTGAAAACGGGAACGCCCCCCATTTTATGGAAGGAAGCGGCGGAAAAGGGATACATATACGCGAATCCCCTGCCCCATGTGCTTATGCTGACAGGGATTGTGGTCAGCGCGGCAACGACAGCTGTTGCCCTTGCTATTGTGATTAGGATATATCAGAAGTATGGGACGGTAGAAGAGAGCGAGATAATCGACAAGGAAATTGAATTCGAGCGTGAAGGGGGTGAAGTTAGAAATGCAGCTAATTGAACAATTTCCGGTGATCATTGTCGGAATATCGATGTTCACCGCATACACCATGCTGCTAGCTGGATTTCTGAACAAGAGGCTACCCTTCATAATAGCCATGGTGATGAATTCCTTCTTCCTAATCCTATCCTTGTTCATCCTTAATCATGTCCTAACTGTGGGACCTATACGTTACTGGCAGGGCGGGTGGAGGCCGCCCTGGGGAATTGAGTATGTCGTAGATGCGATGAATGCATACCTGTTGATAATTGTCATATCACTTATCATACTCGGACTAATATATTCAAAAGAAAACGTTAAACATGAGATAGAGGAGAGAAAACATACAACATTCTATACCCTTGTTCAGCTCATGGCCGCCGGGTTATACGGAATAACCGTTACCGGTGATCTGTTCAATATGTTCATCTGGTTGGAGATCGCATCGCTTACTGCTTATGCATTGATCGCAGTGGCCGGCGGGAGGGCACTCCGACCTGCTTTTAATTACGTGATCATGGGCTCCATCGGCGCCTGTTTCTATATCTTTGGTGTTTGTTGGCTCTATAGCGTCACAGGAACCCTCAATATGGCGGACATGAGGCTCTTGCTGCCCCTCCTTTATGACAACAAAGTAGTCCAAATGGGCTTTGCCATGATTGTCGTCGGGGTGATGATCAAGGCGTACATATTCCCCCTGCATTTATGGCAGCCTGATGTGTATGCCTATGCTCCTTCAACGATAAGTTCAATGATGGCCTCAGTTCACGTGAAGGTGATGTTTTACATACTCTTGAGATTGTTCTTTTCAGTATTCACAATAAATTTCATCACCCATTATATCGGACTTGACATGCTGATATGCTGGGTTGCGGCAATAGCCATATTGGCAGGTTCATTCTGGGCTATAAAGCAGCGAAATCTGAGGAGGATGCTGGCCTATTCTTCAGTATCACAGATGGGTTATATACTCCTGGGAGTGGGGCTGTCTCCCCTCTCCCCCTGGGGGCTAATCGGCGCTGTTGCGCACATATTGAATCATGCAATCGGCAAGGGCTGCCTCTTTATGACTGCCGGCGCCATTCTTCAGCAAGAGGGATTGAGGAATATAAAGGATCTTGGAGGCCTGGGGAAGAAAATGCCCTATGCAAGCGCAGCCTTTACGATAGCTGCTCTGTCGATGATAGGGATTCCGGGCACTGCGGGATTCGCCTCCAAGGTGTTCTTGATCCTGGCATCCTTAGATGCCGCTCAATATCCCTTCGTGGTGATATTGCTGCTGAGCGGCCTTCTCAACCTGGTATATTTCTGGAGGGTTATTGATCAGATGTACTTCGTGAAGACCGAGGAGCCGAAGGAAGCTGGAGCAGGCAGAGAAAAGGGCAAGGCTCTTCCGCTCAGCATGATTGTGCCTATATTGATTCTGGCATCTCTTTGCATCATCATGGGCATCATTTGGTTCACAGATATTCCCTTGCCTCTGATCAATCATATATTATCGAATCTAAGAATGGGGGTGACGGTGTAATGGAGCTGATGACGCCGTTGTTTGTTATCCTCTGTCCAGCAATTGCAGCAGCCTTGATCCTGCTATCCAGGAAACAGCCGAATATAAGAGAGACCTGGACGATAGCGGCAAGCGTAATTATGTTCCTGCTCGTCCTATCCATGGCGCCAGAGATTATAAAAGGAGAGACAATAAGATACATTTTATTCCAGTCGATGATCAAGAATATCTATATTGGATTCAATGTCGATGCCTTTGGGGAGATATTTGCCATAACCGCATCATCCCTCTGGGTTCTGGTGTCCATATATTCTATTGGATATATGCGGGCTCTAAAGGAGCACGCCCAGACGAGATACTTCTTCTGCTTCTGCTTTGCGCTGATGGGGGCATTAGGGGTTGCGCTATCGGCAAATCTGGTCACATTTTTTATTTTCTTCGAGCTCATAACGGTATCGACTTACGCACTTGTCATCCACGAGCAGACCCCTGAGGCTCTGCGGGCCGGGCATAAATATTTTGCCTATCTTATGCCTGCAGGTGCTATCCTTCTCTTCGGGATAATGACCACCTATTATCTCACTGGAACTACGGATTTCACTCCCGGTGGGATAAAAGCCCTGGTCTCAGTATCACCCTTGATAATCACAGTGCTATTCTTCGCCTTCCTTCTGGGATTCATAAAGGCGGCGTGGATGCCCTTCCACTCCTGGCTCCCGACGGCAATGATTGCGCCCTCGCCTGTGAGCGCATTATTGCATGCCGTCGCCGTAGTCAAGGCGGGAGTCTTTGGAATAGTGCGCATAGTTGGATACGTAATAGGATTGGACTTGATGCATCAGCTGGGGCTGTGGTTGGTCCTGGCGGGCATCGCTGGCTTCACCATGATCGTCGGATCCTTCTTCGCCATCACTCAGGACAACCTCAAGAGGAGGCTCGCCTACTCCACCATAAGCCAGCTATCCTACATAATTCTGGGAGCGGCATTGCTTAACAAGGATAGCATACAGGGGGCGATGATTCACATACCCTTCCACGGATACATGAAGATAACCCTCTTCCTCTGTGCCGGTGCCATACTGGTGGCCACAAAGAAGACGAACATAAGCGAGATGGCAGGTATTGGGCGGAGGATGCCCGTGACAATGCTCGCCTTCAGCATAACAGCGATAGGCATGATCGGCCTCCCACCCGTGGCAGGTTTTATCAGCAAACTGTATCTCTGCTTTGGAGCATGGGACTTGGGTTCTCCCTACGGCATAATTTTCTTATCAGTTATCCTGATAAGCTCGCTGCTCGACGTCGTGTACTTCTTCCCCATAATACATTCGGCATTCTTCGGTAACCCTGAAGCTGCGAGCGAGGAAAAAAGGAGCGAGGCGCCCCTCCTTGTGCTTCTGCCCTTGACTATCACTGCAATATTCTCTGTTGTATTCTTCTTCTTCCCGAACACGTTCTACATCCTAGACCTGGTGAAAACGGCGGCGGGAAATCTCTTCGGGGGTGTATAAACTGAGGGAGGAAGCCTTTCCCCGAGGAGCACTCAGATACCACCATGGGGTCGCGATTCATATGTGGAAATGCTCTGCCTTTCTCATAGGGCTACCGGCAGTTGCTCTGGGCCGAGATGATTATGGAAGCATGATGAAAATTCAGGACTCGGCACGAGTATCGCGAAGTGGTGAAAATTTTGCCGCCGGGAGTACAAAGTATGCGGTTACCGGAAAAGAGGATATCCGGCTATCTAGTGTGGGAGGCACATAGAAATAAATAGAGCAGAATGCGTCGCGTGGAGGAGGAAAAATGAAAGAAAGAGGAGAATGTTTTTGGCACACATATTACGGTTCCCATTCCGAGTTGCTCGGATGGGCCCTTCTAGGAGTATCCATACTATTCATTGCATTTGTGATTTCTGTAGCGGCGGGTGTGCAATAAAAGGTAGGTAGGGATAATGAGTACCGAAATAGTAGCAATTCTGGCCATAATTGGACTTATTGGGTATGTTGTCTTCTTTTTCGGGGCCAAAGAGCCCAGTCACCAGCATGCAAAGCTGCTTTTGGAGCTCTTTGGATTATGCCTGGTTGTGATGGTGGTGGCCGGTCTGTTCATCCAATGGCCTCTTCACTTCTGGTGGGATGATCTTAAGGCATTTTACGCAGTCTATGGCTTCGCAGCATTCGTTTTTCTAATCTATGCAGCCAAAGGCTTACGTCTAATCCTTCAGAAAGATGAAGACTATTATGATAAGAGAGAGGTGAAATACAGATGACCGAATGGTTACATCCCGCACTCATATTCATCATCGGTGCATTTCTCATCCCGCTTTTTAAGGGCCGGGCCAGACAGTTATACCTGCTAATACCCCCTCTGGCAGCTCTCATAGACGTCGCTCTCATGTACATGGGAACCTTTGGAAGCATCCCAATTTCCACGTGGCATCTGCCTTTCATGGGATACGAACTAGTCTTCGGAAAGGTTGATAAGCTGAGCCTTGTCTTTGCCTTGGCATTCACCCTCGCCTCTGTTCCCGTTGTCCTTTACTCGCTGAATATAAAAAGCGGCGGCGAGCTCATGTCGGAGTATCTATATGTAGGGAGCTCACTGGGAGCAGTATTCGCAGGAGATCTCATCACATTATACATCTTCATAGAGATAATGGCGATCACCGCTATGCTCGTCATTTTGCATGGAGGGACTGAAAAATCCCTAAAGGCAGGCTATAGATATATTATGTGGCATATCTCTGGTGGTGTAGTCCTGTTAGCGGGCATTATTATGTATGTTGCCGCCACAGGCTCAATCGGCTTTGATGCCTTCCGCTGGGATTTGCCCGCGCTTTATCTGCCTGCAATATTGATTTTTATTGGATTTATAATAAATGCTGGTGCGCCTCCCTTGCATGCTTGGTTGCCCGATGCTTATCCTGAAGCCTCTTATGCTGGCTCGGTGTTTTTGAGCATCTATACGACCAAGACTGCGGTCTATGTTTTGGCAAGGGGCTTCGCAGGTTTTCCTCCCCTCATGTGGCTTGGAGCATTTATGACCGTGTATCCCATATTCTTTGCTGTCCTGGAGAACAACTTGAGAAGGGTGCTCAGCTACAGTATCATCAATCAGGTGGGGTTCATGCTGTGCGGAATAGGAATAGGCACAGCCATGTCCATAAACGGCTCTGTCTCCCATGCCTTTGTCCACATCCTCTATAAATCGTTGCTCTTCATGAGCGTAGGAAGCGTGCTCTTTAGGACAGGAACGGCAAAGATCACGGATCTGGGTGGACTGTACAAGACCATGCCCGTGACTTGTGCCTGCTGTATTATCGCTGCAGCTTCGATTTCCGCATTTCCCTTACTATCCGGCTTCACAACCAAATCGATGGTTGTAGAGGCGGCTGTGCTCGGGAACCTAGCCCTAATATTTATTCTTTTGCAACTGGCAGGAGCCGGCGTCTTCGAACATGCTGGCATAAAAGTGCCTTTCTTCACCTTCTTCGGCGAGGACAAGGGCCTCAAGGTGCGGGATCCGCCCATGAACATGCAAATAGGCATGGTGATAATCGCACTCTTATGTATATTCTTCGGGGTTTATCCTCAGCCGCTCTACCAGATTCTCCCGTTCCCAGTTGACTATGCGCCGTACAATGCGCCCCACGTAGTTGGCCAACTCCAGCTGCTATTGTTTGCAGCTTTCGCCTTCTTCGTACTCGTAAAATCAGGGATATACCCAACGGAACGGACCGCGATAACTCTCGATACAGATTGGCCGCTCAGAGTCATGGGGGCAAAGTTCATGTGGTTCCTTCATGAACCGCTGACGAACTTAGCCAATGGGTTGGATCATGCCCTGAAGAGTCTCGCCTCTTTGTTTGCCGGCTATGGCGGGGAGAAGGAAGAAAGAATACTAATTGGAGTCTCTGTTGGGATAGCACTCCTATTCCTAGCCTTCTATCTGTTCATGCAGATGGCATACACATGGATTTTCCACTGACCAGGAATGGAAATTGAGGTGAAAATAGGAGAGAAGCCCGAGGACAGAAGGGATGGGCTCAACGAGAGATCCATCCCTCTTCTTGCTGGGCGGGAGAGAGCTCATTCCGTGCTATAAAATGAAAGGATGGAACAAGAGGCAAAATCGCTTTAGGGATATAACGTAAGATCAAGTTAAATAAGAGTAATGGAGGAAAAAGCTAAGGCCAAAAGAGCTACCTAATCGGGGCAATTGAAATGGAGGATGAAAAATGCGAGATCAGACGATTGGCTATATCTTGCTGGCGATCATGACCCTGTGGCTATATGTAACTTACGTGCTCGATGCAACTATCATCTGAAGATTGAATTATGAATAGCAGCGCATATAGAAGTGTGATTGCTGGATGATGAAGAAAGAGGTCTATGCACTCCTTAGGGGTCCATCTCTGCAAAGCAGCTTGGCAAGAGACAGTCAAAGGAATTTAGGGTCCAAGAGAAAAATTGCGCGTAAAGTATTAAATAAGTGATAGAAAAGAGGATAATTATCTAAGTTAAATTTCTCTGAAGGTGAATCACATGGATGCGGACGAAGGATTGGTGTTTGCGGGAGCGGCACTTGGAGCAAGCATGCTGGTTGTTTGGATTATTTTTGTCTTTTCTCTCCTATGGAGCAGAGGGATAGGGTGAAGCGACCTCGCAAAATCAATATTCATGGCGTGACCAGCATGCTGAGCATATCTATAGAATCGATCTCGATTTCGCTCTCGGTGCCGCCACTGGGGGCCCTCTTCACACGGGATGAGATAAACTGTAAATATAAAAACCAATTTTTTGAAATATTTAAATCGTGTTTCTCAAGCCTCGGTCGGGTGTGATGCCTTGGCTGATAAATGCAGACCTCATGATGGAAGCAATGCCTGCAAAGAAATCCTTCGTGAGAACTTATTGGTGATTATCGTCCTCACTTTTTGCTTTATAATTTTTATATTCCAGCTCTATCTTTGGTTCGGGGGGTTTACAAATCTTTGACAATCGGTCATTTCATGCCATCATCTGGGGTGGAGATAATTCATCGGCCTTCGGTCAAGGAACATTCAATAAATATCTGAATTTAATATTTGCAAAAGAGTGAAGAGGCTAGACCGCTATTCTCTTCTTTGGGACCGATTGCAGTGATGATATGGCTCAGTAGTTACCATCGGTCAAGCTCGGGTTTTTATCATGCGCAAAGTGATTCTGCGCTTAGCCGAAGACGCATGTAGTCGTTTTACGAGCTAAGGCAATCCTGGCACATTTGGAAAGAGAATCTGAGCCAAAATAGCCACGCCTATTGTTCCAATCAGAAATACTATTGCAAGATTTTTATCGCTCATTCAAAATCCCTCTTAGAGATAATCGGCATATTGCCTAAGATTCTTCCCCTGCCTTTCGAGCAGCGTCTTCTCTATCCAGGTAAACAGCCTAACATTTTTAACCAGATATTTGCAGCATATTCCTATCGCCCAATCTAGTCTTGTGGCTGAGTATACCCGCAGGCGTTGTTTAGATTGCGAGATCTATCTATTAAATATTGCGGTTAAGCTAAGAAGCTATCATGTAGAGTTCTTTGGGTTCTTCGCAGCCTTCTGGTAGTGGTAGCCATCAGATACATTAAATTCATGCCTTATCGTAATCCAAACAACCTGCGGCCAATGCCAAATATTGACTCAAGAAGTATCTTTTGACAGAATGCCTTCTTTTGGGTCTCAAGTCAATCGGCGATACCTCACAGAAGATAAATTGCCAAGTGGCAGCACTAAAAATATTTCTTATTAAAAATTTTAAAAATTGCTCTTCTCGTCTGGAAGGCCTACCACTTCCCCGACTCAATAATCCCCAGCTTGTCCATTATCTGGGAGATGGCCTCCGGTGGAAGGCTGTATTTCCGGCAGATATTCAGGACGCGCATTAGCTCTGTGTTCTCATCTGTTCCTGTGAGCTGGCCAGCATAAAGCTGTGCGGCATCGATGCCTTTCTCCATGGCGATCTTCTTTACCGCCTTGATCACCGGTTCGGTGATGCAGGTCTTTCCTGAGCCGATCTCTTCGATGGCCTTCCCCATGTTCTCAAGATCTTTGGGCTTAAGCAAATACCTCACCTCTAAAAGCTTACCAATCTGACACCTCAATATGTGGATTCTATCCAATAAATATCTTTTGAACCGAAGGCAATCTCCTTTTCGATTCGGCCTGCCAACATGAAGTTCCAATCTCCCGTTTGCTTCTAAGACATTTATTCGCGGCAGAGGCGCAAAATCAGTTTCCAGGGATGTAAGCTGGAGGCCTCAGACACGGCCTTTCCCGGAGCGCCAAAAGGCATTTTTGAGGGTATGGTGACTTGAGCAAGGAAGGCAGTGCCTGGAAGGAAGGATTGCAGCGATAGAAATGATGGCATGAAAGCCTGAGGAATCTTTCCAAAGAGACCTCGCCGACATCTTCCCTAATGATCGAAATGCAGCTGCAGCTCAGTAATCTCTCCCTTCTGGCTGAAAGCTATCCGGTCGGCGTAGCGGCCCATAGTGAAGGCTGCCATTTCAAGGGAGATATCTCTGGCATCCTTCGCGACGTCCAAACGGGGAAGAGCAGCCGGGATCTCAAAAGGCCTTCCTTCGTAGATGGCTCTGACATCCAGGTTGAACTCATCGAACTCCACAGTCATCTTAATCTTCTTTCCGATGAGATCAAGCGATGGAGCAGCATCCAGGAGCTCGGTTATAGCCCGTATGGCATTGTTTATCACATCCCGCCTTGCACCCCAGGCTCCGCCCTGGATTTCCATAAAGGCAAAGACCTCTTCAGAAGAGTCCCTACCCGGCACAAGCTCGAGAACAGCCCTCTTGCTTATGCCTATCCTGAAAAAGACGTTTAGCACGATGGCGCATATTGTGGCCACTGCAAGCGGCGAGGAGAATAAGGTCTGTACCGAGGGGGCCATGCCCGCGTAGAGGCTGCCTGCAAAGCCGAAGCTCAGGCCGAACATTATGGATATGCCTACCACGAAGGTCTTTCGGGCGTCCATCATGCGGGAGGTAACGATCTGTATACCGGTAACGATCATGAAGCAGACCGCAAAGACCAGAGCGGCCCCCATCACCGGGGTGGGCATGACTACGAAGACGGCGGAGAACTTGGGAAAGAAGGCCAAGAAGATGAGGATGCCTCCGGCGGCGTAGCCGATGGTCCGGCTGGTAGCTCCCGTGGCTATGGAAAGGCCGATGTTGCTTGAAGAGACCGACTGGCCCAGACCACCCAGGATCCCTGAGGCAATATTGCCTGCCCCGCAGGCCAGGATGCCTCTGCTGATGGAGCCCATCTCCATCCTCTTCCAGTCGGCATCGTTTATCTTCTGGCAGGTGGTCAGGTCCCCCATGGTCTTGAGGGCTGAGGAGAGGGCAGCCACTAGGAAGGGCAATAAAAGAGGCAGC
>Ga0315275_10007571_pt1 | contig 10502 bp, 6 predicted proteins | sample YL17G03_0_MG_FD_205557 | JGI IMG/M metagenome (GOLD analysis project Ga0315275, IMG submission 205557) | Sediment microbial communities from Yellowstone Lake, YNP, Wyoming, USA - YL17G03_0 | ecosystem: Environmental > Aquatic > Freshwater > Lake > Sediment | place: USA: Wyoming | collected...
AATCTCTACCTGATGTTTTTTATACCTCCGGCTCACTTTTATCAATAAACCAGGAACCACGATTTTTACTTTACCTATAAGAGAACAACCAGGATCATGGAACCACACAGAAATGGACAGGAAAGGGGCTCAGTCCGGATTGGCCTGATCGTAGACATTATCCGGAAAGAAGATCAGCGCAGCGGAAAAAAGACGCGGGGAATCGTTCAGGAAATCCTGACCAACTCGCTCTCCCACCCTCACGGGATTAAAGTCCGATTGAATGGAGGTCATGTTGGGAGGGTAGCAGAGATTATTAGTGCACCATCTTCAGAAGACCGTGAGAAAGGGTTTTAACCAGACGACGTATGTTCAATCCTGAAGATCACAAAAGATCACAAAATTTCTGATAGTGGCTTTTATTGCTATCCCTCAAAATCTTGAGTTATCTAATTTATCCTTCATTATTTAAAATGAGAATATTGAGATCTCCAAAAATACATCTTCATCAGAATACTATAGAAAGGTTATAAATTTAATAATCACCTAAAATTCTGATAGATTATATTTTTAGCAGGAAATATCCATGATCTCCGTATTACTTGTCGAAGATGATCCCGATGTGCTTGAGCTTACCCGCCTTTTTCTGGAGCGGGACCTGGAACTCAATATCGATGTCTGTTCCTCGGTTAAAGAAGCACTACGGAAATTAAACCACAAGATCTATAATGTGATTGTTTCCGATTACGTTATGCCGGAAATTAATGGAATTCAGTTGTTAAAAACACTGAAATTTCAGGGAATAGAAACTCCTTTTATTCTTTTTACCGGAAAGGGTGGAGAGGAGACCGCCATAGAAGCATTAAACTCCGGTGCAACTTTTTATCTCCAGAAGAGTGAAAATCCCCGGTTCCAGTTTGCAAAATTGCGAAAGATGATTCACGAAGCTGCCCTGAAGCAAAGGACAGAGGAAATCTATCGTGAAAATAATATCTGTGTCGTAATCCCCGCGTATAATGAAGAAAAACTTATTGGACCCACGCTTGCTTCAGTTCCCGATTATATCTTCAGGATTTATGCAGTCGATGACGCATCCACTGACCGGACACCGGAGATTATTCGTGAGTATGCAGAAAAAGATACAAGGATCATACACGTCCGGCATGAAATAAATCAGGGAGTAGGTGCATCGATTACATCAGGATACCGGGAAGCCTTAAAAGAGGGTATGGATATCGCTGTTGTGATGGCAGGGGATAACCAGATGGACCCGGCATATCTTCCCAAGTTTCTCGATCCTATCATTAACAGGCAGGCCGATTATGCGGTGGGAAATCGCCTCCAGGGTTCTGAATATAGTAAAGGAATGCCCCCATGGAGGTTTTTTGGCAATGCTCTCCTCACCCTGCTCACCAAGATTGCATCCGGGTACTGGCAGCTGATGGACCCCCAGAATGGTTACACAGCGATTTCAAGGAGAGCTCTTGAACGCATCGATCCCAATAAGATATATCCCCGGTACGGGTATTGCAACGACATTCTCGTAAAATTAAATACCTATGGTTTCAAGGCGGTGAATATCAATCATCCGGCACGGTATAATATTGGCGAGAAATCGGGCATCAGGTATCGTACGTATATTTTCAGGCTCTCCCGCCTCCTCCTCAGAGATTTTCTCTGGCGGTTGAAGGAAAAGTATATGATCCTTAATTTTCATCCACTCGTTTTCTTCTACGTTTTCGGTGTGGTTATTGTTTTAATCAGTATCATATTTGGTGTCTATTCAATCTACCTTAACGTCATAGATGAAACGGAAATATTTGTTATCCGAGGTGCTCTTTCCCTTCTCATGTTTTTCATGGGTTCGATGTTTCTGCTCTTCGCGATGCTCTTTGATATGGAGCAGGAAAGGAATATCGGGTGGTAATGATCACGCCATTTAATGTCATGGGGAGTTTTTTTATACAAAAATTTTCATAGTTCGGTTATCGTCCAAAGATCTATCACATGGTCTGAAGTGAACATGCTTACATGGTAGTGAAGCCTTGAATCCAGCAAGCGTTATATGATTGTGGTATTTGCACCAATTAGGGGACCTTTGCCCTGTATAATACTCCTACTATATCTTTCCCGGAGGTATCCCCTGGATTACCGGTTATGATCCTTGTGTTTGATTTCACCTATTTTTCATACAACATTCAGGTTACCTGTCAGAAGACGCAATAAAACTGAGTTTCTCCTGATTTACCGTAATACAACCCATAAAAATAATGTATAATAACACTCACTATTATAAAGCAATAAAAAACCATTTTAAACCGGAGGAATGTTTAGCTATGGAGGATCAGGCAAATGAAATAAGCCGGATTCGTTCAATATTAATGGATAATCCCAAAGGTTCAACTATTGAGGAAGTTGCAAAAAAACTGCCCTTGAACAGGACTTCTACTGCAAAATATCTCAATACACTCCTCATCTCCGGCCAGGCTGAAATGAGGACGTTCGGACGTGCAAAGGTCTTCACGCTCTCCCAGCGAGTCCCTTTCTCACAAATGCTGAACCTTTCATCAGATCTTCTTCTCGTCCTGGATCAAAATCTTATCATCCATCAGGTAAATGAACCCTTCCTCAAATTGTTTGGTATATCACGGGAGAAGCTTATAGGTCTGCATATCACTCGCTCTCCCTTTATGCCCTATGTTTCCGATAGCAATTTGTCTCTTATTATGAAATCAGCACTGGGGACTGAACATATCCTTATAGATCGTATTGAGATCTGCGGACAGGGATATTTTTTTAAAATCAAACTAATTCCCCTGGTTTTTGATCAGGGCGATCAGGGACTTGCAGTCATCCTGGAAGATATCACTGAGCTCAAAAAATACCAGCAGCACCTTGAACAGCTTGTAGAGCAGCGGACCTTTGAGCTGATACAAATGAATGAACAGCTGGTAAAAGAAATTGACGAGCGACAGAAATCCAGGATCTCACTCGAGCAAAGTGAGAAGAAGTACCGTGAGCTTGTCGAAAATGCAAACAGCATCATTCTCAGGATCAACACGTTGGGTGTTATTACATTTTTCAATGAATATGCGGTGAACTTTTTTGGTTTCTCTGAATATGATATTCTGGGAAAAAATATTATCGGTAGTGTAATTCCCGTACCGGACCCCTCTGATAAAACTACTCTTGAAGTGATCCAGACCTTTTTGAAGCCTATGGATTCCATGACATTGAATGAAATTGAATGCATCCGGAAGAATGGAGATAAGGTCTGGATTGCATGGACCAATAAAGCAATTCTGGACGTGAAGGGAAAACCCTTTGAATTTCTTGTCGTGGGAATGGATATTACCGAACGCCGTCAGGTTGAAAATGCCCTCCACCAGATTAATGCTAAGCTGAACCTGGTGAGCAGTATTACGCGTCATGATATCCTCAACAGACTGACCGTTATCTATGGAATTATATCTCTTTTACAGGAAGGAATATCAGATCCCATCTACAGGGGATATTTGAAAAAAGCGGAAGAATCAGCAATTGCGATCAAACGCCAGATTGAATTTACCGGGGATTATAAGAATATGGGTTTAGAGAAGTCCGATTGGCAGGATGTGACAGAATCACTGCGGCAAGCACGGGAAAATGTCGATCTTAAAGATTTGACCATGGATATTTTTACCAATGGTCTGGAAATTTTTGCTGATCCCTGGCTGAAAAAAGTCTTTTTTAACCTGATTGATAATGCTTTGTGGAATGCAGAACAGGTAACGAAAATTACGGTGTCCTATCATGAATCACCCGATGGATTGGAGGTAATATTCGAAGACAATGGCAGTGGAATTCCGTTCGATGAAAAAGAGAAGATATTTGAACGGGGATATGGGAAAAATATCGGGTATGGGCTGTTTATGGCCCGTGAAATCCTTGCCATCACTGAACTCACCATACGGGAAACTGGTGAACCAGGTAAAGGTGCACGGTATGAAATCCATGTTCCGAAGCGGTTTTACCGTATTACATGACAGATGAGACATCATGATTCATCGCATGACATAATTCCATCTGGTAAAAGTCCTGCGTTCAACATTATTAATCTCTGGAGAATTCCTTTTATTATTTTTATGAAATACAAAGCGCTGGTACGATGACGGAGGGACCGTACCTGTCTCCCCTTACCGCCCCTGCGCTTATGGGATAGCGATGTAGTAGCTGTTCAGGTAGTACTACCTAGGGGGAGCAACTAGCGGCAGGGGTGAAACTCCTGTAAGTGGTGAGCTTGGTAGTGAGCATCTCTCCAGAGCCCATTATTAATACAAATAAATACAATATTTCTAGGAAATATCAGACCTCAATGAGGTCATGACAGACAGTAAAAGCACGTTGTATCATGAAGATTATATCCATTGTTGGTGCCCGGCCGCAATTTATAAAATGTGCCCCGGTTTCCCGAGTGCTCCGGAGAGAGTGTGAGGAGATCCTTGTACATACTGGTCAGCATTACGACCCCGAAATGTCGGATATTTTTTTTAAGGACCTCCATATACCAGAACCAGACTATCATCTGGAGGTCGGCTCAGGATCCCATGGTAAACAAACAGGTGCTATTCTTGAAAGGGTTGAAGACGTTCTCACGCACGAATTACCGGATCTTGTCATCGTCTATGGTGATACGAACTCAACTCTTGGTGGTGCACTCGCTGCTGCCAAACTTCATATTCCGGTAGCCCATGTTGAAGCGGGCCTCCGGAGCTATGACCGCATGATGCCCGAGGAGATTAACCGCGTAGTTTCCGATCATATTGCCAGTATCCTTCTCTGTCCCACACAGACGTCAGTTGATAACCTGACAAAAGAAGGAATAACAAAGGGCGTTCATATGGTGGGGGATGTCATGGTAGATGCCCTCATACATAACACTGAAATCGCCAAGAAAAAATCTAACATTATCAAACGACTCGGGCTCAAAAAACATGATTATTATGTAGCAACCGTGCACCGCCCGAGTAACACCGATGACAAGAAGAATCTTACGGCTATTATTGATGCATTCAGAGAATCAGGAAAAATAGTGGTCTTTCCGGTTCATCCCCGTACCAAAAAATATCTTCACACCTATGGATTGTGGGAATCAGTATCTGAAAATATCCGGTTTGTTGATCCCCTAGGCTATATCGATATGCTTCATCTTATGAGCAATGCACAGAAAATTCTCACCGATTCTGGGGGGATCCAGAAGGAAGCGTACGTTATGGGAGTACCGTGCATCACGCTGCGCGAGAATACTGAATGGATCGAGACATTGTCCGGGGGATGGAATGTCCTTGTCGGGGCAGATAAGAGAAAGATACTTGCTGCGGTAGTGGCGGAAGTCCAGACGAATACAGATAATACCGTGTTTGGGAAGGGAGATACGGCAGAGAAGATTGTGAGAATTATTTTACGTTATGCAAAGAATCAGGGGGATTGATATCCTTTTTTACTTTATAGGATAGCTCTTTGTGTAGACTATCACTGATGTTTAAGAATGCATACACTCAAATTAACAGGTATCTGCAATGACGATTATTTGCACGGTCAGGTAAATGGGTAGTATCATGAAGTACATTGTAACGGGAGGAGCGGGGTTCATTGGTTCCCATATTGTAGATGCACAATACCCTTCGCAATTATCCCTGAAAAATGTGTAAGCGGTATAAAAAGACGGTATGTGTACTATCCAAATTGACCCCAGCTATTCAGATAAAATATCCCCGCAAACTTTTTTGATGAACCATCATACAGAGATCAGCTGGAACAGATATTGTATACATTCGAGAAATGTGTTGTTTTAATCTCTTTAAAAAAAGGATAACCTGCCCTCGAGAAAACCTGTTGAGATAAAAAAAAGGTTTGATTCTGTGGATCTTTTTGTCTGGACTGACCGGTTCAGCACGCCGTGAAACGCCGGATTACTTCACCCGGATAAAACACCCCTCCAATGATATTGTTCTTCATGGTGACGTTGGTGTTACCCATGCAATTCTGATAAACCGGCGGATATTCCTTGCCTCCGGAGGTGTACCACAGCATTTTATTATTGTATATATACTCTTGAATTATTGGAGTGCCCCTGACTCCTATTGAATAATCAAGGGTGTAATACAATGTGTTATGATGTATTTTTGTTAAACTCCCTGCGACTCGTTTCTCAAACCCGGCAACATCCTGACCGTGCATATCGAATACTGAGCCAACAAGACCGTGACCGAGATGGATGTTATACGATGCTTCATATCCTTCATATTGGAGACCGGAAGCTGCTATGGCGTGCCGGGTATAATCGAAAAGGTTAGCCTTGACGAGAACGGTACCTCGGGTGATTACAACACCATACCCTAAACTGCCCATTTGACAATGATGAATGGAATTGTGGTGGATGTTCGCAATTGCGGACCCTATTTCTGCAGAGTTGAGTCCGAGTGCGTATAATGCGTCCTGACCCGTAGATGTTTCAATATCAACAGCCGCGTATGACCAGCCATACAACTCACAATTATCAACTTCAAGCCCTTTGGCATTCCGGAGATCCATGGCAGATCTTACCTTCCCATCCCCCATTGACGTATCAGTTGTCATGTGCGGCCCCTCAAGGCGCAGCCCGGTTATTCTGACGTCATCATTGGGTAAATAGAACATCGTACCAGTTATGTACCCGCTTGCAGAGTCGGATGATGATGATAACCAGAAGAACCGACCCCCGGGAGAACCATTGGACCCCCGGTTGCTCGCAATGGTCACATTTTTGGGAATGACAACACCGGGATGCCCTGTCATTTCTATACTTGCGGTTTCTGGGACATAGATAATATCACCCTTCATATATGTTTTGGTAAGTGCTGATGCAAATTCGGCATAGTTTGTTACGGTGTATTTTATTTTCGGATTTCCTGGTAAAATAATATCACGGTAACCCGCACCCCCTCCAATGGGATCGCCTGTCGGGTTTGATTCGGCTCCGATTGTCTCATCTATCGGTAAAGTGGTGATAACAGGATCTGATACTTTAATATAATTTGTTTTAATCTCGGTGTCACTTCCTTTCGCATTGGTGACGGTGAGTTTTACCGAGTAGGTCCCTGCTGTCTGGTACGTGCGTAACGGGTTTTGTGTTGTGGAGTCCACAACCCCGTCATTGTTCGTGTCCCACTGATAGGTGGTCGTTGCTGCTGAAACCGATGTGTCAGTGAACTGCACAGTCAACGGGGCATTTCCCTGCACAGTATTGGCAGAGAATTGCGCTGTCGGTAGGGTGTCGATAACAGGATCTGATACTTTAATGTAATTTGTTTTGATCTCAGTGTCACTACCGGAAGCATTGGTCACGGTAAGTTTAACCGAGTAGTCCCCTGCTGTCTGGTACGTGTGTACCGGGTTTCGTGAAGCGGAGTCCACAACCCCGTCGTTGTTCGTGTCCCATTGATAGGTGGTCGTTCCTGTTGAAACCGATCTGTCTGTGAACTGCACAGTCAACGGGGCATTTCCCTGCACAGTATTGGCAGAGAATTGCGCTGTCGGGGGGGTGTCGATAACCGGAACTGATGTTCCGGAAGCGAGGGTAAAGTATTGGTTGCTCGTGTCTTTGATGGTTGATTGGCTTATGCTCTGGATACTAACCTTGTAATCACTCCCGGTTGTCCCGGATGAATAAATTGGCCATGTATAGGAACCTGTTCCCCCACTGCCTATTGACCAGCTATCCTTGATGGTGCCAGCTTCGGTTCCTCCCTTTAAAAGAACAATCTTTACCGTTGAGCCGGGACTGCCCGTGTAACTCCACGTGATCGTATGAGAAGTGCCTCGTTGCCACGTCTCACCACCATTCGGTGATGTGATGGTGATTGAGGGAGCTGATACCTTAATATAATTTGTTTTGACCTCGCTGTCATTACCGGAAGCATTGGACACGGTGAGTTTTACCGTTTTATTGCCGGCAAGGGTGTACGTGATTGACGGATTCTTTGCCGTACTCGTACCGGTAATTTTTCCATCGTTTCTGAATTCCCATTTATACGATGCTGTACCTGATGCTTCTGATTTATCGGTGAACTGCACGGTCAACGGGGCAGTGCCCTGCCTGGTATTGGCCGTGAAATGTGCAGTCGGAGATAGTGCGGATACTGCGCTGGGTATAATCAGCGTCAGTATGATGAGTCCCATCAGGAGAAAAAGACTCCGTGATCTGCTTTTGTATTTCATGAACACACATGTTGACTACCCGTTATATAAATTCAAAAACCCCTCCGGGTTTGATGGTCAAACCTGGTGGTTATGAACATACCCCTCATGATTACAATCAAACACTAAAAACGTGCAGTTAAGCACCGGTGTTATTTCATAGTTTTGTTATTGGTCCTTCGGCGTAAAGTACCTGATCGGGACCGATGAGGTTTTGTCTCATATACACGTGAACGAGCCCTCCTGACTGATAGACCGGGGGATAATCAATCCCCTCTGATGTCCACCACTGAAACCGGTTGTGATCTATCCATGCACCAAGAATAGGAGTGCCACGAATACCAACGGAATAATCGAGGGAATAATTCAAAGTATTATGGTGTATTTTATATTTTGTGCCTGCGATTCCCCCTTCATACCCCTCACCCTGGCCATGCACATCGAACACTGAGCCGACAAGGCCGTGACCGAGATGAATATTATATGATGCTTCATATCCTTCATTTTCAAGACCGGAACCTGTGATGGCGTGCCGGGTATAATCGAACAGGTTCGCCTTGACAAGCGCGGTACCACGAGTTACTAAAATACCATACCCTAAACTACCCATCTGACAATGATGAATGGAATTGTGGTGGATGTTCGCAACAGCGGAACCTATCTCTGCCGAGTTGAGTCCGAGTTCATATAATGCGTCCTTACCTGTTGAGGTTTCGATATCAACAGCTGCATATGACCAGCCATACATCTCACAATTATCAACTTCAAGCCCTTTGGCATTATGGAGATCCATAGCTGATCTAACCTTACCATCCCCTATCGACCTGTCAGTCGTCATGTGCGGCCCCTCAAGGCGCAGCCCGGTTATTCTCACGTTATCATTCGGTATATAGAACATCGTACCAGTCTGGTACCCGTTTGCAGAGTCTGATGGTGAAGATAACCAGAAGAAACGTCCGCCCGGAGAACCATTGGATCCCCGGTTGCTCGCAATGGTCACATTCCTGGGAATGACAACACCGGGATGGCCCGTCATGTTTATACTTGCAGTTTCAGGGACGTAGATTATGTCACCCGCCGTATATTTTTTCGTTAGTGCTGATGCAAATTCGGCATAGTTTGTTACCGTGTATTTTATTTTCGGATTCCCCGGCAAAACACTATTGCGGTAACCCGCCCCCCCTCCAATGGGATTGCCTGTCGGGTTTGATTCTGCTCCAAATGTTTCTGTAGGTACGAGAGCGAATAGCACCATTATCACAACAATAATACCCACAACAAGAACTATATATTTTAATTTTTGCTTCATCGCATGTTACCTGTATCTTTTATAATCGGTTAATTTGCATCTGGTAATAAATTACGTCATCACGATTGATGAGGTTTTTGATCATATACTTCGATCAGTCCACTCATACTGACAAAAACGCAGACGAATTGTGCTGATCATTGCCATGGAGTGCATCGTTCACGGTAACGATTTCTGATCTCCTGGTTATCCCCCCTCAAGGGGGACTGCTCAGATACCGGCTGCAAAACGGGTGCCGTGATAGTGTTGTGATATATTTTGTAATAAACGGATTGCAGTCGTACCACTCGTTACTGGATCCGTATCTCTGTTCCTGTCAACTATGATAGCAGTGGCGTGACCACTACTCACTGGAATCTATGACTTGCACCGGCCTTCAAGGCGCAATCTGGCTATTCTCACTTTTTCGTATCCGATTTTCAGCAATACATCTTTCTTATAGGAAAGAGCGAACTATGTTTTGCTCTCCTTGATCCTGTGAGAATTTTATCGAAATGATCGAGGTTAATTTCAAACCGGAAAGATCACTTTCAATTTTTGCAGCTCTGGAGAAATGCACACTATACACTCGCAACACTCACGGGGTTTCACCCCCGCTGCGGTGGCTCCCCTTACCTTCGATAACCCCCGAACAGATACTATGTCATCGTTGCTCTTGTGCTCAGGGGCAGTAAGGGGGGACAGGTACGGTCCCCTCCTTTATCGTACAAGTGTTTTGTGTTTCAAATCATAGCCAAAAGGAATTCTCAAGTGCCTATTTTGCATATGTTTATTAACGGGTGTGACACACATTTTTTACTAGTACGTTTTGTATCGCGAAATGATATTCTTTATTTAAGAGGAATAATTGCGATTTGCACTATTTATTGCATTATCTCGGTAACAATGAAAATGGATTCACCCCATGCAGCCCGATAATCCCTATGGTATGTCGTATTTGAGGCAGATCGGTTTATTTATCGTTAATTTTTTAGCAGATTATTTCCCCTATCTTATC
>Ga0315275_10007572_pt1 | contig 10502 bp, 9 predicted proteins | sample YL17G03_0_MG_FD_205557 | JGI IMG/M metagenome (GOLD analysis project Ga0315275, IMG submission 205557) | Sediment microbial communities from Yellowstone Lake, YNP, Wyoming, USA - YL17G03_0 | ecosystem: Environmental > Aquatic > Freshwater > Lake > Sediment | place: USA: Wyoming | collected...
GCTTTTTTGAAATACCGGTCTGAGGATCAAATCCAGGTTGTATGAAAATTCATCGCTCGCGATGTTTCCCTTTAAATTTTTCGCTTTCTCCCTGTTCGAATGAGCGATGATTTTCCCCTTTTTCAGAACGAAGAATGCCTCATCTATGATATTCTCCTCTATTTTCTCCTGGAACAGAGATCGGAGTATTGAAATTTTTTTTGTCCTGTAGCTTATCTCGGCAACGCTGCTGAAGGCATCAGCCAGGGAGATTGAATATGATTTTGTATATGATTCCATTTCCTCGATTTGACTCTTTCCGGCATAGAGAAAATACGCGACGCTTGCTCCGCCCGCAATGATCGACTCCATGATGAAGAGCAGGAAAAAAATACCGGCCGGAAAACGCTTCATTCTGATTTTTTTCCCATCGCTTGATGAGGTATTATCCGCGAATCGTGAGGATGGGTGTGGTTTTTCCACCTCTGACATATCGCTTGTCCTTGTGCCCTTATTTTTACACACTGGCCAGAGAACGGTGCCATATCCATAATCAGTATCGGAGTATATAAGGCGTAATTTCAACAAAAAAAGCTTGTCAGGTCAATATCCTCCCGAAAGAATCTTCAGGCAATATGCAAATTACAACAAAGCCCCAGGAGTATCTCGAGGTGTGGGACTGGGAAACGGCACTGCCCACGGGCGCCCGGATAGACAGGGACACCGCACATCGCGACGGAATTCCCCACGAATCGGTTCATCTCTGGATACTGAAAAATACAGTTGGCTACCCGGAAATTCTCTTTCAGCACCGGGCGGCCAACAAGGAAATTTACCCGGACTGCCTGGACATCACCGTGGGAGGACATGTGCCCTACGGGTTCAGCGGCAATAAAATACTGAAAGAAACTGACGAGGAAATCGGGATCTATCCGGAGGAACGCGATCTCATAGACCTCGGGTGGTACCGCTATGAGGAAAAGAGCGAACTGTTCTACCAGAGAGAGCTTCAGCATGTTTTCATTCTAAAGAACGACAGGCACCTCGACCAGTACAGCTTCAAGGACAGCGAAGTTTCCGGCATATACGCGGTTAAAATTCATGATTTGAAAAAAATCCTTGCGCTCGATACGTCTATAGATATACAGGGCTTTAATGGGCGGCACCATATTCAAAAATCAGTTGCCAGAAAGGACTTTCATCCCCAGCTCTTTGACAGCTCTATGAAAGTTTATATGAAGATAGTGCTTCAGGCTGCCGATGAACTCATGACCGGCGGCCAGGTCATAACAACCATGCCTCCTCTATGACCGACTGTAAAAAATTCATCGATTTTTTAAATCCTTACATGAGACAAGCAGCATCATGAATGAAATCTCCTATCAGGAATCCCTGGCAATAGAAAATTCTGTCTACATCGACGTCCGCTCCCCCCTGGAATACGAGACGGATCATGTTACAGGCTCGTTGAATATACCCCTGTTTGACAATGACGAAAGAAAAGAAATCGGCACCATGTACCGGCTTGCAGGGAGACACGATGCGATCGTGCGCGGCACTGAAATCGTTGGCGAAAAGCTCAAGGATATTATACAGACGCTGTACCGGTACAATGACAAAAAAATTATCGTCCTGTGCGCACGCGGGGGCATGCGTTCCAGCTCCCTCGTCTCTCTCCTCGATTCGATCGGCATGAATGTGTACAAATTAAAAAACGGTTATAAAGGATACCGGCATTATGTGATGGAAAAATTGGAGTCATTGAAACTGAAAGCGACGCTCTTTGTTCTTCAAGGACTTACCGGCTCCGGAAAAACAGAGATAATAAGAAACATCCATCACGCAATCGATCTGGAGGATATGGCCGGACATCGCAGCTCTGTGTTCGGCGGCATTGATAAAATTCAGAAAACACAGAAACGCTTCGAAAGCCTGCTCCTTGACCGCCTGCGCTCCCTCAGGGACCGCCCGTATATCCTCATTGAAGGGGAATCGCGTAAGATCGGCAATCTTCACCTCCCTGATTCATTGTATAATATCATGAAAAAATCACCGGTGATTTACGTTGATACTCCCATCGAACGCAGGGTTGAAATCATTTACAACGAATACCGTTCACACTGCAATGACGAGAACATACCGGCCATAGTGAAAAGCCTCTCGCCAAAACTTGGACAGAAAAATGTCGATCATCTTATCAGTCTTTATACAACGGGGAACATCAGGGAATTCATACGGGAAATGCTTCGAACATATTATGATCCCCTCTACCAGTATTCCCTCGGCAGACACAATTTTTGCGCGATCATACAAAATCAAAACACTGATGAGTCTGTTGCAGAGCTCCGCAAATGCATCGACACGTATATGAAAAAAAATTTTAACTTAATTGACAACAATCAGTGAGGAACTCTAATGAATCCACAAATTAATACGCTTTTTCTTAAATACTTCCCCTGGTACTGGATGATTTATAGAAAGGCAAACTTATACATTTTGAACAGATTTTACTTATGAAATTTTTATTATACATTATACAATACATTTTAAATTTAATATGAGGAGTTTTCATCATGAAAGGCAGAATATTAGCCATTGGCGTGTCATTAATGTTCATAGGCTGCGGCGGGGGTACCCAGTATCGTGACGCTTCCAAGGATACGGGATCGATGGAATGGGGACCGCGGGAAATAAAAACAACGGTGATCAAAATGGTGGGCTCACTGCATAAATACCTGAAGAGCGATTGGAATCAACCCACCTTGATTAAGGTCCAGAGAATTAAAAATGACACCGCAGAGCACATCGATACCAAGATGCTTGCTGATGAGATCGTAACTAATTTAATCCAGATGAGGATACAATTCGTTGATGACTCATATTCCAAAGAGGCGCTCACAGAAATGGAAAAGGGAATGACAGGCCTCGTCGATCCTGACAGCGCAGTACCGGTTGGAAACCTGAAATCTCCAAATCTTTATCTCTACGGTACCATAAGCGAGAACGTGAGGTACGTGGGAGGCAAAAAGGTTCAGTACCTGGTCGTGACGTTGGCGATGAAGGAATTGAAAACCCAGCTGTTGAAATGGATGGACCGGCAGGAATTTTTAAAAGCGACGACAACCGACAGAATTTCATTCTAACTAAAGGGAGGTATCCCTTATGAAAAATTTAAAACCCGCCATCGCTATTATTCCCTTTTTATTAATACTTCACTGCGCTAAAGATTACCGCCAGGTCATCAATGCGCCTGAGGAAAAATTTTACCGGGGTCAGCAGTACGAGGCCGCCCGGATGCTCCTCCCGTATATAAACCAGGCAGATAAAGACCAGCTCCTGTTCATGATGGAGGCGGGGTACGCCCTGCATGTTGCCGGAAAATATGAGGACAGCAATAACGTCTTCCTGAGGGCGGCGAAGATAGCCCAGGTAATTCCGATCAGCATTTCGCAGGAGGTCGGCGCCATATTCACCGATCAGACGGCGACGAATTACCGGGGAGAGGATTTTGAAAAGGTGCTCATTCACATGTACCTGGGGATAAATTTCCTCATGCTCAACAACTATGAATCCGCAGTTGTTGAATTCAAAGCGGTCAATAACGAATTACAGAAAATCAAGACTGAAAAAGGCGAAGCGCGCTACAAACAGAACATAATGGCGAAATACCTCACAGCCGTAGCGCACGAACTGCGCGCGGACATGAATAACAGCGACGAAGACCGGGAATACGCAGAGGTCGAATACAAGCAGATTCTGCTGCTCAATCCTAAACTATTGATGGCAAAAAATGACTATGCATACCTCAGAACCTCGAAAAATAATCCAATGGGAGAATTGGTTATGATATTTCAGTCGGGCCGCACTCCCATCAAGGTTTCCCGTGGAAAACTCCTTGAGGAGCCTTCTATGAATGCGTCGATCGCAGTCGCCCTGGGCGCCCAGAACCTCGCTGCTGGAGTGTCCGCCGGTGCCGTAATGGCCACCATGGCAACGGCTGAGAATCCGATCCCGAAATTCAAAATCCAATCAAACAAAACAAAATCAGTACTGGTGTCGGTGCTGAACCAGCAGGTTACGACGGAAATACTCGAGAACATAGAACAAACCGCGATAAAAAATATGGAAGACGATTACGGCAGACTGCGTGCAAAGGTTGCCGCCTCGATCATCGTGAAAGCCGTCACATCGATAGCCGCGGGCGTTGCCGCTGAAGAGGTGACGAGGAAGCTCGCAAAAGGCTCAAGCCTCGCCGCCTCGCTGGTGGGACTCGCGGTAGGCGCAGGCACCAGCGCCGCTCTCTTTGCCACCATGAGGCCAGACTTACGATGCTGGCATTTCCTTCCGGCCAATCTGCAGTTGGGAAGGCTGCGCCTAATGCCGGGCAAGTACACGGCAAAGGTGGAGTTTATAGCTTTCAATGGTGCAGTCACGGATACAAAGTATGTCAATTTTGAGATCAAGAAAAAAGAAAAATATTTCTTGAATCTTCGTTCACTTGAATAAGCGCTCAAGGTATTAATTTCAGATGGCTGTCGATTTTGATAATAAAACAGAAGAAAGAATAACATCCCTTTCTTCCGAGTACAACATTTTTGAATTATTGAAATATCCGGTATCAATAATTGGCAAAGACGGTCTCATCATCTACTGCAATAAGGCATACCATGAGTATTTCCAGTGCTTCGACAAGGATATCAGACTTGATAGCGGGCATCCCTTCTATCCGGAATATCGAAAACAAATAGCCCAGTCATACCTGGCGGCATTACACGGCGCGGAGAAGCGCTGTTTTGCCGTTGTGAATTCACAGAACGGGAGCCCGCTGCCTGTGGAAATATATCTTTTCCCGATGTTCAGCGGCGGCTCGGTGCACTCGATCCTGGCGCTCATGATCATCGTGGAAGACCGGCTCCTCTCGTTCGACATGTCGACGCTATCGATCATATCCGATGAAAATTCCCGGTACGATAATCTCCTTTTCGAATTCTCGCCCATGCCGATTATCCGCATAAACGAGGATTTACAGATAATAAAGTGCAGCCTTTCACTCAAGGGTTTTCTCGGATACGGCGTTGAAGAAATACTCGACGAAAAGTCCGTTAATTTCGAAACTATCTTCACTCCCGATACCGAAAAAGTAAAAAAGGCGGCATGCAGCCTGTTATCCGGCGAGCTCACCTTCCATAGAATCGGAGAGGTGCGTATATCCGCCCGGGACAATGTCAAGAAGATCGCCAATCTGACAATGTATCCAATCGTCAGGGACGCGGGGATCGACGCTGTCGAGATAATCATGGAGGATATCACAAAGATCAAGGAACTGATGGGCAGGATCCATGCAGGGAATCTGCTTTCTCTGCTTACCGATATAACCAGAGGGTTTCTCCATACCCTCAGCAATTCCGTCAATGTTATTTTAAGCAAAACACAGCTCCTGCTTCAGATTACTGAAAAGGAGTCGGTGACCGACGGCATTCAGATGGTCGAGCAATCCGCTCTAGAGATTGCAAGCCAGGTTCAGCGGATCCAGAACTTCATAGGTAGCGGAAAGGAAACCGGCGAAGAAACAACGGAACCGCTCGTGGATATAATTGAAGACGCAATAGAATTTTCCAAAATGCAGTTCAAGGTTTACAATATCGAAAATACGAAAGACATCCGGGTGGACAAAAAATATTTCTCACACATGCATGTACATACAAACACGAGGCTGCTCCGCGAAATTATCACATCCATTTTTCTTAAAGTGTCACATTCGATTCAGAAGGCCGGGGTAATCAACATAACCCTAAGACAGAACACCGACTTCAACCTCACGGTTGAAGTGAGAAACGCAGCAGTTGCCGGCTCGCTCCCTTTTTCGCCTTCATTCGTTAATATATTCTCGGGAATCGATATTCACCAGGTGGCGGACATATTAAATCTGAAAATAATTGAGGAAGAATCTCCGGAATCATTCGCGATTAAGGCGATTTTCCCCGCGCGTATGCTGATCGATAAAGAAAAACGCGAATCCGATGGTATCGAATACCGGTTGCGCAATCATGATATTATCATAGTCGAAGATGAAATTGCGCTTCAGAAAATATTATTCGAACTCTTCGATAAAATGGGAAACCGGGTTTTTATCTGCGATGACGGAAGAAAAGCAATGGAGGAGTTCAAGAAGAACAATTACGACATGGTTATAACCGATTACGGAATACCCGGCATCACCGGAATAGAGCTTTCCGCCCGTATTAAAGAAATAAACGAGAAAACTATAACGGTTCTTCTGTCAGGATGGAAGCTGGATAATATGAAAAAATATAAAAACGTGGTGGATCTTTTTCTGCAGAAGCCGTTTAAACTCGATGTTCTTTTAAAGCAAATCTCAAAGGTTATGAGCGAGAAAAAAAATTAGATATTATCGCTCATTCGCTGGATATCCTGAACCTTTCCCAGTAACACCAGCGTATCATTTGCTCCAAGGACCTCGATCGGCAGGGGATTAAAGATCATCTCGCCCGTGCGTTTTTTAATCAGAACGATGATAACCCCGAAGTCCTTCCGTAAATTGCTCTCGATCAGGTTTTTCCCCACCAGTTGGGATTCCGGAGCTATGTGAAATTCATCCATCTCAAGACCATACGTGCTCTCCATATCGGCTATGTCGATGAAATCAACCACCGTGGGCTTGACGAGAACCTGCGCCATCCGTTTTCCGCCGATCAGGTACGGCGAAACAACCCGCGTGGCGCCGGCGCGCTTCAGCTTTATCTCATCCTTCTCATCAGATGCCCGCGCCAGTATGAATATATCCGGATTCAGCCCCTTGGCGGTCAGGGTTATGAAAACATTATCAGAATCTGACCCGACCGCGGTAACAATACCCGTGGCGCGCATGATACCCGCTTCAATGAGCGCTTCCTCAACCGTCGCATCTTGCGGAAGGTACAAAATTTTGTTCAATTCCATGCGTTCAATAGCAGATGGATTGTTTTCGATTACGACAAAATCCTTCCTGTGCTCCCGCAATTCTTTGCAGACAAGACTCCCGATTCTGCCGTAGCCGCAGATGATGTAGTGATCCTTTAATTCAGCAATCTTCTTTTCCACTTTTATTCTCCCAAATGTTTTGCTAAGCTCGCCCTCTATGAACATCCTGACCAGCGTGCCGATAGTATAAGCGCCGATCATGATACCCGTACTAATCACAAGCATGGTGAATATTTTGCCCGGAATCGACAGGGGATGCACCTCCTGAAAACCGACCGTGCTGATCGTGATAACAGTCATATACAATGCATCAAAGTAGGACATGTCCTCAATGAAACGATATCCGAGAACGCCAAAGACAATGGTGGAAAAAAGCAAGGTAAATGCCAATCTCAGTTTTTTCACAATCGGTATCCCAATTAATCACTCTTTATAGATTTTCGTATATTGCACGATATTTATATATCATATTTATCATTGACATGCAAATTTTAAATACGCTAGCGTTCTGCTACGGGGCTGGAATAAACGGAATCTGTGCAACATACGCCCTATCGAGAGGAACCCCATAACGTACCCCCTGTCCCCCAGGGGCACGTTGGCAACTATGTAACGTGATAGAATGCTTGTAAATTTTAAGGAACGTAAGTCATAAATCCTGTCAAGTACTTGTGTTGAAAATATAATAGGAATAAAACATATTATTTTCATGGATTGGAAAGTACTGTTTGAAAAGAACCCGGAACATAATTTCATGCCCCCTCGTGGGGACGGAGAGGTTAATATGAACGGAGTAAACAGGCGCTCACAACGGCTTTTTTTCGCCCTTGTTGCGGACGGAGTGCAGGAGCCGCTGCAGGGAGTATACGCATATCTGATTAAATACCCGCATCTGTTAAAAACTGTTTCTCCTGACAATTATCACGTTACGCTCAAATTTCTGGGCGAGACCAATAGCGATACATATACAAAGCTGTATGATGACTTCACCCGGCTCTCACCGGGCGTTCGTCCAGTTAGATTTCAGCTGCAGGGTCTGGGAGGCTTTCCCGACGTAAGGCGCGCCAGGGTGATCTGGTGCGGCTTGATCGCCGATACTGCCGACTTGCGTGCGATTCATGAGTGCATTGAAAGTGCCTCTGAAAAACATGGATTCAAAAAAGAGAACAGGGCATTCACCCCCCATTTCACGCTTGCGCGTACCAGGACCGATAGAAAGATACCGGCCGAGATGACGCAATATCTTGCGGATAACAGGGATACCCTGTACGGCGAGGCGGTATTCGATAAGATAGTTCTCTATCGGTCGGAGCCGGGGAAAAACGGACCACTGTATAAAGAACTGGCCGTGATGCGATTATGACAGGGGGAGCGGCGCGGTTAATAATGCTTGCTATTACCCCCGGGACGAATTGAACGTCCGCACATGGCTCCGGAGGCCACTGCTCTATCCACTGAGCTACGGGGGCGGTTGAATCTTAATTAGTAAAAAAAACATGATACCGCCATTGTCAATGAATTTATTAACGTAATTTTTTCTTGACCGGTAACGCTTAAATTATATAGTAATTCAAACGAAAGACAGTCATCCAATTCGTTAAACGATAACGCATTATGCTCAAACTGACGGAAAAGCCGAGACGAGTTGCACAGGACCACTTTCTACTGCATTTAGAAACCGAGACTTATAGATCCGTACCGGGGCAGTTTATAAATATCCGCTGCACGCAACACTATGATCCGCTCCTCAGACGGCCATTTTCAATATTTGACCATGAAGGCGCGCTCATAAGCATCATCGTAAAATCGGTGGGCAGGGGAACTGAAATCCTTTCACACTATTCACCCGGCTCAATCGACTGTATCGGCCCACTCGGCACAGGCTTCACCATGACAGAGAATCGCAAAGTTCTCATTGCTGGCGGGGGAGTCGGGAATTCGCCGCTCTATTATTTAGCAAAAAAACTGACAGAGGCGCGTTGCGACATTACCTATATTTACGGGGCAGCCTCCCGCAGCTCGATTTACCTGGCCGAGCAATTTAATAAATTCGCAAATAAATTCATTATCACCACCGACGACGGCTCGGAAGGGGCGGATGGATATGCATCCGAGGCAGCATCAAAACTCCTTAACGTAGGACAGTATGATATGATTTACACCTGCGGCCCCCGGCCCATGATGAAAACAATGGTTGAGCTTGCGCACGGCACGCCTGTTGAAGTTTCTCTGGAGAACTATTTCGGATGCGGTATCGGCCTCTGTTCCGGCTGTACTATTGAAACTGCAGACGGACTGAAAAAGGCGTGCGTGAATGGGCCGGTATTTAACGGCGCTGATATAAACTGGGACTCTGTGCCTGATTAATAGTTTAATTATTTTACAGGATATTGCTGATGCAGATACCGAGCACACTCATCTCGCTGACGACCAAGGCCCTGACGGAAGCGATGGACGTTGATGCGATGATCCATCTCGCCAAGGAACTGGTCTATAATTACGATTTATATCAGCGGCTTGGCGTACATGAAAGCATGATTATTCCCCGCCGTGACGCGGCCCTGCATATTATCACTGACATGGTTGATCTCGGCCTTTTTTATTATTTGGTCAGCGTTCTCATCCGGATCCAGAAATACGGCTTTAAGGGAAAAATGTATAAAATCTCACACATGAATGATATACTGAAAAGAATCGATGAATGCGGCTATATCTATGATCCTGAAAACAGGATATTCGTTGAAAACCCCGCCATGCGGAGAACCAGAAACTGGGGCGCCCTTGTTGAAGGAGTGGCGTATCATCTGGCGTTTTTACGGCTGGATGTCGCCGAAAATTCCAAGCTCGTAAGGAAATATTCCGATCAAATAATCAATGCGACGTACACGGACCTCAGGAAAATCGTCGAGAACTCCATCGATAAGCGGAACGGCCGGATATGGAACTGGGAAGGGGACGGCGGACTTGTCGCATTCTACTTCTCCAACAAGGACAATCTCGCCACACTCTCCGGAATTGAAATCATTAACATGCTCTTTATTTACAACATTTTGTACTGTAGACTCGATGAGCCGCTCAAGGTGCGAATAGCGGTCCATTCCGGGCTCTGCATGTATACGGAGGACCTGGAAGAATTGATGAAAGATGATGTAATCAAACAGACGATTCAGATTGAATCAACATATACAAAACCCAGTTCATTGACCCTCAGCAACACGGTCTGTTCAAAGCTTGACTCTTTGTTGCTTGATGGCCTTGATGCTACGCCGGTAGATGACCCGATAAGTTACGCCAGCTACAGCGTAACTCTGGAGCAATAAATGGACATTTACGTATTTTCCAACTTAAAAAATATTGATAAATCCTTTGCGGGTATAAAAAAAGAAAAAAATGTATCCATTCGAATACTTCCGGCTGGAGAAATAAAAAAATTAACAACCATCGCGCATCCCGGCTCTCTGATCTTTGCGGACATTTCGTCATACAAAGAAAAAGAAATCCCGCGGACCTTGAAATTTCTGGCTCAGCTTGAAAGCTACCAC
>Ga0315275_10007573_pt1 | contig 10501 bp, 7 predicted proteins | sample YL17G03_0_MG_FD_205557 | JGI IMG/M metagenome (GOLD analysis project Ga0315275, IMG submission 205557) | Sediment microbial communities from Yellowstone Lake, YNP, Wyoming, USA - YL17G03_0 | ecosystem: Environmental > Aquatic > Freshwater > Lake > Sediment | place: USA: Wyoming | collected...
TCATCCTTGCCGCACGGAAGTAAACAGCAGGGAGAAATGGAAAAAATCTCGCTCTCACTTTGCATCAGTCACGGGATTGAACCTGACTATTTTTCAGCAATTACCGCCCCATTCGAAAAGATGCGCAATTCTCCAGTATCAAATCACCTGATGATGTGGGATGGATTTAAACAAGAGTTGACAGCCGTTGCTTTCCACAGGTTGGGAAAGACGTTTATTAGGTGGGTGACCCGCTGGTAAATGATCTGGTCGCCCTGGCGAACAGCGAGTTGAGCGGTCCACGATATTGGTGGGGCATCGGTCGTATCTATACTTCCATTCGTCAAGTATGTACCTGACATTGTTCAACCCGCCTCAGTCCTGGGAAGGATACGAGCCATGGCTACATACGTCCCAAAATAGGGTGGGCTTCTATGATTGAGATTTTGTTCTACAGGCTTGACCGCGTGAAATTTGAACAGATCATTGGAGAATGCAGATCTCGTTCGACAACCACGAAGTAAACCTGGAAGTCCAACTCGCTCTCATCCAACGGGAGACAGGACTCGCGTGGAAATGAAAATAAATTCGGGCAGACGATGATCTGCCAGGATTTATTTATGCAAGGAGGAATCTGAAAAACTGTTAGGATTCTCTAATCTGTGTACCTTGACGCAGAGAAGCTGATGAATTACCATAAACAAACCGACCAGTCGGTATGTTTATGGTAATAGGAGTAGCTTATGCCTCAACAACGCGCTGAAGAAACACGTGGCCGCATCCTGGATGCCGCTGCCAGGAGATTTGCCATAGCCGGTTACGCTGCTGCCAGCGTGGATGACATCTGCGCCGAGGCCGGGGTCAGTAAAGGTGCGTTTTATCATCACTTTTCAACCAAGCAGGCGATTTTCCTGGCCCTGATGCAGGGTTGGCTGAGGATGATTGACATGGGTATGGAGGCGATCCACGCGGAAACCGTCCCAGAGACGTTGATCCAGATGACGGACCTCCTGCCGGGCGTTTTCGCGGCTGCCGAGGACCGTTTGCCGATGTTCCTGGAATTCTGGCTGCAGGCCAGCCGCGACGAGACTGTCTGGAAGGCGGTGATTGCCCCGTATCGTCATTATCAGGAGCATTTCGCCAGGCTCGTTGAAGATGGTATTGCCGAAGGCTCTCTCAAACCAACCGACTCACAAGTGACCGCACAGATCATTGTTTCCCTGGCGGTGGGATTGGTATTGCAAGGCGTGCTCGATCCCCACGGCGCCGACTGGGAAAAGACGGCCCGTGAGAGCATGCAAATTTTGATGAATGGATTGGCAAAATAGAATAGTAGGAGATCACAATGATTCTTGTTACCGGTGCAACCGGACATATTGGCAATGTGCTGGTCCGCAAACTGCTGGACCAGGGCGAAAAAGTCCGTGCCCTCATCTGGCGCGGCGAAGACACCACGCCTCTCAGAGGCCTGGCTGTGGAGCAGATGGTGGGCGATGTACTTGACCCGGCCTCGCTTAAGCCTGCCATGCACGGCGTGGAAACCGTCTATCATCTGGCAGGTGTCATTTCCATCATGCCGGGACGCAACCCGCTGGTCTGGCGGGTTAACGTGGAAGGGACGCGCAATGTGCTCGAAGCCGCCCGCCATGCCCGCATCCGGCGGCTGATCTACACCAGCTCTATTCATGCCATCGCACGTACCCCGCACGGTGTGATCATGGACGAATCGCTCGGGTTCGACCAGAACAACCCCTACGGCGAGTATGACCGTTCGAAAGCCGCCGCCAGCCTGGAGGTACAGAAAGCCGCCGCCGAGAGCCTGGACGCGGTCATCGTCTGCCCGACGGGTGTCATCGGGCCGTATGATTTCCGTGGTTCGGAGATGGGTGAGGTCATCCGCAGCGCCTCCGAAGCGCGGCCGATGTTCTATGTTGAAGGAGCGTATGATTTCGTGGATGTGCGCGATGTGGTGGATGGCATGATTGCTGCCAGGGAACGTGGCCGCCGGGGTGAAAGTTACATCCTGAGCGGGCATAAACTCTCGGTGCGTTACATGCTGGCGACGGTGCGTGAAGTGACCGGCAAAGCCTTTGCCAGCATCAAGATCCCGTTCTCGCTGGCCGAGTTTGCCGCCAGGTACACACCCTGGTACTACCGGAGGACGAAAGCCAAACCGCGTTTCACGCCCTATTCGCTGGAAGTGTTGCAAAGCAATTCGAACATCAGCTGCAAAAAAGCGCTGACTGAGTTGGGCTACAAGCCGCGCCCGGTGTACGAGTCGATTGCGGATACGGTGCGCTGGTTACTGGAGAATCGTAAAATGCGCTCCGTATAGGACGGCATGGACGCTGCCAATCCCCTCGCCCGGTTGAACACCCTGGATGGCTACCGCCAATCCTTTACGGATGCGGTACTGTGGAGACCCTTCGTGGAACGGGTTTGCCGGGGGCGTGACTGGACCTGTAACCTGGTCCGCCCGGGAGTGGCCGGGACCTTCCCGACGTTTATCGTGGATGAGCAGAGGGTGGTCAAATTCTTCGGCCCGCTGTTTGAGGGTGAAAAATGCTGGCGTGTGGAGCAGGAGACGGCGCAGTTGATGGCGGACGTACCCGCAGTCCCGGTGGCACGGCTGATGGCTTCCGGTGTGCTCGAAATGGGGCCGGGCTGGATGTACCTGGTCTTCGAGTATGTACCGGGTGTGAGCATTGGTGAGGTCTATGCCAAAGTTCCTTTCGATCAAAAACTGTCGTTGGTGCGCTGGCTGGCGGAGTGGCTGCCACGGATGCACCGAATCGAGGTAAGGGATGGGACGGCTCTGCCATGCCTGAGTAAGGAGTTGGCACGCGGCTGGTTCACTGCCCGCTGGGCCGAAGAGCGGAGCTGTTGGCCAATCCACTTGTCTGGGCAGGTGGAGGCCTATCTGTCGTCGAATGCCACTTTTCTCCAGGCGGAATCCAATTGCTTTATCCACGCCGATCTGACCCAGGACCATATCCTTGGCAAATTTGCAGATGGATACTGGGCCACATTGGCGGTTATCGATTTTGGGGATGCCATGCTGGGAAATATTTACTACGAACTGGCCGCTCTGCAGCTGGACCTGTTCGACTGTGACAAGCGCCTGCTGAGTGCTTTTCTCCAGGCGTATGGCCTGCCTCCCGCCAAGGATTTTGTGCGCATGGCAATGGTCACTTCCCTGTTACACCAGTTCGATTTATACGCTTCCTTGTTTGCATGCAAACCGGAATTGCAGGAGTCATCCACTCTGGATGAATTGGCTGAACGGATCTGGAATGTCAATGATTGAGACTGAAATGGATAATTGGAAGAACAAAATCGCGGTCGTGACCGGGGCATCTTCGGGCATAGGAGCGGCGATCACTAAACGGCTGGCCCGCGCAGGGATGCAGGTGGTGCTGGTGGCGCGGCGGCGCGAACGCCTGGAGACTCTGGCCAAAGAAATCCACGCGGATGGCGGAACTGCCCGTATTCTCACGGCCGACCTGACACGCGAGGCCGACCGGGTACGTCTTTGCGAGGAAACCGGTACAGCCGATATATTGGTCAACAATGCGGGCCTGGGATGGTATGGCTATTGCGACGAGATGTCATGGCAAACAGCTTTGGAAATGTTACAGGTCAACGTCGAAGCCGTCGTGCAGTTGAGCCTGACCTTTTTATCGAGAATGCGGCAGCGTAACACCGGGCACATCATCAATATCGGTTCCATCTCGGGCAGCCTGCCCAGCCAGGGCATTGCGCTTTATGGAGCGACCAAGTCCTTCCTGGACAATTTCACCACTGCCCTGCACCGCGAACTGACCGGGACGCGCGTCCACATCAGTGTGGTGCGGGCCGGGCCGGTCAAAACCGAATTTGGGGAAGTTGCGCTCCTGCACGAAAATGGATTGCACATACCGACCGAAAAGATCGGGGTGACACCGGAGAAAGTGGCGGAGCGCGTCTGGAGCCTTATCCGGCGCCCGCGCCGTTTAGTCTACGTGCCGGATTATTTACGCCTCGTCCCCTGGCTGGAGCTCTCATTTGGGTGGATTATTGACTCAGTGGGGCCGCTGCTGTTGAATAAGCAAAAAACATAGGCAACTGATAGCAGACTACAGATGTTTGAATAAAAAAGCCATGGGCATTTTTTGCCCTTGGCTTTTTTAGTTATTTAGCGTTGGTCGTTAGGCGGGTTTTAACAGTTTCTTTCCATCAGGAAGCGAGAGAAAGGTTGCCAGAGACACTCTGCAGGGTTACCCTGACGCCACCGCCCTGGACCTCAATAGTCTGGTTCCCGTTCTGTTGCGATATAGAAGTTGCCGGCAATTTTGTAGAGAGATTTCCGGTGATGGCGTGAAGTTCGGCTTGGAAGGAGAATTTGCTATCAAATTCCTCGGCGAGTATCTCACTACTCACAGCATTGATCTTGAGGCAACATTTTCGCGGCGCTTTGACCACGTAATCAACGCGGCAGGGTAAGGAGCCGAACAGCCAGCTCCACGCACCCTCCGGGAAACGGGTGGCAACCTTGACGGTCCCGTCCATTTCCTGGGAGAATTCGATCTCGGTACGTTGGGTATCTCCGGTGTTGGCGTTCTTTGTGGCGGTCACATGGATTTCCCAATCCGCACCAGGACGGATCTCCACAGAGCCGCCGATATTGATAAGGTTCAGATGCGCTGGAGAGGCGACCGAAAAGGTCTTTTCCTTTATTTCCAACTTAAGAGACTCCTGTTCTGTTTAAAATACTTTTCGGCACTATCGCACCTTGGTGGAATTTTCTCCTATCGGTTGGTTATCAAGCTCCAATAATTTCCCATTGTATCTGCCCGGAAAGACAAGCGAAAATACCACATTCCTTGGAGGGACGCAATCTGCTTCGCCAGACCACTTGACCTTGCTCCAGATATTATCTATACTTACTTTATAAATCACGGAACAAGCTGTCGGTTCATCGTGCTTATGGAAAACCCTTCACCCCGTTCCATTGCAGCATGCCATGCCGGGTGGAGGGACTCGCTGAAAGCAAAGGAGAAACCTATGTCCAAACATCATCGTTTAACGCGCCGCGACTTCCTAAAACTGGCGGGAGTCGGCATGGTCGGGGCGGTTGTGGCCTGTGGAAGAAACACCAACCGGACCGCCGTTCCGGGGTCAAATGCCACGGCCCTGCCTGTGGCCACAGCCGTTCAAGGGTCAGGTGTGACAGCCTTGCCTCCGGGCACCACCGCTGACACCCTGCTTGTCAATGGCCGTATCATGACAGTGGATCCGGCCAATTCCATCGCCGAAGCAATTGCCATCCATGGAGATATAATACTGACGACCGGGAGTGACAGCGCCATCCGCCTGCTCGCGGCACCCGGCGCAAAAATCATTGATCTGAAGGGTCGCACGGTAACGCCCGGTTTCATTGATCCGCACATCCACTTCCGCGCCTGGGGGCTGCAGAATACCTACTACACCTCTTTCATGCCGCCGGAGGTGAAAGACATCCCCAGTCTGCAGCGCGCCCTCGTCGATGATCTCAAAGGCAAACAACCCGGTGAATGGCTCATGGGCTACTATCTGGTGTTATCTGACAAGCCGATCCCAACCAAGCAAGACCTTGACCCCGTTTCAAAGAACAACCCGGTCTTCATCATGCACATCGGCGGCCACTGGGGCACAGCCAACAGTGCCGCCATGCAGATCGCTAAGATATCCAACAGCACAGCCAGCCCGCAGGGCGGTATCATCGAAAAGGTGAACGGCGAACTGACGGGTGTATTCTACAACCACCGCGCCATGGATATGGTGCGCATGTACGCGCCACCCATCAGCAAAGATCAGATCAGGCAGTCAATTCTCGAAACCCAGAAGGTCTTTGCCGCCTGCGGTGTGACCAGTTTTCACGACAACAATATCCGCAACCTGGAAGACATTCAGGCTTATCAGGAGCTTTCCCAGGAAGGCAAACTCTTCCTACGCAACGATCTGTATTTAACCCTGGAATGGCCTTCCGACATGGATAAAGTGGCCAAAGTGCAGCCCATCGATAATGGCATCACGCGCTTTTCGGGCTACAAGTTTCTGATTGATGGACAAGCCCCGACAGCCTACACCTACGAAGCGCATAATGGCGCGGAATGGCGGTTGCCAACCTGGGACCCGCAAATGTTCAAAGATAATGTGCGGATATTGCATGATACCGGACTGCAGATTTGCGTGCATTGTATCGGTGATGCTGCAACCGGCCTGACCTTGGAAGCCTTCGAGGCAGCCATGAATGCTAACCCACGCCCGGACCCGCGCCATCGCATTGAACATGCCGTCCTGACTGCGGCGCAGTCCACCCAAAAGATGAAAGACCTGGGAGTGGTGGTAAGCACTCAACCGGCTTTCATTTATGTTTTTGGAGAAGGTTATGAGAGTTTCTTCGGGGCGGAAAGGTTGAAGCGCATCATTGTCACAAAGGAATGGATCAATGCGGGCGTGCACGTGGCAATTGGCTCAGATGCGCCCTCCACACCACTATTTAATCCGCAGGCTACGTTGGCGGGTGCCATGAGTCGTTTTACGCTTAAACAAAAGAAAATTGGTGCCGATCAGGTACTCACATTCGAAGAAGCCTTGCGGGCACATACCTACGAAGGTGCATACGCGGGTCACCAGGAAAACATCAAGGGAACCCTCGAAGCAGGCAAATATGCCGACCTCGTCGTCTGGCCCGAAGACCCGGCCAAGTTGAACTATGGCGAACTGGTGAAGGTCACGACAGTAGACATGACGATGGTCGGAGGAAAGGTGGTTCACGAAAAAGGGTAAAATGCATGTGAGGGCGACACCTGCACCTGCTGCATACTTGCCCCGGCAGGACTGCCAGGGCAAGTTCTTGGGAGTGCGGATGAGCAAATCCTGTAATGCGTGGAGATTGCTTCGCTGCATTTCTATCGGAGCTTAACCTCTATCTACTGAATAGGGGGTATCATTCGCGGCTAATGCCAGCTTCTCCGATAAGCCGGGTTGGCTGCCAAATTCTTGTAGTATTACCGGACCTTTATGAACCATATCCGCAAACTGCTCCCTTTTGTCAATCCTTATTGGAAGCGCGCCAGCCTGGCCCTGATCCTGTTGATATCGCTGGTCTTCATGGACCTGTCAATCCCCAGGTTGATCCAGCGCATCATCGACCAGGGCATTAACCAGCACAACCAACCGGTCGTAATCCAGACAGCCCTTGTGATGATCGGGATTTCCATCCTGAGTATGGTTATTGCCATTGCCAATAGCATCCTTTCCGTCCAGGTGGGAGAAAGCGTCGCACGTGACCTGCGGGATGCACTCTTTCTCAAGATTCAGAAATATTCCTACGGGAACCTCGACCAGCAGCAGACCGGGCAACTGATGGTCCGGCTGACCAGCGACTCGAGCGCAGTGCAGCGCCTGGTGCAGGTCTCCCTGCGTATTGGGACGCGTGCCCCGCTTTTGATGGTGGGCAGTTTGATCCTGATGATCAACACCAGCCCCAGCCTGGCGCTGACCATGCTGCCGCTCCTGGTGGTCACCTCCATCGTCATCGTTTTTTTTATCGTCAAAATGGAGCCGCTCTTCCGCTCCGTCCAGCAAAAACTCGACCGGCTCAATACTGTCCTGCAGGAGAACATCGCCGGGGCACGCCTGGTCAAGGCCTTCGTGCGGGCTGACTTCGAAGGGAAACGCTTTGAGATGGCCAACGAGGCCTTCACCGACCATTCGGTCAAGGTGATGCGCTTCATGTCCAGCATGTCGCCTGCCCTGACGGTCTTCGTCAACATTGGCATGGTGATCGTCATCTGGGCCGGCGGGCTGCAGTCGATCCGCGGAAACCTGTCGATCGGGCAAATTGTCGCTTTTACGAACTACCTGCTCACCACCATGACGCCCCTAACGATGATGACCATGCTCTCCCAAACCTGGGCGAACGGGCTGGCTTCGGCCAAGCGCGTCAGCGAGATCCTCGACAACGTGCCCGAGGTCCAGGATGCCCCCGACGCCGCGCCGCTGCCCGAACCGGTGCATGGCAGGATCGTCTTCGAAAACGTCAATTTTCATTACAACGGGAATGGGGACGAGGCCCCGCAAAGTACGCGGGACGAGACTGTCCTGGAGGGGATCGACCTGGTGGCCGAGCCCGGCGAGACAGTCGCCATCCTGGGTGCAACCGGCTCCGGCAAGTCCACCCTGATCAACCTGGTGCCGCGCTTCTACGACACTTCCAGTGGCCGGGTGCTGATCGATGGAGTGGATGTCCGGAAGATTAAAGAGGACTCACTGCTGGCCCACATCGGGATCGTTTCCCAGGAGACCATATTGTTCTCCGGAACGGTGCGGGATAATATCCGCTACGGACGCCCAGACGCCTCCGACGAACAGGTTGTCGAAGCTGCCAAAGCTGCCCAGGCAGACGACTTCATTCTGGAGATGCCAAAGGGCTATGACAGCCATATCGAAGCGCGCGGCAGCAACCTGTCAGGCGGGCAAAAGCAGCGCATTGCCATCGCCCGGGCACTACTGCTGGATCCCAAGATCCTGATCCTGGACGACAGCACCAGCTCGGTGGACGTGGAAACCGAGACCAGGATCCAGGACGCCCTGGACCGGGAGGTGCACCAGCATACCAGTTTCGTTGTTGCCCAGCGCATCAGCACCGTCCTGAATGCCGACAAGATCATTATCATCGACCAGGGCCGCATCGCAGCCCAGGGCACCCATACGCAGCTCATGCAGACCAGCCCGATCTACCAGGAAATCTACGAGTCCCAGTTGGGGAACGACTTCCACCCGGAAGAACCGCTGGTGGTCAGCGAACGGAGTGGGACGAAATGAGCTTTCAATACCCCTCCGGGGTACTTTCCGCCCCTCAACCCAGCAGCGTCCGTTCGATGATGCAGCCCCGGCCGGCCGACCCCGGCAGGATCGAAAAAGCCCGGGATCCGAAACGCGCCCTTACAGGCCTGTTACGCTATTTGGGTCCTTTCAAAGCGGGAATGACACTGGTGTTCATCTTCGTCCTGATCTACACCTTCCTTGGACTGATCGGCCCCTACCTGATGGGTATGGCCATCGACCGCTTCATCTCGACCAAACAGGTCGCTGGTCTGGCCATGGTCGCTCTTTGGATGCTGGCTGTTTATCTGGTGAACAACCTGTTCCAGGCCATCGCAGCCTGGCTTATGTCCGATATCTCCCAACGCTCTCTCAAGCAGATGCGCAAGGACCTGTTCACCCACCTGCAGGGCCTTCCGGTCGCCTTTTTCGACCGCAATCCAGCCGGCGAGCTGATGAGCCGCCTGACCAATGATATCGATGCCATCAACCAGGCCGTCTCGCAGAACGTCACATCGTTGATCGCCAGCGTGCTCTCGATGTTCGGGATCCTGGTGGCCATGTTCATCCTGGACCGCTGGTTGGCGCTGGCCAGCCTGCTGGTCCTCCCGATCATGTTCTGGTTCACCCAATTCGTTGCCCGCTACACCCGCAAGGGTTTTCGTGAGTTGCAGAAGCAGCTCGGGGAAATGAACGCGGTGATGGAAGAATCCATCAGCGGGGAAAAGATCATCAAGGCCTTCCGGCGGAACGACTCGGTTGTGGAGACTTTTCGCCAGCGCAACCAGGCGGTTTTCAAGGCCGGCGTGTACGCCAACAGTTACGCCCTGCTATTAATGCCGTTGACTAACGTGTTGGGCAACTTTTTCGTCATCGTCCTGGCTGGACTGGGCGGCTGGCTGGCCCTGCGCAACCTGGTCAGCGTGGGCATCATCGCCACCTTCATCAACTACGGGCAGAACTTTATCAACCCGCTGCGCCAGCTGGCCAACCTGTACAACTCCATCCAGGGTGCCCTGGCGGGGGCGGAACGCGTCTTCGAGGTGATCGATACTCCTGCCGAAGTGGATGACGGCCCTCAGGCAACGGAACTGGCTTCGGTTCACGGCGATGTACGCTTTGAAAACGTCAATTTCGGATACCGTCCGGGTATCCCGGTGCTTAAAAATATGACCCTGGAGGCCAAACCCGGCGAGATCTTTGCATTGGTCGGTCCGACCGGAGCCGGCAAGACCACCATCATCAACCTGTTGAACCGTTTCTACGAGATCGACAGCGGGAGGATCAGCATCGACGGCCGGGATATTCGCGATATTTGCAAAGCCGACTTGCGAGGCGAGATCGGTCTGGTCTTACAGGATACCTTCCTGTTCTCCGACACGGTCATGGAGAACATTCGTTTCGGGCGCCTGGACGCCACCGATGAAGAGGTGATCGAGGCGGCCAAAATGGCGGACGCCGACCATTTCATCCGGCAACTGCCGCATGGCTACGACACATTGCTTTCGGAACGCGCCAGCAACCTCAGCCAGGGACAGCGCCAATTGCTCTCCATAGCACGCGCCATCCTGGCCGACCCGGCGATTTTAATCCTGGATGAAGCCACCAGCAGCGTGGACACACGCACGGAGGCGCGCATCCAGAATGCCCTGCTGCGCCTGATGGCCGGACG
>Ga0315275_10007574_pt1 | contig 10501 bp, 5 predicted proteins | sample YL17G03_0_MG_FD_205557 | JGI IMG/M metagenome (GOLD analysis project Ga0315275, IMG submission 205557) | Sediment microbial communities from Yellowstone Lake, YNP, Wyoming, USA - YL17G03_0 | ecosystem: Environmental > Aquatic > Freshwater > Lake > Sediment | place: USA: Wyoming | collected...
ATGTACGACCGCGTCATCGGCCAGTGGGCGCTCGAGATGTCCCACGTCTCGGTCGTGGTCGGTGGGGTGTACCGGCACGAGAAGCACCCCAACCAGCCGGGCACCATCCACACCGCCGTGCCGCGGGCCGAGCAGGTCCGGGCCGTGCGGTTCCTGCTCGAGAACGTCTTCACCACGCCCACCTGGATGCTGGATACGGCGATCCTCCGCCGCGTCGAGCCCACGGGCAGCGTGGAGCGCGTCCGGACCCGTCAGGCGGCGGTGCTGAGCGACCTGCTGCTCGACGCCAAGCTCTCCCGCCTGGTGGAGCAGGAGGCTTTCGCGACGCCTGGCAGTCCCGCGTACCCGATCGCCGAACTCTTCGGCGACCTGCACCGCGGCCTCTTCGCCGAAGTCTCGGCGGCGCGTCCGAGCACCGACGCGTATCGCCGCAATGTGCAGCGGCTGTTCGTGGACCAGATGGACCGGCTCCTCAACACGCCGCTCGTGGCCGCAGCAGCTCCGGGCGCGTTCGGCCCGGCCACGCCGCCGCCCCCGCGGCCGGCGGACGCCCGCGCCTTGGCGCGTGCCGAGCTGGTGTCGCTCGACGGGCAACTGCGGATGGCCCTACTCCGCACGACGGACCGGGTGACGAAGGCGCACTTCGAGGACCTGCGGGCACGCATCGACCGCAGCCTCAATCCGCCGCGGTGAGCTGACCGCGGGAAGTCGTACAGAAAGGCGACGGGCGCCGATTCGGGCGCCCGTCGTCGTTCCTGGCTGTCGCGCGCTCCGTGAGGGGCGCCCCCGCTCCGCCTAGAAGAAGAAGCCGAGTTCGACGCGTCCCCCTCCACCGCGCACGGTCTTCGGCGCGCTGCCGTAGGCGCTTCCCGTGATGTCGAGGTAGAGCACGCGCGTTTCGATCCCGAAGCCGCCGGTGAAGCCGTTGCCGTAGTCGCCCGCCCGCACGATGCCGACGCGGAGCGGGAACCACCGCAGCAGGCGCAGCGTGGCGCCGGCCTCGATGACCGCCGGCGCGGTGAAATCGCCCGACACCGCGGCCGTGTACGACGCATCGACCTGCAGCATCGGCAGCACCCAAGCGCTGGCGGCCAGACGGAGCACGCGCGGCAGCGTGACGGTGACCGCGGTGGTGTCCTGGACGATGAACTCGACGGCGTCGATCGAGTCCTTCACCTCCTTGAGCGTCGTGGTGGCGACGTTGAAGGTCCCGAGTCGCCGCTCCACGCCCTGGATCTTCACGGTGCCGACGTTGGCCAGCATCGCCTCGAGCGCGATACCGGGGCGCGGCAGCTCCAGCCGGAGCAGGAAGTCCGCCGCCATCCCCGATCCCTGGACGTTCATCGGGTTGTCCTGCGACGCGACCGTGAACTGCGACTGGGCCGAGACGTGCGCCATGACGCTGTCGCCGGTGAGGCGGATGATCCCGCCATTGGCGATCGTGGAGCCGCCGCGCGCGTAAGCGAGCGGCTTGAGGTACCGGGCGCCGACCCCGACGATGACGCGCAACCCGGGGTCGTTATTGGCGGCGGCGCCGAGGCGCAGCACCGCGTGCACGCCGCCCTCCGCGGTGGCCAGGGCGGCGCCGCCGGTCGTCCCGAGGGAGAAGTTCTGCCGCGAGGCGTTGCCGTCCCGCAGTAGCGCCACGGCGTTGTCGTCGAGACGGAAAGAGCTGTAGGCGTGCCCCTCGCCCGTGAACCCGAGGGCGAAGTGGCGCCCGAACGGCCCGCCCAGGTGGACGGTGGTCCCACCCTGCACGAGGCCGAGCAGTCCCTTTCCGGGCGGCACGAGGCCGAGCGCGTCGATGATGTCCTGGGCGCGCACGGTGTCCTGCCGGTGGATCAGCATCAGCGCGCCGATGTCGCTGGCGTTGAGCGCGTTGTTCGTGCCGCTCGCGTTCGCCGCGACCACCAGCCCCCAGTGCGGGACCAGCGCGTAGCGGAACGGGTCGAGGCCCAGGTGCGGCGTGCGCCGGTACGCCGGCTGCACTCGGATGCGCCACGAGCGGGCGACGGGTGCCGAATCCTGGGCGGCAAGAGCGGTGTCGTGCTGAGCGGCCGAGTCGGCCACGGAGGTGTCGCGCGGCGGCGGCGTCGGCTCCTGCCCGGCGAGCCGGCCCGCGGCGGCCAGCGTCAGGGCCGCGGCGAGGACGATGGCGCGGTTCACTGGCCACCCCCCGCGTTCAGCTCGACCGTGGCGTGCGACTTCACCAGCAGATGGGCGGTGGTGCTGAGCGCTCCGCGGCCGGTGCCGCCCGGCGGCGGCCTCAGCCGGATGCGGATGCCGGTGGTGAACTTCCGGCCGAGCAGCGGGCGCGCGTCGTTGCCGCTCAGCGAGACCGTCTGCGAGCTGGTGGTGGAATCCGTCACGCGGCCCGCGGCGTCCACCGGCGAGCCCGCGACCGTGATGGGCCCGAGGGTGACGCGGTCCGGCAGCGTGAAGACGTCGGTGGTGCTCGGCACCGAATCGCCGGCGACGATGGCGAGGTCCACCGTTATCGCGAACGGGGTGCCGTTCACCACGTCGGTGACGGCCGCCGCGCTGGCCAGGCGATTGACGAGGCTGGTCGAGTCCGCGGTGCCGAGGTCCGCGCCGCTGGCGACCTCGGTGCGCGTGAAGACGATGCCGGTGTCGGGGAGCGAGATGTCCATCCCGACGGTGAGCTGGAGGGTCACCACGGCGTTGTCGTTCCGGGTGATGCGGCTCGGGCTGCCGTCGCCGGCGATGGCGGTCCCCTCGGCGACCACGGCGGCGCGCGTGTTGTTGAGCAGCAGGTGCACCAGCCGGTCCACCAGCGGCGCCATCTGGAGGTTGAGCGTCGCGCTGTCTGCCCGCGGCACGATGAGCTGCGTCTGGCCGGCGGGCGCCAGCGTCACGAGGATCGGCAGGTTCGTGGTGCTGTCCCGCTCGTATAGGGGATGGCCGAGGCCGTCGCGTCGCAGCACGCCGGCGGCGTTGAGCTGGACCACGCCGAGCGTCACGTTCGAGAGCGCGAGCGGCGTCTGCGCGGTGTTGCGGATGGTCAGCGCGCCGATCGCGTCGTTGAGGCGAGCGCCCTTCACCGCGTCCTCCAGGTCGCCGAACTTGAGTACGCTATCCTGGATCTCCTTGTACTCCTCGATCGCGACGTTCAGCTCCGGCGTGAGGGTCGGGTCCAGCCGGCCCGCGAGGGCCTGGATGATCAGGTTGCCCGTGCCGTCCACCAGCACGGCATTCGTGGTGACCAGCGGGGTGATGGTGGCGGAAGCCGCGGTCACCGTCGCGACGATGGCCACTCGGACCGTGTCGACAACCTTGATGGTCGCGCCGGCGAGGTTCACGGTGGTGGACGTCGTGCGGTAGGAGCCGTCGCCCACGGCGGCCGGGATCACGACGGCGGCCGTGACCGTCGCCCCGCTGCGCGTCACGCCGTTCAGCGTGAGGTTCAGATTCGCGGCGACGGGCAGGCGGTTCCTGACGGTGAAGGTGAAGCTGCCGCTGCTGACGAGCACCGTGTCCACGGCGTTGATGCGCGCCTCGCCGGCCAGCACCGCGTAGGACCGCGTGAAGGTCTCGTCGAGGTTCTGGAGCAGCACCGACGCCATCGTCAGCGTCGTGGTGCTGACGTGGACGGCGACCGTCTGGCCGGCCACGGGGACGCAGGTGCCGGCGGGCGTCACTGCGGGCGTGCCGAAGGCGAGATACCCCTGGAATGACTTGCCCGCGGCGCTGGCGGATACGGTGATGGTCGCGCCCGCGTTCACGGTGGTGTCCGGGAAGGAGAGCACCGTCGCGCCGGTCGAGTCGGTGATCGACTGGGAGACCGTGGCGCTGCACGTCGTGCTGTTGGTGATCTGGGCGCTGACGGACCCGCTCCCGATCGTCGCCGCCGCGACCCGCGAGCCCTGCGGCGTCGTGAAGCGAAGGGTGTCGAGCTGGTAGGTCGGCGGACCGAGCTGGATGCCGGGGACGGGGCCGGCGCGGCGCGGCGCGAACGTGGCGGTCACGTTGCCGCTGTCGGGGCTGGCCGTCAGCATCTGGTCGTAGCTGAACTGGAACGTCTGGAGAGCGAGGTTGTTGAACGCCAGCCGCTGCCCGACCGCGCTCGCGAGGCTCTCGGCCGGGAGTTTCTTGCCGAGCAGCCCGCTCGGTGTCGTCACCGTGTCCGTCGCCGTGTCCGACGTATGCAGAGACGTGGAGACGAAGAAGGTGTCCTGGCTGATCGGGATGGCCAGCGAGAAGGTGCGAGGCCCGCCGCGGCCCAGCTGGTCGCGGGCCTCGGTGAGGGTGGCGGGCTCGCAGGCGCCGAGTGCCAGCGCGATGCCGACAAGGCCGATCGAAGCTGCGGAGATGCGCATGGTCATTGCGTCCCTCGGAGTGGGGCCGCGCCCGGGAGGTACCGCGGCCGGCCCGGCATCATCAAGCCTACTGCCGACAGGCCGTTTCCGCCCGTGACAGGCGTCACGGGCGTTCGGCTTGACGCTTCGGCGTCGTACGTCGAAGCTTCTGCATCGGCTTCACCGCCCTTGAGCCGGTGCGCCGCGTCGCCATCCCCGGCGCCGGCGATCCGTAGAGTTCCCTCGCACGGAGCACGTGATCTGATGAGCGTTCGATCCGTCGTCTATGTCACGCTCGCCGCAGCCGGCGTCCTCGGCGCCGGCACTGCCGCCGCCCGTGCCCAGGCGCGCCCCACGGCGCCGGCCCGTGCGTCGGCGCCTGCGCGCGCGGCTGCGGTACCCGCGGCCGACACCGCCGCCCTGCGCGCCGCCGTGGACCGCGTCGCGCCGGCGATGATCGAGCTGCGGCACGACCTCCACCAGCACCCGGAACTCGGCAACCGCGAGACCCGCACGTCGGGCCTCGTGGCGGAGCGGCTGCGGGCGATGGGCGTGGAGGTGCGCACCGGCGTCGCGCACACCGGCGTGGTCGGCGTGCTGCGCGGCGGGCGGCCGGGTCCGGTGGTCGCGGTCCGCGCCGACATGGATGCGCTCCCCGTCACGGAGGCGACCGACCTGCCGTACAAGTCCACGGTCCGGACGACGTACAACGGCCAGGACGTCGGCGTGATGCACGCCTGTGGGCACGACGAGCACACCGCGATCCTCCTCGGCGTGGCCCAGATCCTCGCCGGGATGCGCGAGCGGCTTTCGGGCACAGTGCTCTTCGTCTTCCAGCCCGCCGAGGAGGGCCCGCCCGCCGGCGAGGACGGCGGTGCCCGGATGATGCTGGCGGAGGGGGCGTTCCGCGATCCGCGCCCGAGCGCGGTCTTCGGGCTGCACACGATGGCGGAGATGCCGGTCGGGCAGCTCGGCTTTACGCCGGGTCCGGCGCTGGCCTCGGCCACCAGCTTCCACGCGGTGATCCGCGGGCGGCAGGCGCACGGCGCGCGGCCGGAGCTGTCGGTGGACCCCATCGTCACCGCGTCACAGGTCGTGATGGCGCTCCAGACCATCCGCTCGCGCAATACGTCGCCCTTCGCGCCGACGGTCCTCACTGTCGGGATGCTCCACGCCGGGGAACGCGAGAACATCATCCCCGGCGAGGCGCGGCTCGCGGGGACCGTGCGCACGTATGACGCGGCGGTGCTGCAGACGATCGAGCGGCGGATGCGCGAGGTGTTTGGCGGCGTCACACAGTCGGCGGGCGCCACCTTCACCCTCGACTTCGACGAGGCCTACCCCGTCACCGTGAACGACACGGCGCTGACCGCGCGGATGGTGCCCTCGCTGCGCTGGGCGGTGGGCGCGGAGAACGTGAGCCAGCTCGCGCCGGCCACCGTCTCCGAGGACTTCTCCTACTTCGCGAACGACGTGCCCGGGTTCTACTTCCGGCTGGGCGTGCTCAAGGCGGGCACGGTGAGCGGCGATCACCACTCGCCGACCTTCCTGGCCGACGACAGCGCCATCCCCGTCGGCATCCGGGCGATGACGACGGTGGTGTTGGACTACCTCGCGGGAGGGGCGCGGTAGTCGGCATGGCGCCCGCACGGCGCCAGGCGCGCGACCGCTAGGGCGCCCCCGCGGCGGGCCCTCCGCCGAAGAACCGCGCGAACCACTCGATGTGCCGCCGCATGATGTCGAGCTGCTGCCGCGGCTCGCTGGGCCCGTGCGGCGCACGCGGGTACACCACCATCTCCGTTGTCACGTTCTGCCGCCGCAGCGCGTTGTACAGCTCGTAGCCCTGGGAAACCGGCACCCGCACGTCGGCCTCGCCGTGGAGGACCAGGGTTGGCGTCCGCGCGGCGCCGATGTTGAACATCGCCGAGTGTCTCCGGTACGGCTCGAGGTCGGTCCAGAACTCGCCGCGGAAGTAGTCGGGGACGAAGCTCGGGATGTCGCTCGTCCCCGTGAAGCTCATCAGATTCGTGACGCCGGCGCCCACGGCAGCGGCCCGGAAGCGCCGGGTCTGCGTGATGATCCAGCTCGTCATGAAGCCGCCGTAGCTCCACCCCGTCACGCCGAGCCGTGTGCTGTCCGCCACGCCCAGCCGGATCACGTGGTCCACTCCCGCCATGATGTCGCGGTAGTCGCCGCCGCCCCAGTCCGCGGAGTTGGCGTAGCGGAAGCGCCTCCCGTAACCGCTCGAGCCGCGGGGGTTGGGCCGCAGCACCGCCCAGCCCTGCGAGCCCCACGCCGCGATCGGGTATAGCCCCGGCGATCCGACGAACGACTCGGTGAACACACCCGTCGGCCCGCCGTGGATGAGCACGATGAGTGGCACCCGCTCGCCGCGCTGGTAGTTCGCCGGGTACGTAAGGAGCCCCTCCACCTCCATCCCGTCCGGTGCCCGCCACCGGACGACCTCGGTCCGTCCGACCGGCGAGGGCACTGCCTCGGCGTTTGCACGGCTCACTTGCACGGGCTGCCAGCGGGCCAACGGGCTGATGAAGGCCTCGGGCGGCCGGTCCGCCGTTTGACCGACGAACGCCACGATGCCGCCCTGCGGTCCGCCGAGCGAGAGCCCGCCGATCACGCCCTCGGCGGGTGCGAGCACGTCTGTCGCGGGGCCACCGGCGACCGGGAGCGCGGCGAGCACGGATCGGGTTCGCCGAGTCTCCGCGACGTAGAGCTGAAGGCCGTCGGCTGCCCACCCGACGATCGTCGGCTGCTCGTCGAAGGTGAGACCCAGCGCCCGCGGCGCTCCGCCCGCGGCGGGCGCCACCTGGACGCGCTGGGTGGTGGCCCACGTTGGCGGGAGGTCGCTCGCCACGTAGGCGATCCATCTCCCGTCGGGGGAGAAGCGCGGCTGTCCCTCCGCCGCGCCCGTCGCGGCGATCGGCGTGACGCGCCCCGTCACCACGTCGACCGTGGCCACGTCCGCCGTCGGCCACTCGTCGGCGAGCGGGGTGGAGACGTGCGCGTAGGCGATGAACCGGCCATCCGGTGACCAGTCGACGGCGCCGTCCACCGACCGCAGCGTGTCGGTGAGCGCGCGCGCCTCCCGCCGCCCCGCGCTGTCCCGCGCGATGGCGATGACCCAGAGTTGGACCACCTTGACGTTCCGTCCCACGACCCGCTGATCGTCGCGGCGGCGGTTCGCCGCCTCCTCGGCGTCGCTGGCCGCCACCGGCGCCGTGAACGCGACCATCCGGCCGTCCGGCGACCAGTCGTATGATTGCACGCCGCTCTTCACGTCCGTCAGCTGCTCGGCCTCCCCGCCCGCCATCGGCAGGATCCACACGTTGCCCTTGCCCGAGCGTGAGGAGACAAACGCCACGGCGCGCCCGTCGGGCGACCAGCGCGGTTGGTTGGCGGTCTTGTCGCCGCGGGTGAGTTGGCGCTGGCCCGATCCGTCGGCGTTCGCGATCCAGATGTGCGTGACGAACTCGCTCTTGTCCACAGTCATCACCGGCTCCCGCACCGTGTAGAGCACCTGGCGGCCGTCGGGAGAGACGCGCACGCCGCCCACCGGGCGCACTTGCATCATCAGGTCGGGCGTCCAGGCGACGGGCTGCTGGGCGGGTGCGGCCGTGCCGGCGAGGCAGAGCGAGAACACCCAGAGGGTCCTCAGCATCCAGTGTGACCTCGTCATTGTGTGGGCGCGCATTCGTGTACTCCTGGCGGAAGGGACGGGCGGCTGGGCACGACCATATGATGCCGCTCCGCAGCCGACTGTCAACCGACGGTGCGAGGCGCGGGTCGCCGGCGGTCCGCCCGAGGTCCCCGGGCGCGGCACGAGGGCCGCCTGGTTACGTTTCAACCTTCAACGAATCAGGACACGGACGTGAGCGACGAGCAGAAGCGGCGGCTCGACTGGCCGTCGGCGTGGCGGGAAGCACGGCAGATCATGTGGCGGCACCGCGGCTACCTGGCGGTGGGCCTGGGGGTGATGCTCCTCAACCGGCTGGCGGGGCTGGTCCTGCCGACCACCTCGAAGTTCCTGATCGACAACGTCGTCGGGAAGCACCAGGCGGGGCTGCTGCTCCCGCTCGCCCTCGCGGCGGGCGGCGCGACGCTCGTCCAGGCCCTCACCTCGTTCGCCCTGTCGCAGCTCCTCGGCGTCACGGCCCAGCGCGCCATCACCGACCTGCGGCGCGAGGTCGAGGCGCACGTGCTGCGGCTCCCGGTGCGCTTCTTCGACTCGACCAAGAGCGGCGTCCTCATCTCCCGCATCATGACTGACGCCGAAGGGGTGCGGAACCTCGTCGGCACGGGTCTCGTGCAGCTCGTCGGCGGCCTCGTGACCGCGGCGATCGCGCTCGGCGTCCTCTTCTACCTCAACTGGCGGCTCACCACGAGCACCATCGTGATCCTCGGCGTGTTCGGCGGCCTGATGGCCTACGCCTTCACCAAGCTGCGGCCGATCTTCCGCGAACGCGGGCAGATCAACGCGGAGGTGACGGGCCGGCTGGGCGAGTCGCTGGGCGGCATCCGCATCGTGAAGTCGTATGTGGCCGAGCGGAGCGAGCAGCTCGTCTTCACGCGGGGCGTGCACCGGCTGTTCCGGAACATCGCCCAGACGATCACCGGCGTCTCGTCGCTGGGCGCGGCCACGACGGTCATCACCGGCGGCATTGGCGTGCTCCTCATCATGGTGGGCGGCCACGCGATGCTCGGGGGCCGGATGACCCTCGGCGACTTCGTGATGTACGTGTTCTTCATCGGCCTCGTGGCGGCGCCCATGGTGCAGATCGCGTCCATCGGGACGCAAATCAGCGAGGCGTTCGCGGGGCTGGACCGCATCCGCGAGCTGCGGCAGATGGCGACCGAGGACGTCGACGACGAACGGCGCCACGCGATCGGCCCCGAACTCAAGGGCGCCATCGCCTTCGACGGCGTCGCCTTCGCCTACAACCCTGGTGTGCCCGTGCTGCAGGAGGTGTCCTTTCACGCGCCGGCCGGTTCGACGACGGCGCTCGTCGGCTCGAGCGGGTCGGGGAAGAGCACCCTCATTTCGCTGGTGATGGCCTTCAACCGGCCCGACGCCGGCCGCGTCACCGTGGACGGGATGGACCTCGCGGCGGTCCGGCTGCGCGACTACCGCGCGCACCTCGGCGTGGTGCTCCAGGACAACTTCCTGTTCGACGGGACCGTGGCCGAGAACATCGGTTTCTCGAAGCCGCACGCGACGCCGGAGGAGGTGCGGCGGGTGGCGCGGATCGCCCACTGCGATGAGTTCGTGCGGCAGCTGGAGAAGGGGTACGACACCGTCGTCGGCGAGCGGGGGGTGAAGCTCTCGGGCGGGCAGCGGCAACGGGTCGCGATCGCCCGCGCCATCCTGGCCGACCCGCGCATCCTCATCCTGGACGAGGCGACCAGCAGCCTCGACAGCGAGAGCGAGGCGCTGATCCAGGACGGCCTCCGGAACCTGCGGCAGGGGCGCACCACCTTCGTCATCGCGCACCGGCTCTCGACGATCCGCAGCGCGGACCAGATCCTGGTGCTGGAAGCCGGCGCGATCGTGGAGCGGGGGACGCACGAAACGCTGCTGGCCCACGGCGGCCGCTACCGGCAGCTCTACGACAAGCAGTACCGCTTCGAGGCCGACCGGTTCATCAACCCGGGCGAGGATTTCACGCCGGAGCCGGACAGTCCCGCGGCGGCGGGCGGCGCGCCGGTGCGGCCCGGGGCGCTGTAGGGCGCCTAGAACTCGAACTCCTCCATCTTCCGCAGGGCGATGCGCAGCGGGATGACCGTCGCGGCGATGCACACCGCGGCGGCGAGCGCGAACGCCCCCACCATCACCGGCGTGACCTCCAGGGGCCGCTGCTCGAACGCGGCGCGCAGGTAGCGGTACACCGGCACCGACTCGATGAGGATCACCACCGCGAGGAGGCCGACGGTCGCCATCATGAAGACGAGGCCGCCGAACGAGGTGGGGATCTGCGCGGCGTTCTCGGTCTCGAACTGCGGGTACAGCGTTCCGAAGGCGAGGGCCATGGCGGCGATGGCGAGGGTGAGGAGGACGATCGTGCCGACGCCGACGGCCATCATGAACGGCGTCGCCTTCAGGAGGACGTTGGTCAGGACCGTGATGAGCAGCGCCAGCGCCAGCAGCGGCAGCGTCCCGACCCAGTACTTCG
>Ga0315275_10007575_pt1 | contig 10500 bp, 7 predicted proteins | sample YL17G03_0_MG_FD_205557 | JGI IMG/M metagenome (GOLD analysis project Ga0315275, IMG submission 205557) | Sediment microbial communities from Yellowstone Lake, YNP, Wyoming, USA - YL17G03_0 | ecosystem: Environmental > Aquatic > Freshwater > Lake > Sediment | place: USA: Wyoming | collected...
CTACTCGTCGAAGATACCGGATCACAAATCGCCGATCTCTGGTCTATATTTGGCGAATACGGCTCAGATATATCCTGAGGATAGAGGGATGAATTACAGCGTACGGCTAGGGCGTAAGGTGGCACAGATAGTGGCTCACGACGGTTGAAATAGCGAATACCTTATGCTATCATACGATTGTTAGAAAATTCACGATTTGCTCCTGTAAATATGCATAATTTGGATATAGACCTCATCAAGGCTCAGCTTGCCACAAACCTCCGGACTCATCAACGGTTTATACAACAATTGCCTATCGACTCTAAGTCAAGATTGGGAAAAATCGTGCGAGGAGACCATGTATAAAATTTTATCCAGAGAAGATTTGGTGCCGGGCATTCACCTGTTTAAGGTTAAGGCGCCGGCAGTGGCCAAAAAGGCCCAGGCGGGGCAGTTCATCGTATTGATGATAGATGAGAGGGGGGAACGCATTCCACTCACTATCGCTGACTGGGATCGCGATGAGGGGAGCATTACTATCGTATTCATGGAGGTAGGAGCAACCACCCGAAGGTTGGCCCAGCTCAAGGCTGGTGACTCCATCGCCAACTTTGTGGGGCCACTGGGAGTGCCCACCCATATCGGTAAGTATGGCACGGTGCTCTGCGTTGGCGGTGGAGTCGGCGTCGCCCCGATCTACCCGATTGCCAGGGCAATGAAAGAGGCTGGAAATACAGTGTTGCTCATAATGGGTTCCAGGAGCAAGAGCCTGCTTTTCTGGGAGGATCACTTGCGATCCATCGATAAAAATGTAATAGTGACCACCGATGATGGTTCCTACGCTCGCAAGGGACTGGTCACCGAGCCGCTGAAGGAGCTTCTGCAGAGTAGTAGGAAGATCGACCGCGTGGTCGCCATCGGTCCAGTGATGATGATGAAGTTCTGTGCTAAGACCACTGAGCCCTTTAAGGTTCCCACCGTTGTCAGCCTGAACCCGATCATGGTCGATGGCACCGGAATGTGCGGTTGTTGTCGTGTCGAAGTAGGTGGTGAGACCAAGTTCACCTGTGTTGATGGCCCAGATTTCGATGGGCATAAGGTCGATTGGGACCTCCTACTCGCCCGCCAGCGCATCTATTGCGATGAGGAAAAGCTCGCTACAGAGCAATGTAAATGTGGGAGATAAACTATGGCTAAGATAGATTTAAATCGTGTGTCTATGCCCAAGCAAGAGCCCTTGGCACGGGCAAAGAATTTCAATGAAGTCGCCCTCGGATATAATGCCGAGATGGCCCTAGCGGAGGCAAGCCGCTGCATACAGTGTAAGAAACGCCCCTGCGTTGAAGGCTGCCCGGTCGGTGTCGATATCCCCGACTTTATCGCATCCGTCCGCGATGGTAACATGCCTGAGGCGGTCAGGGTCCTGAAAGGTAAGAACAGCCTTCCCGGGATATGCGGGAGGGTTTGTCCTCAGGAAACACAGTGCGAAGAGGTATGCTCCCTGGGTAAGAAAGGAGCCCCAATAGCTATAGGTCGTTTGGAGCGCTATGTGGCTGATTGGGAGTTGTCTCAGGGTAAGATGAAGAAGCCCGAGTTGCCGCCACGCACCGGCAAGCGGGTGGCTGTCATTGGCTCCGGGCCGGCGGGGCTTACCGCTGCCGCTGACTTAGCCAAGATGGGACATAAGGTCACCCTGTTCGAGGCGCTACATGTAGCCGGAGGCGTGTTGATGTACGGCATCCCCGAGTTTCGTCTGCCTAAGAACGTCGTTCAGTCCGAGGTGGACTATGTGAGGTCGCTCGGTGTGGATATAAGGCTGGACTCCGTGGTAGGCAAAACCATAACCATGGACGAGGTTCTGTCGGATAGCTACGATGCTATATTCATGGGCACTGGAGCGGGACTGCCTATGTTCCTGAATATACCTGGCGAAAATCTCAACGGCATTTACTCGGCAAACGAATTCCTCACCAGAACCAACTTGATGAAGGCATATCTGTTTCCAGAATATGATACCCCTATTAAAAAGGGGAGGCGGGTGATGGTTGTCGGAGGTGGTAACGTAGCCATGGATTCAGCTAGGTGTGCCTTGAGGCTGGGGGCTGAGGAGGTGTACATCGTTTATCGCCGATCTGAGAAGGAAATGCCGGCGAGGCGTGAGGAGGTGGAGAACGCTATGGAAGAGGGCATCATCTTCAAGTTTCTCACCAATCCCAAGCGTTTCATCGGCAATGACAAGGGATGGGTGATGGCCGCAGAATGCTACGAGATGGAGCTTGGGGAGCCAGATGAGAGCGGCCGGCGTCGCCCGATCGTGAAACAAGGCAGCGAGTTCACCATGGATGTCGATACCGTTGTAGTCGCTCTCGGGACTACACCTAATCCTCTAGTTCCTACCACTACTCCGGATCTGAAAGTTACTAAGAAAGGTACTGTGGTCGCCGACGAGGAGGAGGGGAAGACAACCAAGCCCTGTGTCTGGGCCGGCGGCGATGTGGTTACCGGCTCTGCCACCGTTATCAGCGCTATGGGGGCGGGCAAAAAGTCAGCTGCCGCTATCGATAGATTCCTCAAGCAGTGAATATGCAGGTCCGCTTTATGGAAGACTTGAAAAAGCTGGATGGACTATTCAAAAACTACAGGGGGGAAAAGGGAGAGCTGATCCCCCTGTTACAAGGTGTCCAGTCTACTTTTGGCTACCTGCCTCCGCAGGCTATGCAACGGGTAGCAAAGTTCCTGCGTCTATCGGAGAGCACCATATACGGTGTCGCCACATTTTACGCTCAGTTTAAATTCAACCCGGTGGGCAAACACACCATCAAGGTATGTCGTGGCACTGCCTGTCATGTCAGGGGTGTCAGCAGGATCCTCGACAGGGTGGAAAGGGAGCTAAGCATCAAATCGGGGCAGACGACTCCAGATATGGAGTACAGCTTGGAGACTATCGCCTGCTTTGGTTCGTGTGCTCTGGCGCCGGTGATGGTGATCGATGAGACCGTGTATGGGAAGATGACGCCGGACAAGGTCACGCAGATCCTGAAGGATAGCGAACAGCAGTGAACTTCAAAGAGGTACAGAAACGAGCGGCCGGTAAGTGGGAGGCGCTGCAGCAAAGCAGCAAGCCCGTCATCCTCATAGGCGCAGCCACATGTGGTCAGGCGGCGGGGGCAAGGGGAGTTATCAAAGCTATTGAGGATGAACTGCAACAGCGCAAAATCGATGCCATTATCATGCATGTTGGCTGCATCGGGGTTTGCTATGCTGAGCCGCTGGTTGACATTGTTAAGCCGGGCCGCCCGCGCATCTGCTACGGCAATATGACCCCAGAACTGGCTCGAGGGCTTATCGTGGATTACCTGGTGAACGATAATCCCAGGCCGGACCTGGCCCTCGGCACTATCGGCGACGGCGCAATACAGGGCATCCCCAAGTTTTTCGATCTGCCGATGCTGAAACCTCAGGTTCGCATTGCGCTGCGCAACTGTGGCTACATAGACCCTGAAAATATCGATCATTACATCGCTCGGGGTGGCTATAGCGGCCTGGTTAAAGCCCTGAGCATGAAGCCGGAAGAGGTGATCGAGGAGATACGAATTTCGGGGTTGCGGGGCCGCGGTGGCGCCGGCTTTCCTACAGCAACGAAGTGGGGGTTCTGCCGCAACTCTCCAGGCAGTGAGAAATATATCATCTGCAATGCCGATGAGGGCGACCCTGGTGCCTTCATGAATCGTTCTCTCCTTGAGGGTGATCCCCATTCAGTGCTTGAGGGCATGCTCATCGGGGCTTACGCCATAGGTGCAAGCCACGGCTACATCTACTGCCGCGCTGAATACCCCCTGGCGCTGAAGCGCCTCGACACTGCCCTGAAGCAGATGGAGGGATACGGGTTATTGGGCGATAACATCCTGGGCTCCGGTTTCAGCTTGCATATCAAGGTAAAGGAGGGTGCCGGAGCCTTCGTTTGCGGGGAAGAGACAGCACTTATGGCTTCAATTGAAGGAGAGCGAGGGATGCCCCGCTCACGGCCGCCGTTCCCGGCGCAGTCCGGTCTGTGGGGCAAGCCGACTAATATTAACAATGTTGAAACCTGGGGCAACGTATCTGTAATACTGGCGAGGGGTGGGAGTTGGTACGCCGGATATGGAACTGAGGACAGCAAGGGCACCAAGACCTTTGCCCTGGTGGGCAAGGTCAACCGTACTGGCCTTATCGAAGTGCCCATGGGCATTACCCTGCGTGAGATCGTGTTTGACATCGGTGGCGGCGTACTGGGAGGCAGGGAGTTCAAGGCGATACAGACCGGCGGCCCCTCCGGCGGTGTCCTGCCCGCCAGCCATCTGGACCTGAAGGTTAGTTACGAGTCGCTGGCGAAGGCAGGGGCGATAATGGGCTCCGGCGGCATGATCGTCATGGACGAAGATACCTGCATCGTCAACATCGCCCATTATTTTCTATCCTTCACTCAGTCGGAATCCTGTGGCAAGTGTGTCCCCTGTCGCCTGGGCACTAAACAGATGCTTGAAATGCTGGAAGACTTCACCCGTGGCCGCAGTAAAATGGGGGATGTCGATTTACTGCAGGTGCTGGCTGAGGACGTTAGGTCTGGCTCGCTCTGCGCCCTCGGCGGGACTGCTCCCAACCCGGTACTCACCTCGCTGCGATATTTCCGTGATGAGTACGAGGCGCATATTAGAGATCGCCGCTGCCCCGGCTTAGTGTGTAAGCCGCTGGTTTCATATTATATCCTTCCCGATAAGTGTCAGGGCTGCGGCATCTGCCTCAGGGCGTGCCCGGCTGGGGCTATCGAGGGTGGCAAGAGGATGATCCACGTTATCGACCAGCGCAAGTGCACCAAGTGCGATACCTGCTTTGAAACCTGTCCGCCTCGCTTCAAGGCAGTAGCCAAGGTATCGGGAGAAAAGGTCAAGGTTCCACGGAAACCGGAACCGGTAGTGGCCTCTGCTGCCAGTAAAGGCTGATTCGAGAATGGAAACTATCAATCTCACTATCGATGGCGTAACAGTTGAAACCCGAAAGGGGGCCACGGTGCTGGAGGCAGCACAGGGAGCCGGCATATACATCCCGACCCTGTGCTGGGATGCCGACCTCAAGCCGTTCGGTGCCTGCCGCCTGTGCATAGTGGAGATCGAGGGGATGCGTGGGTTACCCACCGCCTGTACCACACCAGCCACCAACGGAATGGTGGTGCACACCGATACGCCCCAGGTGAACCGCGTGCGCCGCACCACCCTGGAACTGACCGCAGCGGACCACCCCGGCGACTGTCTGACCTGCTCTAAGAACCAGCGCTGTGACCTGCAGAAAGTCGCGGCTTACTTAGGCATAGATGCACATCGCTTTAAGAAGATAGTCAGGAAGCATCCCGTAGACAAGAGCAACCCATTCTTCTACCGCGATATGAATTACTGTATCCTTTGCGGCAAGTGCGTCCGCACTTGCGATGAGGTCCTGGGTGTGAATGCCATAACCTATGCCTTCAGGGGCTTCGCCAGCGAGATCACCGCCTTTGGGGGACAGCCGATACTGGAGTCGAACTGCGTTTCCTGCGGTGAGTGCGTAGTGCGTTGCCCTGTTGCCGCGCTGATGCCCAAGCAGAGGGTGCAGCCGACGCGGGAAGTGAAATCTGTCTGCCCTTACTGCGGCGTGGGCTGCAGTATACATTTAGGCGTACGCGGCGACCAGATCGTTAGCGTCAGCGGCGACCGCGAGGGCCCGGCGAATAAGGGAAGGCTCTGCGTGAAGGGCCGCTTCGGTATCTCCGAGTTCGTCAATCATGAGGAGCGCCTCACCGTACCGCTCATAAGGAAGAAGGGAAAGCTGACCGAGGCTACGTGGGAGGAAGCCATCGATGTGGTGGCTAACCGGCTGTCGGAATATAAGGGCGGCGATGGCTTTGCCACCATCTCATCCGCCAAGTGCACCAACGAGGAGAATTACGTTATCCAGAAGTTCGCCCGTGTGGTGATGGGCACTAATAACATCGACCATTGCGCACGCCTCTGACACGCCCCCACTGTGGCCGGTCTGGCCCAAAGCTTCGGGAGTGGGGCGATGACCAACTCCATCGACGATATTGCCAGGGCATCCTGCATTTTCGCCATAGGCACCAACACCACCGCTGACCACCCCATCATCGGGATGGACATAAAAAGGGCAGTGAGGAATGGCGCCAAGCTGATCGTGGCTAACCCGCGCGAGATCGACCTGTGCCGCTTCGCTACGGTATGGCTGAGGCATCGCCCCGGCAGCGATGTAGCCTTGTTGATGGGCATGATGAGGGTCATCATCGATGAGGGGCTGGCCGATGTCGCTTATATTAAGGAGCGATGCGAGAACTACGAGGCCTTCAGGGATTCGCTTAAAGGTTTCGACCTGGATAAAGTAGAAAAGATCACCGGCGTGCCGAAGGACAAGATAGCCGAGGCAGCCAGGATATTCGCCAAGAGCAGCCCGGCAGCTATCCTGTATTGCATGGGGATCACCCAGCATTCACATGGGACCGATAACGTGATAGCCGTTGCCAATCTGGCTATGCTCACCGGCAATGTGGGCAAACCGTCGGCGGGGGTTAACCCGCTCAGGGGACAGAACAACGTGCAGGGTGCCTGCGACATGGGGGCCCTGCCCAATGTATATCCGGGTTACCAGCAGGTTACTGATTTAGCGATTAAGGGTAAGTTTGAGAAGGCGTGGAGGGCTAAGTTAAACGACAAACCAGGCATAACCCTCTCCGAAATTCTATCCGCGGCCCTTGAAGGGAAGATCAAGGCTATCTATTTAGTAGGGGAGAACCCCGTTCTCAGCGATCCCGACTCGAAGCACGTCGTGGCAGCACTGAAAAGGCTGCAGTTCCTCATCGTCCAGGATATTTTCCTGACGGAAACAGCCAGGCTGGCCGACGTCGTTCTGCCATCGGCAACCTTTGCGGAGAAGGACGGCACGTTCACTAATACCGAGCGGCGGATACAGCGCGTGCGCTGGGCCCTTCCACCCAGGGGTGACTCCAAGCCCGACTGGTGGATTACCTGCCAGATAGCTAGGTTCTTGGGAGGCAGTGGTTTCGGTTTCGACGACCCGTCGCAAATTATGGATGAGATTGCATCAGTCACGCCGTCGTATGGAGGCATCTCTTACAAACGGCTGGATCAGGGTAGTTTACAGTGGCCGTGTCCAACTAGAGACCACCCTGGTACCCCCATCCTGCATATCGGGACGTTCAGCCGTGGCAAGGGGAAGTTCCTGCCGCTGGAGTACAAGCCGCCGATGGAGCAGCCCGATAAAGACTACCCGCTGATCCTCACCATGGAGCGCAGCCTGTACCAGTTCCATACCGGCACCATGACGCGGAAGTCCAAGGGGCTTAACGTGTTGAAGGGTAAGGAGGCGGTGCAGATAAACCCGGCGGATGCGCAGAAGCTGGGTATCTCGGACGGTGACCCGGTGCGGGTCGTCTCTCGCCGGGGCGAGGTCAAGACCAAAGCCGAGCTAACCGAGGCGACGCCGCCCGGCGTGGTGACCATGAGCTTCCACTTCACTGAAACCAGGACCAATCTCATTACCAACCCGGCCCTTGACCCGGTGTCGAAGATTCCCGAACTTAAGGTGGCGGCGGTCAGGGTGGAGAAGCTCGGCACGAAGTCGTCGAAGGCTAAAACCAAAACTTAGAGGAGAATCAGGGATCGAAAGGCGTCCTGCATGGATAAAACCGGGCGCTTTTTTATTGTCTAACGGGCCATTTTGTAGTAGAATGCCCATATCTCAGCAGAAGAAAGTATTTCCCATCGCGTAGCCCAAGGAGCGGATAGCTATATGGGCGAAAGAGTAACCCCCCTAAGGCAGCAGTACCTCAGGATCAAACAGAGGTATCCGGAAGCGATAGTCTTCTTCCGCCTGGGCGATTTCTACGAGACCTTTGATGAAGACGCCAAGACTGTCTCCCGGGAGCTGGAGATCGTGCTTACCTCGCGGGAGATGGGCAAGGGGAAGCGCATCCCGCTGGCGGGTATCCCGTACCACGCCATCGAAAACTACCTGGCTCGACTAATAAACAAGGGATACAAGGTCGCTATCTGCGAGCAGCTCAGCGATCCCCGAGAGAAAGGATTAGTCGATCGGGATGTTGTCAGGGTGGTGACCCCGGGCACCGTGGTAGAGCCGGGCCTGCTTGAGGGTAAGGCAAACAATTACCTCGTTTCGATCGTGTCCGACGGCGAGCAGGCCGGCATAGCCCATGTGGATATCACCACCGGAGAATTCCAGACCACCCAACTGTCGCTGGGTCGCATGGCAGCTGAGCTCGCGCGCCTAAACCCGTCAGAAGTGCTCATCCCGAGAAGCCTGGATATCTCTATCCTCTCGAATCCCTCCGCGACAACGACCCCCCTCGATGAGCAGTGGTTCGAGCTGGAGTTTGCGCGGCGGCTGTTGCTGGATCACTTCGGCACCTCATCGCTGGAGGGATACGGGTGCGCCAGCATGCCGCTGGCGGTAAGGGCAGCCGGTGCCATCGTCCACTATCTTGAAGAGACCCAGAAGGGGGCGCTAGGGCAGATCACTAGGCTGTCCACCTATAGCACTGAATCTTATATGACCCTCGACCCGCAGACGCGGCGTAACCTGGAGCTGTTCCATACCTTCCGCCGCGGCACCACCGGCTCGCTCCTGTCAGTCATCGACATGACGAAGACGTCTATGGGGGGCAGGCTGCTGCAGAGGTGGCTGGGGCAGCCGTTGCTCGACATAACAGATATAGAAAAACGGCTGGATGCCGTGGCGTGGTTCCACAGCAGTGCAGGGCGGAGGGCTAAAACCTCTGCCTCGCTGAGCCAGATTGTCGATATTGAGAGGCTCATCAACCGTGTCAAGGGTGGCATAGCTACGACCAGGGAGATGGTCAGCCTGCGCCGCAGCCTGGAGGCGACGGCTCAGCTCAAAGCTTTGCTGGAGCAGGAGGATGCAGCTGCTATAGGATGGCTTCTGGAAAAGATCAGGCCGTGTCAGGGTATAGTCGAGTTGATCGCCAGGGCTATAGCCGAGGAGCCGTCGACAAACCTCGGCGAAGGCGTGATCCGGCAGGGCTTCTCGCCAGAGCTGGACGAGATCAGGTCGGCGTCACGAGACGCCAAGAAATATCTGGCGAATTTGGAGCGCCAGGAGCGGGAACGTACTGGCATCAAAACCCTTAAAGTAGGCTACAACAGGGTCTTCGGCTACTATATCGAGGTCTCCAACCCGAATTTGCCGCAGGTGCCCGATGACTACATCCGCAAGCAGACGCTGGTGAACGCGGAACGCTTCTTTACGCCGCAGCTCAAAGAATACGAATCGCTCATCCTTAACGCGCAGGAGAGGCTGGCCGAACTTGAATCCAACATCTTCCGACAGGTCATGTCTCAGGTGGGTACAGCCATAGAGCGAGTATTGGAGACGGCATCCGCGCTGGCTCATATAGATGTTTTCTCCTCACTCGGTGAGGTGGCAGCGCTCTACGGATACGTGAGACCCAAGCTGGCCGAGGAAGACTCCATTGTCATCTCGAATGGCCGACACCCGGTTGTGGAGCGCATGCTCAGCGATGGGCCCTTCGTCCCCAACGACACTCATCTCTCCGGCAAGGATGCCCAGCTGGTCATACTCACCGGCCCCAACATGGCGGGCAAGTCCACCTATCTCAGACAGGTGGCGCTCATCGTGCTGCTGGCGCAGATCGGCAGCTTCGTCCCCGCTGACTCAGCCACTATCGGCATAGTTGACCGCATCTTTACCCGCGTCGGCGCCCAGGACGAGCTGGCGATGGGTCGTTCTACCTTCATGGTGGAGATGGAGGAGACCGCCAATATCCTGAACAACGCCACGCATCGCTCGCTCATCATCCTCGACGAGATCGGCAGGGGGACCAGCACCTATGACGGCATCTCCATAGCGCAGGCGGTGGCTGAATACATCCACAACCATCCCAAGCTGGGTGCCAAGACCATCTTCGCTACACACTACCATGAGCTGGTGGAGCTGGCAAAATCATTGCCGCGGGTGAAGAATTATAACGTTGCGGTTGCCGAGGAAGGGGGCAAGGTAGTATTCCTGCGGCGGGTGATACCTGGGGGGGCGGACAAGAGCTACGGCATCCACGTGGCGCAGCTCGCTGGCCTGCCGCGTTCGGTGATCCACCGTGCCGAGGAGGTGCTTTCCACGCTGGAGAGCAACCGGCAGCGCAACGGCTCGCGTCAGGACCGCATTGTCCCTCCTCAACAGATTCCCCTCTTACCGCAGCCGTCGCCGATCATAGATGAGATATCCAAGATCGACATTGATTCCATGACGCCGCTGGAGGCATTGAATAAGCTGTACGAGCTGAAACAGAAGGCTAAGCAAGGATAGTTTTTGAAGTCGGAGGTGATAGATCAGTGAGAGCGGTTGGCGCAGTAATTACGCTAATTTGCGGTATCGCGGTGCTGGTGGGGACGTTTCTTCCTTGGCTAAGTAAGTCTATATTAGGTTTTA
>Ga0315275_10007576_pt1 | contig 10500 bp, 5 predicted proteins | sample YL17G03_0_MG_FD_205557 | JGI IMG/M metagenome (GOLD analysis project Ga0315275, IMG submission 205557) | Sediment microbial communities from Yellowstone Lake, YNP, Wyoming, USA - YL17G03_0 | ecosystem: Environmental > Aquatic > Freshwater > Lake > Sediment | place: USA: Wyoming | collected...
CGACGCCAGTGGGCCCGACGAAGAAGAGGATGCCCCTGGGCTTGCGGCGCACGGAAGAGTGCTGGATCCCGGCCAGGCCCATGTAGGCCCGGACCAGCAGGGTGCCGACGGCGTGGACGGCCTTGTCCTGTCCGATCACGCGTTTGCGGAGTTCCTCCTCCACGCCGCCCAGCCGTGCGCCGTCCAGGTCTTCCCACGGGGAACGCTGTTCCCCGAACTTATAGAGGTTGACGAGACGGTCGGGCCGGATGCGGACGGGCATCTGATTGGAGAGGGCAAGGAGATTCCGAAGGTCCTGGAGCGTGAGCCCATCGGTGAGGTCGGCCATCGGGGCCAGGACCATGCCGGGGGATGTGTAGGGATTGACGGCCTGTCCCGGCGCGGGCTTGGGCTCCGCCACGCGAAGGTCCCTCTGGTGGTCCGTAAGGAATGCCAACCGCTGCATCCGACCGGGCCGGGGTATCGTGATTACCTTGGTCCTGGGATTGTCCTGATAGAGCGTGAGTGGAAGGCTGGCCAAGCTTGAAGAGAGGATGATCAGCAGTCCCGTGGGCGCCTTGAGCGCATCCGGACCTGTCTGGCTGGGGGGCTGCTCAATGATCCCCTTGGCCAAGACCGTAAGGAACTGGCGCTCACAGAGGTCTTGGTGGCTGGGGCTGCCTACCAGGTGCTCGGTCCAGTCCAGGACGAAGACCGCGCGTTCCACCTCGTGGGACAGCAGCCTGCGCATGGCGGGGAATGCCTCTTCCGGTTGCCTGTAAAGGCCCGTCCCTGGGGAGGATTGGGATCCTGTATTGGCGCCGGGTTGCGCGTTGCCCCCCGCGTCGTCGTAATCTTCCGTTCGCTGAGCACCGGCTGCGGGTCTGCCCGACTGGAAGGTGGATCGCAGGGCCCGCTGGAAGGTCTGGAGCATCGCCGGGCTGGCAAAATGCAGGCCGTCGACGCGGTCCCACCTCCCGCAAACGGAGAAACACCTCCGGCCGTCCAGGTCGGCCTGGGCCAGACGGGCCAGGAGCAACTCCGGCAGGAGGAGATAGCGGCCTTTGTCGTCCGGGAACAGGTCGCGGACGTTGCCGTCCAGGATCAGGCAGCGGCGATAACCCGCCTCCCGGATGACCGTCTCCAGGAAGTCCCCGATGGTCGGCTTGCCGTTGCCGGGGGGGAGGGCATGGCCGGTTGACGTGGACGTGGTTGGCATGGCTTGTCTCTCCTAAGAATGACGGCGGGAGTTCAGGCTGCCGGGGATGTCAAGTTGGCTGGCGCCAATCTGCCGCGGCATTTCATCTTTCCAGTATTCGACGGCTTCGGGAAGCTTGGCGTCGCAGATCGCCTCGAGCCTGCGGCGGATGGCCTGTCGGTCCTTGCCGCACTCGCGGTGCTGGTAGCCGTCGAAGTCGTACTTGACCTGGCCATCGAGCAGGATCTCAAACCGGGCCGTCCGGCCGGAAGGAAGGCATCCGACCAAGACGACCTTGTGGCTGTCTTTCCGGGGCTTCTCGACCGCGAACCCCATCTCCACCAGGACCTGGCGCAGGCCTCGAACGATCTCGCGTCGAACCGCCTCGCGTTCTTCCTGTTGTTGACGGGCTTGTTCGGCTTGGGCCGCTTCCTGCTGGCCCTTCAAGGCGGCCGCCTTGGCGGCGGTGAAATCCTCGCGGCGCATCGCAGTCTCCGCCAGAGTCAGGTTCTGAACGGCGCGTTCGACGTTGGGATCCGTCGCCTCGACGACGGAAGCGCCTTGGAGGAGGCTGTCCAGGGAAACCCTTAGCATCGTGAAGGCCTCGTGGGCCTCGGCCTTCCCGCGGTTCCAGGCGGCTGCCGTTTGGGAAGCCTCTTCGAGGCCGCGCTTCGCAACGGCCAGCGACCTGCGGGCAAGATTGCGCGCCCGGTCTGGATCCGATTGAAGCAGGCTTCTCGCCTTAGCGGCCAGGTCGGCGGATTCCCGTTGCGCTTTCTGGCCGAACGCTTGGGTCAGATGGTGCTGGAATCGGCCGGCGGCGTGCTGAACAGAGGCCAGAAGGGAGGTGACCTCCTGGCGGACTTGCTCCCTGCGGGCCTCTTCCTTTTGGCGTCGCAGTTCCTCCATGCGCTGGCGACTGAGCTGCAGACTGTAGGATCCGAAGGAACTCATTGACAGGTCTCCTTCTTGAAGGTGTGCGTGCCGCCAAGCGTCTGGGGCTCGGCGGATTGGCTGCGGTACTCTGCGGCAGGGACTGCCACCAGGGCCGGCGGGTGGAGTTGGCCGTTTTCAACGGGTCGGCCTTGCTCCCAGGCGTCGAGAAACTTCTCCTCCGCCGCTTGGCAAGTCAGGTGCTCCTGCGAGCAGCCCGCCAGCAGGAGGGACAGCGAAGCGGATCCAATCCAGGGCCTACCCCGGCAGACCGCTGAACCCACAAGGGCTTGCCGGTCGGCCACGAGGAATTCCTGGGATACGGCCGATGACAGGCGGTGCTGGATATTGTTGTGGATAGGCGCCCAGCGCCAGGCACCGGCGGGAACCTGATTGTCCCACAATAGGTGGCAGTGAGCGCCTCGCTGGGCGGCCTGACAGATCACCTCGGACAGGATGGCGGTGCCGTTTCCGGGTAGCCCCTGGGCCTGCATCAGGACGGTATCCTTGGCCAGAGCGATGACCTCCAAGACCTTTTTGCGGACCTCATGGACCGCCAGGGCTGATAAGCCGATCGGTTCAGGCGCGGCTGAGGCGATAGCGGATCCATTGTCTTGCGGGGCGGTCGTCGAGATGAGGAGCGGACCCAAGAGATGACCCCAATCGATGCGGTCTTCCTGCAAACGGGTTTCCAGCACCCTTTGGAACCAGACGTGGCCAGGCTGGAGGGAAGGATCGCAGACCTGGAGACGGATCTCCCCGCGGGAGCTTCGAAAGACGAGTAGGCACACCTGGCGCCAGGAGATGCCGCCATCACCTTGGGTGGTGGGGAAAGTCGGAGAGGTTCCCGTCTGGCCGGCGGCAGTTGGATGGGATCCGGTGGGCTCCGCGGCGAATATAACAGTGTCCTTGTCCTGGGCGATTGTCCCCTGGGATCGGACCACTCGGCGGAGGGTGTCCAGGGAGATCCGTTCTGCCCGAGCCAACGGGAAGTCGGCATCCAACGCGCCGTCGGCGTTGCCCTTAGCATCCTGTTGCCTCGGGGCGACGGTCGCAGGGTCGTCGGGGAAGTCCCCGGCGATCGGGTCGAAGAAGAGCGACACGGCCTGCCGTCGGGTCTTCACAGGCAGCTGTCCCCGGCTGTGGCACTCGATCCCCAGGTCCGTAATCCGCGAGTGCCCGTCCGGGGTTCTTTCCACCGCGCCGAGATTGGCCAGATCCCTGAGCGTCTCGTCGATGAACGCGGGATCGTGGATCGCGAGTTCCCGTGCGATGGTCAAGCTGTCCGGGGGGTCGGTGTCCAGGGTCAGACAGATGTGAAGCAGGATCTTCTCCAGGGCCGAGAGGCTTCGCGGGGTCCCCACCAGGGCTTCAAAGGGGATCTCCTGCAACGGCCAATCCAGCCTTCGCGCAAACCACAACTTAAAACCCTCTTGCACGCGATGGCAACGGCGAAGGAACCTCTTGTCCATCTGGTTCTCCGGTGGAATATGACATCGGGAAAAAGTGTCGAACATGTCCTTGGCCCTCGGGGGTCCGGAACGCTTCGTTTTGCTTGGTTGGAAAAGGTTCTCCGTCGTCCTGTACCATAAGAGGGCTGTGGCGGGGATTTTCTTGTCCGGAAACGATAAATTTTGCGCGGGTGGAACCGGCATTATGGGAACAACTCCCGGGCCGAGCGCAGGCCGCCGTACTTCTTGATTACGTCCAGGATATGGGTGTAGCATCGCCGCGGAACCACCGCACCGTCCGCCGAGGGCAGGGGGACTTCGAGATTGGCGAAGGTGTTGACAGCGCCAAGGACAACGAGAAACTTCTGGGCACGGGACATCGCCACATTGATCCGCTCGAAGGTCCGGGCGAACTCCCCGACCGGGCCCCGTTTGGACCGAACCAGGCTGACAATCACGATGGAGCGTTCCGCTCCCTGGAAGTTGTCCACCGTGTCCAGGCGGATGTCCAGGAAGTCCTTGTCCGCCCCCTTGAGCAGGCCCACCTCCCGATGGATCAGGGCCGCCTGGGCCCCATAGAAGGTGATAACCGCCACATCGAGGGACCTGGGCGCCCTGCCCGCCTCGCAGGCGGCCTTGTTGAGGAACCGGATGACTTGGGCTACGGACCGTGCCTCCACATCGTTGGCCTTGCTGCTTCCTACTTGCCTTTCGCGGACCGCGCGGCCCCGGTCGTCGTAGGAGGTGTCCACCCAGAGGACGTGATTACCCGGGGCGAGGAATTCACCACGGCGGGTCCTGACGGTCAGCCCATGAGCACAGCGGACCTCCGGATCGGCGATGCCGCAGCGGAGCCGACCATCGTAAAACTGATTGATGACCTCCATGATCTGGGGATGCATGCGGTACTGTTCCTCGAAGTATTCCTTGAGGACCTCCGGCGCCTCCTGGAAGAGCTTCTTGAACAGGCTGGAGGTGACCATCTCCTTGAAGCGCATGACTTGCTCGAATTCCTCGTCCACCTCGGCCATTTCGCCAAAGGGACGCTCGCGGTGAGGCCCCTCCTTGAACGTGGGTGGCAGTTGCTTGAAGTCCCCGGCGAGGACGACCTTGCGGCCCACCAGAGCGGGCAGCAGCAGTTCCGGCGGCGCGGCTTTGCTGACCTCGTCGACGATTACGATGTCGAAGAGAGCAAACTCAGGACGGCCGAGGAACTCGCGCCAGTTGCCGCAACAGGAGCAGGTGGCCCCGACGACATTGCACCGCTTGAGGTAAAGAGGCGCAAGCCGTTGGAGGTCGGCGTCGGTCGGCTTGTGCAGCAGGCGGACCCATTCCGCCTGAATGGGTCCCCACCGGCGATGCCGCTCGAGGGGTTCCCGGCTGTCGGCGAGATAAGAGGTCCGAGCGGCGTCGAGCCTCGTCAGGGAAGGGCGTCCGATGGGCAGGTCTTCGGCGCCGGCCCGGTCCCGCATCCCCTTCGGTAGGGAGGCGATAGTCCGGTTCCAGTCGCATTCCAGCCTGGAAATCGCGGCCTGGATCTCCGCAAGGGTGGACGCGGAATCCCCATGCGCTCGTTCGAGTTCTTGAAGGGCCACGTGGACCTGGCGGACCTGGTCCCTGGACTGCGCCAACTGTTGTGCCAGATGCTCGCCAGCCGACCGCGCGACGGACACCAGCGCCTCGGAGAGGCCGTCCGACAAGGGACGGACGGCGGCCTGGGCCTCCTGCACGGCGGCCCGAGCCCGAGCCAAGACCGCTTGGAATCGCCTTTGGGGCCGCAGGGATGTGGCAACCTCGGCAATACCCATAGCGTCGGCGATTGGCCGGCCTCCCAGGGTTTCCAACGCCTTGTGCAGAGCCCCTGTCGCCTTGGCCCAGTCCGAGTCCGAGACCTGGGACATCCCCAGCGCCGCGCAAAGGCGCTCGGCCTCCTCGCAGGACGATAGAAGACGGGGCAGTCCTGATCGCAGAACCCGAAGACCGTTAAACAAGCGGAGGGCGCTGATCCACTCCACGGCCAGATTGGGGCTGACCAAGGCCCTCTGAGGATCGGATGGCTGTGGTTTGCCGGTCAGCCATCGGCGCAGCCACTGCCTGAGCCAAAGTATCCTGGACTTGGATGAAGACTCGGGACGCACATGACCCTGCTGTGCCTGGCTACTGCGTGGCAGCAGGCGCAGCGCTGCTTCGGGCAAGGGATGGAGCCGGCACCAGGAGATGAGGCCTTCAAACACGGCAGGCCTCCGGGGCTCATCTATCATCTGAACCCATTCTCCGGTGTCGCGGCACGCCGAAGCAGTTGGCAGGTTGGAGGAAATGTCCTCCAGAAGGCGGACCGAGGAGGTCAGGCCGGATGACTGCTGTTCCAGCTCGCTCAAGGAACGTAGTAAGCAGGAAGACTGGCCCTCTGATTCCTCCAGCCGCTGCTGGGCGGTCTGGCGGTCGCGGAGCAGCCTTTCGTAGTCCACAAGGAGACCCTCCAGGCGGGGCCATTGGCAGTTAGCGGACTCGCACTCCGCCGCCAGCCGATCGCCTTCCTCGTGCGCGGCCGTACAGGCGGCGCGGACGCAGGACAGCCAGTATCCGACGACAATGTCTTCCGACAGTGGGGATCGGACGTGGTCCCGTTCACGACCGTTGCCTACTCTCAGGGGACGCAATTGGGGCTGCTCCGGCAAACGGCCGAGGATATTGTCCACCGCCAGATGGGACTGCGAGACCACCAGGACGCGCAGGCCCGCCAGCGCCGCCTGCCAGCAGATCTCGGCGAGCGTGACGGTCTTGCCCGTTCCCGGAGGACCTTGGATCAGAAACAGGTCGATCGCGGCCATAGCCTTCGCGACCGCATGTTGTTGGCTGCGATTGAGGTTGTGGAAGTATGTCAGGCCAGGGCCAGGTGGCGCCAACAGGATTGGACCGCAAGGAACGCGGGCCTTGTTGGCCTGGAAAAAAAAGAGCGGCAACCAAGCGTTGACATGCTCGCCCCGAATCAGCTTGAACAGGGCCTGCCGTTGTCGTTGCAGGGGAATCAGTTCCGCGTGGATGGCGTTGACCAGAAACCCCTCAGATGCGATCACGGGATCATCCCAGAAATCCTCATCCGGATGAATCTCAAGAACGCCGTGGACCAGATTGTCCTCGCCGCCCGACGAGTCCGTGGTGCCTTCTGGCAGGCCATCGATATCCGCGTCCTGCGGAAGCACTTCCCCCAGGACGACGCCTCTTGCGTTGTCTCGGGGATTCCATCGCTGGGTGTCCTGCGACGCGGTCAAGGGCATGGCCAGGGCCATGAAGGTCCCGATCTTGCGGCATTGCTTCCAGGTGGCGACGGTGGCGTGAAGGTCGAACCGAAGGGTCTTCGAGGACCTGTCGATCGCCACGGCCGAATAGCGGAGGCCGATCTGTCTGCGACGGACCAGATCGAGCTGCCAGGCGAGGAACGATTGCCAGTCCTCCAGCTTCTGGGCCAACAGCAGTCGCCCTGACTTCAGGACCAGGAGCGCCTGCTGAGTGTCGGAGGACAGCGGTGCCGGCGGGCGCGTCCTGACAAGGACCTGACCGACGTTCGGGGGGGCCTGAACATATGCAGGTCCGGTCAAGACCAGGTCGTCAGGGCCGGGCGCCTCAGGGTAACGGCCGTACTCGAAGCCGATGGCGTAGAAAAAGCCGTTCGTGATGACGCAGCGAAACGCCGGGATGCCCTCCTCGGTGCCATAACCGAGCGTCACGGAGGCTTCCATCGGCGGCTTGACAAGGAAGACCGGATTGCCGTCTTGGCTCATGGAGATGTTTGCAATAACGGCCGTGCACACACGGTCCGGCGCCCAGAAACGTGCCAGACATTCCAGCGCCAGCAGATGCGACTGCTCGGGCGTGGGATTATCTTGGGCCTGCTGAGGAAAAAGCGATCGCAGATGGTTGTCGCGGCAGACAAAGCCGACGAAGCCCGGCCTAGGGCCTCCGTTTCCCCGCCAGGCCGCCTCGGTGATCCGCAGGCCGATCTCAGGGACTGGGATCGGGTTGGTCATGAATAAGTCCGCCGTGGTTTGGCCGGGTTCGAGGGATTCAACCGCAGCCACCGGGTAACCGTCCCCCCGGAAGAAACGAACAGGAGCCACTGGATCGCCTCCTGTGCGACCGGCATGTCGCGCAGGTATGGGGGGAGCGCGTTGGGACGGATCGCGATCAGGCTTATATCGCCTCGCCGCTCAACTCGCCCCAGGTCTGTGATCAAGTCCCTGACTTCTCGCCGAGGCCGAGGTTCCTTGGAACGCCCCGAATTGGCAGTTGTCGTCGTCGTTTCCATGACTTTGGCTCCTTGTTTGGCCGGGTACCTTCAATCCTATATTCGCGGGCATGAAGATAATGTCGCAGGCGTACTGGCCTTTTTCGACCAGGCTGGCCGAACGCTTGTTAAGGCCGCCGGATAAGAGGAGTGTCCCAAGGGGCCGTTTCTTTTGGGAATCATGATGTTGTGGATTTGGGTGTGGAGGAGGCGCCCACCCGGTACAGGGCGCGGCGCAAACGGCTGGTAGATGAGATGAAAGGGGAGGGTGTGGCGGGCGGCTGACAACGAACAGTCGCGGGTGTGCGCTGGACGATTCTCGGCCCGCGTTGAACGTTTAACTCACGGTAAGACAAGCGAGCGAGAAGAAGATGAAAACTTTCCCCGCCGATGTCCCGGACCGAGTTCTACAGCAGCGCCTTGCGGATCTGGGCCAAGGCGACCCTGTAAAAGATCATCGCCTCGGCGGCGGCGACAATCAGGACCAGGTCCCGCCCGATGCCGAGGAATGTCTCCCAATAGGCTCCCGCGACGTCCCGATGGAGGCCGGCGTAATACACAAACTCCAGCGCGAACAAGAAGACTCCCACTAGGAAGAAGGCTAGCAACCCCCAGTGCCAGGGGAAGAACAATGCGCGGACCGGCATCCTTCCCTCGAGGAAGCTATCCCCCGCCAAGCAACGACGAGCGGTGACGTACTGATGCCGGTCGACCAGATGTTCTAGGCCGGCGACCACGGCAAAGGTGTTAGTCAGCAGTATCCAAGCGAACAGCCATAGAACGAATATGTCCTTCGCAAGGCTGGCCAACACGGGCCAGTCGGTGCTGGTGCTGAGGTTCGTCGTCGTTGGCAGCATGGGTGCCAGGATCAGGACAGCGCCGGTCATGGCGGCGCCCAGGATGGGAATGCTCGCCAGCCACGCCCAGTCCTTACGATGGCGCAGGCAGGCAAGGATCAGGCCGTAGCTTACCAGGAGGCCGGCAACCGCAACCATCGTGGAAAACATAGTCCGCAGGGTCGCCATCCCAAAGGGATAGTCGCCGGCGTAGGCCAGATGGTGCTTGAATCCCTCCAACAGGAAGATGGCCGTCAGGTTCGCAGCCGACAGCAACACGTGCCCTCGGTGCGACCAACCCTCACGGCTAGACGGTGAGCCTTTCCGACGCGGTAGCCCAACCATCCGCCAACCCGGTCTGAACGTATCCGCAAGGATGGCACCGGCAGTGTCCTTGACTTCGATCCCAAAGAGTTCATCGCAGGCCTCATCCAAACGTCCCACGTGTCGGACTGTTGCGTTGGCGGCCTGGGCGGCGTGTTGAAGGGAAGGGCTTCCCGCGAAGATCGCGGCGTTGCCCGCCGGGACAAAAACCCGCCGGCAACCCACCGCCACGGCCCGCCGCACCTTTTCCTCTACACCGTCGACCGCGAGCACATCCGCCAGGTCCTCGGAGGACCCCGACAGGGCGCCCGTGAGGGCCGTGTCGTTGGGCACGACCTGGCTGACGTACGCGGAGACAATGGCTACCGCCAGCGGCAGACCCAGCGACGCCCCCGTATAGCTTCTGGGCACGTCGACAGGTTCTCCCTGGACCGTGCTGATCTCCCACCGGACGAGGCGGCCCTGGAGGCCGTCGGGGTAACCTCTTCGGCGGAGGAAGGCATCCGCCGCCTTCATCGCCACCTCGGAAGCATCCTGCGTCACGCTGTCCAACTGATCGATTGCCAAACGGGCATAGACGATCCGGCTATCCTCGTGGGCGCTTGCCGAAAGGACCACGTGGATCAACCGGGTGTAACCTTCCTTCCGCTGCTCGTTGTAGAACAGGCCCCGGACCACGCCCGGCCGCTTCTCGTCCTCCTCGATCCGCTCGATGAGCTTCTGAACCTGGGCGGCTAGGACGTTGGCCATCTCATGGCGACCCATCTCGTGGAGGCACTGGAAGTAGACGTCGAAAAGCGGTCTCAAGAATCCCCCGGCAGCCCCTTCGAGCAGCTCCAGGCGCTGCAGGGCCTGCTCCAGCTTGCCGTTGGGTCTCGGCACGTCCGCCTTGCCTGGCTGCGTTCGGCACATCTGCTCGTGGGCGGCGTCCAGGTCCTTGCGCATGGCTGCGGATAACGCCAGGAGGCAGCGGACCCAGGCCAGTTGCTCCAATGTTGCCGCCGGCCTGTACTGCGCGCCAAGGGCGCATTCCAACAGCCCCGCCAGATGCTCGAGCTGCCCAACATCGCCCAGCAGCCACCTCGTGTGGTGTTGCAGAAGCTGGGGGAGGCCCTTCTGGCAAAGCTGGTCTAACATTGACAGGTCGGCGGGCTCCAATTCGCCCCACGGCCGGTTCCGCAAGTGGCCAAGTAGGAGCCGCAGCGCCTCACGAGGCCGGTCCTGGGCCATGAGATCGGCGAACGTGCGAGCTGGGAACGGCCCTTCAGACACGGTCAATCTCCGGTCTTGACGTGCCGCAGGGCCTCCTGGGCGGTGGCCCGGACCGGCGGGCTGGCGTCCCCGCACGCCCGCTTTAGCAAGGCCGTGGCCTGCGGCCCGCCAATGAGAGCCAACATCTTCAGGGCCGCCTGCTTGATCTCCACGTCGTCTTGATCCAACAGCTGTTCCAGGATCGGTACAAACGCGGGGGTGCCGGCCGAGGCAAGCTGGCTG
>Ga0315275_10007577_pt1 | contig 10499 bp, 9 predicted proteins | sample YL17G03_0_MG_FD_205557 | JGI IMG/M metagenome (GOLD analysis project Ga0315275, IMG submission 205557) | Sediment microbial communities from Yellowstone Lake, YNP, Wyoming, USA - YL17G03_0 | ecosystem: Environmental > Aquatic > Freshwater > Lake > Sediment | place: USA: Wyoming | collected...
CCCACCGGTCGGCCGCGTGACCCAGCGGCAGCCCCACCACCAGCACGGGCACTGCCAGTGCCGCCAGCAATGCCCCTGTGTGAAGGCCCGAGAGATGCAGTTCTACCTTCACGTAGACGATGAGGAAGCTCGCCAGCATGAGAACGCCTAGCGTCATCAGGATGCTGACGAGAAGGACGAGTGGCAGACGGTACGGCGGGAGACGGGGCTGCGTCAGCGCCGACATGGAGGGAGCGGCCACCGCTGGCTCGTGCGGGTCACCGGCTGCTCCGCGCACCACGGGAAGGCCGAGGTAGCCAGTTACCGCACTGAGGAAGAGAAACGCGCTCGCGAGGTAGAACGGAGAGTGGTGGCTGCCCGTGAAGTAGTCCGCGAAGGATCCCATCGCGGCCGCGGCCCCGATGGCGCCGACGTAAACGGTATTCATCACGCTCATGGCGGCTGCGCGCGACCGCTTGTCCACCAAGTCTCCCACCATCGCAAAAAGCGGCGGCCAGAGCGCGGCGGCCCCCACGCCGTCGAGCGCCCGCACCGGGAACACGAGGGCCCACAGGCGCGTCGGCAGCCGCACAATGATGACAGGGTTGAGACAGATCAGCAGCGGCCCGAGGACCACGAAGGGCTTCCGGCCGAGCCGGTCGGACAGGCGACCCAGAGGGAACTTCAGGGCCATCTCGCAAGCGAGGAAAGTGGCGCTGATCCCGCCCACGGCCAGCCCGGAAACGCGCAGGTCCTGGATCAGGTAGACCGGGAGGGCGTACACATTCACCAGCGCGAAGGCGAGCTGGCTGGCGCCGGTTACGACCGCCAGGCGAAGCAGCGGAGGATACTCGCGAAAGAGGGCGACATAGGTGCGCTCGAACAGGCGGCCGATCACCCCCGCCTCCTAGACTCGCTCGAGCGCGGCCACTAGAGTCAGACCCCTGGTCAGCGGCGTCCTGAGCCCTACCTCCTTGGTCGTACAGCGCCAGCCGGGGGCCCAGTCGTTGAGCGCGCCCGCGCGGTAGCAGTAGACCGCTGTCCCGCGCAGCCGGTTGGCCGCCACGAAACATCTGCCCCAGAGGCCCTGCTGGGGGACCGTGAGAACCACGGCGCGGCGGGCGCAGGCGCACAGCTTGGTAACGAAGGCGGCCGGGTCGCCGATGTAGTCGAGCACGCCGATCGCCACCGCCACCTCGTACCGCCCGTCCTCCTCCCGAGCCAGGAAGTCGCCGTTGACCACAGTCACGTTGGCGGCCCCCGCGGCGCGCACCCTCTCCCTCAGGACCTCCGCCATGCGGGCCGAGTCCTCCACCGCAACAACCTCGCGGAACATCCGCGAGAGCGGCAGCGTGTAGAAGCCCGTCCCGGGGCCCACCTCCAGCACCCGCTCGGCCGCGTCAGCGTAGCCGGCCAGGGACTCGAGCACGATGCGAGCCTCCTGGCGACGGATCGCCGAGATGACGGGCAGCGACAGGTTCAGCTCGTAGAAGCCTGCGTCCCGGTGATAGGGGTTGTTGCTCACGCTGAGTGATCCGCCTCCTGCGGGAACCCCTCGCCTATCGCGGAGCAAGGGCCACTTGCGGCTTCCTCTGCTGCAGTTCTGCTCTTGGCGTGCTCACCCTCTCAGCTCGGCCGGTCAGCCACGCGCAGGACAGCGCCGCCGGCCCGCCGAAGAGAAGTACCATGTATGATACGGACTCTCTAGGGACCTCTGAGGCATGATCCCCTCTCTCTCGGCCATCCACTTCCTCATCAGCTACGGCTGCTCCGCCGAGTGCGACCACTGCTTCGCCTGGGGCACCCCGCGGCGGGAGGCGGGCATCACCTGCGAGCAGGTTGACGAGTTCCTGGGACAGATCGTCTCCCTTGGCACGGTCAGGTCCGTGTGCGGGGAGGGCGGCGAATCGTTCACCAAGTACCCGGTCCTGCTGCACCTGATGCGCCGCGGCTCCGCGCTGGGGCTCGGCGTCTCGGCCCTGACCAATGCCTTCTGGGTGACCTCGCGGACGGAGGTCGAGGCGCGGCTCAGAGAGCTGATGGCGGCCGGCCTGAGCAGCCTCGGGGTGAGCACTGACCAATGGCATCGCCAGCACGTTCCCGTGGCGCGAATTGACCTGCTGCTGGAGATCTGCGCGGCGGTCGGACTGCAGGCCTCGCGGATGGAGACCACACCCGAGGGCGTCATGTTCCGAGGCCGGGCGGCCGAGCGGCTGGCCCCGGGGAGACCCACCAAGCCGGCCGAGGAACTCGCGACCTGCCCCCACGAGCAGCTCGGCGCGCCATCGCGAATCCACCTCGACTGCTACGGCCGGCTTCATCTCTGTCAGGGGCTGAACATCGGGCCCGGCGGCCCCGCAGAGGCCGTTGGCGGTTACGACCCCAGCACCCATCCCATTGTCCGGCTGCTGCTCGATGGCGGGCCCTACGCGCTGGGGCGATTCGCCACCAGCCGCGGCTTTGAGATGGCCGCCGGCTACGTGGATGCCTGCCACCTCTGCTATCGAGCGCGGGAGTTCCTCCGCCCGCACTTCCCCGAACTTCTCGGACCGGATGAGATGTACGGCGTCTAATGCCCGTGCCCGAGTCCCTCACCTCGGAGCGTCTCCAGCAGATGTGGTAGGACCACACGCAACACGGGCGAAACTTCCTCGATCGCCGCCTTGCTCCCCGGCAGGTTGATGATCACAGTGCGGCCTCTCAGGCCGCTGACTCCTCGCGAGAGGCAAGCGTAGGACGTGTGGCGCATTCCCTCGGCGCGGAGCGCCTCTGCGATTCCCGGTGCCTGGGTGTCGAGCAGGGAAAGGGTGGCCTCCGGGGTGCGGTCCCTCGGCGCGAGCCCGGTCCCGCCGGTGGTCAGCACGACGTCCACCCCACAGCGGTCGGCGAGGAACGCGAGATATGAGCGGATCTGGTCCTCCTCGTCGGGCAGGATCGTGTAGTCAGCAGCCGCGACTTCCAGCTCCTCCAGCAACCTCACCAGGGCCGGTCCGCTCTCATCCTGTCGTTCCCCCCGAGCGCAGCGGTCGCTCGCGGTCAGCACGGCGCCGACCTTGATCGTGGTCGGGGTGACCGCATCGCCCGTCGCGACGCGGCCCCCGCGCAGCACTCTGGCGAACACGCCCTCCCGGGGCATGATGCAATCGCCCAGCCGCCGGCCGATGCTGCACGGCTGGGGGCAGATCTTGCCGATCTGAGAGACCTGAAGGATCGCGGTCGGTCCGGCTAGCAGCCGCTGGCCTATGGCCGCCGATGTCGGCTCGAAGCCGGCCACCGTGAGGTTCTCGCCGAAATCGCCCGCGCCGACGTCAACGCCCCGCGCGATGCAGCGCTTGATCGCCTCCTCGGCCAGCAGGCTCACCTGGCGCTCGCCGCCGGCGTGCGCGTCGCCCTCCACCCCCTGACCGGCCACCAAGAGGGCCGCCGGAACGGGCGACTTCTTTTCCCCCTTCTCGGCCGCGATGTTGACCGAGACGATCCTGCCCTGCATGGGTCCTCCTCATCCCTCCGACTCCACCCGCGCATCGGCCAGCGCCGGCGGCGGGGATCGGTGTCCCCGCCCTACAGGGGCCCAGCTCGCTACCTCGCGGAAGAACGGCCGGGCGCGGGTGACATAGTACCACGCGAAGACCAGGTAGGCACCAAGCCAGGCCAGCGCCGCGCCCACCGCGCCCAGGGGCGGGATGAGCGCAACACCCAGCGGCACCACGAGCGAGAACCAAATCACGTTGGCCTTGCCGATGATGCTGGTGCGGTTGGAGACAACGTTAGTCGCCGAGGCCACCCATCCGGCGATCATCACCGGCATCACCAGCCCGATCACCCGTGCCGCTGACACTGCTCCGGCCTGCTCGGAGCCAAAGATGGCGGGCACGATCCAACCCCCACCCGCCACCAGCAGCGCGCCGTAGGCGACCGCCAGCCCAAGCAACACCCCCCGCGCCCGGGTGAGGGAGCGAAGCAGTTCGCCGCTGTTCTTCGCCGCGTACAGGCGCGTCCATTCCGGCAGCAAAACGATCATGCAGGCCTGGTAGAGGACCGCGAGGTGGCCGAGCAGGACGAGCGCGATCTCGAAGTGCCCGAGCGAAACCGGCCCCGAGCGCGAGGCCAGCAGCAGTCTCAGCAGCGTCCGCGCCCCGAAGCCGGCAAGCGGCACAATCCAGATGGGGAGCAAGAAGGGCGCGAGTTGCCGGAGCTGCTGACGTGCGACGCCGCCCGGCCACAGGAAGCCGAGCGCGCCCCGGGCCAGCCAGCCGGAGGCGACGGCCGCGCCCAGCCAGCCCGCGGCGATGCAAGCCATGAGGCCGGCCTGCCCCCAGCGGGAGAAGCCCAGCGTGCCCAGCAGCAGCGCGGGGAAGACCAGGGCCGCCGTCAGCAGGTTCGCAGTGGCCCAGCGGCGGGGCCGCTCCATTCCCTGGATGCAGGCCATCAGATACTGGTTCAGAGGGGTGAGTAGGCACAGCGAGGCCGCGGCCAACAACACCGGGAGGCGCAGCGTCTCTGCGCCGTAAGCCCGGCTCAGCCAGCCCGCGCCGACGGTGCAGCAGGCCAGCGCGACCAGCCCGGAGGCGAGGCGGCACCACAGCCCGGCCGTGTAATAGGCGCGCACGGAGGCAGGGCTTTCCTGCCTCGCCTCGGCGATGAACTTGGGGACGCCAGACTCGACCGGAAAGGCGGCGACCAACTGGAAGATCCCTGCGATCGTGAGCACCAGGGCGTAGTTGCCGAAGCCCGCCGGGCCGAGCGCGCGGGCGAGCACCGCGGTGGCCACGAAGCTCAGCATCGTCTGGGAGATCAGCATCGCGCCCACCGGGTACTTCACGCGGGCCGCCAGCGCGCGGTAGGCAGCGCCGTCCGTCGCCTCGCGCAGCAAGGCCCGCGCGGCCGCCACCGCTGACCGGTTCGGCAGGGCCTGCCACTCGACGTCCATCCGCTCGATCACCATCTCCGTGGCGGCTGCGAAGCAACGCCGCAGCCGTTACTCGACTCTCTCAGTGGGGATTCGTCGCAGCAGAGGGCCTCCCCTGTCCTGACGGATGGCGTGATGCCGTCTCCCGGAGGGTCGCGGCTGCAGTAGGGCAGGTTTGGAACCTGCCCTACCGAAGAGGGGGGCGATGAGGTGGCTCGTGCGAACGTGGTCGGCCCTCACAGCCCCGCGGCGGCTGCGAAGCAACGCCGCAGCCGTGGCCTATCGCCGCTTCAGCCTCCACGGCTGCCGGGTGATGGCGGCCGCGACCGCATTCTATGCCTTGCTCTCCGTGGTGCCACTTGCACTCCTCGCGGTCGCGCTGTCTGGGCACCTCCTCGGCGCGCAGGAGGCCTATCGGAAGGTAGCCGACCTGCTGCGAGCCGGAATGCCGGAAGCGTCAAGCCAGGCCTTGCTGAGCGCGATCAAGGTGATCTCGCGGAAGGAGGGGCGCTGGTTCGTCTACCTGGTCGGTCTCTTCGGCCTACTCTGGTCAGGCATGAGCTTGCTCACCAATCTCTCGGTTTTTCTGACACGAGCCTGGGGCGAGCAGCCCATCAGGCGGGCCTTCCTGCGCCAGAGGCTGGTGGCGCTGGCCGCGATCGGCGCCGCCGGGACCCTGTTCTTCCTCTCGCTCGTCTTCACCAGCGTGGCCTCATCGCTCAAGCATCACCCCGAGTGGCTATCCCTGCTCTCGGATTACCTCAGCGCGCCGAAGGCGCCGAGCGGGCCGGTCCTGTCCCTGGTGGTGGGAGTGGCCATGTTCTTCTTGCTCTACCGCTTTCTGCCCGCAGCGCGTGTCACTTCGGCCGCGGCCCTGGTCGGCGCGGTGCCGGCCGCGATCCTGTGGCATATCTCGCGCAGCCTGTTCGGCGCTCTGGTGGCGAGCAGCACCCGCTACGGCCAGGTCTACGGCCCGCTCGCGGGGGTGGTCGTCTTCCTGCTCTGGGTCTACTACTCCGCCATGATCCTGTTCTTCTGCGCAGAGCTGGCCGCGCTCTACCAGGAGGGACGGAGCCGTTAGCGGCCTCGCGCGACGGAAGGGATCGCGCCCAGGCAGTGGAATGCTACAGCGCATTTCATGGGTCCAGAGCTGCTGCCCGCACCGTGGGCCGGCATGAAATGCGCCCGCGCACACCCGCCGGTGCCGGCCGGCTGTTTCATAGCCCGCCTGCGGCGGGCTATGAAACAGCTTGTAGCACCTTCGTAAGAGCTCGCAGCGTGAGGAGCGGAGATGGCCAAGATCGCGTTCGTGGGGGCGGGGAGCCTGGGGTTCACCCGCCGGCTGGTGATAGACATGATGTCGTGGGAGGATCTCTCGGACTCGACGGTCTCTCTGATTGACGTCCACGAGAAGCGTCTGGACTACGCCAGGCGGGCGGTTGAGCGGATCATGGAGGTCGGGAAGTACCCGGCGAAGGTGGAGGCGACGACCGACCGCGCCAAGGGCCTGGAGGGCGCGGACATCGTCGTAGCCACCATCCTCGCGCACGGCGTGGATGGGTTCCGCCCCGAGATCGAGATTCCCATGAAGTACGGGGTGGACTTCAACGTGGGCGACAGCTACGGGACGGCGGCCGTCTTCCGCTCCCTGCGCACCATCCCGATGATGATAGACATCTGCCGGGATATGGAGAAGGTCGCGCCCAAGGCCTACATGCTGAACTACACCAACCCCATGACCATGCTCTGCCGCGCCATGCAGAAGGCGACCGCGGTCAAGCTGGTCGGGCTCTGCCATAGCGTCCAGGGGCTGGGAGGTATGCTCGGCTCCTGGATCGGCGCGCCGGAGGAGGAGATCCTCTGCGAGTGCGCCGGCATCAACCATCAGGCCTGGGCGCTCCGGTTCGAGTGGAACGGCAAGGACGCCTACCCGCTGCTGCGGCAGGCGGTGGAGAAGCCGGAGATCTGGCGTAAGGACATCGTGCGCATCGAGATGTTCAAAGCGCTCGGCTACTACGTCACCGAGTCCAGCGGTCACAACTCGGAATACGTGTGGTGGTTCCGCAAGCGACCTGACCTGATCGAGAAGTTCTGCACCCACGGGGAGGACTGGAACCCGGGGGTACATGGTCAGATCCTGAAGGGCTATGAGCGCAGCGCGCAGACCTGGGAGAAGCAGTTGGCGGACTACGCCTCCGGCAAGGTCGAGATCAAGCTAGGCCGGTCCCACGAGTATGCCTCCTCCATCGTTCGGGGTCTCCTCTTCGGGGAACTCTCCAAGTTCAACGGGACCGTGCCCAACTACGGCGCGATCAGCAACCTGCCCTGCGACGCGGCGGTGGAGATTCCGGTGCTCGCGGACAAGTCAGGGTTCAACCCCATCCACGTGGGTGCGCTGCCGCACCAATGCGCGGCCCTCAACCAGCTCCACACCAACATCGTCGAGCTGACCGTGGAAGCGGCCCTCACCGGTGACCCGCTCCCCGTCTACCATGCCTGCTATCTCGATCCAGTGGCGGCCGCGAAGTGCTCGCTGGAGGAGATCAAGCAGATGGTGGATGAGCTGTTCAAGGCGCAGGCCCCGCTGCTGCCGCAGTTCAGGCTCTGACGATCGACGATCGCCCCGCGGTGGCAAGCTCGCTCTGCTATCGGGAAGACTGGGAAGAGGCCCGGCAACGGCTGACCACCTGGTGGAACGGCGGCGACATCGGCCGGCCGGCGATGCACGTCACCGTTCCCCGCGCCGAGCCCAAGGAGAGCGTCCCCGCGCTGCCTGAGCCTGCAGGATGGGTCACTCATTACTCCACCCGGAGCCTCCCCTACCGCGTCAACCTGGCACTCCGAAGCTGCCTTTACACCGACTACTACGGCGAGGCGGTCCCCAGCTGCTCTTCCGGCGACCTGGCGCCGAACTGCCTGGCCCTCTACCTGGGATGCCGCGGGCGGGAGATGCCCGAAACGGTCTGGTGCGAGCCTTTCCTCGACGACCCAGAGAAGGACAGATTCGGCTATGACCCCGACAACTTCTACTGGCGCTTCACGCTGGCGGCGACGAGACTGGTTCGCGCAGAGGCCAGGGGCAAGTTCCTCGACCAGTTCCCCGATCTGATCGAAGGGCTCGACACGTTGGCGGCCATGCGCGGCACCGAACGGCTGCTCGAGGATCTGATCCACCGTACGGAGTGGGTGCACCGGTCGCTGCGGAAGATCACAGACCTTTACTTCCGTTACTACGATGTGCTCTACGATCTGATCCGCGACGAGGTGGGCGGCAGTGTCTTCTGGGCCTGGGCGCCGGGCCGACTGACGAAGCTGCAGTGCGACTTCTCGGCCATGATCTCGCCCGCCATGTTCCGCGAGTTCATGGTCCCCATCTTCACCGAGATGACCGAGCGGGTATCCTACTCGATGTACCACTGGGATGGTCCCGGCGCCATCGTGCATCATGACGCGCTACTCGCCCTCCCGAGGCTCAACATGATCCAGTGGCAGCCGGGCGCGGGCAACGAGCCGCAGTGGCACCCGCGCTGGTGGCCGCTCTATCATAAGACCCTGGAGGCCGGGAAGAAGCTGTTCATCGGCGCGGAGAGCCCCGAGCAGCTCGTGGCCCTCAGACGCGAGTTCGGTGAGAAGTGCAAGGGTATGCTGCTCTCCATCGACGCGGGCACGGCCGATGAAGCGCAGAGCTATCTCAGGCTGATGGAGTTATGACTGCCTGCCAGGCAGGAATCGCAGTGCTAGCTGCGTAGAGTACCGCGACGTGGCAGACCGGCAGCAGGGAGGTTGTGAATGAGCAGACCCTTGAGTGTGGTGGCGAGCGGGTGGTGGGACTACACTACACTGGACCGTGAGATCCTCGATGACGCCGCGAAACTGACGCCCGAGGATATCCTGCGGCTCTCCCGCCCCGGCTTTGAGGTGGTCTTCTACGACACCCTGGACAGCTTCTACCTGGCCGAGGCCCTGGAGTACATCGAGGCCTGGTCCCAGGCCACCAAAGAGCGGCCGGCCGGCATCTGCGGGCCGATCGGGCCCACCGAGCAGCTCCCCCTCGTCGCGCAACTGGTCAACGCGCTCGAGCTCGATCTCCGCCACGCTCACTTCTGGGGGATGGATGAGTGGTATCTGCACGGCCGGGAGGTGTCGAGCGATCACCCGCTCTCGTTCGAGCGCGCGGATCGCGAGCTGTGCTTCAACCGGATTGAGCAGAAGCTGAGGATGCCGGAATCGAACCTGCACTTCCCCAAGGCCAACAACCTGGCAGGGTACACCGCCAGCTTCGACCGCGTGAGGTGTGTGGTGATGCAGGGCGGGCAGGGCGAGGTCAAGCACTGGGCCTTCAACGACCCGCCCAAGCGCGAGGGCGCCTACGTCAACGCGCCTCCGCCACCCGAGGAGTACCTGAAGCTGCGGGCGCGGGTGGTGGACCTGCACCCGATGACCATCATCCAGAACGCCCGCACCTCCGGCGGCGGGAAAGTGGCCGACGTGCCGACCCAGGCGCTGAGCGTGGGGCCGGTCGAGACCTGGAAAGCGGAACGGGTGTCCATCTGGCACGCTGGCAAGCATGACAACCCATTCGGCCTGCGCCTGACCAGCTTGATGGTCGCGAAGAAGATCCCGGACTCCGCGGTCCCGATGTCGCTGCTCGCCCTGCACCCCAACGTGAGATTCAGCTTCTACCGTCACGGCATCGGCACGTGCGAAGCCGAAATGCACTAAGAGTCTCTAACAAAACCCGGTAGTAGGATTGGAGTAATGGCTGGATCGGAGGCATTCCTGCGGGGAGGGAATGCCGATGCCCAAGCCTGTGGTAAGCGATGAGCTATGGAAACTGGTCGGGCCGCTCTTGCCGCCAGAACCGCCCAAGCCCGCAGGAGGCCGGCCGCGGGTGCCGGATCGAGCCGCCCTCACTGGGATTCTCTTTGTGCTGCGCTCAGGCATCCCCTGGGAGATGCTGCCCCGAGAGATGGGGTGTGGATCGGGGATGACCTGTTGGCGAAGGCTGAGGCAATGGCAGCAGGCCGGGGTATGGGAAAGACTGCATCGACTGCTGCTGGATCGATTGCGCGCGGCGGACCAGATAGACTGGTCGCGAGCGGTGGTGGACAGCAGTTGCGTGCGTGCGGTGTTGGGGGGGCGCAGACGGGCCCCAATCCCACGGATCGGGCGCGCAAAGGCAGCAAACACCACGTGATTTCGGATGCGCAGGGCATCCCGCTGGCAGTGGTGCTGACCGCAGCCAATGTCAATGATGTCACCCAACTGCAGCGTCTGGTGGAGACGATCCCGCCAGTGCGAGGCAAGCCGGGCCGGCCCCGGCACCGGCCCGAGATAGTGCAGGGGGACCGAGGCTACAGCAGCGATGAGCAGCGGCGCTGGTTGCGCCAGCGCAACATCCGCCCGCTGCTTGCCAAGGTCGGCACTCCTCACGGCAGCGGACTGGGCAAGACCAGATGGGTGGTAGAGCGCACCCTTGCTTGGCTGCACCACTTCCGCCGCCTGCGCATTCGCTGGGAGCGCCGCGCCGATATCCACTATGCCTTTCTCGTCATCGGTGCCGCCCTCATCGCCTTCAACTTCCTCCAGAAGGGGTTTTGTTAGAGATTCT
>Ga0315275_10007578_pt1 | contig 10499 bp, 8 predicted proteins | sample YL17G03_0_MG_FD_205557 | JGI IMG/M metagenome (GOLD analysis project Ga0315275, IMG submission 205557) | Sediment microbial communities from Yellowstone Lake, YNP, Wyoming, USA - YL17G03_0 | ecosystem: Environmental > Aquatic > Freshwater > Lake > Sediment | place: USA: Wyoming | collected...
GACGAGAACCGAGCAGTTCGGTGTGAGGCCGCTGAACCGGCACTTCAGGTTCCAGAACTTCTCGAACCCGATGTCCGCGCCAAACCCGCTCTCGGTGACGTGGTAGTCGGCGAGCTTCAGGCCGACCCGGTCGGCGATGATCGACGACTGGCCGATGGCGATGTTGGCGAACGGCCCCGCGTGCACCAGCACGGGCTGGCCCTCGATGCTCTGCAGCAGGTTGGGGTTGATGGCCTTCACCATCAGCGCGGTCATGGCGCCGTCCACCTGCAGGTCGGCCGCGGTGACGGGGTCGCCGTTCTTCGCGTAGGCGACCACCATCCGGGAGATGCGCCGGCGCAGGTCCGCCAGGTCCGAGGCGACCGCGAGGATCGCCATCAGCTCGGAGCTCACGGTGATCTGGAATCCGCTCCTCATCATGAACCCGTCCATGTCGCCGCCGAGGCCGATGACGATCTCGCGCAGGGCCTGCGCGCAGAAATCCATGGCCCAGCCCATGGCCGGGGTGCGGGGGTCGATGTCGAGGCGCTTGAGGCCGCGGTTGGCGAGGAACTTGTCGGAGTTGATGAACTCGTGCTGCAGCCGGCTGGTGACGGCCACCATCGCGAGGTTATGCGCGTTGGTGATGGCGTCGATGTCGCCGGTCAGACCGAGGGAGAACTCGGTGAGGGGAATGCACTGCGCAAGGCCGCCGCCGGCCGCGGACCCCTTGATGTTGAACGTCGGCCCGCCCGAAGGCTGCCGGATGGCGCCGATGACCTTCTTCCCGAGCTTCCCGAGGCCCTCGACGAGTCCCATGGTCGTGGTGGACTTGCCCTCGCCGAGCGGGGTCGGCGTGATGGCCGTCACCTCGATGTACTTCCCGTCGGGACGATTCTTCAGGCGCTCGAGGATGGCCATGTAGTCGAGCTTGGCCACGTAGTGGCCGTAGGGCAGCAGCTCCTTCTCGGAGAGGCCCAGCTCGCCGGCGAGCTGCTTCACGGGCTTCATCGTGGCCTCGGCGGCCTCCGCGATCTGCCAGTCCTTCATGGTTTTCGGGTCAAGCGTGGCCATGGGCATCTCCTTCTCGCGGTCGGTTTGGTGACGGGTCGAACAATGATGGTATCGGAGCGGGGCAGCTGATGCAAGCGATCCCGCGCCAGGCCGCGGCCCGCAACGGCTCCGTGCCATCCACGGCAGCGGCTGTCGGGGTGGCCCCCTCATCGTCCGGATGACGTGGCTGCCTTGACCCCCCCGGACGGTTCCCCCTATGCTCGCGGCGTGGAAGGCCCGACAGCGTTTTTCGCCCGACTCACCGAGGCGTGCCGGGGGCACGACTCGCTGCTGTGCGTGGGACTCGACCCCCCGATCGACGCCGTTCCCGACGCCGCGCTCGCCGCCTGGGCCCGGCGGATCATCGACGCCGCGGCGGACGCGGCGTGCTGCGTCAAGCCGAACTACGGCTTCTTCGAGGCACGGGGCATTCCCGGGCTGGAATCTCTCGCCGGGGCCATCGCGTACGCCCGCGCGAAGGGCCTGCCCGTCATCCTCGACGGGAAGCGCGGGGACATCTCCTCCAGCGCGGCGGCGTACGCGACGGCCGCGTTCGAGGTGTGGGGCGCGGACGCGGTCACGGTGAACCCCTTCCTCGGCGCCGACAGCGTGGAACCCTTCACGGCGTACACCGACCGCGGCGTGTTCCTGCTCTGCCGCACCTCCAACCCCGGCGCCCGCGACCTGCAGGAGCTGCGGGCCGGCGACCGGACGGTATACGAGCACGTCGCCGGCCTCGCGGTCTCGTGGAACCGGGCCGGCAACGTGGGGCTCGTGGTCGGGGCCACGTGGCCCGGCGAGCTCGCCCGTGTCCGGCGCATCGCGGCCGAGCCGTGGATCCTGCTGCCCGGCGTCGGCGCCCAGGGCGGCGATCTCGAGGCCTGCCTCCGTGTCGGGCTCAGGCCGGACGGGCTCGGCGTGGTGGTCAACGTGTCGCGGGCGATCGCCCAGGCCGACGACCCCCGGGCCGCGGCGTTCGGGTACCGGGACCGCATCAACGCCGTGCGCCGGGCTCCGCGGCCCGCGAATACCAGGTCCGCGGAAGCCCGGCCCGCCGAAGCCGCGCCGGCCTCAGCGAACGGCCCGGCCATCGATCCCGCACTCGCCGAGCAGATCGCCGTCGGTCTGCACGCCCTCGGCGCGGTGCGCTTCGGCGAGTTCACGCTCAAGTCGGGGCAGAAGTCCCCGATCTACATCGACCTGCGCCTGCTCGTGAGCGATCCCGCGCTCATGAGGACCGTGGCCCGGGCCATGGCCGGCCTTCTGGCCGGCATCCGATGCGACCGCATCGCCGCCATCCCCTACGGCGGGCTGCCGATCGGCCAGGCGGTCGCGCTCGAGACCGGCCTGCCCCTGCTCTACCCGCGCCGCGAGGTGAAGGAGTACGGCACGAAGAAGGCCATCGAGGGGGCGTTCCGGCCCGGCGAGACCGTCGTGGTGCTCGACGACCTCGTCACCACGGGCGGGAGCAAGCTCGAGGCCATCGCGCCGCTCACGGAGGCCGGGCTCGTGGTGAAGGACGTCGTGGTCCTCGTCGACCGGGGCCAGGGCGGCGCGGCGGAGCTGTCGGCGCGCGGCCTGAACCTGCACGCCGTGCTCACGCTCGCCGGCCTGCTCGACGCGCTCGTGCGCCGGGGAGCGATCGACGCCTCGACCGCCGTCGCCGTCCGGTCGGCGCTCGGGATCGGCTGACGTGCCCGACCTCTCCGTCGAGATCGCCGGCGTGCGGCTCTCCAATCCGCTCGTGCTCGCCTCGGGCATCTGGGGCACCACGCCCGAGCTGCTCGAGCGCGCGGCACGGGCCGGCGCCGGGGCGGTGACCGCCAAGACCTGCACGCCCCGACCGCGCCGGGGCCACCGCAACCCGACGGCTCTCGACTGGGGCCACGGCCTGCTGAACGCCATGGGCCTGCCCAACCCCGGCGCCGAGGAGGAGGCCGCGCTGCTCGCCGAGGCACGGCGCCGCATCGGCCTGCTGGGCGTGCCGCTCATCGCGAGCATCGCCGCCGACACAGTGGAGGGGTTCGCCGAGGCAGCGGCCGCGGTCTCCCGGGCCATGCCCGACCTCATCGAGGTGAACATCTCCTGCCCGAACGTGGCTTCGGACCACGGGGAGATGTTCGCCGCCTCTCCGGAGGCGGCTGCGGAGGCGACCCGGGCCGCGAAGAGCGCGACGTCGATTCCCTGCCTCGTCAAGCTCTCTCCGCTCGTCGCCGACATCGCGGCGATCGCCCGGGCGGTCGCGGAGGCCGGAGCGGACGGCATCACGGCGATCAACACCCTGCCGGGCATGCTCGTGGACGCGGAGACCGGCCTCCCCATCCTCGCGAACCGCACGGGCGGCATTTCGGGGCCGGCCCTCAAGCCCGTGGCCCTCCGGTGCGTGTACGAGGTGTGCGCCGCGGTGGGCATCCCCGTCGTCGGCACCGGCGGCGTCGGCACCGGCGTCGACGCGGTGGAGATGATCAGCGCGGGCGCCGCTGCCGTAGGCGTCGGCACCGCGGTGGCCGCGGGCGGCGTCGAGGTCTTCGCCCGCATCCTCGACGAGCTGGGCTGCTGGATGGTCGCTCGGGGCTTCGAGAGCCTCCCGGCGATCCGCGGCCGCGTGCACCGCGCCGCCCCGGACGGCCGCGAGACGTACCCGCCGCCGGTGCCGGCATGGAGGCCGCATGAGGGCTGACCTGCCGCAGCCCGCGCGCATCGTCGAGCGGCTCGCCGAGAACCACCGCACGGTGACGCTGGTGCTCGACACGCCGCTCGACTGCGCGCCGGGCCAGTTCGCCATGCTGTGGCTGCCGGGCCTCGACGAGAAGCCGTTCAGCATCTCGGCGGCCGACCCGCTCGCGTTCACCGTCTCCCGGGTCGGCCCGTTCAGCGAGGCCCTGTGCGGGCTCGTTCCGGGCGGCACCCTGTGGTTCCGCGGACCGTTCGGCCGGGGCTTCGGCCTCGAGACCGGCTGCCGCGAGCCCGTCCTGGTCGGCGGCGGCTACGGCGCCGCCCCGCTCGCGTTCCTCGCCCGGCGCCTGCTCGCCCGGCCGAACCGGACCCGGCCGGTCCGGATCCACGCGGTGCTGGGCGCGCGCAGCGCCGCCGACCTGCTGTTCGCGGGCCGGTTCGCCGGGCTCGGCTGCGAGGTGCACGCCGTCACCGAGGACGGCTCGGCCGGCATGCGCGGGCTGGCGACCGACGCCGCCCGCGAGCAGCTCGCGGAGGGCCGGGCGGATCGCCTCTTCGCCTGCGGGCCCGGCGGCATGCTCGACGAGCTCGCCCGGCTGGCCCAGGCCGCCCGTGTGCCGGCCGAGCTCTCCCGCGAGGCGTACCTGCGCTGCGGCGTCGGCGTCTGCGGGTCGTGCGCTCACGGCGACCGGCTCGTGTGCCTCGACGGCCCCGTGTTCGAAGTGGCGCCGTGAAACGGAACGCCGACGGCCTGACGATCATCAACGACGGCGTGCTGAAGACCCGCGCGGGGAGCGCACCACGGCCATCGGCATCGAGCTGGATCCCACCTTCTGCCGGCTCGCGAAGCGCCGCATCGCCGCGCTTGCATAATCCACCGGCATCGCGCACCATCGGGCCATGGGACGCGCCGAGGCGATCCGGGTCATCATCACCGGGGGCACCTTCGACAAGCACTACGACGAGGTGAAGGGCAGGCTCACCTTCAAGGACACCCACCTGCCCGAGATCCTCGCCTTCACCCGGTGCACGGTGCCCATCGAGCTTGAGCTGAACCAGCTCATCGACTCGCTCGAGATGCACAAGCACAACCGGCTGCAGGTGCTCGAGGCCTGCCGCCGGGCGCCCGAGCGGCGCATCGTGGTCACGCACGGCACCGACACCATGGTCGAGACCGCCGAGGTGCTCGGACGGGCGGCGCTCCCGAAGACCATCGTGCTCACGGGCGCCATGGTGCCGTACATGGTCGTGAACTCCGACGCGGTCTTCAACTTCGGCTGCGCCGTCACCGCGGTGCAGGTGTGCCCGCAGGGCGTGTGGATCGCGATGAACGGCCGGGTGTTCCGGTGGGACGCGGTGCGGAAGAACCGCGACCTCGGCGCCTTCGAGCCCAGGAAGGAGGAGCCATGAACCGCCCCGAGCGCGCCGACCAGCTGCACCGGCAGGGAACCAACTGCGCCCAGGCCGTGGCCTGCACGTTCGCCGAGGACCTCGGCGCCGACCGGGAGCTGGCCCTGCGCATGGCCACCGGCTTCGGCGGCGGCATGGGCCGCACGGGCGCCACCTGCGGCGCGCTCACCGGAGCCTTCATGGCCCTCGGCCTCGCCTTCGGCATGAGGGACATCGCCGACCAGGCGGCCAAGGAGCGGACCTATGCGCTCGTGGCCGAGTGCGCCCGCCGGTTCCGCGAGCGGACCGGCTCGCTCGCCTGCCGCGACCTGCTGGGGCTCGACCTCGGCGTCCCCGCCGAGCTGCAGGCCGCGAAGGACCGCAACCTCTTCGCCACCCAGTGCGCCGGCTACGTGAAGACCGCCGCGGAGATCGTGGAGCAGCTGCTGCGGGAGGCGTGAGGGCGGGCACCGGCCGACGGCGGGCCTCGCTGTCCTTGCCATCCCCCTCGAAACCTGTTATCCCGTTGCCATGCCCGACCTTTCCACGACGTACCTCGGACTGAAGCTCGCCAATCCCCTCATCGTCGGCTCCTCGGGGCTCACCGCGACCGCCGCCGGCGCGCGGGAGATGCAGTACGCGGGCGCCGGCGCCGTGGTCCTCAAGTCGCTGTTCGAGGAGGAGATCGCCGCCGACACGGAAGCGGTCCTCAAGGACGCTCAGGCCAAGGGTCTCAACCTCGCCTCCTACGACTACTACGACTACGAGCTGCGGGGCGAGCAGCTCGCCGCGTACGCGGAGCTGGTCGCCGAGGCGAAGCGGACGGTCAGGATTCCCGTGATCGCGAGCGTCAACTGCACCTGGTCGCACGAGTGGGCCGCGTTCGCCGCGGAGGTTGCGAAGGCGGGCGCCGACGCCCTGGAGCTGAACCTCTTCAGCCTGGCCGCGGACCTCGAGCGCACGTCCGAGGTCCGGGAGCGGGCCCTCTTCTCGATCGTCGAGCGCGTCCGCGCCGCGGTGCGCATCCCGATCGCCGTGAAGATCGGGCAGCATTTCACCGCCCTGGGCCGGTTCATCCAGCAGCTGTCCCGGATGGGCGTGCAGGGCATCGTGCTGTTCAACCGGCCGTTCACCATCGACTTCGACGTGGAGCGCGTGTCCGTGACGGCCGGCGGATCGCTCAGCGACCCCGCCGAGGCCGCTTCACCGCTGCGCTGGGTGGCGCTCATGGCCGGCCGGGTCTCCTCGGACCTGTGCGCGTCCACGGGCGTGCACGACGGGACGGCCGTGATCAAGCAGCTGCTCGCCGGCGCGAAGGCGGTCGAGATCGTGTCCACGCTCTACCGCAATAGCTCGGGGATGCTGAAAGAGATGCTCGGCGACCTGTCCGCGTGGATGGATCGCCACGGGTTCGCGTCGGTCGAGGCCTTCCGCGGCGCCTTGAGCCGGGCCGCGAGCGAAGACCCCGCGGCTTTCGAGCGCGTGCAGTACCTGAAGCGCTACGGCCGATAGCGCGCCGGCGGGCGCCCCCTCACGGGTGGTGGCCGGGATGGTCGCGCGGCGGGGCGTGCCCGTGGAACCGGCCCTGCGCGTGCATCCGGTTGTGCAGCGAACGGTGGGCGCCCTCCAGCACGAGGCGCATGCGGCGCCAGACCGCGGTCTCGGCCCGGGTGCCCACGGTGTCCAGGTACGCGATGGCTCCCTCGATCTGGTCGAGGATCGTCACGGCGTCGGCCGCCGCCTCGAAGGGGCTGCCGCTCACCTCCGCCATGACCGGCGAGGAGTGGGCCGCGACGATCTCGGGCTTGTCAGGGTAGTGGCCGCGCACCAGGAGCGCGACCCACGAGCTTCGCCGCACGGCGAGCGACCACTGTCCCGCCGCGCGCCACGGCTCGACGGCAGCCGACTCCCTCACCTCGCCGTTCACGACGAGCTCGACGCGCGACATCGGCACGGTCACCGAGGCCGCCTCCCAGCTCACCTCGAGCGTGCCGCCGCCCGCGGGAAGCTCGATCCGGCTTCCCATCGGCCGGCCGGACACCGACAGCTCCAGCAACGGCCCGTAGGTGACGAACGTCTCCGCCCGGCGCACCGCCTCCATCCACGACGCGTAGTCGAACGGCCGATCGTTCCCGACGCGCGCGTAGGTGCGCACCGTGCCGACCGCCGTGTTCGCGGTCATCTTGTCCGTGCCGCCGACCGCGGCCACCCGGTAGCCGCAGTTGAGGTAGCGGTACCAGTCGACGAGCGAGTAGGGATCGATGCCGCCGTACAGCCTCCCCCACGAGGTCATCTCGACCCCGTCGACGTCCCCGCTCACGATCGCCGCCGCGTGCTCGGCCCGAGGGTTGGGGAAGTGCGGCACGATCACCAGCCCTCCCTGCTTCCGGCACTGCCGGGCCCACTCCGTCAGCAGGGTCTCCACCGGGTCGCCGAGCGCCGACTCGTCGGGTCCGCCCGTGGTCATCGGCGCGATGATGCTCCCCTCGTAGCCCAGGAGCGAGATGTGGCCGAGCACGTGCTGGCGGTTCTCCGTGCCGACCCGCACGAGGTGCTCGCCGTCGCCGCCCGACTCGCGCGAGCCCCAGGTGGTCTTCCCGTCGAAGTCCCCGACGCTGGTCATCAGCTCGCCCCACTGGCTCGCCAGGAGGTTCACCACGTTGACGCCCTCGGCAGACCCTTCCAGGAGCGCAGAGACCGGGGAGAGGAAATGCACGTGCGTGTCCGCGGTGACCCAGCCGCGGGCCCGCCACGGCAGCACCCGCTCGATCTCCAGCACCAGCTCCGAGACGCCGGGTGCGAGCTCCAGCCGACGGCGCACGGGCCGGATCTCGAACCCCCGGGACACCTCCACGAAGACCTCGCCCGGGGGCAGGTCGATCGTCGTCTCGCCGTTGATGTAGGTCGAGCGGTGGGCCCCGTCGTGCACGAAGTCGACGCTGTAGTCCTCGAACCAGGCGTCGGTGGGGATGCGGTGACGGTCGAGCGGCGCGAGGTACTCGCCGCCGGACCCGTGCACGTGCAGCTTCACCGGCACCGGGGTTCCGCTTCCCTTCTCCACCACCCGGAGCCGCACGCGCTGCGTGGCCGCAGGTATCGCGGCGATGCGGGCTCCCGTTCCGTCCGCTGCGGCTCCCGGGCCGGCAGCTTCGACGGCGGCGACCGGGATCGTCTCGCCGCTCGCGAGGTGAAAGCAGGCGTCCTCGTGCGCCGTGTACTCGATCAGCACCCTGCCCGCTCGCGTCCCCGGAACCCGGTTGGGGTAGCTCGTCTCCCACTCCCCGGGAGGGTAGTCGGGCTGGGGCATCGCCGAGATCACCTGCCCGAGGTCGAGGCCGACCTGCCGGAGAACGCCGACCTCGTCGAGCGAACCTTCCAGCGGCTCAGCGAGCCGCAGGACCGCCTTGCGCCGGCTCCGCCACCGCAGCGGATTCGCGGCCGCCTCGCCGGCGCTGATCGCGGCCAGGAGCACGATGCCGGATGCCGGTTCCAGCCGGATGGCCCGGATCGCCGCTTCCGGCCGCGGGTTCTCCCATGCCCACAGCCACCACGTCCACGGCAGCAGGTCGGCGGAGGCGACGCGGGTCTGGCTCTCGCCCCACGACCGGGCCGGCTGCTCGTGGTGGGCGTGCACGGGATGGGGCTTGCGGTGCGGCACCGCCTCGAAGCAGTTCTCCCCCCAGCGCCGCTGGTACGTCCCGATCTGGCGGCGCCGGGCGATCGGGAGCCGTTCGCTGCGGCCGTCGGTATACCGGACGAGGTAGTCGAGCGCGTGCTCGGCCAGGCGGCCGGTGCCTGTCCACGGCGACACGGACTGGTAGTCCAGGGGGGTGGTGCGGACATCCGAAGCGTGCAGGAAAACCAGCCAGCGGGCGGTGACGGGAGCGGCAAGCTCCACCGGCGTGTCGAAGATCGCCACCGGCTCGCCGATGGCGAACGGGATCCCCCGACAGACGCAGTCGCCCCGCGGCGCTTCCGTGAGGGCGGCAAGGAGCGCCTCGGATGCCTGGCCCTCGGGGAGATCGCGGACGCACGGCCCGCGCGAAAGCGCTACGGGCCGGAACCGGGGGGTGGATGAGCCGTCGACGCTGCGTGCCATGGAGTCAATCGTAGCACGACCGGCCGTCGCGGGCGAAGCGTCGTTTCAGCCGGCGGGACGCCCGCACAGCGGGCACTGCGGGTTCCGCTCCAGCCGCATCTCGTCGAAGCCGGCGTCGAGTCCGTCGTAGAACAGCACCCGGCCGACCAGCGGGGATCCGATCCCCAGCAGCACCTTCACCGCCTCCATCGCCTGGAGGGTCCCGATGACGCCCGGCACCATGCCCATGAGCCCGACCTCCGCGGGGGTGGGGAAGGTCCCCTCCTTCGGCGGGATCGGGTGCAGGCACCGGTAGCAGGGGCTTTTCGGGGGGACGATCGTCATGATCATGCCGGAGAAGCCGAGCACCGCGGCCTCGACCAGCGGCGTTCCGGCACGCCAGCAGGCGTCGTTCACCAGGTAGCGAGTCGGGAAATTGTCGGGCGCGTCGACCACGAGATCGTAGGCTCGGACCAGCTCGTCGATGTTCGCCCCGTCCACGCGGACCGGGTGCCGAACGACCGTGACGTCGGGATTGAGGGCCGCGAGCCTCGCCGCGGCGGCCTCGACCTTCACCTTCCCCACGTCGGGGGTGCCGTACAGGATCTGCCGGTGCAGGTTGGTGACCGCGACCGTGTCGGGGTCGGCCACCCCGAGCCGCCCGACCCCCGCGGCCGCGAGGTAGTACAGCACGGGCGACCCGAGCCCGCCGGCGCCCACGACCAGGACGCTGGAGGCGAGGAGCTTCCGCTGCCCCTCGGGGCCGACCTCGGCGAGCTTCATCTGGCGCTCGTACCGCTCGCTCGGATTCCCTCCGCTCACCGGGACGGCCTCATCCTTTCCACAGCCCGCGGCAGTACTCCAGGCCCGCGGCATCGGCGTCGCCGGGCAGGCTGATGGGGCCCGCATAGCCGATCGCCTGCAACGCCCTGATGAACGGCCGGTAGTCGCAGCCGTCGTCCGGGCGCGGGCAGCGTCGCGCACCCCCGGCCGGATCCGGATGTTCCAGCTGCACGTGGCCGACCAGGCGCCGGTGCTCGCCGAACCGCGGCAGCGGCAGGCCGATCGCCTCCAGCTCGCGCAGGCTGACCATCGACGACAGGTTGTCCTTCCCCACCCGCGGGAGGAACTCCGCGACCTCTGCCATGGAGTTCAGGAAATTGGTCCGCCGCGGACCGAGCGGCTCGACCAGGACCGTGATGCCAAGGGGTTCGGCCGCCTCGCACAGCACGAACAGGAACTGCAGCGCCTGCTCCTTCAGGCCGGCGACCTCCCCCTCGACCGGAAGCACCCGGGCCCGGCCGTCGCTCCAGGCGACCTTCCG
>Ga0315275_10007581_pt1 | contig 10496 bp, 7 predicted proteins | sample YL17G03_0_MG_FD_205557 | JGI IMG/M metagenome (GOLD analysis project Ga0315275, IMG submission 205557) | Sediment microbial communities from Yellowstone Lake, YNP, Wyoming, USA - YL17G03_0 | ecosystem: Environmental > Aquatic > Freshwater > Lake > Sediment | place: USA: Wyoming | collected...
AGTATATATTACCCTGTGTATCGGCCGTGGTAAGGGTCTTCGATGCCATGCGGTTAGTTGTATTATTATAATAGGTGTAGGTGGCGAAAAGGACTGTCCAGTTCGCGTCTGAATAAACCTTTTTGACGCTCCGGAGGCCGCTTTTATCGGCGAAGTAAGCAAATCTGTACGAAAACTCGCCGTTAAGCGCAACCTGGCGGCGCGTCTTTGAGACCCTGCCGTAGCCCTGGCCGAGCCAGTTCTCGTCAAGGTAGGAATAGTAGATCTTACCATTGGCGTCCGGGTTGGTAAGGGTCTTAGTTGCCAGCCTGCCGCTCAAATAATAGGTAAGCGTCTCCGCCGAGTAAGCGGTATTGACAAGCACCGCACCGCAGAGCATAACAATAACCATCACCACTCCGACTTGAAGCATATTAGAGGGTTTCATGGCCGACCTCCGTTTTTATACTGAATGACGCTTTAAGAACCTTTTTACAAATAAAAAGCCTGACTACCACTTTCGGTAGCCAGGCTATCTTCTAGTAAGACCCTCGGCTTTCGGTAGCCAGGCTATCTTCTAGTAAGACCCTCAGCTTTGCGTCGCCCGCTCGCGCGGGGTTTGCCTTTTCGTTTTGTAATACAAGTTTACCACAGGATTCGAAAAGGTCAAGGAATTAAAACTAAGTTTTGTGTGACTTAATATTTAAAGTTTTTAGAAAGTCCTATTTCCCGACGAAAATGCAAAAAAATGGGGATAGCCCCTATTTTTTGGTCAGCACTTGGAGTAGCCGCAGGAGTTGCAGACCATGCAGCCTTCAACGTGCCAGAGGGCGCTGCCGCAGTCAGGGCAGACACCCACGATATTGCCCACCTTGGCAGAGGCCGTCTTGGACGGCGCAGCGGAGCCGGAACCTTCAGACTGTTCCAGCTTCCCTTTATTGGCCTCCAAAGCATTGGCCGGGCCGGGGAGATCCTGTTTCGCGGCGCCTGAGCCCTGCAGCCTGCGCTCGATAACGCGCGCTATGGCGTCCGAACAGGAGAATATCCTGCCGCCCTTCTCCCAGCTGGGCGAAGGGCACCTTATGCCGCGCATCTGTTCGGCTATGGACGAGGCGTCCAATCCGCTGCGTAGCGCCAGTGACACGAGCCTGCCTATGGCCTCCAGCTGGCTCATCGCGCAGCCGCCGGCCTTGCCCATCGACATGAAGACCTCGAACGGCATCCCCTTCTCGTCATCGTTTATCGTGACGTAGAGGTTGCCGCAGCCTGTCGCTATCTTTGTGGTCGTCCCCCTGATGACTGTAGGCCTGCGCCTCGGTATCATCTTTGCCGGCACGGCGGCGGAGCCCGCATCCTTATCCTTTGCTGAAGACGGTATGCTCAGCACCTGCTCCTGCCTTGAATTGTCCCTGTATATGGTGACCCCTTTACAGCCGGACTCGTAGGCGAGCATGTAGATGGTGCGCACGTCCTCGACGGTCGCATCCTCGGGCAGGTTGACAGTCTTTGATACGGCGTTGTTGGTGCATTTCTGGAAAGCCGACTGCATCCTCACGTGCCAGACCGCCTCGATATCGTGCGCCGTCACGAAGAGCCGCTGCACGTCCTCGGGTATCCGGTCCATGCCGTGGATCGTGCCCTTTTCGGCGATCGTCTTCATGAGCTCATCGGAATAGAAACTCTTGCGCTCAGCGACCTCTTTGAAATAAGGATGGACCTCGACCATCTTCACGTTGTCCATGATGTTCCTTATATAGGAGATGGCGAAGATGGGCTCGATGCCGCTCGAACAGTTGGCGATGATAGAGAGCGTGCCGGTCGGCGCTATCGTGGTGAGCGTGGCGTTGCGAAGCGGCGTCGCGCCGGGGGTGTCGTAGATCGAGCCTTTAAAGTTCGGGAACTCTCCGCGCTCGGCCGCGAGCTTCTCGGAAGCGGCCATCGAAGCATCGAGGATGAACTTCATCACCTTCTCGGCAAGGCTTACAGCGTCCTCCGAGTTGTAATTGACGCCGAGCATGAGGAGCATGTCGGCAAACCCCATCACGCCGAGGCCAACCTTGCGGTTTGACCTGGTCATCTCCTCGATCCGTTTGAGCGGGTAGGCGTTCATGTCGATGACGTTGTCGAGGAAATGGACCGCTTTCTCGACGGTGTCGCCGAGCTTACTCCAGTCGATGGCGCCGGCGTTGATCATGCGCGCCAGGTTGATCGAGCCGAGGTTACAGGACTCGTAAGGAAGGAGCGGCTGCTCGCCGCACGGGTTGGTCGACTCGATCGCTCCGACCTTAGGCGTCGGGTTGTCGCGGTTTATCCTGTCGATGAAGATGATGCCGGGCTCGCCGTTCTGCCACGCCATCTTTACGATGAGGTCCCAGACCGCCTTCGCGTTGAGCCTGCCGACCGGGGTTTTGGAGCGGGGGTCGATGAGGTCGTACTCCTCATTCTTCAGTGCCCTGGCAATAAACTCTTCGGTAATGGCGACGGAGATGTTGAAGTTCGTTATCTCCTTGTCGTTCTGCTTGCAGGTGATGAACTCCATGATGTCCGGATGGTCGACCCTGAGGATGCCCATGTTGGCGCCGCGGCGGGTGCCGCCCTGCTTCACCGCCTGGGTGGCGGCGTTAAAGACCTTCATGAAGGAGACCGGGCCCGAAGAGATGCCGCCGGTGGAGCGGACCGGCATGTTCTTTGCCCGCAGGCGCGAGAAGCTGAAGCCCGTCCCGCCGCCGGATTTATGTATGAGGGCCGTGTCCTTTATGGTCTCGAATATCGACTCCATCGAGTCGTCTATCGAGAGGACGAAGCAGGCTGAGAGCTGCTGCAGCTCGCGGCCCGCGTTCATGAGCGTCGGCGAGTTCGGCAGGAAGTCGAGGCTCGACATCATCTCGAAGAAATCCTCTTCGGTCTTCTTCACCTCGTCTGCCGGACGGGCGTATTTCGCGTCCGCGCTCGCGATATTCACGGCCACGCGCCTGAACATGTCGGCGGGCGTCTCTATCGGCAAGCCGTTATCGTCCTTCTTCAGGTACCTCTTCTCCAAAACCTTACGGGCGTTTTCGGAGAGCGATCCATTGATGCCTTCATGGTCTGCCATCTTTTACTCCTCTGGACTTCAGACAGAAAATCTTCTCACAGGACATGCCGCATCACAGCGGGGATCGTAACGACGATGTCTTAGGGAGAGGGTATGCTCTATCTATAAGTCCAATAAATTCATGAGAACGAATAATATCTTTATCTAAAAGTGCGGATAAAATATATCATACGCAAGGAATGAAGTCAAGAAAAAATACAATATATTGTGGGGTGAATGGCCGGAAAATACTATTAGTAGCGGTTTTGCCGTCGGAAAAAGGCCCGGCGGGAACCGGGCCGCGAGCGTTATTTCTTCTCTTCTTTTTTGGGGGAGGCCTCGTATTTTATTTCGCTCAGGCCTGCGATGACCGCGATCACGCCGCCGAATATCATCATCGCGGGAATCGCGCCTTTGAGAATGATGAGAAATGCGTAAGACCAGCGGATAAGTCCTGCCACGCCAAGCACTGCAGCGATCGCACCGATCACTATCCCTGCATATTTGCCCATCATCTTCCTCCTGTGAAGAAAGTATAGCACAAAAAGGCCGCGTCAACAAGAAAAAATCCGCGCTAACGCTTCCTCTTCTTCTCGGTGACCTGGAAATGCATGTACTTTCCGAGCATGAGGCGCGTCTGCGCGTCTATGGCCGGCGTCGAGCCGAGCGTCGCCGCCACGAGCGGAGAGAGGAGCCACTGCGTAACCATGACGAGCCGCTTCTGCGGCTTTACGTCTTTAGGCCTCGGCGGCAGGAGACGCACGGTCATCAGCATGCAGACGAAGATCGTGAAGAGCGACATCCTGAATAGCACGGCTGCGACGCTTCCCAGGTTATACCCTATGGCCGTCTGCCTGAAGAGCCCGCCGCCGAATATGATGGGAAGGGGTGCTATGAACGTGACGATGATCGCCCATACGGCCCACGTGTAATGGCTCTCGAGGATATTGAAGGCCCTGCGTATCTTCTTTATAAGAGGTATGCGCTTATTGTGCATGAAACCGATCATGACGTACGGGAAGTTCTCGATGCCCCACGCCCACCGCCTCTTCTGCCTGTACTGCTTCACGATAGTGGGAAGTATCTTGCGCTCGGTCGCCACGTCCATCGAGACCGTCACATATATGGGCTTGACCGAGTAGTCGCCGTTGAAATGGAGGAAACATTTCCAGTAGATGACGGAATCGTCGGAGATCATGTCGACGGGCCAGTAGCCGACGTCGACGAGCGTCTTGAAGCTCATGCTGTGGCTGGAGAACGTCACGAACTTCTCGACCCTCATCGTCTCGATCATCTGCATGAAACTCGAGCCGAGCTCCAGGATGCGCGCCACCGAGCGCGCGTGCCAGATGTTGTTATTATATACAGGTATCGGCTGGTAGCTCGAATGCGTCCTGCGCGGGTTGGTCAGGTAGTGGTACGCGAGGCAGCCGAAGTACTCCCTGTCGGCGCAGGTGTCGGCGTCGAAGCATGATATCACGACGCGCTCGTAGCCTATCTTCTCCTTATCGCAAAACTCCTTTAGGAGCTTTGCGCCCCAGGTGGCATTGGCGCCCTTCACCCTGACCTCGCCGGGCAGGCCTTCGGGGTGCCTGGTCACCAGAAAGCGCGCGAAGTTCTTTGCGTGCTCTCTCTGTAACTTAAGGGCGTTCTGCCAGGCCTCCTCGCCTGCCCTCTCCTCCACGCTCAACATGACGATCATCCTGTCCGTCGGATAGTTGGTATTCTCAAGCGCTGCTATAGACGGCGTCAGGATGTCAAGCCCTTCCTTATATGTAGGGAATAGCACCGCGTGCCAGACGTCCCTGTGTTTCAAGCCTTCCTCTACGGTAAGGGCCTCACACTTTTTGAGCCAGTCGATCTTCCTCTCCTTATTAAGGCGCCTGTAGGCGAATATGAGCAGCGTCGTGAGATATGACATGCGGATGACCCAGTAGAGGTCGAACGTTATGATGAATATCGCCACCCAAAGCGGCTTGATGAAGGCGCCGATGATGAGGCCGAGAAGGGTCGCCCAGGTGAGAAAACCGGGGATGATCTCGAAAATACGTCTGTAGAAATTATCTCGTTTCATATCCGGAGTCAGGCTCTTTCTTTATTAGCACCTTTATCAGCTGGTCGAAGAACTTCTCTTTGAGTTCGATCCTGTAGAGATATCTCGAATCGCCGAGATCTTTTCCCAGCCCTGTACCCGTATCGGTGAAGTAGAGGGAGTTGGTCGACTCATCATAGCGGATGCCCCGCGGCTTTGAGTTGAACTTATAGAGCATCACGACATTCCGCGTGCCGCCTCTTCCCAGTTCAGCCACTTCTATATCCTTATCGGTCGCTATTATGATATAGCCGGCGCCCGGATACCAGAAGGCGTCGGTTATCGGGTCTTTAGCCGCAAAGACCTCTTCCACATTCGCCTCTTCAGCGCCCCTGCCTGTCGTCCTGCCGTAATCGAGGTCGACCACCCAGACATTCCAAGCGCTGAAATAGAGAAATTTGTCGCCGGAAGGAGAGAACCTCTTTCCGACCACATTGTTAGGCCATTTCGAATATGACGAGAGCCTCTTCATGGAGCTGCTGTCCATCGTCGAGCGGTAAAGGCCGGACTTCTTCATGTAGTATATATAGCCGTTGTCAGCTATAGCGAAATCGGATACACCCGAGCCGCCGATCTTCTTCATCTCCTGCTTCACCGGGAAGAGGACTATGCGGTCGGCCTTCGTCACCATCTTTGGCCGCACGGCCACCTCCTTCTCCCACGGGTAGAAACCCTCGCGGAGCACCTCTATCCTATAGCTTCCCGGCTTCAGCTCTTCTATCCGGGCGGGGGTGACGTCCGGATACTTCCTTCCGTTCAAATATATGTCGGCGCCGGCCGGCCGGCTCTCGATATAGAGGATGCCGGTCTTGTATATCTTAAAGCCGCGGTAGTCTATCTGGTATCCGAGCGCGTACGAAAGCATGATCGGAAGAAGGACGCAGAAGAGCGCGACCGAGAAATAGAACGCTATCGCCCTCCCTATCTTATCGCTTCGTTTCATGTGTAATCACCTGCCTGCATATAATGATGACGGCGGACGAGCCGTCATCACGCTGAAGAAGAGTTCGAAATTCGAAACATTCTTGACCTGCCTGACCTCCCGTATGGTAGAGCAGAGCGGCGATGCCGCCAGCCTGAGAAGACCCGAAAGCAAGAATATCGAAAGGAGCCTGTTGCCGAATACGGGCGGCAGGATATGCGCGAGGAATCCGCCGGTCACGGCGCCGGCGAATGCCGCGACACCGTTTATGACGTTGTAATAGGCGATACACCGCGTCCTCTTCTCGGGCGTGACAGCGTCGTATATGAAGTTCGAGGCGCTCATGTTGAATCCGGCCCAGAAGAAACCGGCGAAGAACTGGATGGCGACGAGGTACGCGACGTTATGGGAGAAGAGCCAGAGGATCGGCACGAACGGGATGAAGTATGAGGTGAGGCGCAAGACCCTGCGGTTGCCGACATGGTCGGCGTGGCTGCCCCATAACCGCATCATTGAGAATATGGTAAGCGTCGAGGTCATCGTGATGATCGTGTAGGTGAGGTAGCTGAAGCCGAGGTCCCTCAGCATATAGACGGCAAAGAACGGCGCGGCTATGAAGACCGAAAAATTTATCAGCGCGACAAATATGACGAATCTGCCGAAGTTGGAGCGGGTTATCTTCCTGAGAAACGCGAATATCGTGAACCTGTGCTCCGCCTTTATGGAAAGCGGCGGCTCGTACATCCTGGTGAGAAAGTAGGCGGAGAAGAGCCTCGAGATGAAAGCGACCGTGAATATTATCGTGAAGCCGGTTATGGGGTCATTCAGAAGATCCTTGAATACTTGCAGGACGAGACCTGCCGCGAGCATAGAGCTGATATTGGTGACGCCGAAGATGCGGTTCCGCCATCCGAAGACCTTTCCCCTCTCGTTCTCCGGCACGTGGTCGGACATCAGGCTAGACCACGGTGGGAACGAGACGAGCCCTACCGCTATCAGGATCGCGTAGAAGACGATAAGATAGGAGGCCCTGTGCAGGCTGAAGATATACGGGATGGCGATGACCGGCAGCCACATCAGGGCCTGCAGGAATACAGCTAAAGCGGTAAGCGTCTTCCGCGAACCGATCCACTCCGAGAGCGCGGCCGATGAGGCCTGCAGTAGCGCGCCTGCGAGGTTCGGCAGGGCGACGAGCATGCCGACGAGCGTGGGGCCGGCCTTCATCGCGAGCGCGTACGGCACGATGAACGTCTCGCTGCAGCCCGTCATGACGCTGGCGAATATCCCGTCCCAGAGGGAGTATCTCAGGCTCTTCGCGATCTTATCCATGGTTTCCTGATCATAGTTTCGATATCCTGAGTTGGCCGCAGCCCGCGTCGATATCCTCGCCCTTCGATTTGCGGTGGATGGCGTTTACGCCGCCTTCCTTCAGCGTCTTCATGAAGAGCCCCACGTCCTTTGCGGACGGCTCTTCGTAGTCCTTCGCCTTTATCTTATTGTATGAGATCGTATTGACCTTGCAATGCAGGCCCTTCAGGAGGCGCGCCAGTTTCAGGGCGTCCTCTTTCGAAGTATTCACGTCCTTTATGAGGACATATTCGAACGTTATGATGCGGGCGGTCCGGTCCGTATACTCCCTCGAGGCCGCCATCAGGTCCTTTAGAGGATATTTCTTGTTTATCGGCACCAACTTCGAGCGCGTCTTGTCGTCAGCCGAATGGAGCGAGACCGAAAGCTCGACCTGCAGTCCTTCCTCTGACAGCTTTTTTATGCCGGGTATGATGCCGCATGTCGAGATGGTGATCTTCCTGGCGCCTATGTTGAACGCGTCCCTTTCGTTGAATATCCTTATCGCCTTCATCACGTTGTCGTAATTGTCGAGCGGCTCGCCTATACCCATGAAGACGATATTCGTTATGGCCCTGGACGGGTCCCTCTCCCTCAGGAAGAGGACTTCATCCAGGATCTCGGAGGCCTTTAAATTTCTCACGAACCCGAAGGGAGAGCTCGCGCAGAAACTGCAGGAGAATTTGCAGCCGACCTGCGACGAGAGGCACACCGTCGTGCGCTTCGGTTCGGGCAGGAATACCGCCTCTATCGTGTTGGCGTCCTCGAGCTTGAAGAGGCACTTCGTCGTGCCGTCGATCGCCGAGGAGCGCGAATCGAGGAGAGCCAGATGAGTTATGTGGAACTTTGTCTTGAGCCGCGGCCTCAGGTCGGCGGCGATGTCCGTCATCTCGTCGAACGATTTTGCGCCTGACTTATAGAGCCACCTGAATACCTGCCCGGCCCTGTATGACTCGGCGCCCATCTCCTCGAGGCTCGCCTCGAGCTCTGATCTCGAGAGGCTCTTTATGTCGATCTTACTCATGGTGCGGTCAATCAACCTTCTTTTTTGTGAAGATCTTGTAGAAACAGAACGCGACTAGCGCTATTATGGCCCCCCACGAAAGGATGAGGAATACCCAGCCTGACGGTCTCATCGTTTCAGGGCCCTCCTCTTTCTGGCCCACGCTATCTTGACCATGATGGCGATCGATATGAAAATCAGGATGAGGAAAAATCTCGTGGCCAGGACAAAGGCCTTGTTCGGCCCGACTGACTTCATCAGTATTATAGGTATGCCGTCCTGATACAGCCAGAAACCCAGTATCGCAAAGAGGAATAGCGGCGTTATATATTTGATGATGAACTTATAGACCCCGGGAACATTCATGTCGGCGCCGTGGTGTATCTCCTTCCACGCGTTCTCCATGCCGAAGACCCACGCGAAGAGCACGACCTCGACGGCCGCGAACAAGACGAGGCAGAAGGTGCCTCCCCAGAAATCGAGTTCGTCCACCACGCCCCTGCCTAGGAAGAATATGGCCGGCTGGCAGAGGATAAACGTCACTGCGGCAAATATGAGCACGGCGCGCTTTCTCGTTATATTGAACTCGTCCTCCAGGAACGCTATTGCCGGCTGGGCGAGAGAGACGGATGACGTTATGCCGGCCAGGAAGAGAAGGAGGAACCATACGCATCCGAAGAAGGCGCCTGAGGATATTTTACTGAAGATGAGAGGCATCGTCACGAACCCGAGGTTGAAAGCACCCCCCCTCGCTATCGCCTGGATATTCTCCGGGCCGAAGAACGCGAACGCCACCGGTATGACGATGCTGCCGCCGATGATGACCTCGGCGAATTCGTTCATTCCGGCGGCCGATACGCCGGAGAGGACGACGTCGTCGCCTTTGGAAAGGTAGCTCGCATAGGTGAGTATGACGCCGATGCCGATGCTAAGCGTAAAGAGTATCTGACCTGCGGCGGCAAGCCAGACCTTGGCGCTTCTCAAGGCGCTGAAGTCGGGGTTCCAGAGAAAGCCCAGCCCGTTCACGAGGTTCCACGACGGTCTCGCCGGATCAGGCGCGCCGAGAGTAAGGACCCTCACCGTAAGTATGATCCCGCATATAAACAGGAGCGGCATCGCTATGTTGCACAATTTTTCGATACCGCCCTTTATGCCGTAATATATGACCCACATGTTCAAGAGGAACGTGATGATGAAGAATATGTATGCTATCCCAAGGCCTGAGAAGTGCTGATTATGCTCGAGCCCCTGGAAACCTCTGAGGAAAGATTGCATAGCAGACTCGGTCGCAGCACCGGCGTATTTTCCGGTAATGGCGAAGAAACTGTAGGCGAGCGTCCAGGATTCGATATAGGTGTAGTAGATGAGGATGACCAATGGGCCGAATATGCCGATGACGCCGAAGTACTTTATGAAGCGGTTCTTCTGCCACATCGTGTGGAATATGCCGGGCGCTGTGCCGTGGCCGAACCCGCCGCCGTAGCGGCCAATCGTCCACTCGACCCACATGAGCGGGATGCCGAGGACTAATAGTGAGATGAAGTACGGTATCATGAAGGCGCCGCCGCCGTTCGACGCCGCCTGGACGGGAAAGCGGAGGAAGTTACCGAGCCCTACGGCGCTTCCGGCGACCGCCATGATGATGCCGAGCCTCGTGCCCCACGACTGCCTCTTATTAGCCATCCCGGTAACTCCTCTTATCGACGATCCTCAGGAGCTTTCTACCAGTGCGCAAAGTGCCCGGCGTGTGGTATACGAACTCTGTGGCGAATATGCCCATGGAGAGGTTCTTCCACAGGTCCGGATAACGCGACCGCATGTTGGCAAATACGTTCTCCCTTATCGACTCGGGCGAACGGTCGCCCTTCGACTCAAGATTGAACTCCATAACCTCTTTCATGCCGTTAAGCCTGAATACGATCTGCCACTCGCTCGTGATGCCGCCGATGTCTTTTAACATCTCCTCGAACATGAGAGGATAGAGGTTTCCGCCCGAGGCGACGACCAGTTCATCGGTCCTGCCCCTAAGTTTCGCGAGCCGCCTGTACGGCAGGCCGCAGGCGCACTTCTCCTCTATGAG
>Ga0315275_10007582_pt1 | contig 10496 bp, 6 predicted proteins | sample YL17G03_0_MG_FD_205557 | JGI IMG/M metagenome (GOLD analysis project Ga0315275, IMG submission 205557) | Sediment microbial communities from Yellowstone Lake, YNP, Wyoming, USA - YL17G03_0 | ecosystem: Environmental > Aquatic > Freshwater > Lake > Sediment | place: USA: Wyoming | collected...
GGCGAGCTGAAGCGGATCGGCGATACCTACGGCTACGACTCGATCCACGTGTTCGGGCAGGTGCCGGGCTCGGGCTACATCCAGAAGGGCGCCAACTACCGCGCGGCCGCGGTGCTCGGCATGAGCCACGGAACCTCGTTCGACTACAACGGCGACCTGCCGATGGGCATGCCGATCACGTTCGGCGTGCAGAACGCCGAGCACGAGGCCAAGGACTGGGCCAACTCGAAGTTCCTGCTGATCGTCGGCGCCAACCCGCTCGAGACACGGATCCCCGACGCGCACTTCATCTTCGACGCCGCCGCGAACGGCGCGCGGATCGTCGTGGTCGACCCGGTGTTCTCGAGCACGGCATCGAAAGCCGACACGTGGATCCGGCTGAACCCGGGCACCGACGCCGCGTTCGCGCTCGGCCTCGCGAACGTGATCCTGCGCGAGGGGCTGCAGGATGACGCCTTCCTGCGGACGTACTCGGACTCGGCCCTGCTCGTGCGATCCGACACGGGCAAGCGTCTGCGCGAGGCGGACCTGAAGACCGGCGGCGCGACCGACCGCTTCGTCGTCTGGGACCCGCGGACGGAGACGCCGGTCACGGTCGGGATCGACCGGCTGGGCGTGCCACCGGGCGCGAAGGCCGCGCTCGCCGGCGAGTACACGGTCCGTCTGGTCGACGGCACCGATGTCGCCGTGCGGCCGGGCTTCGACCTCGTGCGCGAGGAGATCGAGACCTGGACGCCAGAGCGCACCTCGGAGGTCACGGGCGTCGACGCCGGCATGATCGAGAAGCTCGCGATCGCCTACGCGACGACCGAGCCGGCCGCCATCCTGATGGGCGGCGGCTCCAACCACTGGTACCACGGCGACCTGACCGGCCGCGCGTACGCGCTCCTCGCGGTGATGACCGGCAACGTCGGGAAGTCGGGAGGCGGGTTCAGCGTCTACGTCGGCCAGTACAAGGTGCGGGTTGTCGCGGCGCCCTGGAACTTCCCCGACGACATCCACCCGCCGATCGTCTCGACGATCTACTGGGTCACCGGTCCGACCGAGACGATGAACCCCGCGGTCCCGTACCCGGCGAGCGGCTTCAAGGCGCTGTTCCTGACCTTCAGCAACTTCATGCTCCAGTCGCCGAACATCAACCAGGTCCACGAGCGCTTGGCCGAGATGGAGCTCGTCGTCGACGTCGACCACCAGATGACCGAGACCGCCACGTGGGCCGACGTCGTCCTGCCGGCAACCACCTGGTACGAGAAATGGGACCTGACGGCCACGCCGCTGCACCCGTTCCTCCAGCTCCAGCAGCCGGCGATCGACCCGGTGGGCGAGTCGCGCTCGGAGCTGTGGATGTGGTCCGAGCTCGTGAAGCGGATCGACGAGGAGACGTGGAAGACGTACTTCGAGGGCTGGGACGAAGAGAAGGCGATCGAGACGATCCTCGCGGCGGGTGACTTCGCGGGAGGTCCGACCGAGGGCATCACGCTCGAACAGCTGAAGGCGGGACCGGTGCGCCTGCGCGTGCCCGATCCCGACATCCCGTTCCTCGCGCAGGTGAACGATCTCGTCCCGTTCCCACCGCCGTCGCCACCGAGCCCGATCGAGGCGACGCAGGTGTTCCTGCCGACCCGGCGGATCGAGCTCTACAAGGAGGAGGACCGGTTCCTCGAGCTCGGCGAGCAGGTCGTCACCCACAAGGATCCGTACGACGACGGCGTGCACGACCCGGCCGAGTTCCCGCTGCGGTTGCTCTCGCCGCACTCCAAGTGGCGGATCCACTCGACGTACTCCAACAACCAGTGGCTCGCCGAGATCCACGGCGACAAGCCGCACGTGTTGATCCATCCGGTCGATGCGGCGGCCCGCGGGATCGCGGACGAGGACGAGATCGTGGTCTTCAACTCTCGGGGGTCGCTGAAAGCCTGGGCTCACGTGAGCCAGGCGGCCGCGCCGGGAACGGCGACGCTGCCCGAGGGGTGGTGGTCTCGCTACTTCCTCGAGGGCAAGGGCGTGAACGAGCTCACGAGCTCGGCGGTCAACCCGATCCACGAGGTCTGGTACGTGCCGAACATGTGGGCTCCGTCCACGGGGTGGAAGGACTGCCGCTGCGAGGTGCGCCGTGGCTGAGACCTCGAACCAGCCGACCAAGGTTTCACCGATCGAGGCGCTCCCCGAGGCGTCCCGCGAGTACGGAGCCATCGGAGAGGTCTCGGATCAGCCGCGCTGGGGGATGGCGATCGACACCGAGCGGTGTATCGGCTGCTGGTCCTGTGCGGTGATCTGCAAGTCCGAGAACGACGTCCCGCTCGGGATGTGGTGGAACCGCATCCTCACCAAGGGCGACGAGCTCGACACGCCGACCGTCGGCGAGTTCGGCAACCTGGAGATGAGCTGGGTGCCGCTCGCCTGCCAGCACTGCGACGACCCGCCGTGCATGAAGGTCTGTCCGACCTCGGCGACGTTCGTCGACGCCGAGAACGGCTTCCTGGTGGAGGTCAACCAGCAGGACTGCATCGGGTGCCGGTACTGCATGGCGGCGTGTCCGTACGGGGTGCGCGTCTTCAACTGGGGCGAGCCCGACTACGCGGTCGAGGGCTTCGACCTCGGCATGGTGGCCGGTCGTCCGATCGGCAGCGTGGAGAAGTGCACGATGTGCATCCACCGGCTGCAGGAGGACCAGGTGCCCTCGTGCGTATGGTCCTGCCCGGCGCAGGCGCGGATCTTCGGCGACCTGAACGACGACGACGGCCGCCTCGTGCAGACGATCCAGGACCGGAACGGCACGCGGCTCCTCGAGGAGAAGGGGACGAAGCCGAAGGTCTACTACCTCGAGCAGCGCAGGAGGAGGTCGCTATGAGCGTCTCGGTCTCCGTACCCCGCACCGTCGAGCGGCGCTCGCGGGGCGGCCTGTGGTACGGGCTGCTCACGGGTGGGATGGTCGTCGGCCTCGGCTGCTTCGTCTACCAGTGGATCAACGGGCTGGCCGTGACCGGCCTGTCGAACACGATCAGCTGGGGCATGTACATCATCAGCTTCATGTTCCTGGTCGGCGTGTCGGCCGGCGGACTCATCGTCGCGGCCGGCGCCGAGTTGGTGGGGAGCGAGCGGTTCGAGTCGCTGACGCGGCTCGCGGTGATCCTGTCCGGAGCCGCTATCGCGGCGGCGGCGATCTCGATCCTGCCGGATCTCGGTCGCCCGCAGATGATCTGGCGGATGATCCGGCAGCCGCACTGGACCTCGCCGCTCATCTGGGACGTCATCATCATCACCGTCTACCTCACGATCGCGGCCGTGGATCTATACATCCTCACGCGGCCGAACCCGAAGCCCGGCGCGATGCGCACGATGGCGTTCTTCGCGCTGCCTGCGGCGGTGCTCGTGCACTCAATCACAGCGTGGATCTTCGGCCTCCTGGTGGCGCGCCCGTTCTGGAACACGGCGCTGCTGGCTCCGATGTTCATCTCCTCGGCGCTGGTCTCCGGTCTCGCGCTGTTGATCGTGGTCGCGCACGTCACGGATCGCACGACCGCATGGCACCCGGCTGAGGAGGCGCTTCCGGACCTCGGGCGACTGATGGTCTGGTTCATCGCGGTGGACGGCTTCCTGCTCTTCGCCGAGATCCTGACCACGTACGCCTCACGCGTGCCCGATCACCTCAAGCAGCTGAACGTGCTGCTGGTCGGGCGGCTGGCGCCGGTCTTCTGGGCCGAGGTCGCCCTCGGCGTCGTCGTGCCGTTCGTGATCTGCGCGTCGCGGCTCCGGTACCGGCGCGGGTGGCTCGTGGCGGCCGGCGTGCTGGCGATGCTCGGCGTGTTCTTCAAGCGGATCAACATCGTGATGACCTCGATGTTCATGCCGCTCGTCGGCCTGGCGCCGGGCATCCCCGGTGGACGGGCCGGGCAAGAGTTCCGGCCGGATCCGATCTACATCCCGACCTGGGTCGAATGGGGCATCCTGCTCGGTCTCGCGTGCTTCGTCGGGATGCTGATCACGCTCGGCGTTCGTGCCTTCGTGGTTCCGAGGCCGGAGGCCGCCCGGCCCTAGCGACGGCGCGACGGGGCGACGGACGGCCGCGTCTGAGCGGGACCAACGTCCGTCGGACACGCGTGAGCCCGCGCCTACCATGCCGGTTGACGAGCGCCGCCGAAGGGGATGACCGCGTGAGCCTGACCTCGCTCCTGTACCGGGCTGGACGTGGAGCGGTGCGCAGACGGTGGATCGTGCTCGGCGTGTGGGTCCTGGTCGCAGGGGGCATCTTCGTCGCCGGTCGGATCGTCGGTCCTGCGTTCCTCGATGACTTCCGGATCCCCGGCTCGGAGGCGCAGGAGGCCCACGACGTCCTGCGGGAGCGCTTCCCCGAGCGGGCGGGGGCGACGGCGACGGTCGTCTTCCACGCGAAGGCCGGGACGCTCGCGGACCCCGCGTCGATGGCCACGATCAAGCAGACGCTGATGTCGATCGCGTTCCAGCCGCACGTGGTCGCCATCGACGACCCGACCGAGCCGGGCGGACAGGCGGGCGTCTCGGCCGACCGGACGATCGCGTTCACCACCGTCTACTACGACGGGAACATCTCGGAGATGGGCCTGCCGGCCGCGGACCGCCTCGAGGAGGCGATCGTTCCCGCGAACGAGGCCGGGCTGCAGGTCGAGCTTGGCGGGCCGCTCATCGAGTTCACCCATCTACCCGAGCCACGAGGTTCCGAGATCGTGGGCCTCGCGGTCGCGGTGATCGTGTTGTTCATCGCGTTCGGCTCGGCCGTGGCGATGGGGATCCCGATCGTCACGGCGCTGATCGGCCTTGGCATGTCGCTCGCGATCGTGTGGCTGCTCTCACGACTGGCCGACATCCCCACCCTGACGCCGACCCTCGCCACGATGCTCGGCCTCGGTGTCGGGATCGACTACGCGCTGTTCATCGTGACGCGCTACCGGGAGGGGCTCGGGCGTGGCCTCTCGGTCGAGGAGGCCGTCGGGCGCGCGATCGCGACCTCGGGGCAGGCGGTCCTGTTCGCGGGCTTCACGGTCATGGTCGCGATCTGGGGGTTGTGGGTCTCGGGGATGCCGTTCATCGGCCTGATCGGGTCGGTCTCCTCGATCGCGGTCGCCGTCGCGGTGATCGCGGCGCTCACTCTGCTGCCGGCGATGCTGGGCTTCATCGGCCGCCGGATCGACGCCTGGGGGATCCAGTGGCTCCGCACGCGCGCCGACGTGAACCACCAGGGCGTGTGGGCGAAGTGGGCGCGGATCGTCGGGACGCACCCGTGGCGGTCGCTCCTCGCGGGACTCTCCGTCGTCGGGCTGCTGATGATCCCGATGTTCGCGATGCGCCTCGGCCTGGACGTCGGTGTCGCCGGGAAGGACTCGACCCAGGCGCGGGCCGCCGACCTGATCGAGCAGGCCTTCGGCCCCGGCGTGAACGGACCGCTGCTGCTGGTGGTGGAGCTCCCGGAGGCCGACGACGGGGCGGCGGTGCAGGCCGTCGCCGACGCCGCGGCGGGGGACCCGAACGTGATGATGCTGACGGAGCCGGCGGTGAGCACCGACGGCACCACGGCCGTGGTGACGGCGATCCCGCGCACGGGCCGAGGCTCGCAGGAGACGAGCGACCTCGTCACCCGCCTGCGCGAGACCACCCTGCCGCCCGTCGAGCAGCAGATCGGCGCCACGGTCCTCGTCGGCGGGGCGACGGCGATGTTCATCGACCTGTCCGACCGCGTGGCCGGCAGGCTGCCGTACCTCATCGCGACGGTGATCGCGTTGTCGTTCGTGCTCCTCCTGCTGGTGTTCCGCTCGATCCTGGTGCCCGTGAAGGCCGCCGTCCTGAACGCGCTGTCGATCGCCGCGGCGTACGGCGTGGTGGTGGCGGTCTTCCAGTGGGGGTGGGGGCTGCCCCTGCTCGGCCTGGACCAGACGGTGCCGATCGTCTCCTTCGTGCCGATGGTGATGTTCGCGATCCTGTTCGGCCTGTCGATGGACTACGAGGTGTTCCTGCTCTCGCGGATCCGCGAGGAGTACCTCGTGGACCACGACACGATCGAGAGCGTGGCGGCGGGCATCCGCTCGACCGCCAGGGTGATCACGTCGGCCGCCCTGGTCATGATCGCCGTGTTCCTCTCGTTCGTGCTCAACGAGAGCTCGACGGTGAAGATGATCGGCCTCGGCCTGGCCACGGCAGTGCTGATCGACGCCACCATCATCCGGATGGTGCTGGTGCCCTCGACGATGGTGCTGCTCGGCCACGCCAACTGGTGGCTGCCGACGTGGTTGGACCGGATCATGCCGCACCTGGAGATCGAGGGCGAGACCGGCCTGCCTCCGGTCGAGCCGGTCGAGCCGATCACGACGACCACGTTCTCCACGGACGGCAAGCAGGACCGCGTGCGCCGCTGATCGGGGCGACCACACGCGGGACGCGTTTGCCTGCCGAGCACCCGGTGCGCTACAACGCAGACGTGCCCGCGGCCCTCGATATCGACCTGGCGCAACTGCGAGCCGGGCGGCTCGCGCGCCTCCAGGCGTCGATGCGCGCGCACGCGGTCGACGGCTGCCTGCTCTTCCACGAGTCGAACATCCGCTACGCGACCGGTGCTTCAGCGATGCCGATCTGGAACATGACCACGTTCGTCCGCTGTGCGCTCGTGCCGGTCGAAGGACGGCCGATCCTGTTCGAGCACCCGAACTCGGTGCACCTGTTCCGCGGCTCCGTCGACGCGCGGCCGATGCGGATGTGGGAGTTCAACGACGAGGCGGACGCCCAGGCGACCGCATGGGCGCGGGAGACGGTCGCGGCGATGCGAGAGCTCGGCCTGCCCGAGCGACTCGCGGTGGACCGGCTGGGGACGCCGGGGTTCCTCGCGCTCCAGCGCGAAGGGATCGAGATCGTCGACTCGGCGCCGGTCACCCGGACCGCACGGGAGGTGAAGACACCGGAGGAGGTCCAGCTGCTCGAGCTGAACGGCGGGATCCTGGTGGACATGCTGTCGGCGTTCGAGGCAGCCATCGCGCCGGGCGTGCGCGAGCGCGACCTGCTCGCCGTGCTCTCGGACACGTTGCTGCGCAGCGGTGGAGAGCACCTGGCCACCAACACCGTGTGTTCGGGCCCGAACACCAACCCGTGGCGGGCCGAGGCGACCGACCGGGCTCTCGAGCCCGGCGACCTCGTCTACGTCGACACCGACACGGTCGGCGTCGAGGGCTACTTCTTCTGCGTGTCGCGGACGTTCCCGTGCGGCGACGTCGCCCCGACGCCCGCGCAGCTGGACGCGTACCGGGCGGCGCACGAGTGGCTGACGGCGACGCGCGAGCTCGTCCGGCCGGGGATCACCTGCGCCGAGCTCGCGGTGATGGCGCCTGCCCTCCCGGAGAAGTACCTGCCCCAGCGCTACGAGTGCATGATCCACGGCATCGGGCTCGAGGAGGAGAGCCCTACCGTGGCCTATCCGATCGACGTCCAGCCCAACCCGGACCGGGTGCTGCGAGAGAACATGGCGCTCGTGGTGGAGCTCTACGCGGGCGAGGTCGGTGGCCGCGACGGCGTGAAGCTCGGCGACCAGGTGCTCGTCATGAACGACGGGGTGAAGGTGCTCGCGCCGTACCCGTTCTGCGAAGCGCTCCTCTGAGCCGGATCGGCGGACCGACCCGGAGGCTCAACTTACCGAGCGGAGTGCCCAGGACACGGCCTCCTCGGGCGTGGCGACCGCGACGATCGCGTCCACGGCCTGACCGTCCTTGGCGAGCTGCCAGGTCCCGAGGCCCACGACCGGCTTGCCCATCTTGAGCGCGAGGGCGATCTCGGAGAGCGTGCCGAACTCCCCGGCGACCGCGATGACGGCGTCCGCGGTCCGAACCACGATCGCGTTCCGGGCCTCGCCCATGCCCGTGGCGACCGCGACGGTCAGGTACGGGTTGGCGTCGGCGCGCTCGCCGGGCAGGACGCCGACGGAGCGCCCTCCCGCCGCCGCGCAGCCGCTCGCGGCCGCCTCCATCAGCCCTCCGAGCCCGCCGCAGACCAGCACGGCTCCGGCTTCGGCGATCAGCCGGCCGACGGCCTCTCCGAGAGCGTGCTCGGCGGGCGTCGCCGCCGAGGGACCCACCACCGCGATGTACGTGTCCTTCTTCATCCCCATGCCTCCCCGAGCAGAGCGGCGAGCAGCGCGACCGCGCCCGCCTTGTCGAGCGGCTCGTTCCCGTTGCCGCACTTCGGAGACTGTACGCAGGACGGGCAGCCATGCGTGCACGGACAGTCTCGGACCGTGTCGAACGTGGCCCGCAGCAGGCGGTCCTGCGAACGGAAGCCGCGCTCGGCGATGCCGGCGCCTCCCGAGTAGCCGTCGTAGATGAAGATGGCGCACGAGCCGACGTCTGGGTGGAACGCCGTCGACACGCCGCCCACGTCCCAGCGGTCGCAGGTGGCGACGAGCGGGAGGAGGCCGATCGCGGCGTGCTCCGCGGCATGCGCGGTGCCCGGCAGGTCGGTGGCCTTGATCGCCGCGCGGGCGATGACCTCGGGCGGGATCGCCCACCAGACGGCCCGGGTCTCGAGCGTCTGCGGCGGCAGCGAGAGCGGCACCACGTCCAGGATCTCGCCGGTCGCGACGAGCTTGCGCGCGTACGCCACGATCTGGTTGGTCACGCGCACGATGCCGTAGAACGCCGGCACCCCGCCGAGGGTCGTGGCCTCCTCGAGGGTCTCGACGACGTCGATGTCGGTCGTGTCGCGCGACTGCGTGTAGTAGTCGGGATCGCTCCGCGTGACCAGCGCCACGTGCCGCGCGAGGTCGAGCTCGCCCACCTCGAACTGCTCGCCCTGGTGCAGGTAGACGGCGCCGGGGTGGACGTGAACGAACGCACGGGGCTCGTCGACCGTGCCGAGCAGCTCGCCGGTCTCCTCGATCACGATCGAGTACTGCCGCCCGCCGGTGCTACGGATGTCGACCGTGCGATGCGGCGACTCCCGCCCGCCGTGATGGAGCAGACCTCGCCGGCGCTGGAGATCGCCCGTTGACTCCATCCGCGCCACCGTCGCTTCCGAGCCCGGCCAGTACGTCGCGAGCTCCTCGTCGGACAGCGGATACTCGCGCGCCGCACAGGCGAGATGCGGCCCGAGCACGAACGGGTTCGTCGGATCGATCACCGCGGCCTCCGGCGGCTTGTCGAACAGGTCGGAAGGGTGCGTGACGAGGTACTGGTCGAGCGGGTCGTCCTGTGCCACCAGCACGGCGAGCGAGCGCTCGCTCCGGCGTCCCGCTCGCCCGGCCTGCTGCCACATCGACGCCCTCGTGCCCGGGTACCCCACGAGGATCGCGGCGTCGAGCGACCCGATGTCGATCCCGAGCTCCAGCGCCGTGGTCGACGCGACCGCGAGCAGCTCGTCCTCGGCGAGCTGTCGCTCGAGCTCGCGACGATCATCAGCCAGGTAGCCGGCGCGGTACGACTTCACCTTGTCGCGGAGCCCGCCGGGCAGCTCGCGCCGGGTGAACTCGGCCAGCAGCTCGGCCGCGCGCCGCGAACGCGTGAAGCCGATCGATCTCACGCCGTCCTCGGCCAGGCGGGCCATCAGCGCGGAGGCGTCGGTGAGCGCGCTCCGCCGGGCGCCGGACTCCTCATCGATCACCGGCGGGTTCCAGAGCGCGAACACCTTCTCGCCGGCCGGCGAGGCGTCCTCGGTCACCGCGTCGAACTTCACCCCGACGAGCCGTTCGGCCAACTCCTGCGGGTTGCCCACGGTGGCGCTCGCGAGCACGAACCGGGGGTCGCCGCCGTAGTGGGCCACCAGCCGCCGGAGCCGCCGCAGCACGTGCGCGATGTGCGAGCCGAACACACCCCTCGCCACGTGTGCCTCGTCCACGACGACGAGGGACAGGCGCAGGAAGAAGTCGGCCCACCGTGGATGGTCCGGCAGCACCGAGGCGTGGAGCATGTCGGGGTTGGACATCACGAGGTTGGCGTTGCGGCGGATGAGCGGGCGCTCGGCCCGCGGGGTGTCGCCGTCGTACACCGCGGCCTTGACCTGCGGGAGGCGCAGCTCGCGCACGGCGCGGAGCTGGTCCCGCGCGAGCGCCTTCGTCGGGAACAGGTACAGGGCGGTCGACTTCGGGCGACGCACGGCCTCGGCGGCGAAGGCGAGGTTGTAGACGAGCGTCTTGCCGCTCGCCGTGCCGGTCGCGACGATCACGTTCCGGCCGGCCTCGAGGGCGTCGACCGCGGTTCGCTGGTGCTGGTAGAGCCCCTCGATCCCGAGCAGCGCGAGTCGGTCGACGACCACGTCGGGCACGTCGTCGGGGAAAGGTCCGGCATGGGTTCCTCGTGCCGGGAGATCACGGAGGTGGACCAGCGTCTGGTCGTCGGCGATGGAGGAGAGGAACGCCCGCGGGTCCACCCGGCGATGGTAGCGGTGTCGCGCCGCTACTCCCCGACGATCTCCCGGCGCTTGAGGTCCGCGTAGGAAGTCCGGAAGCCATCCCGGAGCAGGGGCCTGACCAGCTGGCGTTCGCGGGCGAA
>Ga0315275_10007583_pt1 | contig 10494 bp, 8 predicted proteins | sample YL17G03_0_MG_FD_205557 | JGI IMG/M metagenome (GOLD analysis project Ga0315275, IMG submission 205557) | Sediment microbial communities from Yellowstone Lake, YNP, Wyoming, USA - YL17G03_0 | ecosystem: Environmental > Aquatic > Freshwater > Lake > Sediment | place: USA: Wyoming | collected...
ACTCGTCACGATCTCAACCAGCTCATGGGAAGATTACTCCAGCGTTCAGCACCTTTCACCCGGTCGGCATGAGATCTATTGAAACAATACGTCACCGAACTTATGAGTTAGACCACTAAGTAACCAAGGACAGGGCACAAAACGCAGGTTGATTCGTCCATAGTTTGTCCGGATCGTCGGTCGGACCAGTTCCGGCCGATATCCACCGTTTACCGATACCCCGCGCCACTCACCGATTTTGCGTTCACTTGACATGGAATTCCGCTTACCATAGGGCTGTCATCGCAAGAAGGAAGAAAAAGTGTCTGCAGTCCAAAAGAAATCGGTCCACCTCACGTGTCCCCACTGTTCAAAGAGACTCCGATGGGTATGGATCATTCGGTATGAATCGCTTCAGTTCGTGCGCCTGGTGTCGCTCTGCCCGGAATGCGAAAGCGTGATCAAGACCGAAAACGAGAAAGTGCGCGTTTCACCAGGGGTTCTTCCTATCGGTCCGATCATGCGAATTGTGTGAGTCATTTTTGAGAATTTCTTTCCAACTTCTGCTTCGTCCCGCCCTACCTATCCGCACGCTACACACGGCATCTTCCTGTTCCGTTGTTTCAAGCCAGCAACAAATCTGAATTCTGGCGAACATTTCTCGAGTTATTCCGTAGTTCATAGTTGATTCGTGCTCGACCAACTTCTCTAACACCATCTGGAATCTAATTTCGGAGAATGCAATGAAACGAATGCCACTCGGCCTCATCACATTTCTCATCTTTCAGTGTTTGTTGTTCTCCCAGGACAAGCCTTCGGTTGAAAAAGAAAAAGAGGCGATCAAGCAAGCCGCGCTTGACTACGCCGAAGGATACTATGAGGGGAATGCAGGGCGAATGGAACGGGCGCTTCATCCGCTTCTCGTAAAGCGGGGGCTTGTCCCCTCAAATTCCGGCAGTGGTTCATTTCTCGTTCTGATGAATTCAGAAATGCTTATCGAGGTCACCCGCTTGGGGAGCGGGAACCTTTCCCCGGATCAGCGCAACATTTCCTACAAGCTTCTCGACTGTTCCGACAACATCGCTTCGGCAAAGATCTTCACTGCAAAATTCTGCGACTATCTCCATCTCGCCAAGGTCAATGATCAATGGCGAATCGTCAACGTCCTCTGGAGACCGCCGGCACAACAAACAGCGGCGGATGGCGAGAAGGAACTGGAATCCATAAAGAAGGTCCTCGAACAACTGCGCAGCAACGCCGCCGCCAAAGACGCTTCGATGGCTCAGTCTGCCATTCATCCTGAAGTCGCCCGGAGAGCATATCTTCCGTTCAGGCAGGGGGGAAAACCGCTCATTCAAGAGAGGAACTTTGAGACACTGGTCGAGCACATTCGGATGGGCAGAGCCGTTCCGCCGAAGGATCAGGAAATGCCCGCCATCGCAGTGTTGGACGTGTATGAAGACATCGCCTCGGTGAAGATAACTCCAGCCGGATATACTGACTATGTGCATCTCACAAAGCAGAATGGCCAATGGCGCATCTTAAACGGGCTGACAGGCATCCGGCAATCATCAGCACAACAGTCAAAGTAGCCTTACGATTAGATCGAATGGGGCCACGCGCGTAGCCATGCCTCTTCAATCCCAGGAGAATTATGATGAAGCAAACCTTTCCACGAATCGCAACGATAGCCATGGTTTGTATCGTTGCTGTCATTGCCGTCACTCACGTGACAGCGCAAACCGCTGGGTTGACACTGACGCAGGACTCGAAGAAAGCTGCGGTTGAAAAGATCTCATCCCTTCTCATCGAGAATTATGTGTTCCTCGACGTCGCTGATCGGTGTGCGAAACATATCAAGTCGAAGTTCGAGGCAGGTGCATTCGATTCCATCACCGCCAATGAGGAGTTCGCCAAATCCCTCACAACGGAGCTCCAGAGCATCAGTAAAGACAAACACATGCGAGTCCGCCGGCGTCAGCCCGATGATGTCAGAAACAATGAAATGGATCCAAGCCGTACCCAATACAGAGCCCTCCGCCGAAGTGCGGATGAGAATTATGGATTCCGAAAAGTCGAGATTCTCGACGGCAACATCGGCTACATTGACATGCGCTACTTTGCACCCACCGAAGCGGGACGCGAAACTGCAATCGCCACCATGAAATTCCTGGCAAACACTGATGCAATAATCTTTGACATGCGCAATAATGGCGGCGGCAATCCTGACATGATCCGATTGATCTGTAGTTACTTCTTTGACAAGCCCACGCATTTGAACAGCCTCTACTACAGGAAACGCAATGTCACGAACGAATTCTGGACTCTCGACAGAATTGAAGGCAAACGAAGACCGGATGTCCCCCTGTTTGTTCTGACGAGCAAGCGAACGTTCTCGGGAGCCGAGGAGTTTTCCTACAATATGCAAACGCAGAAACGTGCCTTGCTGATTGGCGAAGTAACGGGCGGAGGTGCGAATCCGGGGGAAATGATGCCCGTGAATCAGACGCTCGGAATCTTTGTACCTACAGGAAGGGCCATCAATCCTGTGACAGGAACAAACTGGGAAGGGATTGGAGTCAGGCCCGAGATTGAGATCGATGCTTCGAAGGCCTATGATATTGCCCTGGAACGAGCAAAGAAGGCTGCTGAAGAATACCATCGACAGATGGAAGACACGGCAGTTGCGGTCGTGAGCAAGGCAATGTCAATTTTGGACAAGGCCCGGGAAATGTTCAGGCAGAATATGCTGCAAGAAGGTGATAAGCTTGCGCAAGAAGCACTCGATACTGGCATGCCCTCAGGTATTTTGAATGAAAGCAGTATCAATGATCTGGGATACAAATACCTCGGTGAAGGGCAAAAACTGCTTGCCCTGGCGATCTTCAAGTACAACGTTGAGAAACATCCTGCGTCCTCCAATGCCTACGATAGCCTGGCGGAAGGACATATGGAAAACGGACAAAATGAATTGGCAATCAAGTTCTACAGGAAATCACTGGAATTAGATCCAAGAAATGAAAATGCAAGAACCACGATAAGAAAACTGGGGGGCGAGGTCAAATAGCGAGCATTCGATTCCCCGACGCGAAATTCAATGGCGGCCAAGATGTACTGCAGATCCCAAGCTTTTCCCGCTCCCGCGGCAGTCATAAGAAGGCGGATTGCTCTGGAATCCAACTCAAACCGAAACTGCCGGTGTAGCATAACCCCTAACCTATTGGCGTGGAACAACGTATGAACCACACTTTTCGACTAAAGGCGGTTTCTGTCATCCTCTTCGCAACTTCAATCACTGTCCTCGCGGCGGATTCTCTGAAAGTGATGAAACTCAACAGAGTCTCTGCCCCGCCGACTATCGATGGATACATCGATCAAGCGTGGAGTTTCGCTGATTCGGTTTCGGATTTCTTCCAGGCTCAACCGTACTACGGAAAGGATCCAAGCCGAAAAACCATCGCAAAGCTCTTGACAACAGAAACGACGCTGTACTGTCTCATGATCTGCTACGACCAGAGGGAGAATATCCAGAAAAACACGGGTACTCTCGATGAAGGTGGGGGAGACATTGTTTCCGTCATGCTTGATACCTTCGGTGATAGCCGCACAGCCTACAAGTTCGCTGTCTCGGCATCCGGCGTCCGGGCTGATTGTCGGTTGCTGGACGATGCGAGGAATCGCGATTACAGTTGGGATGGCGTTTGGTTCTCTGCCGGAAAAGTGTACGATTGGGGTTTTGTCGTCGAGATGGAGATTCCTTACAAATCGATTCAGTACAATGAGGAATTGACGAACTGGGGACTTGATTTTGACCGATGGATCCCGGCCCTCACCGAAGATATCTACTGGTCGCGATTCGAAGAAAACGAAGGACAAAGAGTCTCGAAGTTCGGAAAACTGCAGTTCGTCGATTTTCGACCTACGGTCAAAGGACTCAACCTCGAAATCTATCCCGTTGGAATCACAAAGGCGACGTATCTGGAAGATGGTTCGTACAACGTCAATGCCGATGCCGGAATTGACATTTTCTACAATCCTTCGCAAAAACTGACGTTTCAACTCACGGGAAATCCGGACTTTGCGCAAATTGAAGCGGACCCTTTTGCCTTTAATATTTCTCGCTATGAATCGTATTTCGACGAACGACGGCCGTTCTTCACACAGGGGAACGAAATATTCATGCCTTCCGGCCGTGAACGGAACACAGGATTCTACCGTCCGATGGAGCTTTTCTATTCTCGAAGAATCGGGAAAAAACTCCCGGACGGATCCGAGGTTCCATTGATTGTGGGAACGAAGGCATTTGGTCGAATTGAGGAGTGGGAGTACGGAGGATTCCTCGCTAATACGGGCGAAAGGGAATATGACATCAACGGAACCAGAGAAAAGGAGCCGGCAGCTTTCTTTGGATCCGCGAGACTCAAGAAGCAAATCCTCGAAAACTCATCGATCGGAATGTTGATGGTCGGCAAACGGACGCCGCGGGATCTTGAAGGAGTCATTGATATCGATGGCGCGTTTCGTTCCTCCGACTGGCAACTGTCATACCAGATTGCACGTTCTGTGAAGAACTCAGAAGGAGACTATGCCGGTTCGGCAGGATTCACCATGTTTGGAGAAACGTGGCTTACATTTGTACGCGGAAGATATGTGGGAGCAGATTTTGACATCGATGCGGTTGGGTATGTACCATGGAAAGGCACGGGGGAACTCACATCCATCACAGGGCCCCGCTGGTATTTCAAGGAGGGATATGTCAAACAGATCTTGATTTACGTTGGGGGATCCCTCAACTATGAGAAACTGGATTCCTACACAGATCAATTGGGAGTGCTCGGATTCAACATGCAATTGAGAGACAATTGGGGATATGAGATCACCCTGATTGCCGGACGCTCAAAAGATCGCGACGTCCTGTATGATTCCTATGAGCTGGATGTATCCTCATGGTTCAACGTCTCTCCGAAGTGGAACGCAAACGTATATGGCGGATATACCAAGACCTACAACTTCTCCCGAGGCTATCTCGCTCCATACTCATGGGCGGGAAGTTACTTCGGCTGGCATGCGTTGGATGTTCTCAATGTCGGTACTTCCTTGAACGCCTATTTCGAAGGCAAACCGGGAGGGGGGATCGAGGATGTCACCTTGAATGCGCGACCCTATGTATCCTTGATCCCGATCAATAACCTGAGCTTGCGTCTGTACTTCGACAATGTCTATCTCCGGTCGGAAGACAATGTTCGCCAGATGATCATCGGTTTCCTTTTCTCATACAACTTTCTGCCGAAGAGTTGGATCTATTTTGCGATCAACGAAGTGCGGGATCGGAGCGATGAATTCGATCTTTCCGGCACACTTCTTCCCAATCGATTGCATGTAACCGATCGGGCAAGCGTGCTAAAACTGAAATATCTGTACTACTTCTGAGAAAATGGGAAAGGACTCGGATAGAGGGGCAGAGTCAGGCGGACAAGAGACTCGTCCGGGCCATCAATAATGAAGAGGAGGATCGGACTTCTTCAGCGTCGGATGGTCGATCGGCCCAACGGGGTTCCATTCTTGATTGCGACAATCTCACGTCACGTCTTCTTGAGACGTAACGGCGACTATATTTGGCGGTTGAACTTCTTCAGTCTCTTCTGTCCGGACGTCCGTGAAGTGTCGTCGGACAAAGAAAACCGTTGATGTCAGTATACCCCCCGTGAGGAAAAATACAGCTCGGAATCCGAATTGCGCTCCGAGAAATCCGCCGAACGGAGCTCCCACCAGGTTGGCAAGGATATTCATGCTTGATGCGATCCCCATAATCCCTCCGCGCCGCTCAAGCGACGAATTCTTGTTGACGTACGAATAGAGCGTCGGCAGCATCCCCCCGATACAGAAACCAAGCGCCGCACGGACAAATGCGAGTTGATAGATATCTGTGACCGCACCCTGCAATCCGAAGGCAATGCCGGCCCCAAAGATCGCAAAAGAGAGGTTTTTCTTGTAGCTCTTGGCGTCATTCCGCTTGCCCCACCAGGGAGCGGAGATGACGGTAAACAATCCTGTAATAGAGAAAATCGCCCCTGCCATGGTTGCCAGGTATTTGTCGGTTGAGGCGAGGGAATCCACAAAAAGCGCAAAAATCGGCTGCACAAGAAACACAGCCACCTGGGAAAGAAGGATTATCGCAAGTGCGATGCGAATGGGCTTCGAATGGATGGCGTATTTGTAGTTGCTGGCAAGTGTGTGTTTCGGTTTGTGATCGTCAGAGACAGTGACGGTCTCTTTCACAAATTGCATGACAAACAGCCCGGCAATGGTGCAAAGTCCGCCGACGATGAAAAAAATCGGCCGATAGCCGAACGCGTCTGCGAGCGATCCTCCAACGAGCGGACCAATGACGTTTCCACTCGAAGTAGCTGTCTGCAGCAACCCAATGGCATATCCTGATTTTTCCCTTGGAGTATTCGCCGAAACCAAGGCCAGTGCCGATGCGAGGAATCCGCTGATGGCCCCCTGGACCATACGAAAGAAGAAAAGGGTTTCCACGTTGGGGGCAATCCCGATCAGGACTTGAGAAAGTGCGAGTCCAAAGATGGCCCGGACTGTCATCATCTTGCGGCCGTATCGATCACCCAAATAGCCCCACACCGGCGTTAGGAAAAAGGCGGGAAGAAACGGCCCTGCGAAGACGAGGCCGCTCCATTGGGCAACTTCTGCACTGTCGCTGACTCCAAGCGAACGAATGTAGAAAGGGAGAAAGGGAACGACGAGACTCATTCCCATCATCGCGATGAACTGGGAGGCCCAGATGATGTACAGGGTCTTGCGCCAGGATTCGAGCGGAGAATTCATTTGAGCGGAACGGGGAGCAGAAGTACGACCATGTAAAAAATATAGCCAGAAGTGGGTTCAAAACAAATGGCGTTTTTGGGAATCAAAACTGTTCGCCGTATATTAACTCCATGAATGTCTATGTCGTCATTGTGATTCAGACCCTCTTTGGGGGTGCAACCCACATCTTTGCAAAAACAGTCACAAACAACGTCGACGCTTTGACGCTGACATTCCTTCGGGCACTCATTTCCTCTACCGGCTTGCTCCTTGTCCTACGGTTTCGAGGGATAGGGTTGGCAGTCGAAAAAAAAGACTGGAGTTCCCTTCTCTGGCTTGGCTTCCTCGGAACCATTAACCAGGTGCTCTATCTGTATGGCATTCACTTTACGACGGCTGCCAATGCGGCATTACTGTATGCTGTCACACCTGTCTTCGTACTGATACTCTCTCGCTGGATTCTCAAGGATGCGATAACCACGAAGAAAGCAACGGGGATTCTGGTCGCGTTTGTGGGAGTTGCAGTCGTCATTTTCGAGCGAGGGATCAACTTCAGTTCAGAGAACACGTTCGGCAATCTGATCATTGCTCTGGCAGTGACTGCGTGGGCTCTGTTCACGATCTTGGGAAAACCAATGGTCATCAAATATGGAGCGTTGAAGACGACCTCGCTGGCAGCTATCCTCGGCGGCTTTCTCCTGTTGCCATTTGGCGGGTACGCAGCGTCACAGTTTCAGTTCGGCAGTCTGACAAGATTAGACTGGATAGGTATCTTCTACCTCGGAATTGGCACTTCGATCATCGGCTATTTGCTCTGGTACTATGCACTTAAAAGGATTGAGGCCAGCAAGTTGGCCGTATTTGCCAACGGTCAACCGCTTGTGGCAGCAATACTTTCGCTTATTTTTCTTGATTACACTGTCACGGGAGCCTTTCTGGTCGGAGGGACAATAACGGTGGCAGGTGTCGTGTTGACGCAAATGAGTTAGCACGCAGGTTCCCAGGCACCCGATTCAAGACAAGCCAGCTGCCTGTTCCGATAATTTCGTTCCGGCACCTATCGCAATGCTTGGCAATCGTTCCATGAACATCAAAACCGAATCGTCATCACAAACAAAGGAGTCCCCTATGAGACGCAACTGGACTGTCTTTCTTCTTTCGATCATGGTAGGCGGAATTATGACAGCACAAGAGGGCAAGACCCTTACCATGGTTGGAGAAGGAATTGTCTACGCGAACGCCGACCGCGCCACGGTCGAACTGTCTGTAAAATCATTTGACACGGATCCGATGGATGCGGTCGCATCCAACAAGAAAGGAGTGAGACGTGTGCTCGAGGCGCTTCAACTCCACAAAATCGACGCCAAAAACATATCGACCTCTGAAATCAAGGTCGAGCCCTGGCACAATCCAACGAATGCCAAAGTCGAATATACGGCCACGACGACACTGCGCGTGAATGTTGTAACCTTCAACACCATCGGTGAGCTTCTTGAACGATCGCTTGACGCAGGGGTGAACGAGATAAAACTCTCATCGTTCTACCTGAGCAACCAGGATAGTGCCGGCCCCACTGCCGTTGCGAAAGCTGTGACGAATGCCGTCTCAAAAGCCACGCAATTCTCAGAATTGTTCAAACTGAAGCTGGGGAAACTCATCAGAATCAGAGCAGAACACATTCTTGTCGATCCGCCGGTTTCAACGTACGATGGCCCGTTGAACATCTATCAGATAGCGCAATTCAGCAAATCTGTGCTCGTGTTCCCACCCCATGTCGGAGTAAAGGGGAAAGTGGAAGCAGTTTTTGAGATTTCAGCGAAGGACTGAGATGCTCTGACTTATCAGAGAATCTGGTTCAGGACATGGTCGGAAGACTAGTCCCTTGCGATCGTGGGATAGATACTGACACCGAAGGAATACCTACTGCCTGGATTTGTTCTTGGAACGATCGGGCAAGTCCACTCCATAGAGTTTCTTCGCACAGTCGTTGCACACTCCATGCGTGAATGTTGCCTGGCTGTGCTCGCTGATGTACTTCTCCAATGGTTGCCATTCCTCTTTGTCGTCCCGTATCTTCTTACAGGAGACGCAAATCGGCAGGAAACCTTCGAGAACTTTAACTTCTCGATTGAGTGACTTTGCTTCCGCGGCCGCACGGTCGACGAGATATGCCATGGTGCAGAGCACAGTAGTCCTGATCAATGCATTGACCGTTCCTTCGAACATCGTCCAGGGGATCTGCCAAACTGTGTTAAAGTACAGTCTCACGAGAGGGAGGGCGAATGCATAAAAGAATCCCCACCGCTTTCCATTGTACCACGTCGCGAGAACTACAGGGAGAACAAAAAAAACTGGAAACTGAACAAAGGGACCCGAGAAGTAGTCCAAGCACAAGACCACCAAGGCCATCGCGAACCAATAGTAACGGAGCTTTCTCTTCTGTCGGGGGCTATATTCAAATGCTTCTATCATTGGACTTTTCATAGTACCAGCCATGGTCATGCAGTATGCGTAGTCCGCGTTTCCGAATGTCGACCCTGACGACTCGGGGAATGGAGTGCAAACGCTAATTTATCGTTCTGTGTTCAAACATCCAAGCATAAAATGGGCCGGAGGGATTAACCATTGTTTCCACCTAAGCAAGTGGTCTAGTTTTTGGGGTACAGCTAAGAGATGGGTAAGCACGTTTCGAGTGAGATGGATGTGAACGATTGAAAGCCGTTGAGGGAAATGCGAGTAATACGGCACGATATTAGGTGTGCATTTGCCAAGGACCAAATCGAAACCGGCGGACATCATAGAATTTCCTATGAATCGGTTCCCTGGTGACGAGCGTCTATTTCGTGGCTACGTTGGACGGTCGTTGGCGGAGCAGGAGAACATGAAAATGAGGCGGAATCGACTTGAGTGGTGAATGAAGAAATTCGTCCTTGAGCGTGACGAAATAGCGAAGGGGGGCGGATACAGATGCTATGGCTTTGTCCTACCCCCCTGCTATTCTGCGATCCTATGCTGCGAGGGCTTCGACTGCAACTTTCGCAAGCTCGTTTGGAGTGAACGGCTTTGACAGGAAGTTGACTGCACCGAGTTTTGTTGCTTCGATGGCTGTTTCAATCGTGCCATGGCCGGTGACGATGATGACCGGCAGATCAGGCCATTGGGTCTTGATGGATTTCAGCACTTCCATACCACTGCGTTTCGGCATCTTCAGGTCGAGCAACACAAGATCGAACTTCTGTAATCGCATCTTCAGCAATGCTGCATCGACGTCAAAGACCTCTTCAACCGCGCAGCTTTGCTTGGTGAGTATCTTGCGGACGCTGTGGCATACGATCGGTTCGTCATCGACGACCAGGACGGAGTACTTCGCGGTGGCGTCCCTTCCATACAATCCCGCAAGAGGAATATCTGATCGGGTGAGACAATTGATATAATCTGCACCGGTGACGCGCTCGACTTCCGCCAAGTTGAACGGCATGTCCACATCGATAGATTCGTCCGAGAACCGCCTCACCTTTGCACCGCTTTTTGCACGCTCTTTCTCCTTCTTCAGGAGGATACACTCTCCCGGACATTCGCGCCCCTCCAACACCAATCGCCTGCACTCACGGGCGCCTGTATAGCAGTACGCTTTTTCGGCAGTCCTTCTATGGAGCGGGACATCGGAGTGGGTGAGTGTCTCGACGAATTGCT
>Ga0315275_10007584_pt1 | contig 10493 bp, 9 predicted proteins | sample YL17G03_0_MG_FD_205557 | JGI IMG/M metagenome (GOLD analysis project Ga0315275, IMG submission 205557) | Sediment microbial communities from Yellowstone Lake, YNP, Wyoming, USA - YL17G03_0 | ecosystem: Environmental > Aquatic > Freshwater > Lake > Sediment | place: USA: Wyoming | collected...
CGATAATTTTAATAGTATTTTACAATAAATACGCCGGAACTCAGTCTCGGGACGCAATCTGCTCAATGCATGGCAATATTTCTCCCATTGAACTTCATTTGGCTTAAGGTTGGGGTATCAATGACAGCCACACCAGGTAGAAGGGTTGGATCACATGGCACGAGGAGCACGGGTACTTTTGCCTGCTTCCACCCAATGATGTCTGGGCGGTGCCTCGGGGATCACCAATACGAGCGGGATGCACCCAATTATTGATTAACCCATCCAGCCTCAGGATATACTATCCTGCCCAGCTGGAAAACGGCATCGATGGGCAAATCAAAGCCAGCCATACCAAGGGAATGGAAATTATAAAAGACAATAGCATGCTATAAAACTCTATGAGTGGCTTATGCCTTCGATAATTCTTTGATCACCCTGTCTGCCGCCAACTTGCCTGTCAGAATAGAAACCGGTAGTCCGGCAGGACTGTAGGTCCACTGGCCTGCCTGAAATACGCCCGGAACTGGCGTTTTAACTGCCTTCAGGAGCTTGGGTAATCTGTTCTCAGCTGGCATGGGATCATTGCTAAATGCCCAACCCGTGATGGCACCGTCCGAGTTACCTGCCACCTTGGCCATGGTTAGCGGAGTGGAGCTGAACTTTTGCAGGATTTCATCCTTGATACCTGGATAGATGGAGCCATCCAAAGTGTTGAGGATGTACATCTCACATAAGGCTTTGAAATCCTCATACCACCCCATCTCCTCAATATGTTTGGTGAGTTGATAATCGAACAGTACACTCACGATGAGGCCTGTTTTCCCGGCGGGTGCCAATGAATTATCTCGCATGACCGGGATTGAAATCTCGTAGGTCGTCAAGGCAAAGAAGGTTTCCAGCCATTTTTCGATGTTACTCCGCCCGTCATGGATAGGTATTGGTCCTGCCAGCGATTGACCAGATCTGCTTGGCGTGTAAAAGAAGTGTTCGCTGGACTTGCTGGCAAAGTAGCTTTTATCCAGGTTTACTGCCAGGTATATGGTGAATACCGAATCATTACCCGATTTGTTGGCAATCTCTGCCTGGCGAGTCATGATTGCATTTTTTATCTGTCCATCTTGGATGTTTTCCAGATTGACGCACCGGTATAAAGATTTTAGGTCTGCAGCCCAGATCAACCGTCGATATTGGTAGTTGTGCCCTTGTGTATCGGTCACGAGCCGATTCTCTGGGTCAACCATCAAGATTTCTGTATTTGTACTGATCAAACCCTGATGACTCTTAACAAACCCTACCATTTTTTCAATAAATTTTCCGGTGCCCCCCAACGGGTAATAGTAATCAAGGTACAACGTCAGGTAGCTCAGGGCGAAGAAAGCAGGAGTTTCATGGAAGAAGTGCTGTGAGATGATATCTAACAAACTCTGGTTTTGGGTGTATCCTTGTAAGAAATCCAGGACCGGTTTGTTCAAAGCGGTAATTTTACGGACAGTCAGGGCATATTTCAGCATCCAGGGAAGGATAACTTTTACCATGTAGTCGCGATCCTTCTTCATGTCCAGAAAGGTCGGATTGTCTATGCCATATTGAACCTTCATGTAATGCATGATCTGTCGGGTTTGGGTGATAATTTCGTTGATCTGGTTGCTGCTATCCGGGTATAGTTCGCACAGTAAAGCTTGGTAGTCTTTTATGTTATCTTCAGTATTAATGCGAATCACCCGGTCCTCAATCCCAAGGGAAACGTGATTCTTGACAAATTCGATGTCCAGACCCAATTGCCTGAGCATTGGGAACACAACCCCCGAGTTTTCTAATGCCCGAATACCACCATCAAAAACGAAGCCATCGCGTTCAAAGGAGTTAATCAGTCCTCCGCATGTGTTTTCTTTCTCGCACAGCAAGGTGGTGCGACCAGCTTTGGAAAGATAAGCGGCTGCGGTTAATCCGGCGATCCCGCCACCCACGACAATTGCATCATAGTTCATATCCACTCCATAAATAATAACACCCATGAGATGTAAATCCAACGATCTGTTCGTAATCAACCATTTTATTCATCCAATATTTATTACACCGATCCTTCCACAACCATTACATCGTGATCCCCTTTCAACCTGGTTAAGAGAGTCCCGTTAGTTCTTCACTGATCGCCCAGACGCGCTTTCCCAGGGAACGGTCCAGAGCATGGGGCGCAGGTTTTTCATCAATCGTTTGATTGAAGAATCTGCCACTCACCTCTGCCATCTCCAGCGCGGCAGCCAGATAATAAATGGCGTTTCCGGAAATAACCGGATTTTTAAGTATCCACCAGATTAAATAGCGCTGGTACCACCGATAGAGGAATCCGTTATTCATACCAATGTTAGTTCTGACCTCACCTGGATGCATCGCATTGATCGTTACGCCGCTCCCCTCCAGTTGTTTCGCCAGCTCCCATACTGTGAGCAGCTGGGCAACCTTTGATGCACCGTAACCTTGCAGCCCTTTATAGCGCCGCCGCTCCCAGTTCAAGTCGTCCAGATCCAGGCCACCGAAGCGGTGTCCCTGCGAATTCACCTGGAGGATGCGCGCTGGTGCGCTTTCGATCAACCGGTTGAGCAGCAGGCGGGTGAGGAGAAAGGACGCCAGGTGGTTCACGCAATATACAGTTTCAAAGCCTTCTGCAGTAAATGTACGGTGAGTGTTATGCAGACCGGCGTTGTTGATCAGCACATCAATGCGCGGGTAATTTGCCAGGATCGTCCCGGCAGCTTGACGGACTTCGCTGAGGCGTGAAAAATCCGCCACTAACACATCAACCTGGGCGGTGTATTCACCTTCTAATTCACCCTTCACCATTTTAGCCTTCTCGGGGTTGCGACAAATGATCACGAGTTTTGCTCCGCCCTGCGCAAGTCGTTTTGCAGCCTGGTAGCCAACGCCGGATGTTGCGCCAGTGATGATGCAGATGCGACCATCCATACGCGCATCGGTGGTTTTTTGGACCATGCGGGCGTTCGCAATGAATTGAAGCTCCTCAGGAAGTTTCATGCTTGTTGACCGACTAACCAAAGTACCTGTGCATGAATTTCCAATAGGCATTGCGGAGCGGTGGAATGCCATTTATAATCGTCCCCCAAATATCGAAATAATCCCGCTGGTATATAATCCGGTTATCTTCGCCGATCGTGAGTTTCGTACATCCATAAAGAGGGGTGGGTGGGAATCTTTTAAAGCTCATCACCATTTTCCACTGCAAGAAGACATCGTGAGAATCCATGACAATGGAGAGGATGTCCATGCTAAGTTGTTCGCAACGTTCAGCCAGCCGGTTGCACACCGCAATGAATTCCGCTTTACCCTCGATCCTTTGAATGCTATCTTCGAAAATGATATCTTCATGATAATATGGGAAAATATGTGACCAGTCAGGTTTGCCATCCCGATTGTAGGTCAGAGACCATAATTCTCGCATCCTTTCGGTGGTTAATGGCTCCATGATGAGGTTGTTTTTACGGTCTTGTATGTTGTTCATGTGGTCTGGCTACCAGTAAATTGTGAGATATTTTTGTTATAAACTTGCCGTATTATATAACATATGTGTGTTAGATTGGGAACTCGGTTTACCACATTAAAAGATGCTAAACATGGAATCATCTGAATCAGATAAATGTCTGCTCTGAGGCAGGTTACGACATATAGAGAATCAAAATCATTTTGTTATTCTTGATCGTTGGATTATAAATACCAGGTAATCTTTTTGTTCACAGATGCGGTTGTAGATCCAAATCATATTCAGCTCATAAAAATACCCCCGCTGGGGGTATTTTTATGAGATAGGTGAGTGGGGCTCAATCTGGTTCGACCTTCTAAAGATTACATCTTTTTCTCAACCGGGATCGTGAGGGTGAATGTGCTTCCTGCACCCAATTGACTGCTTATGCTGAGAGTTCCTCCATGAGCTTCTACAATTTGCTTTGCGATATATAGCCCCACACCTGTGCCATAAGTATTCTTATTTTGAGGATTGTCAACTTGACAGTACTTATCGAATATTCTTGAACAATCTTCTAAAGCAATGCCGATGCCTTCATCAATCACATTGATGATGATCTTGCCATTCATCGACTTCCCAGTGACCAAAACCGTCCCATCCTTTTCGGAAAAGTTCATCGCATTTTCCACCAATTTGATCAACACTCGCCGCATCCGCGTGGGATCTACGTGGGCAACTAAAGGCATATCCATGGGGGCAGACATTAGAGAAATCCGCCTCTCATTTGCTTGTTCGCGTAATGATTGCAAAGTACCTAAGATAACCTTGACCAGATCTGCTTGCTCCCAATTCAACGTCAAACGCTCGCTCTCTAATAGAGAAAAATCTAATAATTCGTCCACCATATCAAGCAGCTGATTTGCATCCTTGGATGCATGCGTAAGGAACTCATTCTGCTCCTCAGAATCGGTCATCTTTCCGTTACGCATTCGGTTATGATATTCCATCAAGCTGAGTAGTGGAGTTCGCAGCTCACGCGAGACACTGGATATGAATTCATTCTCTAGCATGACCAGCTGCTTCTCCGCCTCAATCGCCTTTTTCCGCTCAGTGATGTCTCGGGTGATGCTAATAAATCCTGTTGGGGCTCCGACCGTGTTGTATTGGAGCGCAGTACTGATCTCCCCCGGAAATTCACTGCCGTCATTTCGCAGCAAGGTGTACTCGATTTGTGTAACCCTGCCTTCATTAAGCGCCTTCTGGATATTCAAGGCTGCCAGCTGCCGGTCAGCTAATGCAACAAATTTAAAGAAATTGATGCCAAGCATGGCATCGGGTTTATTAAAACCAAACAAGCGTGCGGCTTGTTGATTGCACAATAAGAGTTTACCTTCTAAATCGGCTAAGGTAATCCCGTTTGGTGAGGTATCCACCAGCGTGCGGTATCTGGCCTCGCTCGCTCGCAGCACAGCCTCTACCTGCTTACGCTCAATAGCATAACGCATAACCCGCATCACCAATGGACCGCTGATATCACCCTTTACCAGGTAATCCTGTGCACCACGTCTCACCGCTTCGATGGTGATCGCGTCATCGGCTAGCCCGCTGAGTATTACAACCGGTAGCTTGGGGAACCTTTTGATCGTAGTGTTAAGCGTGTCCAGCCCTCGGCTGTCTGGCAGGTTGAGGTCCAGCAGGACTACATCATAGCTCTGCGAACCAAGCTGGATCAGGCCTCGTGAAAGACGGTCGATGTAATCCAGCTTGATCTTTCCCAAGCCGATACCGGCGAGAGATTCTTTTAACAGAAGGATATCATCGGGATCGTCTTCGATCAACAAGGCATGAATTTGCTGAGATGTCATTATGGTCTCTGTTCTTTTTCTTGCTCCACCTGGAACTGAATCACTTGATTGCATCCGCGGTGTTTGGCTTGATAGAGCGCCTGGTCTGCACCTTCAATAAGCATCTCCTCCGTGTTAGCATCCCCAGGAAACTCTGTCACACCGGTGCTGATCGTAATTTCGATTTTCTCAGACAATCCGTTTTCGTCGGTGACCTGAATGGATAGGGCTTCGACTGCCTTGCGTAAACGTTCTGCGCCAAACCAGGCCTGACTGGCTGGTGTTTCCGGGAGCACAAAGATGAACTCGTCGCCTCCGTAGCGAGCCAGTAGATCGCAGCCCCGTACATTACTGAGAAGAACTTGCGCCACGCGTTGAAGAATTTCGTCTCCGATTCGATGACCATAGCGGTCATTGATTTGCTTGAAATTATCAATATCCATCATCAGCAGAGAAAATGAGTGTTTGTAGCGCCGGCTTTTTATAAGCTCATAATCTAAGAACCGATGTAACTCACGACGGTTGTATAAGCCGGTGAGTGCATCGCGCACCGCCAGCTCGCGGATCTGTTTCAGTAAGCGGTTACGCTCCAGAGCATAGCGGATGGACCTTTCCAATCCCTGTCCATCCATCTTGCCTTTTACCAGATAATCCATTGCGCCAGCCATCAATGCAGCTTGATCAATCTCTCGGTCAGATTGTCCCGTGATTATGAGTATTGGCGCCTGACAACCCGCCTGGATGGCCTCTTTCAGTAAATCCAAGCCTAAATTTCCTACTAGGTAATAATCGATCAAGTAGATGTCGTGCCTGGCACGTTGGATTTGTTTCAAGCCAGACCGGTAAGTCCGTACCCAGTCCAATTTATATTTTGCATGGTTATCATTCTCCAAGAGACAATCTCGCAGGATGAGATAATCATCTTCGTCATCTTCAATGAGCAGGATCTGGATTGGTTTTGATTCTGGTTCCATGGAATTCTTGTACCTCCAACGAAGCTAACTGGTAATTACTGCGATACATTCCCATCACGACATTCATCGGTAAACGGATAAACCTGAGAGCTATCGGGCTGAATGATTATTCCGACTTTTCGTGTGATCACCTGGTTAGTTCGACGACCTCAAACCAGTACTGATTCAACACCTTTACCACCTCAGCCATGGCTTCAATATTCGCGGGTTTGATGATGAAGCCAGCCCCGCCCAATTCATAAGTGCGTAATACATCCTCCTCGGTGCTTGACATAGTCAGTACCACCACCGGGATACTGCGCAAATTCGGGTCAGCTTTGATCTCAGCGAGTGCCTCAAGTCCGTCCATGCGTGGCATATTCAGGTCGAGCAGGATCAAGTCGGGTCGCTTCACGGATTTGGATGTGGCGTAACTTGCCTGTTGGCGTAAATACTCAAACAATTCTATTCCATCCTGGACGAAGACCAAATTATAGCCTTGACTGCTTTCTCGGAATACTTCCTCCATCAGCAGACAATCGTCGGGGTCGTCCTCTGCGATCAGGATAGTAACGGATTGACTTTTATATTTCATATCTTATTCCTATGGAGTATTATTTGCTGGAAGGCGCACGATTTGCACCCAGTACTGCCCCAATCCTTTGATGGCTTCAACCAGCCCATCGAAAGTCACTGGTTTTGTAATGAAGCTGGCAGCTCCGATATCATAACTGCGCATGATGTCTTCCTCAGCTTTCGAGGTGGTCAGCACCACCACAGGGATGTATCTCAGTTTCGGATCGCTTTTGATCTCTGCGAGTGCTTCGCGGCCATCTTTGCGCGGCATGTTCAAATCAAGCAAGATCAGGTCCGGAGTGGGGGCATGACTGGGGTTCGCATATTTATCCTGACAGCGCAGGTAATCCAGCAGCTCGACGCCATCTTCAACGAAATAGATGCTGTTAGATATTAGGCTCTCTTGAAAGGCTTCTCTGATCAGCAGGCGATCGTCGGGGTCATCTTCAGCCATAAGAAAAATTACAGGTTTTACTTGTTTAGCCATGAGAACTCTCTCCATTGGATTGATAGATGGGTAGGGTAACGATGAAAGTAGACCCCTCGCCAGGAGCACTGGCCGCCGTTATTCCCCCATTGTGGCGCTCGACAATCCGGCGGCAGATGGCCAATCCCATACCACTGCCTTCATATTCCTCCCGGCTGTGCAAGCGTTGAAAGGGTTTAAAGATGCGATCAAGATACTGCAATTCAAATCCGATGCCATTATCTTTTACAGATAACTGACACTCATCATCTGAAGTCTGCGCTGAAACCTGAATGATAGGGTTGAACCCTTCTCGATGGAATTTTAATCCATTGGTGATCAAGTTTTGCAACAGCTGGTGCATTTGGATTGGATCAGCTTCGATCATTGGTAAATCGCTGATTTCGACCTTGCCCTGGGTTCGGTCGATCTGATTCTCCAGATCGGAGACGACATCCTGGCAGAGTGCATTCATGTCTACCTCGGTGAAGGGCTGCGCCCGTGTGGACACGCGTGAGAAGCTCAACAGGTCGTTGATCAAAGTTTGCATGCGCTGGCTCGCATCCCGCATGCGTTTCAGGTAGTCGCGTCCGGTTTCGTCCAGCAAATCTCCATATTTAATGGCTAAGCGATCGCTGAAAGCCAGTACCTTACGTAGAGGTTCCTGTAAATCGTGAGAGGCAATATAAGCAAACTCTTGCAAGTCGCGGTTGCTTCGTTCAAGTCTAGCCGTATAGACCTGCAGGCTAACCTCGACTTGTTTAGAGACGGTGATATCATCAACGGATAAAAGTAGGTGAGGCTCGCCGTTGGAAAAAAAGGGAGTAAATCTGCAATCCAGCCAAATATCTTTTCCAAAGGGATCCACCAGCTGGATTTCCCGCCTTGTTTCAGCGCCGCTGGCAGCAGCCTCACGCGCCGACTCAATCAGCCCCGATTTCTTCCAGGATTCTATCTGGTTGTAATTTTCACCCAAGACCTGTTCGTGGGTTGTGCCAAGGATCCTGGCGATTGATTCATTGGCAAAAATGCACTGCCCAAAAGCATCATAAGTACAAATTCCCAGACTGGATGAATTGATCAGCGTTTTATTGTATTCAAGTGCATCGGCAATCCGTTGCTGGTCCAGTTTACGCTCAATAGCTGAAGCCGCCTGTGTAGAGACAAATTTCATCAGGTCAAATTGCTCTTGAGTGTAGACAACACCTACCGTATAGCTTTGCGTTACCATTACCCCGGTCATCCGCTCTCCCACCCTGAGTGGTATTCCGATCCAGTCTACCGAATCGGTGCCAATCACATCCGCTTCCCCTTCCAAGACTAGCTGGGTAAAAACCTCCCCAGTGGCCCACAGAGGCTCTTTTGTGCGCAGCACATATTCAGTCAATCCATGCTCAGGTCTGCCTGTTGGTGGTGGCGGATCGTATTGATCCACGAAATAGGGGAAACTGACCAGGTCGCTAACCGGGTCATACAGTGCAATAAAGAGGTTCAAGACCGGCATCAGCTCACCCAGGATGTCGTGGATGGATTTGAACAATGCACCCAAACTGGTTGTCGTGACGACGGCATGTGAAATCCTATAAATTGCCCCTTGGAGCTGTTCAGCCCGCTTGCGCGCCGTGATGTCAACCATGATCCCTTGCCAAAACAGGGGCTTGCCTTTCCGGTCACGTACCAATCTTGTTTCATCGCTCACCCATATGACTCTTCCATCACGCGTAATGATCCGGTATTCTGATTTGGACGGTTCCATGGCTGCATAGGTACGCGTGTATTCTTCTATTACTCGCTCACGATCTTCTGGAAAAATCATCCGGTGCCACAAATCCGCATCAGCAAGCCACTCCTCCGGATCGTACCCCGTGATTGTTTTTAGCTGTGGATTGATGTACAGGGTCTGAAATATATTTTCTGCTGAGTCTGTATAAATGATGGCCGGCAACTGTTCCACCAGGGCGCGGTAACGCACTCCCATCGTCGATTCGATACTTGTGGTTTTTTCTCCCACCTTTCTTTGACCATATGCGGTGCCGTTCTTATCTATTAAAGTCAGTTTTTTGGGCATCCGATAAACTCCATCGTGAACATTAATTAACACTTATCCACCCATAGGTAAAAAAACTGATGGGTATATTTTTATAAATGCAATAATCATGCCGAATGTTAATCATACATCGATTCAATGCAAATAGGTATTTCTAAGTCCTCTCCTTGCAATATTGATAAGTACTGCCCGGATACCTCCCAGGCGTCCAGTCGATGCCTATAGGGTCATCGATACCAAGCGAAGCGAAGTTCAATTGTTGATCAACCCCCTATGTTCACTTTAGGTCTTCTTACCCCCTTATCATAGGTCGCTTCAAAACAAGCGGGTGATAGGAGTTGAAAGCTTATTCATTAGAAGTCTCGCATGCGAATATCAAATCAGACAACCGCTCTTTGTCATATATCGTATACCATATTACCTATCTTGAAAAGCCAAATTTAAATAAAAGAAACCCGATCGTCAATCAATGCGAAAGATTTTTGACATCCAAGCTTTAGAAATACCCGAATTTCAGGTTTACCTTCCTATGAAATTGGATACTTAATCCGATTAACTTTACCCATTGACCAGAACCACGATGACATCGACTTTTTGGGTAGGGTTACCGTTGGTAATCACCGCCACACTTGAATTGTTGGTGTAAAGCATTTTTCCAGTGCTGTCTTCGATCTTCACACGAATGCTGTAAGTATGGTTTGCGTCGATTTTGCCTGGATCATAGACAATCTCAAATGGCATGGGAAGCTGTTCTCCCTGGCTCTTAATCACCTGTTCTGCGATCTTCTTGCCTGGTGCATCCGCTTTGGTTGTATCCTCAATCTGAACGGTTACAACATACCCAACCGGGAGGGTCATTCGGTGTGTATGGGTTATGACTCCAGTTACTGCGGCTTTGTTAGTCGAACTTCCACAGCCAGCCAGAGCAACAGTTGCTGAAAGTATTAAAAGGATGAATATTTTTCTCATAAACATACATTTCACTCCTGCTTTACGAATGATTTCATGATAAAAATGAGAATAGGTTGGTTGAACTTTCTAATCCATTTAGTTGCAAGAAGTTCGCCTAATTTTAGCTTCCAAAGCCGAAATGCACATTGCCCATAACACAACATCATCACCCTGGTATTCTCTCACGCGATAAACC
>Ga0315275_10007585_pt1 | contig 10493 bp, 11 predicted proteins | sample YL17G03_0_MG_FD_205557 | JGI IMG/M metagenome (GOLD analysis project Ga0315275, IMG submission 205557) | Sediment microbial communities from Yellowstone Lake, YNP, Wyoming, USA - YL17G03_0 | ecosystem: Environmental > Aquatic > Freshwater > Lake > Sediment | place: USA: Wyoming | collected...
CGTGGCTCCGGCCAGGAGCACGCTCGCGTACCCCGCCTGCTGGATCGCGCGGCAGCGGTCGGCGAGCCCTTCGAAGCGCGACGCCGGCGACAGGTCCGGCCAGGGGTACCCCGCGAGGTCGTCGATCGTGGCGTTGCGGAGCGGAGGCTCGCGGATCTCGAAGTATCCGCTGCCGGGGCCGCGGCTCCAGGCGCAGCCCCAGTCGTCGACGATGCAGTCCGGCGAGACGTCGCGACGGAGCGAGGACGCTGCCGGGCCCGGAACCGCCGGCCGTCCGTCCGAGCCGAGCCGCTCCATTACCTCGTCGTCCATCCACACGTACTGCAGCGGCCGGGAGAGCCACCTCTGTTCGGCGCCGCCGCGGATGCCCAGGTGCGCCTTCAGCGCCGGGTATCCCGGCCCCAGCACGCTGGTGGCGCCGGAGGTGCCGATGAACAGCGGCACCCGGTCCGGCTCCTCGTGGTTCAGCGCGGTCAGTACCCGGTCGCGGCTGCTCATGCCCATCGCGGGAGCCTCCTTGTCACGGACGCCACGATAGACGCTGCGGTCGTGCCGCGCAAGGGACACGTGAAACGGGTTGCGGCTTCCTCGGGGCTCGACGAAGGCGCCCCCGGCGCACGTCGACTCACACGTGGTTGCGCAGCGACAGCTCCGCGGTGTGCGGGTCCAGCCACACCTGCCGGGCGAGGTACGGCTCCGCGAACTTCCGAACGTAGTGGCGGAGGAGCACGAGCGGCACCACGAGGGGCACGAGCCCCCGGTGGTACCCGCCGATCACCTCGAGGAGCTCGGCCTTCTCGTCCGCGGCGAGCTCGCGCTTGAAGTACCCCATGGCGTGCTGCAGGACGTTCACGTTCTTCTTCACCGTGGCCTCGCGCGCGGGCCCCGGCCACGAGGGAGCCCAGCGCGGAGACCGCCCGGGGGTCGTGGGACATGAGCAGGAGCTTGTGCACGGTGTGGAACTCGACGAGCCCGCCGAGCGAGCCGTCGCCGCTCACGAACGCGCGCCACCGGTGGCAGGCGAACACGCGCTCGATGAAGGCGCGCGCGAAGATCCCGACTCCTCGGCGCGTCGGGTGCCCTTTCTCGTCGTAGACCTTCACGCCGCGCAGGCCCGAGCTGGGCGAGTTGCTCTTGAACACGAAGCCCCTGAGGTCCTCCACGTCCAGCTCCGCCGCGCGCCTTCTGGCCCACGCCTCCATGCGCGCGGTGTGGTCGACGCCGGTGCACGTCGTCTGCATACGCGGGGCGGCGGGATCGTCCACGAGCCGCATTGACTCTCGGGGCACGCCGAGGCCGCATTCGACCTCGGGGCACACCGGTACCCAGCGCACCCAGCGCACCCAGCGCCCCAGCACGTCGTGCAGGTTCCGGTCGAGCTTGTGGCCCCCGTCGTAGCGCACGTTGTTGCCGAGGAGACAGGAGCTGATGCCGAGGGGGATCCGGTCGTCGGCCATGGTGCGACGGTACCGCGAACGGACCCCGCGGGAAAGCCGGTCCGTCCGCCACTCGCCGCGGACCCGTCCTTGGGAGTATCTTCGGATCCCCGGAGGGATCGCGCCGTGAATCGAGCACCCCGCATCGCCATCGTCCTCGTGCTCCTGGGGGCCGCCCAGGCGGCGCAGGCGCACAACCTCGTCCGCGCCGATTCCGACCCCACCACGTGGCACGACCCGCTGCCGATCGAGCGCCCCGACGTCTCCCAGGTCTACTACGCACGGCTCGAGGCGGTGCGCCGGCAGGTGTGGTTCCGGTTCTCCGGCAAGGCGGGCGACCGGATCTGGTTCCAGGTGGGCGTGCCGGTCCTCGAACGCCTCGCCGGCCTCGTGCCCCGGGCCGCCGTCGTGGGACCGGGGCTGCCCGTGACGGATGTCGGCTTCGAGCTGCCGCCCGGCCTCGGCGCCCTCGTTTTCGAGCCCTCGGGTCGCCCCCGGGAGTTCCACGAGGAGTTCACGGGCACCTCGTCGTGGATCTGGCTCGAGCAGGAGTTCGTGCTGCCGTCCTCGGGCACGTGGTACATCGCCGCCTTCTCCGACGCCGCCGCGAGCGACGACGACAAGCTCTGGCTCGCCATCGGCACGAAGGAGCGCTTCGGCCTCGGCGACATCCTCAGACTCGGCTCGATCAGGCGGTTCGTGCGAAAGTTCCACGAGGTACGGTGAATGAGGGCCGGGGCCGTCGGGCGGCAGCGGGCGGTGGTGACGGGGGCGACGAGCGGCATCGGCCTCGAGACCGCGCGGGGTCTCGTGCGGGCCGGCTGGCGCCTGGTGCTCGCCTGCAGGAACGCGGAGAAGGCGTCCGCCACGTGCGCCGCCCTCGAGGCGGAGACGCCCGGGGCGGTCGTCGAAACCATGCACCTCGACCTCGCCTCCCTCGCCTCGATCCGGGCATTCGCGGCGGGGCTGGCATCGCGGTACGACTCCCTCGACCTCCTGGTGAACAATGCGGGCGTCTTCTGCGACACGCGACGGCGCACCGCGGACGGCTTCGAGATGACCATGGGGGTGAACTTCCTCGGTACCTGTCTGCTGACCCGGCTGGTCCTGCCTCTCCTGCTGCGAGCCGGCACGGCGGACGAGCCGGCACGCATCGTCAACGTCTCGTCGGCAGCCGCGGCGTACGGCAGGATCCGCCGAGGGGACGGGGCCTTCACCCGGGGCCCTCACGGGTTCCGCGGCTATGCGGCGTCCAAGCTGGCTCTGGTGCTCTTCACCCTCGAACTGGCCGGGGAGCTCGACGGCCGGGGCGTGACGGTGAACGCCGTTCACCCCGGTGACGCCGCGACGAACATCTGGCGCGGGGAGAGCCTGCTCATGAGGATCGTGGGCCCGCTCATGGAGCGCCGGCTCCGCAGCCCGGCCGACGCGGCTCGGGCCGTGCTGCGCGCAGCGGCCACCGAGGAGCTGGAGGGCGTGACGGGAAGGTTCCTCGACGACACGGCGGAGCTGCCGGAATCATCGAAGTACCGGGACGCGGCGCTGCGCAGGGACCTCATGAGGAGAGCCGCTGCCGCGGTCGCAACGTTCCCAGCCGCGACGTGATCACCGGCGGCTTCACGGATTCCTGCGAGTCGCCGGCCCCGGTCCCGCCGTTTCAACGCGCCGGATCAGTGGCAGGAACCTGCCCGTGCGCATGACGTAGGAAGCATAGGCCTCGCCGAAGCGCTCCATCATCATGGCCTCCTCGCGCCTGATCCGCAGCGCGATGATCGCGACGAGGCCCGCCGTCCACGTGAGTCCGATGAACCAGTTTGCGGTCAGGAAGAACACCGATACGTGCAGCATGCCGAACGCGGTGTACATGGGATGGCGCACGGCGCCATACGGTCCGGCCATCACCAGCGTGTGCTCGTCGCTGATGCGCAGCGTCATGGAGAAATTGTGACCGAGGCTGCGGTGCACCCAGATGAACAGCAGCAGGGCGAGCACGCCGACAGCCGCTCCTGCGGACCGCAGCCATGCTCCCATGGGGATGCGTGCCCAGGCGAGCGCCGGCGGGTATAAGATGTGCAGGAAGAAGCTCGCCACCTCGTAGCAGATGAACACGCTCAGGACGATCGAGTATCCGCGGCTCTCCTCGATCACCGTCCGACGGCCCGCTCTCCGGGCCAGCCGGTAGTAGAGGATGCGGAGTACGGAAAACGCGGAGAACTCCGCGATCAGGATGAGCTTGAAAACCAGCTCGACATCCACGTCGCGTCCAGCGTACCATGCCGACGCCCTCGATCACAGATCCGCACCCCCCGTCAGCGCGAATCGCGCATCGCTGCGCCGGCCCGCGATCGGGGGGGGGTGAACGGACGATCGGGGCAGCGCGGCGGCACGGCCGTGAAAGGAACCAGCCGATGGGCACGACGACGTTCCCCGGTTTCGGGAAGGACGCGCGGCGATTCTTCGCCGAGCTTTCGGGGCACAACGACCGGACCTGGTTCCGCGCCAACCAGGACCGCTACACGCGCACCGTGCTGGAGCCGGCGGTCGCCTTCGTGGAGGCTCTCGGCTCCCGGCTCGCCCGCTCCTACCCGTCGCTGCAGTGGGGAACGCAGCTCAACGGCGCAGGCTCGATCATGCGGATCCACCGCGACGTGCGCTTCTCGCCGGACAAGCGGCCCTACAAGGAGAACCTCGGGATCGTCCTCTGGCTGGCGCCGGGCGCAAAGATGGAGCGACCGGCCTTCTACTTCGACCTCGAGGCCGGGTCGAGCTTCTTCTACGCCGGCCTGCACCGGATCCCCGAGCCGGTGCTGGAGCGGTATCGGCGGGCGGTGGACGACGAGGCGACGGGCGCGGCGCTGGTGCGCCTGCTCGCACGCCTGGCGAAAGGCGGCTTGCGGGTGATGGAAGAACCCGCGTACAAGCGGGTGCCGCGGGGATACGCGCCGGACCATCCGCGCAGCGTGCTGCTGCGCCACAACGGCCTGGGCGTGTCAGCGGATCTCGGAGCCGCGGAAGTCCTCGATCCGCAGCTGCCGGCCATGTGCGCCGGGCTGGCGCTCCGCGCTCGGCCGCTCATGGAGTGGCTCCTGGCCCTGGACCGTTCATAGGATCGGCCCGAGGCCGCCTTCCGCCGGCCTCAGGGAGCGGTGAACCGCCCGAGATCGAAAGCCTCTCCCTCCGACGTGAAAAAAACGACGCTGAAGCCTCCCCCGCCCGTCGGGGTGAAGACCAGGCCGTCGATGCCCCTGAGGTACGCGATCCACCGGTCCCCCCAGGCGGTCACGAGCGACGGCCCGAGCGCCCCGGAAGGACCGGGGGGCTTCCGGCTCTCGGGGGATCCCGCGGCAGCGGCATCGTTGCCCGGCGAGTGGTTGTGCCAGAATGCCAGGCATGCAGCCGTGAACAGCTCGGTCGGGAGTCCGTAGACCAGGTCGTCGCCGGAGATCGAGGAAGGAACGGGAAGCAGGGACAGCGGGCACCCGTCCCCGCTCTCGAGCAGCACGACGCCGCCGTGTTCGCTCGACGGATCGAGGACGTCGTCGCCGATCGCACCGGCGATCGCCTCGAGGAACGCGGGGAACCGCAGCGCCTCCCTGACCAGGCCGACCTTGATCCGGTCGACAGCATTCAGCCGATCTGACGATCCTACCGAACCTCCCTCCGGATCGGTGGCATGAGCCGGTCCGGATGCGCGCAGCACCTCCCGACGGCTCGACTCCGCCAGCCGTTCAAGGAAGAGCAGGTCGGGCAGGCTCATGCGCCCGTCCAGCGCGGGATTGGCGTCGAGGAACGACACGAGGACGGGCCCGACGACCCGGACGCGGTGCTCGAGCACCTGCAGGTGCAGGCCGTCCGCGAGGGTCCGCGTGATGCAGGTGACGGTCCGGCCCGATGGGGGAGGGGGAACCACGGCGCAGCCGGCCGCGAGAACGGCGAGTGCGGATGCGAGAAGGACAACGACGGTTGGCGTACGCGAAGCGGCGCGCACGCCCGGAGTATAGAGTGCCCCGCGACGATGCTCCAGCCGCCGGCTATTCCTCTTCCCCGGCCGCGCGTTCCCGGATCACGAACACGTACTGTGTGGTCGTCACCAGCACGCTGCGCAGCCTGGCGAGCTGGGGCCGGTAGAGCGTGATTGCCTCCTGCCGGCAGGCGACGGGCATTCCCAGGATTTTCGCCGCGACCTTCTCCTCGACCGGACTGCGGCAGCGCAGCATGCTCTCGCCCCGGGCCCCTCCTCCGACCTCGATCAGCATCGGGAGGTTCAGGGTGCGCCGCTCCTCCTCGCTCAGGAATCCCGCGAGCAGTTTCAGCTCGTCGATCCTGAAGAGGTGCGGCGTGTCGTCGCGGCACGCGACGAAGGGCTCGGGCTCGGCAAGGAGGTCCGCAAGCGTCTTCGTGCCGCGGGGCAGGTGCGCGTTCATCACCCGCAGCTCGCCGGCGAAGTACTCCTCGGGGGGGCGGTTCGGATCGGGAAGGTCGGCCACGGTCAGGCCTGCTGCAGGAGCACCTTCACGCGCTTCAGCCGGGACTTCTCCTCCCGGTCGCGCTCCTCGAACTTCATGTTCAGGTACTTGATCGTGGCTTTCAGCTCGGGGATCACCATGTACTCCAGCGCGTTGACGATCCGCTTCGTGCGGTTGATCTCCATGCCCATCACGTCGAGGCTCCGCCCGAGCTCAGCGAGCCTGACGATGGCCTTCAGGGTCGCCTCCCATTCCCCGGCCGCCTGATCGAGGTACGAGCTCGTCTCCAGCAGGTTCAGGGTCTGGATCGTCCTCCCGCTGTCGACGAGCTCGAAGGACGGCATCCGCACGCCGGCCACGTTCCGCAGTCCCGTCGCGATGCCGACGTCGCGCCCGGCGCCGGCGAGATCCTTCTCGAGGGCGAGGTAGCCATGGCTTCCCGCGGCGACGCTCAGGGCGCCGTACGCTGATGCCATGCCGTCGGTCAGCGTCTGCCGCGCCTCCACGATCTCGCGCGCGATGCGCAGGAACTCCATCGTCAGGATGGACAGGCGGTCCCGCACGATCTTCTGGATCCTCTTCGAAAGGGTCAGGCGGCGCCGGAGCTTGATGAGCTCGATCTTGGTCGGCCTGACCTTCACCAGTCGCGGCATCGACTTCCTCAGCCTGACGTGGCGCGGGTGGCACGTGAAGGCTCCGCCTTCCCGTGCGAGGGATGGTACTTCTTGATGAACTCCTCCCGGATCAGCTTCAGGTCCTCCTCGGGCAGGGCGGAGAAGAGTCTCCACCCGATGTCCAGGGTCTGCTCGACGCTTCGCGCCTCGTGTTCGCCCTGGGTGATGAACTCCCGCTCGAAGGCGTCCGCATTGGCGAGGTAGGTCCGGTCCCGGTCGGTGAGCGCCTCGGCGCCGATGATGGTCGAGATCTCCCGCAGGTCGCGTCCCTCCGCGTACGCGGCGTACGACTGCATGAAGACGTTGTTGTGGTCGTCGCGCGTCTTGCCCGGGCCGATGCCCTCTTTCATCATGCGCGACAGCGAGAGGAACACGTCGATCGGCGGATAGACGCCCTTGCGCTCGTTGTCGCGGGAGAGCACGATCTGGCCCTCGGTGATGTACCCCGTGAGGTCGGGGATCGGGTGCGTGATGTCGTCGTCGGGCATGGTCAGGATCGGCATGATGGTGACCGAACCCTCCCGCCCGGTGATGCGGCCCGCGCGCTCGTACATGAGCGAGAGATCGGTGTACATGTAGCCCGGGTAGCCGCGCCGGGAGGGGATCTCCTCGCGCATCGCCGACAGCTCCCGCAGCGCCTCGCAGTAGTTGGTCATGTCCGTCATGACGACGAGCACGTGCATCCCGCGGTGCCACGCCAGGAACTCCGCCGCGGTCAGGGCGAGCTTGGGGGTCGAGATCCGCTCGATGACGGGGTCCGAGGCCGTGTTGATGAAGGCCACGGTCCGCTCCCGCGCGCCCGTGCGCTCGAGGTTCGTCATGAAAAACGAGGCGTCGTCATAGCTCACGCCGATCGCCGCGAACACCACGGCGAACTGCTCCTGGCTGCCCTTCACCCGGGCCTGGCGGATGATCTGGGCGACGATGCGGTTGTGCGGGAGGCCCGACCCGCTGAACAGGGGCAGCTTCTGCCCCCGGACCAGCGCGTTCAGCCCGTCGATGGCGGAGATGCCGGTCTCGATGAACTCCGCGGGCGGCTCCCGGCTGGCGGGGTTGATCGGCTCGCCGTTCACGTCGAGGTAGGCTTCCGGCACGATGGCCGGGCCGCCGTCGAGCGGGTCGCCCAGGCCGCCAAACACCCGGCCGAGCAGGTCATCGGACACCGGCAGCTTCAGCGTCTCGCCGCGGCAGCGGACGGAGCTGCCGACCGCATCGATCTCGCTCACGCCGCCGAACACCTGGACGACGGTCGCCTTCCGGCCGATGTCGATGGCCTGACCCCGACGGATCTCGCCGTTCGCCAGGCGCACGTCCACGATCTCGTTGAACTTGATGCCGGGGATGGGCTCCGTGATCAGGAGGGAGCCGCGCGCCCGGTTGATGGCCTTTGTCTCCGTGACATGCAGGCTCGGACCCTTCATGCCGCGCCCCCTTTCCGCGACGTCATGCCCATCTCCATGTCCGACCACAGTTCCGCGATCTTCCCTTCGAACCCCTCGTTGGGGATGTCCTTCATGCGCGAGATCCGTGTGACGATCGGCGAGGAGCGGATCTCCGAGACCACCGTGCCGGCCGCCACCATCTCGGAGGCCAGCCCGTGGAACTTCAGGATGGTCTTCATCATCAGGTGCGCCCGCTTCGGCATGCAGTAGGTGTCGATGGGGTGGTAGGCGCTCTGCATCAGGAAGTCCTCGCGGATCATCCGGGCGGCGAGCAGGACCAGCTTGTCCCGCTCGGGCAGCGCCTCGGGGCCGACGAGGCGCACGATCTCTTCGAGGCCCGCCTCCTCCTGGAGCACCTTCATGGCCGCGGCCCGGGTCTCGCTCCATTCGGGGGCGATCTCCGTCCACCACCCCTTCACGGGCTCGGCGTAGAGGCTGTAGCTCGTGAGCCAGTTGATGGTGGGGAAGTGCCGCCGGTTGGCGAGCGAGACGTCGAGAGAGTACAGAGCGTCGACGATCCGCAGGGTGTGCTGGGTGACCGGCTCGCTGAAGTCGGCCCCGGGCGGGCTGACCGCCCCGGCGATCGTCACCGAGCCCTTCCGCTCGGGACCGCCGTTGCACTCCACCAGGCCCGCGCGCTCGTAGAACGACGACAGCGACGAGCCGAGGTAGGCGGGGAAGCCCTCCTCCCCGGGCATCTCCTCCAGCCGGCCGCTGATCTCGCGCATTGCCTCCGCCCAGCGGGAGGTCGAGTCGGCGACCAGCAGCACGTCGTAGCCCATGTCGCGGAAGTACTCCGCGATCGTGATGCCGACGAAGATGCTCGCCTCGCGCGCCACGACGGGCATGTTCGAGGTGTTGGCGATGAAGATCTCTTTCTCTAACAGGAGACGGTCGCTGCCGGGGTCGCGCAGCTTCTTGAAGCTGGACAGCACGTCCGCCATCTCGTTGCCGCGCTCGCCGCAGCCGACGTAGATGTTGAGCTGGGTCTGGGCCCAGCGGGCGAGCTGCTGGAGAGCCACGGTCTTGCCCGTGCCGAACCCCCCGGGGATGGCTCCCTTTCCCCCGAGGGCCAGGGGGAACATGTAGTCGATGATGCGCATGCCGGTCACGAGCAGGCGCGATGGATCGAGCCGCCGCCGGTAGGGTCGGGGCTTGCGCACCGGCCAGCGCTGCATCAGCGTGAGCTCGGACTTCCTGCCGTCCTGCTCGATGCGCGCGATGGTCTCCTCGATGGTGAAATCACCCTTGCCGATGTGCTGCACGGTGCCCGACACGCCGTAGGGGACCATGATCCGGTGCTCGATGAGGCCGGTCTCGGGGACGGTGCCCAGGATGTCCCCCCCGGTCACCGTGTCGCCCTTCTTCACCGACGGAGTGAAGGTCCACTTCGTGTCGCGGCGCAGCGCTGGGGCCTTGGCGCCGCGCCGGATGAACGTGCCGCCCGCGGCCATGAGGTCGGTCAGCGACTTCTGCAGGCCGTCGTAGATGGAACCGACGATGCCCGGCCCGAGCTCCGCGGTGAGGATGCGCCCGGTGCCGGCCACCTTCTGGCCGACCTCGAGACCGAGGGTGTCCTCGTGCGCCTGGATCACGGCCCGGTCCTCCTCGATGCCGATGATCTCGCCGATGAGCGCCTCGGGGCCGATCTCCACCATCTCGTAGACCTGCGAGCCCTTCATCCCGTCGGCGATCACGACCGGGCCCGAGACCCTCCATATGCTACCCATGTTTCTCGACCTCTTCCCTCGTCCTCTAGATCTCGATGTCGAATCCGATGAATTTTTTCAGCACCTCGCGGTAGTAGAGCCGGGCGTCCCCCTGACGCGTCCCGCGCCGCGAGGGCACCGGCAGCACCACCGGCACGTGCCGCCGCGCAGCCCGCAGGCGCGCGAGCTCGACCGTGGCGGCCGCGGCGTGCTCTTCCTGGATCACGATGATGGCCACGCCGGGGTCGTCGACCAGCGCCGCGAGCGCCTCCCGGATCTCCGCACCCGCCGGGCGTTCGTCCTTCCCCTGGGCGGGCGACGGCGCCGCCACGACCCGGCACCGCGTGATGCCCGCCAGGCGCATGCCGTTCACCAGGTCCTCGTCGCCGATGACCGCAAGTCCCAGACGCTTCGTCGGGGTTACCACAGCGGCACCAGGCTTTCCCGCACACGCTCCTCCGGCAGCTCGTCGAACTTCGCCTTCAGCAGCAGCCTCACGTTCCTCACCTCGGCCTCCTTGAGCGCGAGGTACCACGCGATGAGGACCGGGGACAGCAGGCGCATGGCCAGTGCGTCCCTCAGGAGGGCGAGGCGGTGGCGGGACAGCACGTCCTCGACCACGGCGGCGCTCGCGCTGCGGGACCATTGGGCGGCGATCTCGGTCGCCGCAGCCGCGTGGGGAGTGTTGGCGAGCCGGGCCGGGAGTTCCGCGACCTTCATGCCGGCGAGCTCGCGGGCGGTGTCGCGGGAGATCGAGAAGCCGCCC